>ERZ1740059.1297-NODE-1297-length-12604-cov-5.901586_pt1 | contig 12604 bp, 12 predicted proteins | sample MGYA00581744_ERZ1740059 | MGnify/ENA primary metagenome ERZ1740059 (study PRJEB43018, sample SAMN04849738) | marine metagenome | isolation source: floating plastic debris | place: Pacific Ocean | collected 2008-08-28 | study: EMG produced TPA metagenomics... | reverse complement strand
GACCAGCGTTTCAAGGAAATCGGAAGCAATCAATTGCGCGGGCGAGACATTGATCGCCAAACGCTGATTGTCGAGCTGCAAATGTGCCAGCGCTTCATTCAGCGTGACCCATAACATCTCGTTCAGCAGACCGAGCTTTTCAGCTATCGGAATAAAGTCTTTCGGGCTGGGATCCCGATCAAATACGCTATCGGTCCAGCGCGCCAGCAATTCATAGGCAACGATTTCTCGACTCTTGGCATTCGCGATCGGCTGAATGGCAGCTTTGATCTGGCCATCCTTGATTGCGGTTTTGAGCTCAAGCTCGAGCTGCGAATTGGCCAGGGCGGCGCTATCAATCCGAGGATTAAACACAGCCCAACCCAGTCGCCCGCTTTTGGCACGGCGCATGGCCGTATCGGCAGATTTGAGCAGGCCGGCCAGTGTCTGATCGAGCGTGCCTCTTTCGGCATAGCCGATAGAAGCTCCGATCGAAATCAAGCCAGCGTCGCCGCGAACATCACCGGTGATCTTGGCATGCAGATAGTCAATGACATGATCGACCGAATGATTGTCGTCTTTCGCCTTGAAGAGGACGGCAAACTCATCTCCGCCCAACCTGGCCGCTGCGGAGATCATCGGCAATTCTTCAATACGCTTGGCGACGGTTTGCAGAATCTCGTCGCCGACGGCGTGACCATACTGATCGTTAAGCGGCTTGAAGTGATCGAGATCAATGAAGGCAATGCCAACGGTCGAAACGGCTGACCAATTGCGCCGCAGCGTCGTCATGAACGCTCGCCGGTTCAGCAACCCAGTCAAACCATCTGTGGCGGCAAGTTCCTCTTTTTCAATAATCAGGTCGCGCAGTCTTGTGTCAGCCCGTGCGCGCGCCCAGGCAACAACGCCAATCCCCATGAAGGAAAAACCTGATACAACGGCCAATAACAGGCTGAAGGCCTGATGATCCGCGTGCGACCAGGTCTCATCAAACCGGATTGTGATAAACTGGGAGACATAGATATAGACGCACACAACCTGCACCGGCATCAGCGCAAACTGCAGCCGATAATCGAGGATAAGCACGATAAGCAATGGAATGAAGAGAATCAGCGGCAGGTCGAACGGGATGGTTTGCCCGTGCGAAGCTTCATAAAAAGCGCTGCCCCAATAGACACAGAACAGAATCAGAAGACCGCTGAATAGCACTGTCTTTACACGCACGTTTCGATGCGCGCTCACGGTGATCGACAGCAGCACGCTGACATAGATGGACACTTCCCAGAAAACCAGCGGCGTAAACTGATCCGTGGCCACCATCATAGCGACCACAAAACCGTTCACGACCAGGCCCAGCAGGCCAGTCCAGAAGGCGAGCGAACGGAATCTCTCATAGAGATTGTGTTCGGTTTCCTTTCCGTATGCCGCAGTCTTGAACATGGTCGGACTATAGCCGACCGATCTAAAAATCTATTTTGGCTAGAATACTGAAATAATACCGTGTGAGTAGCACTTCCTTAACGTCACAAAGCCCTGCAATCACGCTGTTTTTGAGCGGATTCCGCTGAGATGCGGTGCCAGACTTAACTATAATCCGCAATTCGGCTCAACAAACGCCCACGAAACTCGAAGAAGCTGGCACCGCGAATTTTCACAGTTTCACCGGCTCGAACACCATTGGGCAGATCGACAGCGGCCTTGCCTTCAAATTCGATCTCCGCCGCGGCCTTGCCTTCACCTACGACAATCGAGATCAGGCGTTGGCGACGATAAGAGAAGGCATTTCCGGACAAACGCGCAACCTCGCCCATTTGTTCTCGGCCTTCCAGACGCATGGACTGGCTGGCATTTGAGATATTCTCAAACACCACGTCCTCGGTGACGCAGTCGAGCATGCCTTCAATGTCACGATCATTGTAACTTTTGATATAGCGATTGATGATATCTTCGTGCATGTCAGACCATTCCTTGCCGCTTTGGCGAGTCCTCTAGCATAAATCGCATGTAATCCATTATTTGCAACAGATCCGTTAAGTTGCACTGCAATACAAGCCGTGACATAGGGGCGGACTGTTAACTTTGAAGGAGACGAGCAATGGCTTTGCGCGTGGCAGTTGTAGGAGCAACCGGTAATGTTGGACGGGAATTGTTCAATATTATGGATGAGCGCAACTTCCCGGCGGATAAGGTGCACGCCGTCGCCTCCCGCCGGTCGCTCGGGCGTAAATGTTCCTATGGCGACAAGACGGTCTTGTGCGAGGATCTGAACGAGTTTGATTTCAGCCAGGTCGATCTGGTCCTGATGTCAGCGGGCGGCAGCGTTTCCAAGGAATGGTCACCCAAAATTGCCGCCGAGGGCGCAATTGTCGTCGACAATTCAAGCGCTTGGCGCATGGATCCCGACGTGCCTCTGGTCGTGCCAGAAGTGAATGGTGAAGCCGTGCTCGGCTATGGCACAAAGAATATAATCGCCAATCCGAACTGCTCGACGGCTCAGCTTGTGGTCGCACTGAAGCCGTTGCATCAGGCCGCTGGCATCAAGCGTGTCGTGGTCTCGACGTATCAATCTGCCTCTGGCGCCGGCAAGGCCGGCATGGACGAGCTGTGGACCCAGACCAAGGGCATGTTCGTGAATGACGCACCGACGCCAGACATATTCTCCAAGCAGATTGCCTTCAATGTCATTCCCCAGATCGACGTCCCGATGGAGGACGGTTCGTTCAAGGAAGAATGGAAGATGCGGATGGAAACCAAGAAAATTATCGATGAGTCGATCGAACTGGTCGCCACATGCGTCCGTGTGCCTGTCTTTGTCGGACATTCCGAAGCCGTGAATGTTGAGCTGGAAGACCCCTTGACCGTCGAACAGGCCCGCGAATTGTTCCGCAATGCGGATGGCGTGCAATTGATCGATAATATCGAGGATGATCAATTCATCACGCCGGTCGACTGTGTTGGCGAATGGGCCAGCTATGTCAGCCGCGTGCGCAAGGACCCGACGGTCGAGAATGGCATTATTTTCTGGAACGTCTCGGACAATTTGCGCAAGGGTGCTGCTTTGAACGCGGTCCAAATCGGCGAAGAGCTGATCAAGCGCGGCGTGCTGACCCCGGAACTTGAAGTCGCGTAAGGCGGTTATGCCGCGGCTCCTTTTTGTCTGTCTCGGCAATATCTGCCGATCACCGACTGCAGATGGTGTCGCGCGCCAACTCGCTGACCAACGCGGCCTGGACTGGGTCATAGACAGCGCCGGAACCGGCGGATGGCATGTCGGTAATCCGCCGGATCCGCGCATGACAGAAGCGGCGGCCAATCGCGGAATTGATCTCTCTCCCTTACGTGCCAGACAGGCGCAAGCAGAGGATTTTTTGCGTTTTGACCACATCTACGCGATGGATCGAAGCAATCTCGCTGATTTGGAACGCCTTCGTCCGCCAAAGGCGACCGCGACCCTGAGCCTGTTTCTGCAAGGAGCGGATGTGCCGGATCCCTATTATGGCGGCGCAGACGGGTTCGAACATGTACTGGATCTGATCTCTGCGCGGATGGAGACCGTCTTCGAAACGCTGGTAAAACCGTGATGTAAAAACCGCTCCGGCGCCAGCTTTTTCCTCTTGCGCCGCCCCCTGTTTTGCGGTTTATGGCGGCTTCGGTCGCGAGACAGCGGCTGACTTACCCACCGGACGCGGGCGTAGCTCAGGGGTAGAGCACAACCTTGCCAAGGTTGGGGTCGTGAGTTCGAATCTCATCGCCCGCTCCAAAATTACCAATAAAATCAGAAGCTTCAGGGCGGTCCGCATTTTTGCCGCTTTCGTCGTGTACACGAGGCGTACACGAAATAAGCGGGCGCTCATCGGTTGATACAAGAAGTTCCTGCAAAAACAGGTCGATAGCCGCCACAGCCTTGTTGAGGTAGGCCGGGTCAAACGGGGCATAAATCTCGGTGGTCGAAAGCTCTTTCTTCTTGTGTCCCAACTGAGCGGACACTTCCCAGGCAGGGACACTTGATGCCCTCATGTGACGGGCAATCGTGTGACGCAGAGAATAAGGATTCACATCTTTATCGAATCCACAGTTAGCACGTTGGTTTCGCCAGCTAGTTTTGATGTCGTTGCATCGCTTTCCACGGAACGTGATTTGGAAGCCATCGACAATGAAAGGCCGCAGGCTGTCAGGCAGCTTCACAGTTGGACGGTACTTTTTAGTCTGCTCACGTCCAGGTGGATTGAGCTGGACTAATCCATGGTCGAGGTCAATCAAAGAGGAATGGATGTCCAGGACCGCTTCGGGACGTCCCGCCGTCCCAAGCGCCCAAAGGATATAAGCCTTGAGGTGCGGCGCTTCAGCTGAGTGATAAAAGAGCCTAAGCTCGTCCATGGATAATGGACGGCCTTTAGGCTGAACATCTCCAACCTTCTCAGAGCGAATGAAGGGCGCAGCTGTGAGAATGCCTTTTTTCCAAGCCCGATTGATGGCCGCCCGACCTGTTGTCAGGATTCGATTGATGTAAGAGGGGCTTTTGCCTTGACCTTTCAGGTGCTCAATAAACCGATCAATTTCCTGAGCTTTGGTCGCGCTGGCCACTGTAGCGTTTGCACCGAAGAAATCGAGCCAGACAAGCAGGTTAAGACGTGCTGTCTCGTGCGATCGGAGTTTGGACGCATGTTCTTCATAATACCGCCGGATCACGTCGGCGAGGGAAACCTCTTCGGGTGTTTCGTCTTGAGGCGCGTGTTCGCGAACGTACCAATCACTCAGTCGCTGTTTGGCTTCTTCAAGCTCTGTTGTGCCAAGCGAAATGCGGCGCGTGCATTGTGCATCTGGGTCGTACCAGGTTCGGTTCCAGGTTTCTTTGCCGGGGCGTTTTGCAAGCCAATATTCTCCGATACGGAAGACGGGTTCGTCTGATCTTGCCATTGTACGCTCCCAATCAAGAAGTCTGCGAGGTTCACTCCCAGATAAAAAATATTGCGTGGGCCAATCCTTACATACTCTATCCGACCATCCATGCGAATCCGCTTTAGCGTTTGAGCGTGTATTTTTAGATATTCTGCGGCCTCTGGCTCAGTATATTGGCCGAACAAATCAAATCCGCTGGATTGAGCAATTCCCGCTTTTAGACGTTCTAATTCGTCAGGATTGGTCGGAGCGGGGGACATGGGACAGGTTAGTGGTACACTCTGGGACTTGTTGGGACAGCCTATTAAAAGCATACTATGGCCCATGTCACGGAAACCCAAAGCCCCGCCAATGCTTTTAGAAAAGCGAACTGGCCGAAGTGACGATGAGCATTCGCCAGAAGAGCTTTCATTCGAAGAAGCGCTCGAGAGGTTCATTGCGACGCAAGCTCACGTAAATGAGCATAGCGTGTTTAAGCGCATGGGGGCGAACCGGCCAGAAGGAGTCGGGTCTGATGGGCAACTCGGACAAGCAGGGGTCATTTTTGGACACTCTGCAGAATACTACGCAGCGCTTCTGGTAGGCCCGGAACTTGAACGGGCCGTGCAAACCGGCGCAATTTCTCAAGAGATTTCCGAACAAATCTCGGCTTTAGCTGCTCAAAACGATAGCGGTATCGCGAGAAGTCAGCGAAATCGAGAAATCGATTGAACTCCGTGGGATGTCGCAACGACCGAAGTGGGGCGAATTTAGGCCTCTGGATAACCCATTGCCGGAAAATGCTCCGACGATCTAGTTCTACAGTAAATGGGCATTCCACGTGGACGACAATCAGGGTCTAGGAGACGGTGCCGTGCGTTTCATAAACACACGTGATTTTCGTTTCTTGGCGATCCTTGGCAGCAAGAACAAATAAATCCCGGTCAACCACATAACGACGAGAAGAATGCTCGTTGGTAGAAATACGAAATATTTCATCTCCTTGGAAAAAAACGAACCATCATGGATTGCTTCTATAATTCCCGATCGGCGATACGCCGTTTGCAGTACCTGGCCCGTTTCTGTGTCGACTTGTAGCTCCCAACTCGTTTTGGACTGAATTTTCGCGATCCCTTTGCTGGGGCGGATATCAACTCTGTCGATGTCGGCCCAGGTGTTGATGTTCATTTCCGACTGTTCTTTTGCCAGAGTCAGAAAGTCTACGTTAGAGACTGCGGGAATGACATCTCGGGTTATACCCGGCCGCGTTTCTGGCTGTACCCAGCTAATATCCTTTTTGAGCATTAGCAGCGTACCGGTGATGAAGATCACGCCTGTAGGGATAAAGACTGCCAGTGAGAGCCAATAATGAACTTTGCGAAAAAGGCGTTTGGTATTCATTTTTTTGCCCTCAAAAAATCACTCTGATATTGGCAGTGATATGGCGGCCAGGCTCATTACTTCCAGAACCATGGCTGCGATAGGCTTCGTTAAGTAGGTTGTTCAGCGACAACCCAATGTCCGCATGCGAAGAGATCTTCCACCCGGTGTTCAGATTTAAAATCGAATAGGCGGGAGTTCCATTCGGAGGGATGCGTTGCGTGTCATTTCGGTCGCCTTCACTCAATCTATCTTGTCGAGCAGCGTGCGTAAGAGACTGGGATGCCCAGAATGGATCACTGCTCCAATCGAGATCAAGATGCGCAGTGACGGGTTGAATTCGACTGATCGGTTCGATGACAATAAGGCGCGAGTCTATACCAGTCGGACGCGAAAGCTGCCCTTCGGTCCAGGATACATTACCTCCAAGCGAAAACTGATCGTTCAATTGGTAGCGCCCCGAAAGCTCGATACCTTGAATGGTGCCGCTTGCGCTATTCGCTTTGCTAACTTCCGTGAGGCCGCCAACAATCCGTCCGGTTGCAATCGTATCGATAAAGTTATCAAGCTGCGTTTCGTAAGCAACCGCGGTGATGCTAAACGGAGCCTTGGACCAACGATAACCTATTTCATAGTTTAAGAACGTCTCTGGTTCGAGGTTCAGTGCCGCGACCTCAAATTCATCTGAGCGACTTCGCCCAAACCGACTAAGGTCCGCAATATTGGGGGCTCGAAACGCTTGCCCAATGCTTCCCCAGGCGCGAGAGTTTTCGCTATGTGCAAAGGAAACTCTCGCAGAGAAAGAGATGTTATCCCACTTGTCTCTAAAAGCACGCGCCTCGTTAGAAACGGGGTCTTCAAATCGGCCTATATCGGCTCTCACATATGAGTATCTGCCACCAAGGTCGATCTCCCAGTCTGCGGTGATAGGGAGAATTAGATTTGAGAAAACGCCGATTTGTTCATATTTTGAGTCATCTCCAACGGGGCCCTGAATCCGACGTTCCGTATTCTCACTTATTGGGTCGAAATCTGTCCGGCCGCTCGCAATCGTCTCGTGGCTGTAATCAACCCCATAAACTAGATCAGCGTTCACCAGGTCTTTTGCAAAGACTGAATTTATCGCCCATAAATCGGACTCGAAAAATTGGTTGATGCGAACACTATCACCGCGGATGCGTATTTCGGATTCGCGACGCGGTTGATTCGAGAGAGTAAGCTCAATTTCATCCAGAATAGGCGAGTGAATACCTTCTCCACGTACCTTTACATAGGAAAGACTCCGCTTCTGATCTTTTGTGCGGCGTAAGTCAGTACCGCTCTCGGTTCCCGCGAACGGCACTGAAAAGACTGTAGAATGCGTTCTAGGGACATCGTCTTGCATTAGGGATTGATGCAATAGCGTTAGAGCCAGTGTATCATTCAAATCGATATCCAGGCGGCCGTCATAAGCAAGTTCTGAATACCCAGTTTCGAGAAGCTTTCCCAAATCAGCGGCACGAACATCTCCGAACTTTTTAGCAGAGACCCCGAATCGAGCCCCCCAGCGTTGGCCTTCTCCAATTTCAAATGCCGTTCTGGAGACTGTACTATCATCGCCGGATGATACGCGAACAACCTGCTCAGCAGAGCTAAATCGTTTCGGCTGACGGTCTCGATAAGCCGCAGCTCGTGTTTGGACGTTGATAGTGCCTCCTATTCCTTCGCTACCATACAAGGCAGAAGTAGGACCATATAGAACTTCAATCTGATCGACAGTGAAGCTATCAATGTGAGAGAAATACTCATTCGGACCATCCCGATATGTTGCGTTATTGTATCTAATCCCATCTATTATCGCTAGCGTGCGATTGCCGGTAAAACCGCGAATGTAAGGCGACCCGTGCCCAGATGCTGTCTTCTGAACAAGAATTGAGGGCAGCTGGTCTAGACTTTCCGGCAATGTCCGAGGCAGCTTGCGGTAAAGCTCTTTCGCAGTAACAACCTGAATTTGTTGACCTGCGTCATTGAGTGTTTGGGTGCGCCTAGCCGCAGTTACAGTTATAGGATCAAGTATTTGTAAATTGTCGATCGTGCTAGTATCCGCGGAATCCTGCGCGTGGACGGTACCGAGCTGCGTCACGCAAAGCAAAGCTGCGCAGAGCCCCCCAGCGGCCATCGATAAGTGCGATCTGTGGTTTGAGAGAGCCCGGGACGGCGCGTGTGACATAATTGATACGGATTTTTTCAGTGAGGTTTTTTTATCATAGAGACAGTCTTGAGCTATTGCATATGAGAATGATACGCAATATCAGAACACAGCCAGCTCTCTCAATTATCGAAATTGTGATCGCCGGTATTTCAATGAGGGAAAATGAATGTCAATCAGATCAAATGGCCTTAAGTTTACTGCGCTCCTAGCGATGACAGCGAGCACTTTCGCAACAGCGACTGCGGATGAGAATTTATGGGTATACGCACGCGGCGTAGACACACGTCCCCAGGGGAGTTGGGAACTTAAACTTCAAGATATCATCAAAACTGGAAAAGACGGTGGCGATTATACCTCGCACGAAATCCGTGCAGGTGCCGAATATGGTGTAACGGATAAACTGACGGTAGGCGCAGAAGTCATTCTGTTCCATCATGATTACTCTGTTACAAACCCAGACCTACAGCCATATTTCGATACGCAGGGCGGAGCTGGTGGAAGCTTTAACGAAGCCAATTTTGGCGGCTACGAGTTTGAATTTAAATATAATATCCTGAGTCCGTACGCACGTGAAGATGGTATCGGACTTTCTCTTGGTGCGGGTTGGGAGCACCGTGAAACCTACCGTTTGGACGGTGCAGATATCGATCAGGACACAATTGTTCTGTATGGTTATCTTCAAAAGAACTTCCTAGATGACACGCTCGTATTCGCTCTCACGCCGAAAGTTGAACTTGAAAAGCGCACCTCCGGCCTTGGCGCAGATTTTGTCCTCGAGGAGGAAATCGCACTCGATATTTCAGCTGGTGTTTCTTACCGGTTTGCGCCGAAATGGTATGCTGGTCTAGAGTATCGACACCAGTCTGATTACCTTGTGCCGCTGGTTATAGGCGAAGACGGCGGTTTGGTTTATGATGAGCCAGAGCTGCGCCCGTCCAACATCGATCTGTTTTTCCCAGAACTGGGTGAGCAGTTCCAGAACGGCAATTATATCGGGCCAACCCTTCACTATGGTGAAGAAAAGTGGTGGGTTACGGCTGGTGCTCTATTTCAGTTTGATGGCGGCGGACGTGAGGGATCGTTCAATGTCGGAAATAAGAACTATGACGAGCATGAAGATTTGCACTTTAGCTTAGCCGTCGGCTTTAACTTCTAGGATTCGATGACCAGAACGTCTGACAATGTCACAACTCGACGCCGCCTTCTCAAAGGCGGCGTCGTCTCTGCTTTAATAGGGGCATTAATTCCCAGCGGGTTTGCTCGGGCTACGGTCTACGCGACCGCTGATGAAGCTCGAAGACTGATTTGGGGGGGCGAAGAGTTCCTCCAAATTGCTGTCACTTTGACCAAGGATCAGAAAACAAAGATCCGAAAATTGGCAAAGACCCGGATCTACAGCGACAAACTCAACGTCTACAGGTCAGCGCAAGGCAATTGGTTCATCTTAGATCAAGTTATTGGTAAGCACGAGTTTATCGATCTGGCCGTGGGTATAGATAATACTGGCAAGGTCACGGGTATTGAAGTTCTAGAATATCGTGAATCGTACGGTCATGAGATCATCAATCCAAAATGGTTGGCCCAGTTTTACGGACGTGATAACTCCAAACGTCTTCGTTTAACCAAGGAAATCAAAAATATTTCGGGCGCAACCTTGTCCTGCCGGCATGTGACCGACGGCATCAATCGTTTGACAAACACATGGGATCTTGTCCTCAAACATATTAAAGTCTGACGTCAATGTCTGAGATCTCGCGTGCGCAACCCTGGTTAGGGACGTTTGTAGAGATATATATAAAGGCCGACATAGGGCCGGACGAACTCGCATCGATTAGCCAAGCTGGCTTTGATAAGATTGCGCATATTCATAAACTGATGAGCTATCATGAGGGCGATAGCGAGCTCACCAAAATCAATCGGAACGCTGCTTCGGCTAAGGTCCAGATCTCACCACATATGCAACGGGTGATGACGCTGGCATTAGACTTGAGCAAACGGTCCGACGGTCGATTCGATGTGTCGATCGCGCCAGAGCTGATTCAAAAAGGTTACCTCCCAAATACAATAGAGCGACCTAAAAACCCTGGCGATTGGCGAGATATTGAACTCCTTCCGGATGAGATTGGATTCAAAAAACCTCTATTGTTAGACTTGGGCGGGATCGCCAAAGGGTATGCGGTCGATTTAGCCTTCGATTGTATGAGTGAGATGGTTCCTGATGCTCATCAGATCTCTGTGAATGCGGGGGGCGATCTTCGAGTTTTGCGATGGCAGGGTGAAAAAGCTCAAATCGAGTATCGTGATATTATGAACCGGCCACGTTACGCGCCCGTACCAATGCTGGCGCCAGCCATGGCAAGTTCCGGGCTTTATCCGCGGGGCAAAGATAATCACCTGGTTTTCCGACCCGGGGATAATCAAAAACGTCCCAGGCGAAATGTCATCACAGTTTTTGCATCCTCAAGCATGGTGGCGGATGCGCTCACGAAGGTTGCCTACTTGGCGGACGATTATCTGGACCTAGTTCGTGAATTCGGTGGCATAGCATTGGCCACGAATTGGACTGGGCGCGCGAAAGTGATGTCATGAAACCCATTGGCCTAAAAATCCCGAAGCTTTATCAAATTATACTGTTCGTGACGCTCGCGTTTAGTTGGTTTTCTGGGCTTGGCTTCTTCATCCTGGACACATTTTTTGTCATTGAGGGTGAATTCGGATTGCAAAAGCACCCATGGCAAAATCCGGCCCTCACGGCGCACGGAGCAACGGCATTTTTGATGATGATTTGGTTCGGCGCAGCTCTTGGCGCACACGTCCCTTTTTCCTGGCGCACCAAGCGTCTTCGAATTCTCGGATTGGGTTTGATCGGTAACGTCGCGTTGCAAGTTATCACTGCGTACATGCTATTTTACCTCTCCGACCTCTCGACGCGTGAAGTGGTCGTCTGGATTCATCTCGGCGGAGGGTTGTTCTTGCCTCTGACGCTGTATCTGCACATACGCGCCGCGATCAAAAGCCGAAAAAATAGTCATGCCAAGTAAACACATTGCCATTCTAATTTTAATGCTTGCGATTTCTAGAGATGGCGCTTTTGCACAGGGCGTTGGAAGCGTGCCCAGCCCCGTTGTAAAACCCGGTTCTTCGATAAGTTTTTCAAGTGGATTTGCATTTGGCGATGAACGTGACGGAACGGCTTATAGGCTAGACTTTCGCCACACTGTTTCTGAGAAATTTAGGGTTGGCGCTATCATTTATGGAAACGACCGCGGAGATGACTTTCGCTATCGGCGGTTTGAAGTTGAAGGTATGCATCAGTTGGTCTCTAGCAAACGGGGCTGGAACAGCGCCATCCGAGTCCGCGGACGCCTTACTGGCGGGAATGATGGCGCTGGCCGAGTGAGGCTGTCCTGGTTAAATCGCTGGCGGCCGATTGAACGCGGCGAGTTACGCATTGCCGGCCTGGCCTCAAAAGAATTTGGCAGTGAACGGCGCGCAGGTATATCATTGGAAACGCGCGCCGAGGCGACATGGCAGATGGGGTCAACGATCCGCATCGGAGCGCAAGTTTTCAACCGCTACAACACGACCGAAAATATTGGGTCATTTGATACGCAGCGTCACTCTGTTGGGGGCGTCTTGAAGGGGGCGTTGACCGACAGGCTATCATATCGCCTAAACGCATTAACCGGGGTCAGCTCAGCCGCACAAGACTTTGAGCTACGATTTCGGATAAGAATGGCGCTCTGAGACAACTCATACGTTGTCTCAGATCTACGCTGTTTGAGATTTCGACAATTCTGCGAGCGTCTTACTTAGGGCAATTCCGTTGAAAAACTCACGGCTGATTTCGGCGGTCTTCGGATCCGGTTTTCCAGGTCGGCCTATTTCTATTGGGTGTTCGTTCCCGTTGTCCGTTCTAAGCGGCGCTTTGGATAGGGAGAGACGGTTTGGTGGCGTACTTGGCGAGTTTTCTAAGGTTTTGGGTTGTTGCGGCGAGGAGAAATTCGTCATTAGCCCCAGTGGGCCCTCTCAACCGTAATCGGCGCAAGCCGTGCAGGCGTTTTAGATGCGCGAAGCTCATCTCGACCTTCTTTCGATCCCGCCGCGATTGTTCGTATTCGGGCGTTTCCCGCAGACGTTTACTTCGTCCCTGGCATGTTCATAGATCGATCGGCC
>ERZ1740059.1296-NODE-1296-length-12606-cov-8.491116_pt1 | contig 12606 bp, 9 predicted proteins | sample MGYA00581744_ERZ1740059 | MGnify/ENA primary metagenome ERZ1740059 (study PRJEB43018, sample SAMN04849738) | marine metagenome | isolation source: floating plastic debris | place: Pacific Ocean | collected 2008-08-28 | study: EMG produced TPA metagenomics... | reverse complement strand
GTAAGGTATTTGTTTTCACTTCTGCGCTATTTGTTTGTCATTTAGCAAGGAGAAAACAAGTCAGTGCTTTCACAAGCGTATGAAGGATGTAGGATATAGGGTTTACTACAAGTTGTCCGCATTTTACTACACGTTGTCAACGACCAATGTCAAGTATTTATAATCTTTGACATTGTTATCCCCATGGATTATACCGTTTTACGTGGCAAGTATTGCTGCCATGAGGGGCGGAGTTGGTCAGAAATTATTGGATCTGGTCTGTGGGTTTACATGATGACCCAGGATCGGATTGGGCTCTAGTCTATACATTCTAAAATAGTAATATCGCAGGTTCCTCAGCTACTAAATATTTTCTCTGGGTATCGTATTGGCCGTGCTACCTCATTCATCCTAGTCCTAGTAGCAGCAAAGGAGATGTACATTACAAATATCCATAGCATAGCTTGTGATTTTAGTGGCCATTAAACCATATTGTGCGTGTAGAGGATGTCATCAGCTGTAAACTAAAGGACATATACTAGTAATATTTATTTGTCCTACATTGAAGTATAAATATTGGCCCTGATCCATGTTTTTACTCAGAAAGTTGAATTAAGTTTGCGTAAATTGAACCTGTGCCAGAAGCAGAGTCATTTTTCAGTCTTCCACGTCTATGTCAACGTGGATAGTAAAACAATCTCCATTTATACATAAAGGGATACTTTTTCAATCGATATTTGAACATTTGTACCTACATTACTGTTTTACTATGGGATACATGCGAATGTAAACTGAACGAAGGATGTACACAAACATGTACTCGATTCATGGTATTCCATTAGCTGGAAACCCTATAATAATGTTGCTAGTGTAAAAATTGGCGAGCAGGCAAACAGCACAAAACTGTTACTAACAATATCATTGAAAGGAGTTCATAAATGAAGTTATAATAAAGTGCACTTACTTACAGCCAACAAGGCGAACCAACCCCAACCCAAAAACGCTGACCCCTGTGTGACAATGTCATCGATATACATGACTGTACTATCAGAAAATGTTAGTAGTCTAAGTATTACAATTTATGAAAGTTACAAAGCTAATAACCGCATTTTTTCTCCATGTCATTGTAGGTTTACACTGTGGATGACACAGAAATATTACAGCATATACCTGCAGTCTCCCTGCCCACACATCTAGGTGGTACCCAGGTGGTCGATCATGTGCAATGGCTACGAGAATGTCTGAAATCGCACAGACTGCCTGAGCCTGCGGTACACGCCTTCTTTGACGGTGTAAAGCATCCCAACTACATGACTGCAAAGTTTGCAGCACACGCACAAAATGTTGAAGGTATGTTAAATATGTCAAATATAAGTTGCGTTTCAAATAGGAATAATCGCGGAAATGTAACTTGTACATGAGGGCTGTCTCACATTTTTTGTGATTGTTGCTACACTGTCACCTGCCTGCTTGGTAGTAGTCTCAACTGAACTGAGCCCAGCCAACCATTCAGGCAGCGTTTTGTCAGGCTAGCTACTTCTTACATGAATAAACATTGTCTCAGAATATAGTACATGTGCTAACTTATGTTATGTTCCCTAAAACTGCTTGATTTGACTGGTCGGTGATTGCTGGCACCAGAGTCAGTGTACCACATTTATAACAGGTGTGACATGATGATACTGGTAGATTTTTCTTGTAAAACAAGTGCTATGATGTTAATAACTATAACGGTGAATAGTGGCGTGAACCTCTTTTGTGCCTTCAGTTCACCTTTCTATAAAATAATGGTTAGTAGCAAACTTGAAAATGCTAAATTTTTATTCCAGGCATTCGTTACCTCTGTCGCAGCGTGAATTAACTTGTAATATACTCTTACAGCACTTAGTCGAGCTAATGGTAGTCAAATCAGATCTGGTCATCCCTCACACCCGTTTCCTGTCACAAATAATCATGATACGGGCAGCAGGCATACTGTGAGTGGATACCCGAGTTCTCATCCTCAGTCACAGCAGCATAGAGTGTGCGGTGACAGAGCCCCAACATATCCTCCACCACCTGTACCAGATAGGAACTCATCTCTGTAAGTGCTAACTGCTTGGTGTGGAAATAGGGCTTGTGAAAGAGTATTCCACAGACCACAATGTTTTATGTTGGAATTCCCAGACACACTCAGTCATAAAATATTAATATGTAGGATTTTCTTGAGTATTTTTTTTGGGAATTTCAGTCAGAAATGGCATTGTGGTTATGTGGTTAACATGTCCTATTTGTTTGTGTGGTATAATCAGGCCATTATTTGTAGGGTTAACATCCAGTGTATATAACTGTGAAGTGTGAACCTAGTGGTCTGTGATGTCACTCCCTGATTGAGCTTATTTTAAATTTGCATCAAGGGCATGATGAGCTTCACGAGTCCCTTTCTCAATATTTGACTTCAAATTTGCTCTTGATACGATTATCAGAAATAAAAATGATTCATTTTACCATCTTGCCTTCTAAGCTTTGTTTTAATTGATCAGAGTAAGCTATATTACGCGAATTTTGACAATTATCACCACAAAAGTATATTCTGGGTTTGGGCAGACACTTACATCAGATGCATGTTTTGATTAGAGCTGAATATTGCTATCAAATGAGTTGTCTTCTGCTTGCAAATACAACCATTGTTCTACACTGGGGTAATGGTAAAGACAGTAAGTCGTGTGTCATGTATTGTAAGGGATGGAAATCGATAGAAATTCCATTTGTTTCTGAGTATTGTTGAAAAAAACAGTTGTAGTAAAATCGGATCGACTTTTAGTAGCTCACATGATTTGAGGCAATAGGCTATCTGATGCCATCCTAGTCACATGTATTCACGGAAGTGCAAGGATAAAATATACCCACACAGTGATCGAGCTGAAGCTTCAAAGCGATGGTCTAGATATTCTCTAATAGAGCGTATCACATGTTCATCAAACTCAGCGGTGAGAACTGGTGCTGCCGCATCCAATGACAGCTTTAACCATGCTGGATATAACGTGAACCAATCTGCCAAATCAAACTCGACTAAGGACAGTAATGTGAGTAGTAATGAGGACGCTGTACACACTGCTGCCAATGCTGCTGCAGCTGGTGGCAGAGGGGCAGCTGCTGCCGTTGGAGGAGAGACCCGTACACCATCTGTATGTGGTAAAAATCAGTCAGCACCATCATTGCAGTATAAACCAAAAGCAAAAGTACCAGCCATGCAGCCAAAAGACTCTGACACAGTTGATATGCAACCACGGCTTTCTGCAGTGAGCATGAAAGCAAGAGAGTCGATGAATATATTACCTACCGAATCGAAGGCTAGAGATTCATTGAACTTACAGCCAACAGATTCCAGGCCCAATACCCCTGGTTCAAGAAAAGTCAGCAAGTCAAAGATTGGAGCAAAAATCAAAGAGAGGATGTCTGCTACAAGAGCTGTGCTGACAACGTCCGCGCAGCAACTCAAACTGAAGCTGAAGCAAGCATCTGCTACTCACACAGATGGTGGCAATATGGAGTCTCAAAGACCCGCTGAACGAGAACCGCCACCCAAGAGGGTATCCATTATCCCCGATCAAAATGAGATGATTGAACCTGACTCAGTGTCACATGGACATCAGAGTAACATGATTATACCTGAAAGTGTCACCCGAACACCCACTTTGTTGTATAAACCCAGAGAACCAGCTGCCGCGGAAGATAATATGACCGTGATGTCCTTCGAACCTCCTGATGCTGAAAGTCGAAGAGATACAGCTATAACAACCATGACCAAAAGAACAATTCCTGACGATGACACAATTTATGACACGGAAGATAAAACGGTAACTGATATTCCTATAATAATGAAGGAAGGAAAGTTATCTGCAAGCTCAGTCGCCCCTGACAGAGAAATGCCTCCCTCTGTTGGTTTCAAGCGTGACACTATCATATCCATGGTGAGGAGTAGTGGTGAGGTGCGTCAAATTTCACCGAAAACTTCACAATCAAGACAAAAAACTCCTGACCAGGGTACTCTTGGAATTCCGTCAAAGGTATCCAGCCTCAGAACAGCTTCTTCCACCGAAGTGCAACAGAGTTCTGCAGCACCTCAAAGTTCAAAACTTGCCACTGGTAGCGACAAAACAGACAGCGGCTCCAGTTCTTTTGTTACAATGGAACTTGAGGTGGAAGAAACATGGAGTGTGAAACCCGGACCCAGACCAAAAGAACAGGCTGAGGTTCAGAAGCCATCTTCCACGCTAAATGTAGGACTTCCTATCACTCCAACAGCCTCTACCTCTCAGCCAGCATTCCCACAACTTCCTCTATTGCCTCCTAAAAATATTGGCAAATCAAACGCCAGCTCAAAAACATCTGTTACACCATCTGCACAAATCCCCGCAGCAGATTCTGATTTAGCAAACTTGATGAAACAAGCAGACGCTATGTCTGCGTTTTATAGCAGTTTATTGGCTCCGAACGCGCCACCAATAGGCGGTTTGGATTTATCTACACTCTTTCCTGGGTTTTCACTGCCGATAGTCCCTTTAGCCCCTCCCCCTCCTCCCCCTCCCCCTCCACCAAAGTCTGACTTGGGGGCTGAGCTACAGGCTCTAATGAAACAATCCGAGGATTTACAGAGGCAGTTAGCAGAGTTGCAAGCCACACCCACCCTCATTGCTAGGCCCCCTCCCCCACCAGCTGTAACAAAAGGGCGTGGCAGAAGGAAGTCATGTGGACACGGCGCTACTTGTTTCTGCTCAGCTGCGTATGTAAATCTTTTAATCAGATAGTGTTTATTATTCAAAATGGGCACCATTAGTCAAGACTTTGATTATTCACTTCCTTTATAGCATAGACAGCAAGGAGACCTCGGTGTCTATGATTTGGGGTGATGATACGCTAGGTAATGGAAGAAGATTTAGTTTGAAGCGATATACCATCTAGCTTTGTTTTTTTATGTACAGTGTTATTACCCTCATGATCTGAGTTCTTTTATACCAAAAGGCGTTTTCACCATTACGTGTCCATGCATCTGATATAATTCAGGCGTGCCATTCCTTTCTTCAAACCCATAGACTCAATAATTATTAAGCCTATGTTCAGACCTTTTCCGTTCCAATTTTTTTATGTTCATTTTTCATTGCAGAGATGTGGAGCCTAGCATTGCCCCTAAAGTACCGTCCCTGCCACCATCCTGGGAGGATACAGACCCAACAGAATCTGTGTTCCCTAGCGCCCTGCGAGAGATGATGTCTCCTAAAGACCAGCTGGAGCGGGCTGTACAGTTAGGCAAAAGTGGACTCGTATCCGAGTACATGAGAATTAAAAATGAACCACATCAAGACTCTTTCATCAATTCCAGGTTTGTACTGAATGCTGTGTTTTTGGGCATCTTATCACTTTGATTTCTCAGATCAGGGCAGGCACCCTATGATTGGATGTGACAAAGGATTAACTTTGGAAACTCTTTAAGGTTCCAGCACAGTTTTAACAGAATCCGTTTGATACTCAAATGAAGAATAGCACTCTTTGCCATCAGGAAGATAACCAGCCATTTATTTAGACACTACTCAGGCTACTAATCCCCTTGTACAGGAGAGTTTCTGGTTGGTACTGCAGGCAAAATATTTGCGATTAATGTTAATAAACTGTCAGAAAGTCAAATAATTCACAAGTGCGATGTGACAAAATTCAATCTGGGTTTCCAATAACTAAACATTGTGTCATGAGATGGATACTACGCTCTGTTAGAAGACTCTGGCACCATAAAACCTCCAGTGCCAACATTATGATTTGAATTCATTAAATTATTTTATTCTTCAGGCAACCTGCCAATGCATCTAAGAACAGGTACTCTGACGTGTTAGCTTATGACTTTACACGAGTCATTCTCCAGCACAACACTCGAGATCCATCAAATGACTATATCAATGCTAACCATGTCAACAGCTTCAACCAGAAAAGAGGGTATATCTGTTGTCAGGGCCCTCTACCAAAGACATTCAACGATTTCTGGCGCATGATTTGGCAAGAAAAAGTCAGGACTATCGTTATGACTACAAAGTAAGCTGCTAGGTTCATATATCAATAATAGTTATTTGTTGGCAACGTTATTGACCATAACTACTCATAGTTTTCATGGTGACTTCGTAATCATATATATGTAATTTTTGTGTATTTTGGCAACCTGATGCTTTGAGATTGAATTTTTGACACTCCTAATAATCCAAACTTAGTTTCAAGCTTCAGTTCAACAGTGATACAGATTTTACAAAAAAGTCAAATTTTACAAAAAAGTCAATGTTTATCAAGCGATGTATGGAATTAAACCATTATTATCAATCTCAATTTTTTGGGAAAGCGCATTGTTGAATAGCATTGGATAATGTGTTGATCATAAATTATGCATTTAGATACTGTAGCATGCCGTAGTATACATTCTATAGTATACTAGAGTGTACTAGAGTATATATTGTAGTATTTATTTATATGCCAATTTACCTGCCAATTGACTTCTTTTATCAATAGTGTCTATTGACTTGGTTTTTCAGGTTGGTTGAGAAGGGCAGGACTAAATGTGGTACTTATTGGCCTCAGGACATAAACACAATGGAGACATATGGTGATATCAATGTTATGAACATGGATATGATGATCGACAACTCACAAAACTTCCAAATCTCTACTCTATGTATCTGTAATAAAACTGTGAGTTCTACTCCTTAACAATACTATAGTGGCCTCAGATCGGGTGCAATAATTGTGGCCCCACCATCAAACTCCTTCCTGATTTGAGCACCGGGCAGAAGACTATCTTTTATACCTTAGCAAGTGTAGGGATAACAGTCTTTGCTCTTCTCCATTGTTATTTCCTAGGTAAAAGACTTGACCGACGTCAAAATTGCAAAATAAGCCGATTGATTATGTTGACCAGTTAGGCCTACGCTGTACATACTTATTATATTATTGCCTGTATGTGTAACTTGATCATTAGTTTAGATACTTAATACTTGTGGCTTTCACTGGTAAGAAAAATTCCCTTTGCTGTTTTTTATGACGCCATATCAGGCATCCATTTTTCATCGTCAACACACTTTTTTTTGTCATTCTAGACTGGTGAAACCAGGTTTATAAAACACATGCTGTTCTTGAGATGGCCGGATTACGGAATTCCACCATCAGCTGAAGGATTTTTACACTTTGTGAAAAGCGTCAGGGAGGTTCAAGCTCGATCTGTGAAGGAAATGCCGGAATGGAAGGTATGATATACACATAATTGTGGTACGCCAAGGCTCATTTATCGGTAGTGGTTAGATTCATGCTTTTTCCGACGAATGTTTAAATAAATGTTTTTATTTAGTCTTGTTGTGATGTGCGTATTCACTTCCCAAGTATGATATTGTAAATGTAAACCAAAAATAACTGTGGTCCTTGGTCCAACAATTAATTTTCTTATGGGAGTTGCCTGCTCACTGACAATAATATTAGATGACTGAGCAACTCCGAATTATAGAAACAAGCAAAAAGTGCAGTGCTAAATTTATATGTTGTTCTTGTTATTGTGTCTTTTGATAATGAAATCAATGATTGGTTTGTTAGGATGAAGTTGCCAATGGAAAGGTATGGAATTATAAATTATTAGCTTGACTGGGCAGGTCCGGTGTCTGTTGTCAAGGATTTATTCTGATTCAAACAACTAAAAATCCAAACACCCATTTTCCCGCTACATAGATCATACATGTTCATGCTATGTAACATCGCAGTACAGGGCGTTGATATTGAAATGAGCAAGATTTTCAATCTTCTTTAACCTATCACAGCACATTTATAAAATTTATGAAATCAGCTTCAAATACCTCCTATCCTCTCCATCATTTTGTCCGCTTATTTGTATGTCCACCTCCTGTCATGTTTTTCCACATTTTTCACAAAATTTACTTTGGATATACGCACAAAATAACTCATTTATAATTATCCGTAATCCCTCAACATTTGAGTGGTGGATTTATAAAGAGTAACGGGTAGAGAGGCTTTACACATGTGTAGCTACTGAAATCAGCTTAATAACATTATTATCATCATTATGGATGATATGGTCATAAATTACTGTTGTCTCAAGGTCTTTGGGCGTCATATTATAAAAAAAATTGTCTCAGCTCACTCTTTGTTACTTAGACTAGTCCTCTGCTATCACCAGTAAATCACGTCTTAATCTTTTCTCACACTCATAAATTGTACCCACATCCTGCTAAAACGTGGTAGATCCTTGGAAAATGAGTTTGATTTTTTTCAACAAATTATGCATGTATTTTATATTTTTAGGGTCATCCAAGAGGTCCACCGATTGTTGTACACTGTAGCGCTGGTATCGGTAGGACAGGTAAGAATTTGGTAAAGCTATTATTAAGTGAAGCCTGAAGAGTTTATTTTAGAGTTTTTTTAAAGTTTTACTCCCAATTATTATACTTATTATATTTGTGTACATAGGCAACAGACATAAAACTGGCCCTTGTTTTATGATGTCCTGCAAGTCAACTGTTGTGCCTATCAGTCCTAAATGAAAAAATGAGTCTAACATTTATATCCAATAAGTGGGAAACAGCTATGACATCACAAGGTCATGGGACCACAGCCTCACTAATCCAAGCTAACAAGGAATATATAGAGGGGCATTTTTTATCCGTCTGCATCTATAAAAGTTCTGTGCATCCATCCTTGAAACTTCACACAGTAAATTGAGGGAGCCTAAACAGTATGATGTAAATGTTTGATCATGATTAGACTAATAGCCACAGAGTTGTAAACAAAAGCTTTGGTGTAGAAGAAGCTGGTCTAACAATAGTGGCTGAACTGCGCGTGTATATAAAAGCATCCCCCATCTAGATATTACAAGTGTAGAACTAATATCTGCCTCACTTGTCCGATCCCAAGTTTTGGGCATTTAAAAGTTGTGCTCTCTACCAAACTGAGCAGACAACTGCAAAATCTTTCTCTATATGCAATCATGCAATGTGGTAAATATAATACATTTATCTCATTGATCATCATCCAATGACATAAATATAGTATACATGTTCATGTAGGTAAATCTACCTCGTTGATTTAGCTACTCATGGTCGATGATGCCGTGAGGAGCAACAACAATCGATAACCTAAATCACTTTTTTTTTATTACAGGAACTTTCATATGCTCTGACATTTGCATGTATCTACTGGATAACCTAGGAACAGTTAATATCCGATCTGTAGTTAAACTGATTCGTACACAAAGAGCGTTTGCTGTTCAAATGCCTGATCAGTATGTATTCTGTCACCTGGCAATGTTACAATATGCCCAGCAGAAAGGAGTCTTACCCACCGATATAGACATACCAAGCCTGATAGAAGATGATGACATGTAGTATCATGTAGTATTTTGTACATTCACGGACTGTTTGATTATTTATTTTGAGATAAATGAAGAAAGGAGGGCCATGGCTGACATGGCTTTGTACTTGAGTGGGAAAACACAAAGTGAAAGCTGCAGGCTAGTAGCTCGGCTAGTGATATTTTTTATTCATTGCTTTGGTGAGGGATCCATATTTGGAACAGGTATTTACTGGCAAGCTCCGTAAAAAGAGTGAAGTTGGGTAGCTAAAACAATACATACTGCAATTTTGGTGGGGAAAGTATCTATTTTGCCACGGCTGGCTTCTGTTATGAAAACCGGATTACATGTATTTATTTTTCTCTTCACTCACAATTTGAGATTACTAGTCACTCTGACTGAATGTATTATTGAGCCATAATCACCCCATCACCAACATTCAAAGTTGTGATGGAGATATTATTCTCATACAATGTTTTCAGACTATTATACCTACATAACATAGTGAATAATGTTATATGCAGTGGACCGATGCTTACATGTAGCATCAAGGGTTGGCCGCCTACCAATCATGAAGGGTATATAACAGTGATTTGTTATTGCTACCGCCTATTGTTCTATTTTTCTTTATTTTGGTGGCAACACTGTGAACACAATGTACACTATGTGGAATAATTTGTCCTGTTACTGGACTGTATTCTTAGCCTGTATACTTAGACCTCTATTTATTCCTTTTGACATTGAACATGCGGTCAGATGCAGCTGAACAATACTAGATCTGATAGAAATATGAATAATAATAATAATAATAATGTATATTAATCTATATTATAATCCGACCTACGCTGTATCGAACCCGCCGCTACTGATGGTACTGACAAATATTACTGGATTGTTAGTCTACAATACATGGCTGTTATTATTGATATTGTAATATTATGTTTTGAATATTTCTTTGGCGGACACTTTTGTGCCCGAAATATAATAATTACAGCTAACGCACATCTGGTCTGTCTCAAATTTTTATATATACCGCTTTCCAGTAAGAAACCTTCCCACAATAATCATCATTGTTCAGCGGTTTTCGATCTTACATTATGAGGTAATCATTTTTAACCAAAACATATGGAGGTGTGGTGTTTAAAGATAACACTCAATGTAGAATTTCCACTTTTTTTATAGCAATTTTTATTGCCTTTTTCATGGTAACTGTTTCCAAAAACACAGAAAACATCATCATGACATCACACCCATCATTGAGGTCACGGTCATATCCATGGCTTCATCATGGTAACAAAATCAAACATCTACAGGGACATTATGAACATGGTTTAGCTGAGACTCGGTTTTGTGGCAGCCAAGATGTCCACCAAATCTGTGATTAAGAGCTTCAGGAAGAGTGATGCTACAATGGTGCAGCCGACAGATATAGTGAAGCTCAACTTTGGACAGCTCATTGACCTGGCTCTGGGTCAGACTGAGGACTCGAGGAATTATGGCGCAGTTAGCTTTGGACTTCTACGGGAGCTTTTGCTTGCTATAGTAGATCGAATGGGTATGCCTGAAAGAAATTTTTATATTGAAGTTAGCTTGGATACATCGTTTACTCGACCCATATTCTTGTTATCCAGCCAGATCAAATGCCTTCAAATGACTTCCTGTTTTTACTCTTGCAATAATTTGCTGATTTATAAAGCGATATCTGTGTAATTCTTATCATGCTGCGCATCTTATTTTTTCTTTTTATGATCAGGTGTCCGAAACAAGGTAGCTTTGGCATATGACAGCACAGCCCCACCTGAGGCAATGTCGGCAGGCAACAGTCCAATGCACAGCATCCATGATGTCGTCATATCACCAAGCAAGGCTAAATCTGTATGCATAATCTTCTCTTTGCCCAATTCGTTGGCCAGGCTGATTATTACTGCGGTGTTATTACATTGTGTTCACAAAATTGATGATGCTTGGATTTGGTGTAACATTATTATTTATTTTTAAGAACAGCTATAATGGATTGTTAAACGTATTTAAGTATTCAATGGTTTTTGTTGTTAAGGAAGAAATGTCACCACCCAAGAAAGATGTTGCGCCAAAAGAATCTGAGAGCCAGGTTCAATCTAGGAGAAGAACACCAGAGCAGTCAAGCCCACCTCCACCACTGCAGGAACAATCCAGCCCTTTGCCGTCAATACCATCTCCTAGCCTTACCCCAGCCTCTCCTGAAGCTGATATAACTCTGGCACATGTTCCCACTGCAAAGGCGAGCGCTCCACAAGATGGACAACATGAAGCTTACATACCCAGACAGCAGTCTGAGGTAGATGTGTACATTTAATTTATGTTGTAATGCAATGTATGTGTCGCACAAAATGATTGTGCAGCCAGTGTCCAGTATAGAAGATTCAGTTCTTTTGGATGTTTAGAACGTATTATTACCAAGTTCCTAACTAAGCTCCTATGCGCATTAACTTGAGAATAGGATCATACGGTGTGACACGCCTGTTTACTTGTCCTTGCACAAAATCATGCAAATATTCTACCGATAAGGCTCATAACTTTATTATACGCAGCCAACCGGTATCAGGACAACCACCTCATCACCAGATGCTAGCAGTAACCCCTTAATGCAGAGATTGGCTAAGCTGGAACAGCAAGTACATGGACTCAGTAGGAATACACTGGATGCCGAGAGAAAGGTTGTTATATTGTGTGCAGTACAGAGCTAATAAGCTTCTCCACTCTCATGTGTGCATAACTCCAGCTGATTAATATACAATTTTTAGATATGAAGTGATGGGTGTGTCATATCAGGCCATGTAAATAGAAAGAAACTTCAGTGCTGCGTTACATCTTCTTTTGCTTTGTTGCATTTTTTTTTGTAGATTGGTTAATAATTTCTCCAAATCTTTTATTGTATAATAACATGTTCAGCAAGAAGAGATTGACCGAGATGACCGTGACATTGAGACCAGGTTGGTCAATATGGAGCACGGTATGACGGTGATGACGGGGATTGTGGAGAGGTTTAAAGACAAAGTGAACAAACTCAATAAGAGAATGGATCTTGCAGAATGCAGGTATAGTAATACATGTGTATTACTAAATCGATTACTGATTAGACCACTTTTTAATGGACAGATGCCGGTGCGATGAAGCTATCCTCGATGTCTCCTTTAGCCGTTACATTGTTTTGTATAGTCATAGTGCTCAAACTCCAAATCAGGGGTGACTACGTTTTTTAAGTAGTGTACTGTATATCT
>ERZ1740059.1295-NODE-1295-length-12608-cov-3.829921_pt1 | contig 12608 bp, 13 predicted proteins | sample MGYA00581744_ERZ1740059 | MGnify/ENA primary metagenome ERZ1740059 (study PRJEB43018, sample SAMN04849738) | marine metagenome | isolation source: floating plastic debris | place: Pacific Ocean | collected 2008-08-28 | study: EMG produced TPA metagenomics... | reverse complement strand
GCAAAAAGACTTTCTGGAGGTTTCTAGGTATTTGTCCAGTACATAGCCTAAGTTGATAAAATCATCAGGCTCGAAGATGCCACGGCGAAAGACGGAGTTTCTACCGGGACAGTACTACCATCTGTATAACCGGGGTAATAATCGCGAAAAAATTTTCTTCGAACGCGAAAACTATCTCTTTTTCTTGCGCCGGTTTCGCCATTACCTCGTAGACAGCACCTTGGATGTCAACGCTTACTGCTTGATGCCAAATCACTACCATTTCCTGGTAAACCTACGTCAGAGAGACTTTTCGCAAAAAATGCAAGCATTCACGCTGTCTTACACCAAGGCAATGAACAAACGCTATCGACGCTGCGGATCAATTTTTCAGAGTAGATTTCAAGCAATTCTGGTGGATAGCGATGCCTATTTGCTACACCTATCTCGCTATATTCATCTGAATCCGGTTAAGGCAGGCTTGGTAAAACGACCTGAGGACTGGGAGTTTTCAAGCTATGTAGACTATGTGGGGTTAAGGCAAGGCACATTGCCAACGATGGAAAATTTGCTAGCTCAAGTCGGTTCAGCCTACGCCTATCAACAATTCGTTGACGAGAGGTTTTGATAAATCCCTAGAAGCCTGCGAGATCCACGGTTTCTATAGTTGCCATACTGCCAAGATCCCAGACTCGCATAGAAACCGGGGATCTATGCAGAGTTATCGCAACTCCACCGGCAACGCAAATATCCCCGCCTGATCATAGGTATCCTCATAAACTCGCTTCACAGCTGCCCAGGGCACTCGGCCATAAATATGGGGATATAACTCCGTTCCACCGGATGTATTTTCTACCCGAATCTCGCAGTCCAGTGCTGCTGGATCAATGCTAAACAACACCAATCCCTGCTGGCCCGCATAATGACGACGGCTTACTCCCATAACCTGATGCAAAAACGAACAGTGGATAAATCCTTCGGCGGCCAAATCCGCTGACTCAAAATATCCTTGTGCTTTTGCCGCCTCCACATCCGTCGCTGGAGCAATGCGGTATAGCATCTCCATCGTGTTAACCTCCTGACAAAAACTTTAGTACAATTGTCTCAGTTCACAGTACTCTCATGTGCGGTCGCTATACCCAAACCCACTCTGGCGCAGACTTAGCCGCAGCCTTTCAGCTAACGACAGAGCCTGAACCTCCTCCACGGTATAACATTGCCCCTGCTCAACCCGTTTCCGCCATCATCGCCGGTCGCGAATACCGTATCTTTCAGTGGGGACTAGTCCCCTCTTGGGCCAAGGATTACAAAATTGGGTATAGACTAATTAACGCTCGCTCAGAAACAGCGGCTGAAAAACCGTCATTTCGGGCGGCCTTTAAGCGCCGACGCTGTTTGATCCCAGCGGATGGATTTTATGAATGGCAGCGAACGGCAAGTAATAAAAAGAAACAGCCTTTCTATATTCACCTTAGGACAAAACCACTGTTTGCTTTTGGTGGACTGTGGGAGCAGTGGGAAGGTGGCGATGGCAGCTATCTGGAAACGTGTACGATTCTGACCACGGAACCGAATGAGCTGATGGAGCCTATCCACAATCGAATGCCGGTGATTATTCCCCCTGCCGACTACGACCGTTGGCTAACGGCGTCTCCATTTCAGGTGCAGGGACTGATGAAGCCCTACAGCGCTGATGAAATGGAGGCTTATCCGGTCAGCACGTTGGTTAATAGCCCCAAAAATGAAGTGCCAGATTGTGTATTGCCCCTTGAGGTTTAACACCGGTCTTGTTCATCCTGGTCTTACTCATACTAGACCTATTCGTATAGATGAATTTCGTTTTTGAAACTGCAAAGACGGATTATCATATCAGTCGTGTGTTTTGGCCACAGGGTTAGGTCGGGCAAGCTATACCCGATTGTAAAAATATGACTGCTTTAGAGAGTTCCTGACAAAACGAATGACGATAAAACGAACGCGGCGATTTTTCTCTCTTTTTGTCAGTTTGGTCATGTGTGTCTTATTTTTGGTGCCTGCCCTAGGACAGACTAAAAACGATGTGCCGCTCGAACAGCTTCGTCAGCAGCAGGAGACAATAGAAAAACAGCAGCAGCAGATAGAAGCAGAGCAAAATCGCTTACAACAGCTGGAAAGTGAAGCCGCGCAACAGCTTGATGGCCTGCAGGATAGTATCACGATTACCAATCTAAAAATTGAGGATACGGAATTTCAGATTGCCCAAGCTCAGGAGCGTCTGCAGCGGTTAGAAAATAGGCTGACCATGGCGCAGGATGAGTATGAATCGGTGCGGATCGGTGCGGTGCGACGCTTACAGTTTATGCAGCGTCAGAAAGATGCTGAGGGCTGGGCCGTGTTGCTCAAAAGTGAAAACTTAAATGAGTTTTTGGAGCGTCGCTATTTGCTCAGCAAGATTTACCAGGCGGATAGCACCTTTATGGCGGAACTCCAGGAAAAATCTGATCTGATTGTCAGACAAAAACAGGGGGTGGAAGCGCAGAAAAATTCTATTGCCCTGCTACGACAACAGCTGTTGGCTCGTCGAGATCAGTATGAAGCTCAGGCGGGTCAGCAAACCCAGCTGATTTCTCGGTTAAAGGACAATCGTAGTGCGCTGGAAGCGGCCCAGGCTCAGTTGGTGCGTGATTCTGAAAGTTTGGGTAATTTGATTCGTCAGCGATTGGCCGCGGCTAGCGGCATCATTTTGGGTACGGGGCAGATGAGTTTTCCGACCGCAGGGCGGATTACGAGTCGGTTTGGGTCGCGGATTCATCCTGTATTGGGCTATCGGCGGTTTCATGCGGGGGTAGACTTTGGGGCAACCCACGGTACGACCATCACGGCGGCTGATTCGGGTAAGGTAATCTTTGCGGGCTGGTATGGCGGCTATGGTAACTCGGTGATTATTGACCATGGTGGTGGTTTGACAACGCTATATGCCCATGCGAGTCGACTCAATGTGCGGGAGGGTCAGGCGGTTTTAAAGGGTCAGACAATTGCAGCGGTGGGGTCGACCGGGCTTTCGACCGGGCCACATTTACACTTTGAGGTGCGTCGTAATGGAAGTCCGGTCGACCCGATGGGGTATTTGTAGGGTTAGTAAGTACGGATATAACTATGGGCACGGGTGATGATGGGTTGGATACATAATGGCTGAGGTTTACGGTCAAGTCAGCCGACTACTTGCCTTGGGGGTGATTGGATGCTTCGTATCGAACGAAGCGGTATTGGCCTATCCTGGATTCAATGAACAGTCGAACAAACAATCAAATGAGCCGCTAAATGAGCCGCCCAATGAACAAACCAATGAACAATTAGAGACTGAGTTTGAACTGGAGCCGGGTACGGTCAATCGCAGCCCTGTCTTACAGGACTGGGTAGAGGAAACTCCGGATGTGCTGAGGGAGATTCGTCGTGAGCCCAGTTTTCCGTCACGGCTGCAGCTGAGCTATGCTTTGTTTCCATCTAGTGGGGACGAACGGGGACTGGCCATTGGAGTGGAGGATGTGTTTGTGGGGGATTTGCCGCTGACGCTAAATGCCGACTACGGGGCTAATTTTGATGGTAATGACAAAGACCGAGAGGCCTTTGGGGCTCACCTGCGATACTATGTGCTGCCGGGGGGGGGCTATGTGAATGTGGCACCCATTGTGGGGTATCGCCATGTGGAGGCGGTGGACTACAGCGAAAGTGGTGTGCAGGTGGGGTTTCAGGTAAAGGTGATTCCATCGCGCGGGGGTGGGGCTGATTTTGCCTACACGCAGACTTGGGTAAGCCCAACGGACGAGGATTCGGTAATGATTACTGGGCTAGAGTTTGGCTATGGACTGACGGATAGGCTGCGGCTGGCGACGGATGTGGAGTGGCAGTTTGCGCCGGGGGCAACGGATAGTCGGTTAGGAATTGGACTGGAATGGGTTTTGTAGGGTGAAGGGCTGTTCCGTGGAATAGCTGTACGCCATGATAAGCAACGCCTCTGTCCTAATTTTGGCCTAATTTTGAGGAGAGTTTGGTAGCGAGGAGGGCTGCCTGGGTGCGATCACGCACGCCCAATCGTCCCAAAAGCCGGGTCACATGGTTTTTAACGGTCCCTTCAGACAAAAACAACGCCTCGGCAATCTCTCGATTGTTGGCACCCGTGCCAATCAAACGCAACACATCTTTTTCACGGGGGGTTAGCTCATCAAATCCTTCTGGGATTTCTACATCAGGCTGCTGCTGACCGGCCAGCATTTTTTCTAAAATACCGGGACCAAACTGGCTATAGCCTTTGGCAACAGAGCGAATCGCCTGAGCAAGTTCTTCAGAGGGGGTATCTTTGAGCAGATAACCTTTAGCTCCAACCGCCATGGCCTGGGCGATCAGGTCATCATCGTCAAAGGTGGTAAGAACCAGCACCTGAATGGTAGGGTAACGGCTTGCGATCGCACGTGTTGCCGCCACTCCATCCATCACCGGCATTCGCATATCCATTAGCACTACCGCCGGTAGTTGGTTGGCTTGCTGTAGCTGTGCCAAGCGTGCCAGCGCTGTTTCGCCATTGTCGGCATCTTCGATGATGGTAATGTCTTCCTCTAAATCCAGCAGGGTTTTTAACCCCTGGCGGATAATTTGCTGATCGTCCACCAGCATGACAGAAATCTCAGATTGGCCCAATTTCATGATGGCTGTCCCCTATATTCGCTTGCCCGCTCTCCTGCTGACTCAGCCGGAATTATCACCCTTAGCTCACACCCCTGACCGGGCTGGCTGTTCAGCGTTAGCTGTCCGCCAAGCGCCTGGGCGCGTTCGCGCATACCCTGTAGGCCAAATCCTGTGGATGTTTGACTAATATCAAATCCCCGACCATTGTCCCGTAACAACAGCTGCGTTTTTTGTTTATCCACCGTAAGACTCAGGTCTACCGCCGTCGCATCAGCGTGTTTAACAATATTAGTCATCCCCTCCTGCACTAAGCGATAGAGGGCCATACTAGTGGCCTCGGGCAACGGATGTAGCAGCTGAATGTTAATATTAGGGATAATCCCAGTACTGGTTTTTAGCATATCGATCAAACTGTTTAACCGACTTTGGAGAGAATCTTGAGCCGGTTTATCTCGTAGGGTGGCGACAGACTGACGCACATCTTGCAGAGCCACAGATCCCAATCGTTTTGCTTCACCCAGCAGCTCGTGAGATTTTTGGGGGTTTCGCTGAGCAAGCTTTATTGCCCCCTCTAGTTGAATATTCAGTGCCGTTAGCGAATGACCTAGAGAATCGTGGATTTCACGAGCGATACGGCTGCGCTCCTGGGCCGTTGCTAGCTGTTTTACCTGGGTTGCAGAACGCTGTAGCTCAGTATTTGCCTTTTGCAATCGGTTTTGAATCGTTCTCTCATTGAGCAGGGCATTGACTAACAACAGTGTAAACACCAGCGATAGCCCAAAAGAGACTATTAGGTTCATCTGTAGGCTGCCGATCAAATGGCGTACCGGTCGAGGCAGCGGTCCGGCAAACCCTCTAAACTTTAAACCGAGGGTCGTCATAAATAACAAAAAGGCCAACGCCGTCATCAATACTCGACCCATGAATCCCACCATCAGACAGCTACGGATGACTAATACGAGATAAATAAAAGGGAATAATCTCGCGCCCCGCAGCATTAGCACCGATGCCACCAACGTCACTATTACCTGTAATGCAATATGGCCTAGCCGCAACCACACTCCTTTGGTCGGCAGATAAAGCCCCAGCAGACCAAATAGTAACAGACAGCCCACTGTAACCAGCGGCCATGGTTGGGTAAACCCTTGCAAACTACGCCGCGTCGCCTCGCGCATGGGCGGTGTGGATAAAATGCTAGTAATCGACACCGCTAGAAGCCCCCACTCTACGTAGAGCAAAAATCGAAACGGATGATTATGGAATTGAATGACGCGGCTCATAGTCTTGACGCTGCACTAGCTGCCTATTAACCTAACTGAAGTTTAAGTGTGAAAACAGCGATCGCAGATCGACTAGTGACTAAAGTCATGCCGTAGTCATGTCTCTGGTCCTTCTTTAAAGATGACTCCTGCTAGCAGTCATGGCAGCTACCTCCTGGCTAGGATGAGGCCATCGTTAAGCACATCACACAAAACTAACTATGAAATTTTCAACTCTTAAACAATGCTTTGGCGGTGCTCTAATGTTGAGCGCGTTAGTTGCCACTCCAGCAATTCTCAAAGCCAGTAATGCCAGTGCCTTTCATCCTCGTATGAGCGAAGAACTCAACCTCACTACAGCTCAACAAACTGAGCTCGATGCCATCAAAGAAGAGTCTCGTACTCAGGTAGAATCGATTTTGACTGACGATCAGCTGGCGGCTCTGGAGGGTAAAACCGGTCGCGAACGTCATCAGGCCATGCGCAACCTTGACCTCAGCGAAACTCAGCGCACTCAGCTACAGTCGGTTCGCGAGACATCCCGTGCTGCTGCTGACGAGGTATTGACCGATGAGCAACAGGCTCAGCTACAGGCCATGCGAGCCGAGCGCGGCGACCGTCAGAAAAATCGTCGTGAAGCGTTTGCAGAAGAGCTAAATTTGACGGCAGAGCAACAGACTGAGCTCGATGCGATTAAAGAAAACACTCGGTCTCAGGCCGAAGCTGTTTTGACTGAGGATCAGCTAGCTTCGCTAGAAGGCAAGACAGGTCGTGAGCGTGGGCAGGCCATGCGCAGCTTGGACTTAAGCGAGGAGCAGCGAGCAGAGCTGGAGCAAATTCGTGAAGCGTCTCGTGCGGCAGCGGATGAGGTACTGACCGCCGAGCAGCAAGCCCAGCTACAAGAAATGCGCACCAGCCGTCGCGCTCGTTAGGCCATTGCTCAGATAGGGGGCCATTGCTAGGAACACACCCGGTCCAGAGGCACTGTCTCTGGACTTTTTTTGGCTTGCTCGGTGCCAATTTGAGGAATATTTGAGGAATATTCAAGGGATATACCGATTAGCACCGCATCAGCCAGTGAGGGGCTTGATAAATTATCGGCGTTGCTGATCCTCAAGATGATTTTAGCTAAAAGGTTCTGATAGATCGCATCGCTATTCGCTCGGTTCATCTCTCAAATCAGCAACGGTAATTATCCATGCGATCGCATTACTCTGGTTATCAAGCCCCTTATCCTACTGCTCCGATGCCTATTCTGTCTGCTTTACCCTACCCCTATGCGCTGCCAGACACTCCTCAGTCCCTGGCGTTAGTCATCATCGACATGCAGCGAGATTTTCTTGAACCCGGCGGCTTTGGCGCGGCCCTCGGCAATGATGTATCACGGCTGCAGGCAATTGTGCCCGCGTTGCGATCTCTGCTGGCGACCTTTCGCAAACTAGGGCTGCCCGTGATTCATACGCAAGAATGCCACCAGCCCGATCTTTCCGACTGTCCGCCGTCTAAATTAAACCGGGGTGGAGACAATGGTCTTAAAATCGGGGATACAGGCCCCATGGGCCGAATTTTAGTCAAAGGACAGCCTGGTAATAATATCGTTGCTGAGCTAGCTCCCATACCTGGAGAAACGGTAATTGCTATACCGGGTAAAGGGGCTTTTTACCATACGCCTTTGCAACAGGTACTCACAGAGAACAACATTACCCATTTATTATTTACCGGGGTGACCACTGAAGTCTGTGTACAGACTACGATGAGAGAGGCTAATGATCGGGGCTATGAGTGTTTGCTAGTGGACGATTGTACGGAGAGCTATTTTCCAGCTTTTAAGCAAGCGACTTTAGAAATGGTTAGGGCACAGGGGGGAATTGTTGGTTGGACAGCGGATTCTGTAGCGGTGCAGGCAAGTTTGGTCAACCTCTCTGAAAGCTGTGTCTAAAAAAGCTATTAGCGTGTCAAATGAAGCAACAAATGGACTGGTACACTCAACAGTAGTTGACCTGGCTGAGCTGACGGCAAATCCGAGCAGCTATGGCTTTTTTAAGTTTAGACCTCATGTAGAAAAATTAATGCTGGCTGGGACTGCGGAAGCCAAGCATATCAGCATCCTGTGGTACACCGTTCCCGATGGAGGGGTAGGGCGACACTATCACTCGATGACCGAGTCTGTTTACACCATTGAGGGCAGGCAAACTGATGCACAAGGTGTTTATTCGACCGGGTCTCTTTGTTTTAATCCTCCGGGTAGCGGGCACGAAATTGTAGCCAGTACTGGCTTTTTTATTCTGGCCTATGCGTCTCCTCCTGATTTTGTAAATACGGATTTGATCAAAGCCTATACCCCGATCCACATTGATACAGCTAATCCTCATTTAGAAAACAACTGTCCGTTCTATCCGTTTTTTGCAGATAGACAAGCGGGGCTGTGGATATATGATGTGCCCCTAGCCCCCCAGAGTGGGATCAGCTGTAAGTTAAATAAGAGTACATCGGCTAAAAGCTATCTTTATCAAGGAAACTATCTGCAGGTGCTGAGAGGTAGCTGTGAGATTGATGGCACAACCTTTGGTGAGCAAATGCTGGTAGTTTCGACAACCGTTGAACCACGGCTTTACAAAATTAATGCATCCGAAAACAATACTTGTTTGGTGTTGGGATTGTCTTTTCTGTAGCAAAGATGATGGAGACTTGCCGTTGTATCAATTATATTAGTCTTCAAAGACAAAAAAAAGCCAAAAAGTATGCTTAGAAGCGAGCTCCTCGGCATTCGCTTGCCTATGATAGGGGCTCGGACAGCTGTACTCTCGCGATATTGTTCTATGGTTACTGATGGTACAAGCCAGCTTGTTGATCGTTCTCGCCGCATTGGGCGTCAGGTCGCGCGAGCTGTATCCCATAGGCTCGAAGATACCTATCGACAGCTGACCCAGCCGGTAGAGGAAATCATCAATCAAAAAGAGCTGCGGGTGGTGGGCCTGCGCCGCACGGGTAACCACGCCATTATTACCTGGCTAGAACAGCAGCATACGGGGGTTGTTCGCCATCTGAACAATGTCAAAGCGGGGGAAAACCCCTATCGGTATAAGGGGGAAAATCTCAGCGACTATCATCCAGGGCATAAAAAGATGGTAGAAACCTATCGCCGTCAGGCCAAGGGAGATTTGGTCAAACGTGACTGTCTGCTCCACAGCTATGAAGACTGGGGTCTAGACCAGATCGGCAGTCGGCGTTTTGAGCATTACCACGATCTGTATGTGGGTCGCAGCCAGCAGCGGTTTGATGTGTTGATTTTGCGAGACCCGTTTAATCTGCTGGCGAGCCGGATAAAAAAGGGCTATCTGGCGGTTAAACCCCGTCGTCGAGATGTGGTTAACCTGTGGCTGCAGTACGCAAAAGAATTTTTAGGTGAAACCTGTTATTTGCCCCACAATCGGGTGTGTATTAACTACAATCGATGGGTTTGCGATCGCACCTATCGCCAGACCCTGGCCGACCAGCTGCAGATGACCTTTTCTGATGCCGGCCTAAATACCGTCAGGTCGTTGGGTGGCGGCAGCTCATTTGATGCCCAAACCATGAATGGTCAGGCCGCTCACATGGATGTCACCAACCGCTGGCAGCATTTTGCCGACGATCCTGACTATCGCCGACTGCTGTCTAATCCAGACCTGTGGCTATACTCTGAAAAAATCTTTGGCCCACTAGACGGGATGGAAGCCCTAAAGAGTGCCTGTTTAGGCGATACCCAATAGGCTCATAGGTGATCTAACAAGCCCAGCCAACAGCACACCTAGCGGCTTTTACAGCCGGGTATCCCCACCCATCAAAAAATCCGAAATCTAGGGGATACCAATTGAATATAAACCGTATGACCCCCACCCCTATCCTCATCTCCATTCCCATTACCATCGGTAGTTTAGTTTTACTATCGGGAGCCCCCGGAGCTGGTAAATCTACTGCATGTCAGCACCTGCCGTCAGAGCTAGTGCTCTCCAGCGATACCCTACGGCAAACATTTTTTGGCACCGCTAAAACCCTGGTGGATGGTCAGGTCGCCGAGCGTCCCCTCCCGACCGATGATCGGCTGATTTTTTCTACCCTAGAAACGGTCGTGCGGGCGCGGCTAAAGGCGGGGCTAACCACGGTTGTGGATGCAACCTTGGTCAACGACAAGGAACGTAAGCCCTTTGCCACAATCGCAGAGGAGCTGGGAGTTCCAGTACAGGTGATTATTTTTAACCCTCCCCTAGATCGACTAGAGCGGCAAAATCAGCAGCGACGGTGTCGAGTGCCTCAGCAGGTAGTGGCTAAATTTTGCGATCGCCTCCAGCTTGATTCTAAGTGGCCGTTTACCCTCACCGAGGGCGATATCACCCTAACGGTAGAGATTCCAACTATCCCAGACGATATCGAAATAGACGCCATCGGTGATATTCACGGGCTGGCCGACACACTCCAGACCATGCTCCATCGACTAGGCTACGACAACACCTTAGCCCACCCAGCGGGCCGCAAAATTTGCTTTTTGGGCGATCTGGTAGATCGCGGTCCCCAGTCACTAGAGGTTGTCGATTTGGTCATGCAGGCAGTTGAGCGGGGCCACTACTGTGTACGCGGAAACCACGACAACAACCTGGCACGGGGTCTGCGCGGCGACAACATTAAAAGTAAATCCACCCGAAAAACATTGCACAAGGCGCTACAGCGTGATTTAGAATATCAGGCCAAGATACGAGACTTTATACAGTCACGACCTTCATTTTATCGGTACCGTGACTATGTGCTGTGCCACGGTGACATCGAATGGTTTGACCCCGTACTACAGCCCGCCCAGGAGAGAATGTACGGTCGTAGCCGACGTAACGAAGACCATGACACCGACGACATCTTTCGCCAAACTAGCGATTTGACCGTCGTTCGAGGACATATTCCCCTCACATCCCCCGGTGAGCGGACTTATTCGTTGGAAACTGGGGCCGGGTTTGGAGGGCCGCTCACCGCCATGCGTTTACCCCAAAACGAGCAATTAGAAGTTTCCTGTGGGTTTGACTATAATCACCGGACTCCTAGCTTGGCCGAGCAAATGGAGCCGCTAGTGTCGAAAAAGCTTGTCAAACGGGTCACTAGCGGAGCCCTAACTTTGTTTAAGTACAGCTCTAAGGCCTTTTTTACCCCCACCGTATGGGATGAATACCCGGAGCTAATGCTAGCCCGTGATGTGGTCGTCGGTCTCGATGGCAACCCGGTTAGTCAGCCCTTTCCCCGCACCTTTAACTATTTAGAACGAGAAACTCAGCTACTGTCCGAAACCAATGTAGTCGCCGTAGAAAAGCTCAACGGCTTTTTGGTCAGTACGTTTTTACATCCTTATGAGCCAAACCAGATTGTTATCACCTGTTCTGGTTCGTTTCAAGGAGACTATGTTGAGTATGTAAAAACGCTGCTTTATGACAATGGTCTGTACGGGCGTGTCTTGACCTGGCTTCAGGAGCATCGCGATACAACGCTGCTGTGGGAAGCGATTCATCCTGAAGACCCCCACATTATTCAGCACGAGCCAGAAGATCAGGGTCTGTATTTGATTGGGGCCGGTGTGTTGCAAGCTGGGTTTATCAGTGAGGAGGGGTTGGATGCGATCGCAGCTATTTTACAAACTTCTCGCCCCGCCTGGTTTCTGTGTACGTTTGCCGATGCGATCGCCAAATCCCATCAGGTCGAGCACGAAGGTTTTATGATCCGCCTCGCCACCGACGGCACCTTTGCCCTTAAACTCAAAAGCCCTTACTACCTACGCACCAAATTTTTAGCCAGGCTCAACGCCAAAAAATGCAAGCTGATGTACAACCAGCCTGAGCGCTTCAAACAAGAACTCGACGAAGCCTTCTGGCCCCTGGTAGATGCGGTCACTAGCCAGGTCACCCAAGACACCTGGCTTAGCTGGAACGATGTGGAGCGCCGCAATTTTGTTCAAACCTGGATGAAAGAGGTATACCAGTAATAGGAGGAGCAATCCACCATAAATTGCTAAAGCTAGCTATGAGCCCTGTTAACCAAGCACCTGCATCTACTCCAATGGCCACAGCGCCAAAAGAGGCTTTATATGATACTGACTTTATGGCTTGGTGTGAGTATCAGGCTGAGGCATTGCGATCGAAAGATTTTGCCAACCTAGACCTAGTAAACCTAATCGAGGAAATCAGCGACATGGGGCGTGAGCAGTTTAATAAAACCGCTTCTCTCACCCGTCAAATTATTATCCATATTCTCAAACTACAGGCATTTCCCAATGATCAGGCCATCGAACACTGGCGTGACGAAATCGAAGCCTTCCAAGACAGTCTAGACGACATCATCAGCGGCTCTATCCGCTATAGATTTCAACAACAACAAACCTTTGCTACCCAGCAGGCCAAAGCTCTACAACGTCTCCAACGCAAATATCCCGACACCAAGTTTCAACCGTTAGCCTCCATGGCACTCGATGAGCTCATCAACTGGCCTGACAATACCTAACGCAGTAAATCTAACCAACCAACCAGACAGTATTACATCTGTCCTGACTGAGCAGATAAATATGCCCTATCAAACCGTAACGCTAAGAGTAGGATCTAAATCTGTTCTAGGTCGCTGGGCTGCTGACGCTGACGTAAACCAAAGTTAAGCTCATTGCTGGAATATGAGGTGCCAAAGGTTTCAGCCAGACTTACC
>ERZ1740059.1294-NODE-1294-length-12616-cov-9.472255_pt1 | contig 12616 bp, 10 predicted proteins | sample MGYA00581744_ERZ1740059 | MGnify/ENA primary metagenome ERZ1740059 (study PRJEB43018, sample SAMN04849738) | marine metagenome | isolation source: floating plastic debris | place: Pacific Ocean | collected 2008-08-28 | study: EMG produced TPA metagenomics... | reverse complement strand
TGTCACTCTGAGAAGTACCAGTAACATTTACAAAGTTCTGAACTTGGAATTTCAACGAACCCAGCCCTGGAACACCGTTAACAACCAGACTTTCCTTGGCGAGGTTAACATCAAATGATGTTGTTGTACTAGTACCGGTAGAACCATCAATAGCGTTAGCTCTTCCTTTTGCTCCAATAATCCTCTCGATGTCGATAATTTGATCGGTACCAGCAAAGCCTTTATTGACAACACCTTTAGCCTCTAGGGTAATAGCTTGATATAGATGACTGTAGTCTGCCGTATCAAATCCAGTGCCGCCATCTAAGGTGTCATCACCAGTTCCACCGATTAAAGAGTCATTACCACTACCGCCCTCTAGAATATCGTTACCATCGCTAAATCGAGAAAAGAAGATTTTGCCTTTACTTCCTCCGCCAATGACATCATTACCAGCACCACCACGCACGGTGTCATTTCCACCAAGGCCAAAAATTGTGTCATTGCCTCCTCCACCATCGAGAACATTATTGTTATTGTCACCGAAAATTGTGTCGCCTTGTGAGGTACCAGTAACGTTAACAAAGTTCTGAACTTGGAATTTCAATGTACCCAGCCCTGGAACACCATTGACAACCAGACTTTGCTTTGCGAGGTTAACATTAAATGATGTTGTCGAACTCATACCAGTGGAACCATCAATGGCGTTAGCTTTTCCTTTTGCACCAATAATGGTTTCAATTTCAAAGAGTTGATCTCTGCCAAAAAAGCCTTTATTTACAACACCCGCAGCTTCTAGGGTAATAGCTTGACTTAGAGAGCTATAGTCGGCGATATCGTTTCCACCGCCTCCTACAAAAATGTCGTTGCCGAAGCTACCGGTAATTCTATCGTTTCCTTCCAGAGCAAGAACTAGATCGTTTCGGAAGGTGGTAGAAAGTGAGTCATTAAAGCGAGTGCCAACAATTAAGTTATAGAAAAACGATAAACTTTGTGCAGATACACCAGATACACCAGATATACTAGATACACTAGATAAATCTGAAGGAAGATAGGATTTCAATAGTGATTCGTCAATGATTGTTTTCATGTTTTTGTTATTTTTGGTTTGATAAAATGTTTGTTTTATTTAGATGAAACAAGATGAAATGTTGCATCAATTATTATATTGGTGCGAACAACAAATATTTAGATACATTACTCCAAGATGAAAATCAAAGCGGTTTTTCAAACAAGAGAAATAATGATGTTTAATTAATTGACAGATACCCAATATAATTTTTTTAGCAGAAAAAAATTTGGTCGGGAGCGTTTGACTCTCAAGAAATTACCGTGTTTAGCTTTATAAACAATATAAGCGGATACTGTTGATTTCAACTAGATAAGTTTTTGTTGTTATGATTTTTATTTGGTGAAGAAAGAATAAAGAATATCCCCTAAGGCTGTAACTTCCCTTAACCAGCAGCATTTACAGCATTGTGTATTGCGATACGCCTTCGCGTCGCCCTTCGGGCTATCGCAATCAATATCGATACATACATGATTTTATACGTGTAATACGTAGAATATCATTTTTTGAGGCGTTTAGCTCCTATCATACTTATCGATTACCTACAATAATTTCTCCCTCACTCCTAACCATTAAGTAATCTTCTGGGGGAATAGGAGTAGCTCTGGTAATCGTTTTAAAGTTCAATGGGAGCATCATAACGCAGAGCGCCACAGGCTTTGGGAGTCTCAGGTACAATGTTTCTTAAAAATTCCAAATACAAATGCGTTATTTCCTCTACCATGGTAAATTTGAAAAAATCAACTATCAATCAACTAACAACTTTACTCCACAAAAAAGAACCAAATAAAATTGACGGAGCCCTTGATGAACTTATAATTCCTCAAAAGGAAGAAATAGCACCAAATTTCTTATTAGAATTCACAATTGATAAACTGAGGCAAGATTCTAGCAATGCTTTTTGGTGGACACCCCGCTTAATTGTGGTAAATAAATTAATTGTGGGTATGTGTGGATTCAAAAGTACCCCGAAAGCCGATGCTTCTGTTGAAATTGGTTATGGAATCATTCCTTCACAACAACGACGAGGATTTGCAACTCATGCAGTTGAATTATTGCTCAAAGAAGCATTCTCAACAGTTGAAATTCAAACAGTACTCGCTCGTACTGTTTTATCAAATTATCCATCTCAGAGAGTATTAGAAAAAAATGGATTTAACTTTGAAGATAGCAAAATCGATCCAGATGACGGTGAAGTTTTGATATGGCGAAAAATAAAATAAAATTCGTAATTTAAAAGGTTCGTAATTAGGTAGGCATAAATAAATCAAACTATGTAAAAGAATGTTTTTGACCAATATACCTTATTCCTAGTCACTATTCACTACTCACTACTCACTTGTCATAACAATAATTTTTCCCACCTACCTAGTTGTTGCGCTTTAGCGCTATTTTGATAAATCTAAACTCCGAAAACCCCCAATAATTTCATCTAATTTTCCAGCAATACTCAACAATTCCATTTCCTTCCATCTTTTACCCACAATTTGCATCCCAATCGGCAATCCATCTTTTGTAAAACCAATAGGAATCACTACAACTGGATTCCCCATAAGATTAAACGGTGAAGTGTAAGCACCATTCGCTAATAAATAAGGTACTTTTCTGCCATCCACATCTATAAATCTACCCATAGGACGATGTGTAAATGCACAAGTCATTGAAACTGGACACAACCACACATCCCACGATTCCATTGCTTCATCCATTTGAGAAATAATGCGATCGCGTTGCGTCAAAGCTGTAAAATATCCTTTCAAAGTCGGATTTAACAACTGCGGTAAATAATTTCCCATATTGCTAATCTCTCTCAATTCCTTATCCCCCTGCGTCATTTCCCGAAATATCATCGGAATTCTCTTTTTAGCAGTCGCAAAGTCTACAGGTTGGGAATAAACAAAATTATAAGCAATTATCAAATCACATAATTGCAAAATCTCTTCTATACTAAAATGCGATGGTATCCAAGATTCAACTCCAACACCAGCTTCAGTTAAATGATTCGCTACAGATTGCATTGCAGATTTTATTTCTGAAGAAACGGGAAGCTCATCCCAACCATCCATCCAAGCAACTCGCAAATCCTGCAAACACTTCTCCGATATCGTATCAAAAGGTACCGGGGCAATATCTGGCTGTCGAATATCCGCACCAGCTATCAGTGTAAAACATAACCGCAAATCTTCTACACAACGCGCCAAAGGACCTACAGTTTGCATTTGACGAATGCATTTAGGCTGCCCTGGAACCTCCGGAATTTGTCCGGCTGTTGATACTCGTCTATCTGTGGGTTTCAAGCCGAAAATGCCGCAAAAATGCGCCGGTTGACGAATTGAACCAGAAACATCATTCCCTATATCTAATGGTGAAAAACCCGCCGCCACAGCCGCTGCACTACCGCCAGAACTACCGCCAGCAGTACAATTTGAATTCCAAGGGTTATTAACAGCAGGGAAAATATCGTTCGTGCTTTGATACTCTCCCGCTAGTTCTGCAGTACTACTTTTTCCCAAAATAATTGCACCGGCTGCACCCAAACGCCTTACTACCGTAGCATCACGAGTAGGAATGTAATCTTTAAGAGGTTTATATCCCGCTGTGGTACGTAAGCCTTCAGTTTCAAAAATATCTTTAATTGTTATGGGTACGCCGTGAAGTATTCCCCAATTTTCACCTTTTTTTAAAGCTTCGTCGGCTTGCTTTGCAATTTCAAGAGCATTTTCGTTAAGAGTACAAATTGCGTTTAGTTTAGAATTATGTAGAGAAATTTGATTTAAATGGGCTTGTAATACCTCAACAGATGAAACTTCACCTTGTTTTATCATTCGGGCAAGTTGATATGCACCTTTAAAAATTAAATCGTTCATAAGTAGAGAGGATAGATAAATGTTGGGGTTGCCCCTCATAAGTATGAATCAAATTTATGGATAACCGAAACCTGTGTAGAGACGTTACAGTGTCAATTGAGTAGGCAACGGCTAAATGTTGGTAGGGAAATCGCCGATACCCTCGAGGGTACCGCTACATTTACTAAGTGCATCTAGGCGAACTGAGAAAATTCTGATATCTTTAATAAAGTTAATTATATTCAAATTTAGTTAACTGAATTAACTTACATCTTGCACCATTTTGGTTAAGCCCGAATACCCGCCTTGAAATTAATTTCAAGGCTCATATACAAAGTGCGTTAAAATTCATATCTTGCACCATTGTCGTTAAGCCCGACATTACGCCTTAAAATAAATTTCAAGGCTAATACAATAAGTACGTTAAAACGTACTGAAAAACTTACCCAGTCTGATTTATCAGACTTTGGCTGTTAGCCTGGGAATTCATTCCCAGGGGGTTATTGAGAATGTTGCAAGATGTCAGTTAAAACGCACTAAAAGTCTTGCTCAGTCTTATGAAGGAAGACTTCGTGTATTAGCCTGAGAATTCAATAATACGGCGGGTGCCCTCGAATGGTGCAAGATGTGAATTAACTAATTAGAGTATGAGTCGTCTGAAAAAAGAAAATTCATGGTTTTCCTTCATATGTTTTTAAATTGATTAATTATGGTGGCGATCGCACATGATATTCCGAACATAAAAATAACGAAAATAATAACTTTGAATAGCATCCTTTATCATTTTTTTACAGATATTTTTTTTCATTTCATGAGTTAACTAATACTAGGAAATATTTTTTGTGTTAGACTCTAAAAAAAATATAACAATGTCTGATTTAACTAAAACTTTAGAAAAACCAAATAATCTATCAGAATCAGGAGTTGTAGAAAACTGGTTCAATAAAATTTCCCGAGAATTACTAAATAACTATAACTTAATAGTCGCGGGTTCAGAATATCGACTCGTTGAAATCGAATTTTACTGTTACGCAGAAGAACATCCAGATATATTTACCCACCGAGACGAATTACAAAAAGAATTTGGAAGCTGGTATTTTCATCGCAATGGAGGTAAATACAAAAGTGGAAGTTTTAAAGGACTAGATTTAACTTTTGGAAATAGTAGTATGTACTGCGGAATTTTGATTCGCACCATTAAAAAAGCCGACGGTACTATTATTTGTGGTCCATCATTATGCGTCGATAATTTACTCGCCACAACTCAATGTGAAAGTGTTGCTCAACTCGATGAAAAAATTGCCAGTAAAATAGCTTGGGATGAAGAAAATATCATATATTTAAAGAGAACTGAAACAGAAAACGAAAATTTATCTGATCATCAAATTTTTTGTTCTGGGAGAGTTGGATTATCTCTCAAAAAAGCTAAATCATCTTCAATAATGCCTCAGTATATTTTACGTCCCTATCGCTATTTGAACAAACCAAAATCAGTGAGTAAAGGTAAAATTTATCTCGTGCTGACATTATATTATCAAGGAATTACTCCCGAAGAAATTCATCAAATTACAGGCTCTCCAAAACGTAGTATTGAAAAATATATCGCTGATTTTGAAGAAGGAAGAAAAGAAGAAGATTTTTCTCAATATATTGGAGTAGATTTGAATAGTGGAAAACTATGTAAATTACACGGAACTTGGTACGAAAAAGTTGGTAGATTAAGTTGTAATTTGTAAAATTCAACTCCCATATAGATAGTTGATGTTGGGTAAAGTAAACGATCGAATTGTTAGACGGGTGTATATCTTTGATATGTTGGATTTTAGTACAGCCGATAGCTCTCCCCTACACCATGACTCAAAACTCTATCGAACAAATTGAGATAAACCTGCGGAATGAAGCACTCAATATACGCAAAGCAGCATTAGATTCTCTTGCAGAGTATCCCTGGGAAGTAGCTGTTCCCATTCTAGAAAAACTAGCTAGGGAAAAAGATTTTGCTTTGCGTCGTTTAGCCGTGATGGGTTTGGGAAATCATACTTCTGAAGCTTCCTATGAACTATTACTACAAATTATTCAGCATGAGCTTGATTCTAATGTCTTAGCGGAAGCTGCTAACTCTATTTTTGAATTTGGCGATATTGCTGTTCCCATTTTACAGGAGTTATTTGAGAATTCTGAGAATTGGTTAGTTCGTCAAACGGTACTTTCTCTATTTGTAGAAACAACTTATTACGAGACTTCCCTGACACTTGCAAAAACTGCACTCCAAGACAATGATATACAGACTCTCAAAGAAACTGCTATTCTTGTTTTAGGTCAACTGTTGAAATCGCCACTAAAAGACCAAGCTTTGCAAATATTGACCGAATTAGCTGATTCCGAAAATTGGCGGATTAGATGGAGAGTAGCAGCAGCACTACAACATACTCAAGATTTATCAGCTAGGAAACTAATTGCGAAACTGCAACAAGATCGACATTATCGCGTAGTAGCGGCAGCTTTAGAAGTTGCATCTTCTTGGGAAGAAAATTAGGAGAAAAATTCATAATGCAGGAAATATCTATGGCAATTAAATTCTCCGAAATCATCACCACCGTTGCACAATTGCGGAAAGTAATGGGATATCCCAGCCATCGAGTCACCGATATTGCAATACCGAAATTAGATAAACATTGTCGGGCTTTTATTGCTAAATCACCTTTAGTATTTATCGCTTCATCAGATGCTCGTGGAAATATGGATATATCACCGAAAGGAGATCCGCCGGGATTCGTTCAAATACTTGATGATAATACTTTAGCAATTCCGGATCGATCGGGAAATCGTCGAGCAGATACTTTTCTAAATATACTTGAAAATCCCCAAGTTGGTTTATTCTTTCTTGTACCAGGTAAAGGTGAAACTTTGCGAATGAGTGGAACAGCAATAATTGTTAGAGATGCTTCTTTAAGGGAAAGTATGGCAATTAATGGTAAAGTTCCAAATTTTGCGCTTGTTGTTAATATTAAAGAAGCATTTTTTCACTGTGCTAAATGTATGCTGCGTTCTAAGATATGGCAATACGACGATTGGGAATCTATCGATGATTTACCATCATTAGCACAGACAATGGTAGATGCTGCAAATCTTAAAGAAAGCGTCGAAGAAATGCAAGAATTAATCCAACAAGATGAGCGAGAAGGTTTGTATTAACTAGTTTTACCAATTACTAATACCAATCCCAAATTATGTTTAAGGATTCGTCATTCGATTTCATGGCGATTATTTACAATATTCTCAGCATTGACACCATTTTGCGTTTATTCAATAATTGGAGTTCTTTTTGGGATGATACTGTAACTGCCAAAGATAGATTTTTATTACAAAGGGTTGCATTATTTATCTTTATTCCTGTAAGAGTATTGTTTCACGAAATAGGACATGCTTTAGCTACTTTACAAGTTGGTGGTGAAGGGTTCCCATAAGAATTTTTTTAGAAGAAAAAATTCTTATGGGTGCCCGTGAAGTGCGGAAATTTCAATGGCGAGTGTTTTAGGTTTATGCGATCGCGCGTATAATCTTAGTGGATTGCCTGACAGGCTGCAGTACTGTTGTGCGGAAGTTATATTAATTACGATATACTTTGATATAACATCCACTTTTTCTCAATAATAATACTGCTTTTTTAGTATCATGGTATTTTAAATTACCCTTTATCCTATTTGAAGCTATCAAAATCGGATTTTTTTTATTTAAGGTGCTGCTTTAGTGATATTATTTTTGTAGAGGTAATTAATATAATGGGAATATTGCTGCTTTCAAAAATTTTGCAAAGATTTCCATTATAAAAATATCAATCTCATAATTATATTATCCCATATTATGGTCATTGAAAAAAAAATTCGCTTTTCCAGAATTTTTGGAAAAATTAAAAATATTCAGATATTTAGATTGTAGGGTGTGTGACGCTTAGAGAAATTTGCAGCGTGTGATTTCGTAGTTTTTTCCGATGATACCCAAAATTTCAGCATCCTATGAATAGCAGCTTGTATTTCTGAAATTCAGAGCAGCCATGGAAGCGATAAGCCGCTCACCCATGGGCATAGCGATCGTGTTTCTACTCACTACTCACTATTTACCACCCACCCACCTATTGAGTTGATAAAAATTTTAAAGGGCAGACAAAAAGTCTGCCCACATTTAAAAAATTTTGAAGTGCATAAACCACAAGGATTTAGCTTCTTGGGCACACGAACCTTTCCGGTATTCGTGTTATCCTAGTCTTTCAACTAGCTCCTCAAGCGTTAATTCCGGCACTCCCTGCCGTACAGTATCTATTATATAAAAATAACTGGGATAATATTCAAACGATAAATTTCTTTACAAAGGCGGTTTGACAATGGGAAAACTAAATCCATACAATCTACAGATGCAGATTACGTCTATGTTTGAGCAAGGACAATCGTTCTTTGCAACAACAAAAGTGCAGGATTGGTTAAAAGAACGCAATCAAAATCCTGCTGATTATGATATTATCTTCCACAAAAAACCCGCACCTCCAGGTTCTAAAGAAGTGATAGTTATTGAAATTGAATTAAAGCGGAAAGATGGGCAACCAGTAGATCCTTGGTTGCAGGAGCAAGCGAATTTACAGGGGTAAAGGGTTAGGAGTTAGGAGTATACGCCTCCACGCTCCGCGTGAATGGTAATAACCAAATCTTTCCAAAATGGCTATATAGTAAGTAATTAATCGGACTTGATATAAGAGGTAAGAGCTAAATCAGATTACTCCTAAGCACTAACCACTAACAACTAACTTCTAACAAATTTATTGTTTAAGAAAGCTGTAAATTGCGGAAAAATCTTGTTCTCCCAAACCCTGCTGTATTGCTAAACGATAAATTTCTTTGACGGAACTTGAAACTGGAATTGCAACACCTACTTCCGAAGCTGCTCTTTGCACCAAATGCTCATCATTTTTTAACTTAACCCCACGAATTCTATTCGTGGGATTGTGAGTGAGTATCATACAGTCGGCGATTTTTGCACAGCCTGTCTTGCATCGCCTAGCTCAACAGTTGATGCCCCCTTTATTATGCCTTCGTTTCGTAAATATTTGATCTTAAAGGAAAGTCTTATTTTTGTGCGGTTATTTTGTCACTCGTAATTGCTTTTCTTTCTGGTTTCACAAACTTTTGGAATTAGGAAATTAAAACTTTTAAGCCTAAATTATCCTTCAAACGATCTTCCACAGTGTATTCTTTTGTCCAATTACTCATAGCAAAGAAGGGATTATTCGCAGTTTGGATAGCTTTTTGTTGATCGATTTGAGCTTGTTTATAAGCCATCTCTGCAGCTTCAATTTTGCTGTTTTGCTCTTGGATAACAGCTTCTAATTTCTCTTCATATTGTTCAAGTTGGAGCCTTTTTTTAGCAGCTTCAGATTTTTTATTTTCAAAGTTTTCCTTTGCATTTTCTACATCTTCTATGGCTTGATCTGCTTGTGTTCTGATATGGATATTTTCAGCTTTGGGTTCTATGTTTTTGACTTTTTTAATTGCTGTAATAACTTTTGTTTGCCAATCTTCTTTTGCTGCTTCTGCTATCTCTTCAGCTTGATTGACTTTTTTAAGAAGGTCATTTCTCATATTTGTAGCTTTATTAATCGCTTTTCTAGCCTGTCTTTTTACATTATCAAAAGCATTTTTAGTCACCTTTACTTTGTTCGATACTGTTGCTGCTTGTTGTGCAATGGATAATTTTCGATTAGCTTCTTGCACAACATGATTTGAATTTGCACGATTCCAAGTAGCTTGTGCAGTTTCAGGTGTCATCAACGCACCAGTTAAAGCAACAACATCAGATACTACTTTCTTGTTGTTATCAAACATAATTTCAAATCCTTCTTTTATTACACGGAAATATTCGATAAATTCACTTACTATTGAAGTGTTTCTATTCCGTTAAATACATAATATCTCTGTAGTTTTAACAGTGTCTATAGCAACTATCATTTTTCGCTTACTCTTTATAATTTTCTGGTTGGAGAAGTGCGAAAACCTAGGAATTGGAGTTTTGCAGCAGGTGATTAGAGAGAAAACTTCGGTAAACTCGTAGAACTACACCTCTGTTTACTAAGAAACCCAGATCGTTCAATTGTTTTCTCAGTATTTACTGATATAAAAGCCCCAACTTTAAAAATATTTTTATACTAATTCTGCGTTATTTATCGGACAACAAGTAATCTTTAATACTCAAAGTGCAACGCACAAATATTTTTGTCTAGATCGAGGAAAATTTTTTGAATACTACTGCGATCGCACTAATCGATTACCGGCTAAGAATTTATACCTTAATCTCTCCCTCTATCAGTTAGGTAGTCTTCCATCGGGAAGGGAGTTAGGATCCATTTTACGCTCTTATGGGTGTTTTCCAATTTTTATTCACCAGATACGATGTCGCCGATCAGTTAGTAATTTATAATTCGTAATAATTGACGGGCACCCTTAAAAGTTTTTTTAGAAGAAAAAAACTTTTAAGGGAACCCTTGACCTACATTGGGAATCTCGTCATTCTATCGTAAATCTTGTAAATAGAGATCCCCTTTACCGCTAAGGTATGGCGAAGCCATTCACCCGAATTATTGATGCCAATATTTTATTACTGGGGGTGTGGCTACAGAGTCGTTAGTTTTGGATAATTGATAATTGTTCATCGATAACTGTCATAATTAGTAGATGCGATTTTTGTCACTATTTTTTGCTACTCTGCTTGCAGTAATTATACTACCTATCCCAATGGTTGCTGCTACTCCTATTACTCCAGGAGATAATCTGGTTGTGGAAGGAATTCCACCGATTTCTTCCGATTTAGCGCAGAAAGTCGAACGTTATACTCAATTTCGTTCTGCTGGTATTTCAAGTTGGCATCCGAGAAAACGCGAAATACTGATTTCTACACGCTTTGGAGATACGCGTCAAGTACATCTAGTTAAGTCTCCTCTCGCGACTCGCCAACAATTAACGTTCTTCCCAGAACCTGTTCGCGGTGGGAGTTTTCAACCTACTGATGGTAATTATTTTGTCTTTAGTAAAGATATTGGCGGTAATGAATTCAACCAAAATTATCGCTATGATTTGGATACTGGGGAAACCACTTTATTAACCGATGGTAAATCGAAAAACAGTCGTGGTGTATGGTCTAACCGTGGCGATAAAATGATTTATACTTCCACTCGCCGCACGGGTAATGATGCTGATTTTTACACGATCGAGCCGCAAAATCCCGCAAGTAATAAGTTATTAACAGAAAATGAAGGCGGTGGTTGGTATGGTTTGGATTGGTCGCCGGATGATGCTAAGTTATTAGCGTTGCAATATGTTTCGGTGAATGAGAGTTATCTGTGGTTGATAGATACCTCAACAGGTGAGAAACAGCGATTATTACCCCAAGAAGGTGAGGAAAAGATTTCTTACGATGGGGGGATATTTAGTAAAGATGGTAAAGGTTTATATGTAATTAGCGATCGCGATTCTGAGTTTTCCCGGTTAGCGTATGTTGAACTAGATACTTTAGAACATACCTATCTCAGCAAAAAGTTTCGTTGGGATGTTACCGATTTCGATCTTTCCGATGATGGTAATTACCTGGCTTTTGTCACCAATGAAGATGGAACTGGGGTATTGCATATTTTAAATACTGCAACGCGCCGTTTTAAGCGTTTACCAAAGCTTCCTATAGGGCAAGTATATGGCATCAGATGGCATAAAAATAATCGGGATTTAGGTTTTACCCTAATTTCAGCGAAATATACCGCCGATGCCTATTCTTTGAATATTGCCAATAATAAAGTTGAACGTTGGACATTAAGCGAAACTGGCGGTGTTAATACTAGTAACTTCTCCGATGCTGAATTGGTAAGGTGGAAGAGTTTTGATGGGAGAACAATTTCCGGCTTTTTATATCAACCTCCCGCTAAGTTTACAGGAAAACGTCCGGTAATAATTAACATTCATGGCGGTCCGGAATCGCAATTTCGTCCTTCGTTCCTGGGACGTTATAATTATTATCTCAATGAATTGGGTGTGGCGGTTTTATTTCCTAACGTGCGGGGTTCGACGGGATACGGTAAAACTTTTACTAAGTTAGATAATGGGTTTCGTCGGGAAGATTCTGTGAAGGATATTGGTGCGTTACTTGATTGGATAGCGACGCAACCTGAATTAGATGCAGATAGAATTTTAGTTACCGGGGGAAGTTATGGCGGTTATATGTCGTTAGCTGTGGCGACGAAATACAGCGATAAAATTAAAGCTGCAATTGATATTGTGGGTATTTCCAATTTTGTCACTTTCCTAGAAAATACCAAGGGTTATCGGCGAGATTTGCGACGGGTGGAATACGGAGACGAAAGAGATCCAAAAATGCGGGAGTTTCTAGAAAAGATTTCTCCGACAAATAATGCTGAGAATATTAAAGTGCCATTATTTGTAGTTCACGGTAAAAACGATCCTAGAGTACCGTTAATTGAAGCAGAGCAGATAGTAGCAACGGTGAGGAAGAATGATATACCAGTGTGGTATTTAATGGCGAAAGACGAAGGGCATGGGTTTGCTAAGAAGAAGAATCGTGACTTTCAATTTTATGCCACGGTGATGTTTATTAAGGAGTTTTTAATTGGTAATGGGTAATGGGTAATGGGTAATTGGTAATTGGTAATTGGTAATGGGTAATTGGTAAT
>ERZ1740059.1293-NODE-1293-length-12627-cov-3.942173_pt1 | contig 12627 bp, 11 predicted proteins | sample MGYA00581744_ERZ1740059 | MGnify/ENA primary metagenome ERZ1740059 (study PRJEB43018, sample SAMN04849738) | marine metagenome | isolation source: floating plastic debris | place: Pacific Ocean | collected 2008-08-28 | study: EMG produced TPA metagenomics... | reverse complement strand
CGGTATTGTTACCCTACGTTGGTACAGACAAAATCAGCTGGTAACCGACAATGCTGTTACCGGCTCAGTTTAGGTTCTCATTCCATTGACTAATGTCCCCAATCAGCTACAGCTAACACCTTTTGTAGAGGCCGGGGTGGGTTGGAACAACCAAATCCCCGATCCCGATCCGTCGTTTTTGGCCAGTTTGGGTCTGGGGCTAAGGTGGGCAGTACTTCCGGGCTTATCTATGCGGCGTGACTACGGTATTCCTTTGGTTGACGTAGATACCACAGGCGATTCGCTACAGGAAAATGGTCTGTACTTTTTGGTTAATTATCAGCCGGATGTTTAAGGCCTATAGCAAGCTCAAAATCCTAGCTCAGCTGAGTGTCGCTTGCCACCTAGATTGCAACTGGGCCAGCACCTCATGGAGCGACGGAACAATCGCTAATGCCTGCTGCTGAGAAAACTCTGTGGGTGTTTGCAGGTCGGGCACCATAATAACTCCCATACCAGCAGCTATTGCGGCTTGCACTCCAGCATTCGAATCTTCTAATACAAGACACTGCATCGGAGAGATATTTAATGCTTTAGCAGCGGTTAAAAAAATATCTGGAGCAGGTTTACCTTGGCCACCTGCTTTATCGACCGTAACGATGGCCTCAAATCTTGACCAAAGCCCTGTACTTTTAAGACTGATGTGGGCTTCATGATCGTTGCTAGACGTACCGACAGCTTTTGAGATACCCATTTGATCTAGCCAGTCTAGCAGCGGTTCGAGTCCTGGTTTGAGTGGAATACCCTGGGCAGCTAGCGTTTGCCATCGGGCTGTCCAACCGGTACGAAAACGATCAACAGCAAAATCAGCTCCCAATAGCTGAAGCAACAATTTTTCAGCCTGATCATTACTGCGACCAACCAGCTGCAGATAAGTGGTTTGGGGTAGGGGTTGATAACCGAGACTTACGAGCTCAGCTTGCCTAGCTGCTTGGAAGATTACCTCACTGTTCAACATCAACCCATCCATTTCAATAATATAGGCAGCGGGAAAGGTAAACGTGGCACTCTCCATAAAGATTGGACCCAGATACGTTGCTTTTTAGTGTAAAGCTAATTGAGATAACAAAACCGGAGTGTCAATCGACACTCCGGTTTTGTTGTATAAGATAATGAGTACCTAAGAGAAGCTGTCTTTAGTATTTACGGTCTCTTGAGTGTTGGCAGACTTAGTAAGCTAATAGTTGGAAAGATAAGTCTCCAAAATATTAAACTGTTCGAGGTTGAGGCTATAGTACATCCAACGCCCCTGTTGACGGGCCGTTACTAGACCTGCCTGCTTAAGTGTTTTAAGATGAAAGGATAGTTTTGACTGGGCAATACTGAGACGTTCACACATGTCGCCGACACAAAACTCTCCTTCGCGCAAAAGCTCTAATACTTGAATGCGAATAGGTTCTGATAGCGCATGAAATCCTGAAAACACGTGATCTTGATTGACTGAGCTGTGCATGGTGATCGATTGAATAAAGACTAAACCCCATATCCAAATTTAGGTAAGGTAAAAAATACTTACCTACCTTATTTGAAATTTTTTCCAAACTAGCTAAGGTTGCACCACCAGGCCATCCGGACAAATACGCGAGATTTGTTTATATCAACTGCTCTCTAACTGATGAGATAATCGCTAAGGCGGTAAGCGATGCTGTTGTTGCGCGTAATACCCCGGAGCCAAGAGACGTTTCTTGGTAACCATGTGCGATCGCAACCGCGATTTCCCCAGACGTCCAGCCCCCCTCCGGACCAATCACCACCCGAATCGATTGCTGAGGAGAATCGGCTAGGAATGTTTGCACACAAGGTAATAACCCAGGTGCATTGACTCTAGCTACGCAAAAATAGTTCCCAGCCGAAATTGGGACAGGGTTTAGCCAATTTGAAAACTCCACAGGAGGCATCACCGTTGGCACATAGCCCCGTTCACACTGCTCTGAAGCCTCCTGCGCAATTCGCTGCCAGCGCAGAAGCTTTTTAGGACTCGGATTGAGCAGTGTTCGTTCGCTTAAAAGCGGCTGTATCCCTGTCACACCCAGCTCAGTGGCCTGACGTACCACATCGTCAAACCCTGTTTTGGGTAATGCTGCAGCCAGCTCCAATCCTGGCGGACGCCTAGATGGCTCCAGCCGAGAGAGAATTTGAGCCTGTCCTCGGGTGGCGGTTAGCTGACTCTGCCACTGTTGTCCTTGACCATCTTGGGCAATAAACCGATCCCCGGATTGCAACCGTAAAACTCGCTGTAGATAGTGAGTTTGCTCATGGGTCAGCTGAAGAGTATTGGCCACCCGCTGCCCTGGGCTAATGGTAATGCGCTGCATCCGTGGATCTTGGTTGGAGTCACTTCTGAGTCTAAGCTAGAAATAAACCTAACGGATACCCACAAAGCCCGCCTGCTCGATTAAAGCCTGTCCTTCAGCGGATAGCAGCATATTAGCGTAGGCGCGGCCAGCCGCTTCATCATCGCCGCCGTCGGTCTTGACGATGACAAACAATCGTCGAGTTAATGGATAGCTGCCGTCACGAAAGGCAATCTTATTAACGGTATTTTCTTGCTCTAGGCAGGCTTCGCCCGTTCGCCAGGGCGAGGCAAACGGGGTGACAAAATTGTCAGGCTGCTCCTGAGGGGCAATCGGAATCGCATAAATCGAACATTGATCGACAATCTCTGGAGCCGAAGCATAGTAGATGCCGCCCGGGTCATCTAAAACCTGTCTTAGACCTGTAGTGGTATCGCCAACAAAGAGAACATTCTCTCCAAAGGTTTCTGTGCGTAAAATGGACTCCAAAAAATAGTTAGCTGTACCCGCTTCCTCTGGTGAACGACTGTAGGCACTAATCGGCAAATCAGGTCCGCCCAGTTCTTCCCAGTTGGTTACCTGACCGGTATAGATAGCCTGAACCTGGTTTACTGTCAGTCCTGGTAATCCCAGGTTAGGGTGAACAGCTAGGGCGATCCCGTCGATTGCTGCTGGAATTTGCTCAAGCCGAAATCCTCGCTGAATAGCTGATTGATACTCACTATCCTTAAGGGGTCTAGAGGATTCAGAAAAAGACAGTTGACTATCCAAAAGCATTTTGATCCCCCGGCCAGAACCGGCTGATCCACTGGATGGCAGCGTGTACCTCAGCTGATAATTGGGAAAAGCATTAGCGATTGCCTCGTTAGCCAATTCATGCACTGGAATCCAGGTGGTACTGCCGCCATAGTTAAATAAGCCTTGAGGTACATTCTCAATTTCTCCTAGCGGGTCTTTCTCACCGTCAGCCGCCAGGTTATTATTGTCCGAAGCGATCTGTTCTGACGATTGCCTCGACTGGATTGACGATTCTGAACCAGTAGGACCCTCTACCAACCATGTCACCAACCCGAAAATCCCAGCGATCAGACCGAAACCCGCTACGGTAATCGCTATAAGTGTTTTGTCTTGCTGTTTTTGCATAGTGACAATAAATTTAGTGACGATAAGATTGTTGACTAGGTAACAATAAAAAAATCTTGATAATTGAATAAATCTTGTAGGCTGTGCTGTCAGAGATCCACTAGCCTGACATAGAGGGTTGAAGCCCACTAGGCTGTTTTTCTATCTCTAGGACCGAGGGCCAGCTGACAGGTAGCTAATCTTTACAAGAACTTAACTGTGCTGATGGGATTGATCATAATCGGGAAATTCTAATAAACCTTAATAAATTCAAAATAAATTGAAATTACAGTCTGGTACAGAGTTGACCCACTGTTCTTAAAATGATGACACATATGTACATTTTTACTGACGGCACGGGCAGGTATGCCTAATCATTGCCGTAGTATGTGCGGAAAAACATGCCCAGTAAAACAACCGGAATAAAAATCTTGTTTGTGAAGAACTACTTTAGATTCACCAATTTGGCTGATAGAGGTCACGCTAAGCCTAGAGAGGTATCCCCATGCTATGTCTCTGGTTTGCAACGACTCAGCCAACATTAAAGTTCCCGGTTGATAGGCTCACTATATATAAACTTATTCATAAGAAACTTGTTTGGTAAGGCGTCATAAACGGGAAAGCTGTATCGGTCCATGGTTCGTAAATCTGTAAAATTATTTCAAATCGATAAAATATCTCGACTACATTAATTTCCTCTTACCCATCTTCAGACGCAATGCTACAGTGCTTATCTCATCAGGGTTTTGACCATGGCAGCAGTTCTAAAAATCGGCGATTCAGAGCTTGATATTCGTACCTTGCTAGAGCAGTTACATCAACATCAGCTTTTACCCAGGTTGGTACAAGAAGTCGTTATAGATCAGGCGATAGAACCGATTGACTACGACCCTGAGGAAGCCTACAAAATGTTTTGCAATCAACGTAAGTTGCTCACTTCAGAGCAGCGGGAGGCATGGCAGGTTCAAAATCAACTGACTCCCGAGCAAGCCCAACGACTAGCTCTGCGAGAGGCTAAGATTGCTGAGTTTAAAGAGCAGACCTGGGGCAGTCAGACGGAGTCATATTTTCTAGAACGCAAAATCAATCTGGATCGAGTACTGTATTCACTCATTCGTACTAAAGATCCTAGTTTGGCCCAGGAACTCTATTTTCGCCTTAATGATGATGGTGAATCCTTTGCTGATCTGGCTCGTCACTATTCTGAGGGGCAAGAGGCTCAAACGGGTGGCCTAATTGGACCTGTGGAGCTGGGTGTTCCCCATCCCATGATTGGACGGATGCTCTCTGTAAGTCAGGCGGGTCAGCTTTGGTCTCCCACGCCCATTGGCGAATGGTATGTGATCACCCGGTTAGAAAAGTTTGTTCCGGCCCAGTTTGATGAACCCATGCGTCAGCGGCTTTTAGATGAGCTGTTTAAGAAATGGCTTCAGGAAACTACCCAGACCACAGTCGTTCAACCCCTCCTTTCCTAGGCTACTACTGCTTACCAATGGATAGCTTGTACAACATATGACTTATACTGCTAACCCGATAACTCAACAGTTAGGCAACACCAAGCCTTTTGACTGCCTACCGGCAGATGTGCTGCAAGCTTTGATTGATAGTAGTCAGCTGTTGCGCTACCGCATGGGGCAGCCCATCCTCAGACGTGAAACCATGCCCCATCAGGTTGTCTTGATCAAAGAGGGTCAGGTTCGTCTGTTGGGGTATGACCCATATACTAAAAATCCGATTACGCTCAAGCTTTTGGGCCCTGGCGATATTTTAGGCCTGGCGGGTCCAGCTCGTGGAGTGGCCTGTGAGAGTGCGATCGCATCTACTGAGATTGTGGCCGTGGCCTTCCCTGTCGTCTCGGTTGGCAAGCTTACGCAAAGCTATCCTGCCTTTGCAAATGCGTTACAAAATCACTGCTATCTGGCAGAGCTCTTTGAAATTCTGAGCAAGTATTTTGAAGGTCAGGCCCATAATGTAGGCAATCTAGCAGAGCTGACCAAAATAATTCAGGATGCAGGGGCTTCAGTTAAGGAAGTCCCTGCTGGTCCCCTAAAACATAGCGACCTGGATAGCGATAATCTTTGGTTTATCAGCCGTGGCAATGTTGCTTTCCACGAACAGGGAGGACAGCTAAGCCCTACCGTGGCATCCACTGAAGTGCTCAGTGCCAACGGTGCTCGTTTAGTCGGTATTCCCCATGAGATTATGGCCGCCCAGGTCGAAACCAAAGCGGCGGAGATGCTGGATGACGATCCGTGGGATACCGCAGCGCCCCCAGTTGAAATTCCCTACGCCGATGACGCTATTTCCCAAAGTATAGGGATGGGAGATGATTCTGGATCGAGCAAGGACTATCCCCATATCCGGGCTCGTGGTGAAACAGACTCTCTGATTGCCTGTTTTGAGATGTTGGCTAAGCATTTTGGCATGCCCTTTAAAAGGGATGTGGTGCGGCGGGTTTTGGTCAATCAAAAAGCTCGGTTGGGTCAAGTCTCGCTAGCGTCTTGCGGAGCTGTAGCGGACATGCTGGGTCTCAAGCCTCAGCTAGCCCAAGTCCCCGCCAGCGCCATCGGACGGTTGCCAAAGCTGGCCCTAATCAGATGGCGGGACAGCTATGCCCTGCTCTATGAAACATCAGCCAAGAAATATGTCATTGGCTGCCCTGAAGACCGAGGAATTGTGCATCATTCACCCCAAGCCTTTGAGGAAATTTGGGGGAGCGAAGGCGAAGTTCTGCTATTAGAAACCACGGCTCAAACTCCTCAGCAACGATTTGGCCTATCCTGGTTTGCCCCATCTTTGCAAAAGTATAAGTGGGTCTTGGTAGAGGTACTGGCCGCCTCGTTCTTTTACCAAATTTTTGGGCTGGCCAATCCCCTGATGATTCAGGTGATTATTGACCGAGTGATTGTACAGCAAAGTGTGGATACGCTCCACGTACTCGGAATTTTCCTGGTGATTGTGGCAATATTTGAGGCCATTCTGGGGAGTCTGCGGACCTACTTGTTTGTCGATACCACCAATCGCATCGACATGACTCTGGCTTCCCAGACGATCGATCACCTGCTGCGGCTACCCCTAAAGTACTTTGACCGTCGTCCGGTGGGTGCGCTATCCAGCCGGGTAAACGAGTTGGAAAATATCCGTCAGTTTCTGACCGGTACAGCCCTAACTGTGGTGTTGGACGCCGTTTTCTCAGTGGTCTACATCATTGTCATGCTGATTTACAGTATTAAGCTGACGGTGGTCTCCCTGGCGACGATTCCTTTTTTTTTGGTGATGACCTTCTTTGTCTTACTCATTGTGCGTCGCCAGCTGCGGGCAAAAGGTGAGCAATATGCCTGAACCCAATCATTTTTGGTAGAGGCCCTATCGGGTATTCAAACGGTTAAGGCCCATAACATCGAGCTCAATACTCGTTGGAAATGGCAGGACCGCTATGGTCGCTATGTCAGTGACGGCTTTAAGACAGTATTGACCTCTACCACGGCTAGTTCGGCCAGTAATTTCCTCAATAAACTTTCTGGTCTGCTGGTGCTGTGGTTTGGAGCATTTTTAGTCCTTGAAGGCGATTTGACCCTGGGTGAGCTGATTGCATTCCGAATTATTGCGGGCTATGTAACCCAGCCGCTACTGCGTTTGACCCAGCTATGGCAAAACTTTCAAGAGACGGCTCTGTCTCTGGAGCGCTTAAGCGACATTATTGACCATCCCCAGGAGCAGGAGGAAGAGCAGCGTAGCCAAATTCCCATGCCGGATATCAAAGGTCATGTCCGCTATGAGAATGTTTCCTTCCGGTTCGGTGCGTCTGGTCCACTACAGCTGTCTAATATTAATGCCGAATTTCCGGCGGGTCAGTTCGTTGGGCTAGTGGGTCTTAGCGGCTCAGGTAAAAGTACCATGATGAAGCTGCTGCCGAGGCTCTATCAGCCTAACTCGGGTCGGATTCTTATTGATAACTACGATATCAATAAGGTAGAACTTTACTCTCTCAGACGGCAGGTAGGCATTGTTCCCCAAGATAGTTTGCTGTTTGAAGGTACCATTCAAGAAAATATTGCCCTGACTAACCCAGAAGCCACGACCGATGAGGTGATTCAGGTGGCTAAAATTGCCTGCTGCCATGAGTTCATCATGGGGTTGCCGGTGGGGTACAACACCCGTGTGGGTGAGCGGGGCTCATCGCTATCGGGGGGACAGCGGCAGCGAATTGCGATCGCGCGCACAATTTTACAAAATCCCCGTCTACTCATCTTGGACGAGGCCACCAGCGCTCTCGATTACGACACCGAGGCTCAAGTCTCCGCCAATCTAATGAAATGGTCCAAAGGCCGCACAGTGTTCTTTATCACCCACCGATTAGGAGCCCTACGTACAGCCGACAACATTCTAGTGATGGACCAGGGTTCGATTGTTGAAGAAGGCACCCATACAGAGCTGATTGATCTCAAAGGGCGCTACTACTGTCTATACCAGCAACAAGGGAACGGTTAGTTCAATGACGACATCTCAACCATTACAAAACGGCGGTGTTCCGAATGCTCCTAGCACTCAGACCCAACCCTTTGATCAGCCTGTCATTCTGCGACAGTCACCCCTGTGGTCACGGGCGATCGTATGGGCAATTCTGGGTGTTACCAGCCTCAGCATTCTCTGGGCATTTTTAGCTAGGGTTCAAGAAACCATTCCTGTCCAGGGCAAATTAGAGCCTGTGGGGGTTGTTCAGCCGGTACAGACCCCTAGCGGTGGTGTGATCGAACAGGTCCATGTTAAAGAAGGGGACCTGGTAGAAAAAGGCGATGTGCTAGTTACCTTTAACCAGTCAGCGGCCAAAGCTGAGCTAGACTCTCTTCTCCAAATCCGCGAATATTTGGCTGATCAAACAGAAATTTACCGAGCCCAAAACGGCAATGGCAATGGTGATAACGTGACTGGTGTCACCGCCAACGATTTGCAACAGCGTCTAGAAGAAAGAAACCAGCTAGAGGCGAGTAATCGAATCTATCAGGCACAGATTGATGGCGATGTTGCTGAGCTATCTCCGGAGGCCGCGGCCAGCGTCAGTATTGCCAGGGGCGAAGCTGAGGCACGACAAACCCTAAACCGCGAGCAAATCAAAGACCTAAACGCTCGTCTAAGCCAATCGCGCTCAGAACTTGTCAATGCTGAGAACGACTTAAGAACCAATGAGGAAATTCTCGTTCGCTTACAGTGGTTAGAAAAAGAGGGTGCCGTAGCCGAACTTAGCCGACTGCAACAAGAGCAAGAAGTCAGTACGCGAATTACTCGCGTCAGTACCCTAAAGGATGAAATCAGCCGTCTCGATGCTCAAATCAATCAGGCTGAGGCCGAAATTCAACGCGCCGAGTTTGAATTTGAACGCTCCCGTCATGACCAGATCCGTAGTAACCGCGAACGGATTTCATCGATTGATAGCACTTTAGGTCAGACGGTGTTGCAAAACGAAACCCAGCGACAAGAATTAGGCAGCCGTATTGCTCAGCTAGAAGAACAGCTTCAGTTTCGTGAGCTGACAGCACCACTCAGCGGTACTGTATTTAATCTCAAGGCTAATCAGCCGGGGTATGCCGCTAACTCCACCGAGCCCATTCTAGAGATTGTGCCCCAAGATAATCTGGTTGCTCGCGTCTTTATTCCCAACAAAGATATCGGTTTTGTTCAGCTGACCGATGACTGTCGTGCCGCAGTTCAAGCTGAGAACCAAGAAGGGATTGCAGCCGAGTGCAAATCGGTAGATGTGCGTATTGATGCCTTTACCTATAGCGAATATGGCGACATCGATGGGTATCTGGTCAGTATTGGTTCTGACGCTTTACCCCCTGATGAAATCTATCCGTTTTATCGGTTTCCGGCCGAAATTCACCTGCAATCCCAAGTATTAGAGTCTAGGGGTGAAACCTATACCCTACGGTCGGGGATGTCGTTAAATGCCAATATTAAGACAGAAAAACGTACCGTCATCTCGTTCTTTACCGATCTCTTTGTTCGTAAGAAGGATAACTTCTTCTCAAAGTAGAAGAAGTTGTTCCGGCTATCGCAGCACCCGACATAAAATACCGTAAATCACAGCGGCAGTAATAATTCCATTGACCGGGCCGATGCCTAAGCCAGCATTGCCGGTCACATAGGCCACCATGGAACCAATGACATAGGCGATTACCCCGGCCCAGTTAAACGCTGGCAAACTTGACGATAGCTTAGGGAAACGGCCTCCATGACGTAGCCAAAAGTCAACCATAATAATACCGCCGACCGGAGGAATCACAGTTCCTAGGAAAATCAGATACTGGGGCAGCAGTTCGTAAATCCCTGAAAGAGTAAATACCAGTGCTAAGGTTGCTCCGCCCAGTACAAATGCATGGCGCTTGCGGGGACGAAACATATTTGCCCCCGCCACGGAGAATGCATAGATTGTGTTGTCTTGGGTTGTCCACACATTGAGAATAAGCAGGATGACACCCCCTGCCAAAATACCCTGGGTAGCCATGGCCTTGATTAGATCCTCAGAGCCATAGACCAACGTACAAAACGCACCAGCAAATACCAGAATGCCGTTAACCAACATAAAGGCGCTCAGGGTGGAAATTACGGCACTTTTGCCTGAATCAGCAAACCGGCTCCAGTTTGTAGCTTGGGTCCCACCTGAGATAAAGGTGCCAATGACCACCGCTAGGGCCGCCCCCATATTCATTCCGCCGGTTGGCTCAGGTAACGTGCCATCAAAATCTCTAAATGCCAGAAATAAGCTGATCGCCACTAAAATCAGCATGGCAGGTACGGCCAATCGGCTCAGCCAGTCAATTGCTCGATAGCCAATGTAGGCCGTAGCACAAAAGGCGTAGTTAAAAAACATCACCAGCACCACGTAAAAGATGCCCTGGCTAGATACACCCAATAGCTCTAACAAGACCTGTACTACGATTGCCGTGGTAAAGGCGTACCAGCCAATTTGGGTGAATCCCATAATAAAGTCCACCCAGCGTGAGCCCACGTTACCAAAGCTAAAACGGGCCATTAGCACCGTTGTGAGTCCGCTTTGAGAGGCAATATAGCCTAACGCCGCGCAGTAGCCGCCAAGGATCAAATTACCAATGACAATAACGGTCATTAGCTGTGGAAGACTAAAGGCTGGCCCCAGAGCACCGCCTGCAAACAGGGTGGTTGATGTTAGGGAAAACCCCATCAGTAGTAAGCACAGTGACCAAAATGGTTTACGAGCGGCTTTAGGTACTGCACTCAGCGGATAATCCTCGGATACTGAGGATTCAAGTAAATCAGGTTCTGTAGATAGAGACATTGGCTACCTTACCAGTAGGAAGTAAAGGTTTTCTAGTTAGTCTCTATTCATAAGGGTTTTTACGGATTGAGATAGTATCGTTTGCAACGGTCTACAAAATGCAGCTGGTTCCATCATCGGGTACGGTGGCTGCACCAAACTCAGAGCCGCCTAAATATGGGCTTTGGGGCAATCTTGGTCCCTTTGGAGGATTAGGCTCCAAATCGTCTGAGTTGGTATCTAGTTCTCGTTTATGGTACGTGACCTCTACCTGAGGGCCGAAGGTGATGTGATCTTCGTTGGTTAGGATATGATTCTGTCGCTTACGACCATTGATCAGTATTCCGTTGGCACTAGGATTACCCTGGAGGTCGCCATCCATAATTCCGTAGGAAATACTTTTATCACGTCCAGAAAACTGTATCAGGGTGGCATGGTGACGGCTTACAAACCGACAAGCTAAACGAATATCGCATTTTGCATCACGGCCAATGGAGTAGACGGGGCTATTCAGAGAAATCTCTCTTTGCCCCTGGCTATCCTTAACGATAAGACTATGAGAGAAATGACTACATTGCATTGCTATCTGGTGGTGGCAATAAACTGACGATGTAACGATGGTGCAAATAAAATGCTCCTGTACGACAAAAAGTCCCTGGATAATTAGACGAACAAAAACCTAAGTGGACCGTTCCTTAAGGATTGCTTTAAAGAAATTTGGGCTATTTTTAGCTGTGGAGATAATCAAGCCGTGTATCCTGACCAAGGATGATTCAAGCAACTGCCGGCAACTGCCGGCAACTGCCGGTATTGTTACCAATTTTCACCACTGTGCTAGTTACCCTGGTTAGCGAAATAGCGCGATCGCAACCACAGCTGCAATGATGCCTAAAACAAGGCTGCGCATTAGAATAAACAACACCAAACAACAGACGACTACCTTTAGGATTCTCCGTATTCGATTGGGTTTAGGAAATACAGGTACCTTTGAATAATTCCATGGTGGACTGTATCTAGCAATTAGTATCTTCTCTGCTGTTCGAGCATGGTCTTTAGACAGAGGCAAATAATGTAGGTTTGGCTGTTGTAGGCGAGCCGTTTGGGCAAAGCGATGGTGACTCTTACCGCGCCATCTTCGATTGAGGTTGGTTGAAAAGCCAATATAGTAGATTTTTTTCCGTTTTATGACTGCATAAACACCCGAGGTCTGAGGTAGCCTGGCTCGATCTTCAAGCCGTACAGAAGCCCAATGGTTCGGGTGGTGGTTTCTCATGCAGTGGACAAGGTAGATATGCTGCAATTGACTGCACACATAGCTGTTGTCACCTAGAGCTTTCAACGATGGTGTATGGCTTGAACCATGTGTGGCAAACTCTATTCTATAGCCATAACAAAACGGCCTAGAATTTTCTCAGTTAGAAAATTCTAGGCCGTTTCAGATTATCTAAGCTTTAACGGTCAACAATATAGCTGGCGAAATCTGCCTACCATTCTTCGCGGAGAATGAGCCTTGAGCGTACCCAAGCAGCCCATAGAAAAGGCTGGAGAGCGACCCTAACCACCAACAGCCGCCAGGGACTAGGGCTTCGCTCGGCTCTATCAGCCAGGGAGATGGTTTGATTGTGAGTTAAGGGTGAAGCTACTGTGGTTATCATTTTTTAAAATTCCTCGTAAGTGGAACTTAAGTTGCTACTGGTCTGGCAGATACTGCGGATTGGTTAACCTGTTGTAGGTTGAATCGCACTGCTACTGTATCAACCCCCTTCGTTTCCCATGGGCCACCTTAAGGGCATTGGTTTAACTGGCACAGTCATTTTCAAAGCCTAACCTTCCTATTAAGAAAACGGAACTCATAATACAAATAGCTGAAACATTTCA
>ERZ1740059.1292-NODE-1292-length-12627-cov-5.571826_pt1 | contig 12627 bp, 6 predicted proteins | sample MGYA00581744_ERZ1740059 | MGnify/ENA primary metagenome ERZ1740059 (study PRJEB43018, sample SAMN04849738) | marine metagenome | isolation source: floating plastic debris | place: Pacific Ocean | collected 2008-08-28 | study: EMG produced TPA metagenomics... | reverse complement strand
GGCCGGGTGCAGCGGCTGCGCATGGCGCTCGGCGGCGGGCCCCGGGGCGAGGGAGGCGCGCGCTACCGCCTCGACGTCGAGGCCGAGGCTGCGCCGGCGGAGCTGGCGCTCGAGGGAGACGTCATCCTCTCGGCGCCACTCACTGCCTCGACGCCTGCCGGGCGCGCTGACCTCTCGGGGCGCGTCCGCGGCGTCTGGCCCCGGCCTCTCGCGCTCGCCGCGCGGGGACTGCGTTGGGAGGGGACGCGCGTCGCCGCGGAGGCGCTCTCGGTGCGGGCGGAGGGCGGACCGCTCGCCATGGAAGCCTCGGGCGCGGTCCAGGTCGCGGATGCGCGCGGTGACGTCCGGCTCCGGACCGAGGGTCTCCGGCTCGGACCGCTTCTGCAGGCCGCGGAGCGCTTCGCTCCCGGCCTCGGCGGCCAGCTGCGAGCGACGCTCGGTACCCCTCCTTCGGGCCGCCTCGCCCTGGACGTCGAGGCCTCCGGGCCCCTCGACGCACCGACGATCCTGGCGCGGGCCGAGGGCACTGGGCTGCTGGCCGGGCCCCTGGAGGTCCCGCGCTTCGCCGTCCGCGTGAACCACCAGCGCTTGGCCCGCGGAGCGCGGGCCGAGGCCAGCGTGGAGCTCACCGCGGCGGGCGCGGGGTCGGTCACCTTGGAGGCGTCCCTCGCGAGCCGGCGCCGGCGGCTCCTGGGTCTCTTCTCAGATCCCGAGACCCGCCTCGAGGCCGAGGTGCTCGCGCCCGGAATTGACCTCCAGGAGGCCTCGGAGCGGGCCAACGCGCTCGGCGTGGGGCTGCCACCGCTCGCTGGCGTCGCCATCGTCGACGCGCGCGTCGCGGGCCGCCTCGGCGGTCTGCCGGAGGGCCGCGTCTCCGTCCGCGGCGTGGCGCTCCGGATGGACTACGGCGACGCCGTGGATGCCGATCTCGTCGCACTCCTCGGCGCCGCGAGCCCGGCGTCCGGCGAGGAGCCCCTCACCCTCACCATCGGTCTCGAGGATCGGGAGGGGACGCTCCTCGAGGCCCGCGTCGATGCCGACACCGCGCTCCTCTTCGCAGGCCGTCCCGTCGAGCGCTGGCTCCGCGAAGCGCCCTTTCGTGTGGTGGCGTCCGTGCCGCCGCGCCGCCTCGATGCGCTTCCCCGCCCCTTCGCGCCGCCCCTCGCGATGCGCGCTGGGCTCGAGGTCGCGGTGGAGGCGGTGGCCGCCGGACCGCCCCGCGGTCACGTCGCCGTGAACGCCGACTACCTCGGCGCCGGGCGCTGCGACGATGATGGCCACGCTCCCGCGCTCGGGCTGCGTGTCGAGCTGGACGGCGCCGAGGCGCGCGCGGAGCTCGGCCTCCGCCTCGCCGGGGAACGGGTGCTCGCCTTCGACGCCACGGCCCCGGCGCCGCTCCGCCGCTGGATGGCCGAGGGCGAGCTGCGACCGCCACCGCTGGAGCTTCGAGGGGGCGGCGCGCGCGTGCCACTACGTCAGGTGCCCACGATCTGCGACGAGCTCGAGGGGCGCGCGGAGGTGCGCGTCGACGGCTCCGGGCTCGGGACGGACCGCCCCCGCGTGGAGGCGACGCTCCTCGCGAACGGCACCCGCGTGCACGGCGCGCTGCCCGTGCGCGCGATGCTCGCAGCGACCCTCGGCCCCCAGGAGGCTCGCGCTGCGCTCCACCTCCGGGAGGAAGGGCAGGACGTGCTCGACCTCGAGGCCACCGCCCCGCTCGTGTTCCGCGATGGTGCGCCCCGGCTCGATGAGGCGCGGGACTGGTCGGCGACCCTCGACGCCACGAACGCCCCCGTCGCGCCGCTCCTCGCGGCGCTGCCCGACGTGGTGGACCCCTCCGGCCAGCTCAGCGGTGCGCTTCGCGTTCGGGGCCGCGGGGAGGCCGTGCGCGAGGCGGAGGGGGAGCTTCGTCTGGACGCCGTGGCCTTCACCCTTCGCGAGCCCTTTCAGCGAGTGCAGCGGCTGGACGGTCGGCTCGCCCTCGAGGCAGCCGGGGAAGGCCGCGGCGTCTTCTTCGACGGCTTGACGCTCCGCGACCGCGACGGTCGCGCCCGCCTCGACGGGCGCGTCACCACGGACGCTACCTTCCGGCCGACGCGGGCGGTGCTCACCCTCGCGACCCGGGGCTTCCCCGTGCGGGACGAGGGCATCCCCATCGCGACCATCGACGCCGACGCGCGCCTCGACGCGCGCATGGCCGAGGGACGAGCGCAGGTCGAGGTGCAGATGCGCAACGCGGCGGTGGCGGTACCTCCCGATGAGGGTCGCGTCGCCCTCGGGCTTCGGCCACATCCCGACGTGACCTACGAGGACGAGCCGGGCGTCGGCGCGGCCCCCTTCGGTGGCCGGGGCGCTTCCGACGAAGCGGAGCCGGAGGCGCCCGCGGAAACGGACGAAGGGCCCGGAGCGCTGCCGGAGCACCTCGTGCTTCGCTTCGAGAGCTCGCCCTTCTTCGTCCGCAGGGACGACTTCGCCATTCAGCTCGAGCCCGACGTCACGCTCCGCGCCGACGCCGAGGCCGTGACGCTGGACGGTCCCGTGCGCGTGCGACGGGGTACCCTCGAGCTGCTTGGCAAGCGCTTCGAGCTCGAGCGCGGAGAGATCCTCTTCACGGGGGCGGCCACCATCGACCCCGAGCTCGACGTGAGCGCGGTGCACGCCCTGCCCGCCGGTGAGACCGTTGGCGTACGCATCACCGGGACTCTCGAGCGCCCGGAGCTCGCCTTCACCTCCAGCGAAGAGGGGCTCACCGAGCAGGAGATCCTCGATCGCCTGGTGCGGGGGAGGTCGAACGGGGCGGCCGGCGAGACGGCGAACGACCAGGCGCGCTCCGTGCTCGCGGGCCTCACCGCCGGCGTTCTGTCGAGCCTCGCGCGGCGCCGCTTCGGTGCCTACGTCCCGGTTCTCGCCATCGAGAGCGACGGCGCGAGCCAGGCGCAGCTCCGCGCAGGCTTCAGCCTCGACCGGCTCATCCCCTCGTGGCTCGAGCCCGTGCTCCAGGGCGTCTACGTGGAGGGCGTGTTCGGCGTCGAAGGGCAGGACGAGGAGAGCGAGGGCGGGCGCGCCTCCTTCAGCACGTCGGCGCTCATCGAGCTTCTCTTTCCTCGCCGCCTCGTCGGTACGGCGCTCGTCGACCAACAGGCCAACTGGTCCCTCGATCTCACCTGGGAGCCATGACGCGACGCGCGCTCGTGCTCCTCCTGCTCGCCGGCTGCGGGCGGATCCCCGCGGACCGCTACGGCGTCGATCGTGTGCGCCTCGAGGGCGTGGAGCGTTTCGACCCCCTCGCCCTCGAGAGCTGCCTGGTCACGCGCCCTCGGGCTCGCGCCGGGTTGACCGTCGGCCTCGGGGACCCGGTCTGCGGCGAGGCGCCCTTCGACCAGCCGCGGCGCCGGGTGGCCCTCTGGGCGTGGCCCTGGACGGCATGGCCGCTCTTCGACCGCGTGATCTTCGAGCAGGACCTACGACGCGTGGAGCGCTGGTACGCGGCGCGCGGCTACCACGAGGCGCGGGTGGTGCGCTGGTCCGTGGATCCGCCCCAGGCGGCGGAGGACGACGAGCTTCCGCGCGACGCGGCGCAGCCCGGCTGCGATCGGCGCCGACGTCGCCAAGGATGCCGGGTTCGTGTGGTCATCGAGGTCGAGGAGGGCGAGCCGACCCTCGTGGGCCGGGTCACGCTCCGCGGCGACGACGTGCTCCCGCCGGAGCTTCGTGCGCGGCTGGCCGATACGCTCGAGGGCCTCGACGGCGGGCGCTTCGACGAGGTGCGCTACGACGCCGCCAAGAACGCCCTCGCCCGGGCCCTGGCCGACGAGGGCTACGCCCGGGCCGCCGTGGAGGGCGACGCGCGCGTCGACCGGCCGAGCCGAACGGCGGCCATACACTTTCGCGTTCGCCCGGGGCCCCGCTGCGTCTTCGGCGTTCTCCGCCTCGAAGGGCAGGGCGAGCTCGACGCCCGGCGCATCGTCGCGGCGGCGAACGTGCCGACGGGTGAGCCCTTCGACCAGGAGACGGTACGCGAGACGCAGCGCGCGCTGGTCGAGCTCGGCGCCTTTGCGTCGGTGACGGTGGAGCCGGTGCTGCCCCCGGAGGACGACCCCGAGGCCGCCGTCATCGATCTACGGGCCCGCGTCGTCCCGGCGCGGAAGCACCGCTATCGCCTCGGCGCCGGCATCGCCGCGGGCCAGTTCCAGCGTGACTTCGACGGGGGGCAGACCTTCAGCCAGCCCCAGTGGGATCTCCACGGCACGCTTCGCTACGAGAGCCGCGACACCTTCGGCGGGCTCCGGCGCCTGACCCTCGAAGACCGCCCGGCGCTGGTCTTCGCGAACGCCGAGTTCCCCGAAACCACACGGCCTCGCTTCGGCAACGTGCTCCGGCTCGAGCTGGCGCAGCCGGGCTTTCTCGAAGCGCGGACGACGCTCACCGTGGGCGCCGAATACGAGTACGGACCGGATCCCTTCGACGTCTTCTTCCGTCACGCGGTGAGGCCCCATGCGGCGGCCGAGCGGCGCTTCCTCGGCCATCGGCTGCTGCTCCGCGTCGGCTGGCGCTCCGAGTTCTATCGTGTGCCGCCGGGCCAGACGGCGATCGGGGACGCTGGGATCCCGGCGGATTACGACCTCACCTACTTCGAGCAGCACGCCTTCTACGACGGTCGCGATCACCCCGGGCGGCCCCGACGCGGCTTCACGCTGAGCGCCACGCTGCAGGAGGCCGGGGACATGCTTCGCTCGAGCTGGCGCTTCCTTCGCATGCTCGGCGACGCCCGCGCGTACGCCCCACTCTTCGGCGGGCGGCTGGTGCTGGCCGCGCGCTTCGCGCTCGCCGGCATGTACATCTTCGCCGTCGACGGGCGCCTCGACGCCAACCAGCGCGAGGTCGGGCCGCGAAGCCTGCTCCTGCGCGGCGGCGGGCCCGTGGGCAATCGCGGCTTCCTCCCCGGGCGCCTCGGCGACGGGCCCGAGGGCGGTATCCGGACCTGGCTCGCGAGCCTCGAGCTCCGCGCCGCCCTCGGGACGAGCCTCGAGCTGGCGGTCTTCGCCGACGCCGGCGACGTGTCGCGCGATCCGCGACTTCGCTTCGATCACCCGCAGCTGAGCGTCGGCGGCGGCGTCCGCTACTACACCATCGTCGGGCCCATCCGCCTCGACGTGGCCTGGCGCGTGCCGGGAGCGCAGGTCTTCGGGACCGACGAGCGGGATGCCCGCGAGCCCGACGACGACTCGCTCATCGGGGTCTTCCGCTACGAGGGCCGACCCGGGGCGCTGCACCTCACCATCGGCGGCGCCTTCTGACGCGGTGGCGAGGTGCGCGCCGGGACGTCAGTCGACGCGCTGACGGATGACGACCATCTCGCTGGGGCTCGCGGCCTGCGCCGTCTGCTCCGCGGTCACCAGGATCTCGAAGCTCTCGTGCGGCGTCGTGGTCTCGAGGTGTCCCTCGCGATCGTCCTCATCGTAGTTGAGCTGCCCCAGGAGGAGCGTCGCCTGGCCCTCCGGGCGGAGCCACACGCTGTAGACCTCCGCGCCGTCGCTGACGCGGCCGGGCGGCGGGAGGTTCTCGACGTCGAGGGTGATGGCGAAGTTGGCGCCGTCCTTCTTGACCTCGAGCTCGGCGTCGGTGCCGACGGTGCGGTCCGAGCCGGTGACGACGTAGCTGCGCGTGCCTCCGCAGCCCACCAGGGCCGGCGCGAAGACGAGGACGGTGAGGAGGAGACTCGACGAAAGGATGACTGCTTTGTTCATGAGGGGCTCCGTGGCGAGGGGTGTACGGGATCCCGGCCGCCACGCCAAGGCCCTCGCGACGCCCCTCCTCACGGTCCCGGCTCCGGCGTCGGCCGCCCCGCGCTCAGACCGCCCGGCCGAGGGTCCGCGCCGCGCGCTGGATGATCTGGAACGTGCGTTTGGTGCGGTCCTGGGGAGACGTCCGCCGCAGCTCGAGGAGCTCGCCGCTGGCGTAGCCGTTGACGAGCGGGGCCTTCGCGGCGGCGCTTCGAAGCCGCTGGCTGGCGCGGTCCCGGGCGCTCCCCTTGCGCTGGAGGCACTGCGTGGCGGCCTTCTCCACGGCGTGCAGCTCGCTCTGAAGCGCCCGCCGGGCCCGGCCGACCTCGGCGTCCGAGAAGCGCGGGGCCGCCGCGATCGCCTCATGGAGGCCGTGCGCCCGGACGGGCAGCTCCTCGAGAAGCGCCGCGAGCGGGGTCTCCTCCCAGCCTGCGATGTGAGCGCCGCCTTCGGTGGCGTTGACGAGGCGTCGCTCGCCCGCCTCTCGCTGCTGCACGAGGTGCAGGTACTTCGCGACGTTGGCGAAGGCCGGCGCCGAGGCGACGCGGCCCTCCGAGTCGCCCCAGCGCGGGAGCGAGAGGGCCGGCGAGTGGCGCGGCGCGGGGATGTCGTGGTCGCTGAAGAGTCGCCAGACGTCCTCGTCGACCTCGAAGTGCGCGACGTCGCCCTCGACGCGCGCGCGCCACATGTCCCGGCCGCAGTGGGAGGCGTAGAGCCTCCCTCCCGGGAAGGCGCAGTCCTGGCCGATCAGCACGATGGGGTCGGCGCCCCAGAGCAGGCAGGCGCGCAGCGCCAGGTTGGCCACGTTCCCGGCGCTCTCGAAGCGCGGCATGGGCAGGTGCCGCGCCACGTGCTCGCCGCCGGCGGCTCCAAAGCCCACCAGCTTGGGCTCGACGTCCACCGCGAAGCTCGCGGCGTGCGTCGAGAGGTCGAGGAGGAGCGCCCTGGCGCTGACGGCGAGCTGATGCGCATGGGGCAGCGACTCGAGCGCGCAGAGCATGTCGACGGTGCCGCCGGCGTGCTCGACGGCCTTGGCCGCGGTGTTGACGGCGAACACGGCCCCGCGCTTCGCGGCTTCGCCCACGAGATGCACGTTCCCGTCGAGGCTCGGTCCGGCGCTCACGATGAACGCCGGGGTCCCTTCGAGGGGCCGGCCCAGGCTCGCGAGCTTCACGGTGCCGGTCAGGCGTCGCACGTTCTCCGCGAGCTGCTTCGCGCTCAGGGGCGTCCGGTAGCGGAGCGTGTTGAACTGCACCTCGCCGAACGCGAGCCCCTCGCGCGTGGCGCCTTGGCAGCGCGCCTCGAAGTCCGGAAAGAGCGTGGCGTAGCCCCGGCTGGACACGAGACGGATGCGCTCCGGGGTGGTCATCGCCGCCGCCACGGCGTCGCTGAGCTCGGCGTCGTCGCCGGCGAGGAAGGTGCCCTCGAAGCGCGGCAGCAGCGGGCCGCGCGCGAGCTCGCGGAGCACGTCGAAGGGCTCCATCACGACGATGTGGCGGATGCCGAGCTCTCGGAGCCGAGCCACCCGATGCCCCGTGCCGGCGCCGAAGAGCACGACCGCGTCGAGCTCCTGGGCCTCCTCGGGGCTCATGAAGGCGCGCGCCTGCGCCACGGGGTCGACGGGGTCTTCCAGCCACACGTCGCCGACGCGGGCGGTGGTGGCGCCGCTCCGGAGTCGGAGCACCTCGACGGAGCCGGGCGCGGAGGTCGGCGCTTTGGCGTGCGCGTGCATGCCCGCTCGCGATGCACGCCCCGTTCCGGGGCCCCCGGGCGCCCGGCCGCCTGCCCCCGTCGCCCTTCGCCGCGTCGAAGCGCCAGCGATTTGTCAGAGCGCGAGCCGGAGCGTCAGCCGGGCGCCGCCGGGCGTCGGGTCGAGCGAGGCGCTCGCGAGGGGGTCGCCGCCACGTCCCTTCACGGCCCAGCGCAGGACGTAAACGAGGGGAATGGTGAGCAGCGGCGCACCGTGAAGCGCGATGAGGCCCGCCAGCGGCTGCTCCTGGGAGAAGCGAAGACCCTCGGGGTTCGGCGTCTCGTGCGTCCGGCCCAGCCTGAGGCCCGCCGCGAGGGCGCCGCCGCCCACCACGCCCGCGACCCAAGCGCCCCAGGGCACGCCGTCGCGCTCGGGGAGCAAGAGCGGCATCGCCAGCGAGAGGAAGCCAGCGCCGCCCCCGCCGAGCGCCAGCGTCTGAAGGCGCTGCTCCCGGCGGAGCGTGAGCGACGCACGGAGCGCGCGGTCGCCCTGCTGGAGGCGCTGGTCGAAGCGGACGTCGTCCACGGCGGCGAGCGTATCCTGCGTCTCGCGCCAGCGGACGTAGCTGCCCCAGCCTCCGGCGAGCGCGCCCACCCCCACGAGAACGAAGCCATAGCCGAAGCCCAGCGAGGTCGGCGTGCGTCGCCCGGACCAGGCCCCACCGGTTGTGGGCGCGGCGCGGGGCGTGACGGGCCCACGCCCGGCCTCGAGCACGGGACGCGAGGGTCCGAGGTCCACGCTCCGGCGCGCGCGAAGCGCGTCCACGGCGCGCTGGCGAGCGGTGTCGTCGCCCCGCCGGATGCGAGCGGCGGTCACCTGTCCGTCGGCGTCCACGCGAAGCAGGTGCGAGGCCTCCGTCTCCTGCCAGACGAGCACCACGGCCTCCAGCCGAAGAGCGCGCGCCAGACGGCTCGCGGGCGTGGCGCGGAGCGCCTCGCGCCGCGCCGCCGAGGCGTAGCGCAGCGCCACGCGCTCGGTGCCATCGTCGACGAGCGCGCGGTCCAGGCTCACGTGGACCTCGAGGGGCGTCGCCTCGCCCGCGCGCAGCACCGCGCCATGGACGCGCCCCGGCTCCGCGTCGCATTCCACCTGGACCGCGACCCGCCCGGGGACCAGCACCGCCTCGGCGCGGGGCGTGCTGCCGAGACGTCTCCCCTGGACGCGCACGGCGCAGTCGCCCGGGTCGTCCGGGCCGCTCATGACGACGAGGCGGGCCGCGAGCGCCTCGCGGGCGACGCGCGCCCGGTCCAACGTCCGGCGCACCCGGGGTGGGTGGAGGTCCGGGTCCGGCGCGAGATCCGGGAGGAGGGCGAGGCAGCGGAGCCCCTGCTGGGCCGCGGCCGCCCTTCGATCGCGCTGGAGGTGCGCGCGAAGGCCGTAGAGGCAGACGTTCCCGAGTGGCTCCGCGAGATCCGGCCGGCGCCCGAGGGCGGCGAGGTGCCGCTCGGCGCGGGCGAGCAGCGCGTCGGTGTCCTCGGCCACGTCGTCACCGAAGGCTACGCGCTGAAGGAGGGCGCGATCCTGCGCCACGAGCTCTGCGGCCAGCGGCGCCGGAACGGGCGAGGCGGGCTGCGAGAGGGTGGCGTGGAGGCGAGCCCGGGCCGAGCCCGGCTCGACGCTCGCCCCGCCGAGGTCGGCCCGGACGGCGGCGGCCAGGCGCGAGGCCTCCGCTTCGCCCTCGGCGGGTGCCTCCAGCACCCGCCAGCCTTCCTGCGCGTGGGCGGGCGCCGCGAAGGCGAGCGAGAGCAGGACGAAGAGAGCGCGCACGAGCCGGAACGGTAGGGAGTCGTGCCCTGCCGCTTCAACCCTCCCTCGCGGGGGTGAGGCACCGGCTCCGAGCCCCCGCGGCGCCCGCCGAGGGTGGGGGAGCTGCCACAGCGAGTGGGTCGGGGACCACGACGGCGGCGGGGACGCCAGCCGTCGCTCTGCGACTTAATCAATGATCTCTTGGTGACGAGGGCGTCTCGCGCGTTTGGAACGGATGCTGGAAGGGAAGACGGCGAGGCGCCGCCACCCTCGGCGGGGCCCGGAAACTTGCGCCCCCGATCCCCATGTCCAAGGTAGTTTTCACCGTGCGTCGCCGAAGCCTTCTGGCCGTCCTCGCGCTCGCGTTCTCCGCGTGCGGGGAGATGGCCACCGAACCCGCCCGCGAGCCCCTGCTCGCGCCGCCTACGGCACCCCCCGCCGTCGCGCGGCCGGCACCCCCGCCCGCGCCGGCGCTCGTGGACCCCGTCCCCGTGTGGATGGGGGGAGAGGTCGTGGACGAGGTGGAGCGCAGCGCCGCTGCCGAGGAGGGCTACCTGCTCGTCGACCTCGGGGAGGCCTGGACGCCGATCCTCTTCACGGAGGGGGACCCGGTGACGGGCGAGCGCGTCTCCAACGCCTATCGCCGGACCTACCTCGCCCTCGCGCGCGAGGAGTTCCCGGACGACGCCCACGGGCGGCGCGCGGAGCGCGACCGGTACCTCGAGCTCTACGGAATCCTGCCGACGCTGAGCGTCCTCCGGGACCGCTTTCGCGCGACGGCCAGCCTCGACTGCGCCGAAGGGCTCGACCTGGAGCCGCTCCAGGCCTTCGAGGGGTTCATCGCCTACCGGAACGGCGACCGGGCCCGCCGGGCGGCGCAGCGCTTCGCGACGCTCGAGGCGCAGATCCAGGGCTTCCTCGCGGAGCGCGGCGTGACCGCGGTGGACGAGCTTCCGCCCGAGGACGTCCCGAGCCGCATGCGACGCCGGCTTCGGGAGCACCGGGAGCTCGCGCCCACCGTGGAAGCGGTACGCGCGACGCAGGCGCGCCTCGCCTGCGAGGGCTACTTCGAGGGCAAGGGCCGCTACGTCGAGGGGGCCATGGACTGGCCCACGCACGAGGCCCTCGCCGAGCTCGAGCGACGTCACCGCGTCCCGGGCTGGGGCTTCATCGGGCGTGACACGCTCACGGTGCTGCGCCTGACGCCCGCCGAGGCCGAGCAGCAGGCGGTGCTTCGGGTGCTCACGGAGCGCGCCATGCACGCCGCCGGGGTCATCGAGGACGGGAGTCGGAGCTTCCTGCGCGACGCGGAGCCGCGCACCTACGAGGGCGCCGACGGCTCACGTCATCCCGTCCCGAACCTGGAGGCGGACCTTCGGGAGGCCGTCCGCAGCGCCTTCGGTCTCGAGAGCCCGCAGAGCACGCTCGCCTTCCTCGACGAGCTCGGGGTGATGCCCGCGGACGGGCCGCGCGTCGTGGCGATCCCGGCGCCGGCGTTGCCCGAGTACTACGCGGATACGATGGAGCTCGAGGTCGAGATCGACCGCGGCGATATCTGGTACGAGTTCCCCTTCGACGAGGCCGGCCAGGAGCGCCCCCAGCCCATCCAGCGTCGCCCGCGGCTCACGATTTTCACGCGCTACCGCGGCCAGCGCATCCCCCTGGCGCGCCACGGGACGACCGTGGGCGGTTGGCGGAGCGAGCTCGTCGACGGGACGGTGATGTGGAAGTACAAGCAGTCCGAGGTCGGGCCGCGCGTATGGGCACAGATCGTGGCGTCCCCGGTCTGGCTTCCGCCCGAGACGACGCCGGCGCGGGAGCTCTTGACCCGCTCGCGGGACCGCGCCCGGCCCTTTGCCGTGAACTACCAGGAAACGGGCCCGGGCTACGCCAGCGCCTACGGCCTCGTGGCGGCCTACCACCGGCTCTACCGCCGCGACGAGGAGGGGCAGGTCGTGCTGCGCGGCGACGAGGGGATCCGCACCCACGGAAGCGTCGACTACATGAGCATCATGCGGCGCCACTCGCACGGCTGCCATCGGCTGCACAACCACATTGCGGTGCGCCTCATGTCCTTCGTTCTTCGCCGGCGCCCGCACCAGCGGCTGGGGCAGCAGCGCATGGCCTTTCGCCGTGATCTCGCCCACGAGGGCCAGAGCTACCTGCTCGCCATCGACGAGGGCGGCTACGTCTTCGAGCTGGACACGCCGCTTCCGGTCCGCGTGCTCCCGGGGCGCATCCGGGGGTCGCAGCGCACGCCCATCGAGATCCCGCTCCCGAAGTGGAACGACGAGCTCGGCGCGTATGTGATGCCCGATGGGCAGACCGTGAGCGTGAGCCGCACGGGCGTCGTGACGCCCATCGAGCTCGAGCTGCTCGAAGAGGGTGTGGAAACTCTCACGCCGGTGCCTTCTCAAGGGTCCGAAGCGTCACCAGAGCGGGACGTCGCGGGGGCATCGTCGGGTAGCCCCACGACGCCTTCGTCCGCCTCCCCATCCCCGCCCGCCTCGGCTCTCCCCGCGCTCTGACGTTCCGGGGGCCAATGCACCCCCATGAACGACGAGAGCCTTCACCCCGAAACGGGCGGCCGCGTCCTCCTGGAGCTGGAAGACGACGTCGCCGCCTACGTGACCTACCGCGTCACGTACTACCTGCCCCGCGGCGGTCTTCACCGCGCCGTGGCGCGCCTCGACTTCGCCACGGGCCGAGCCGTCGTCGAGCCCGCCGAGCCACCGGGACCGCCCCCGTGGCTCGTCGGGACCGTCGGCCCCTTCCTGCGTCAGCTGTGGACCCAGCGCCGCGGCGAGCAGTCCCCGCGCTGGCCTCGGCGCGTGCTTCGCTGGCGCGCTCCGAAGGGCAGCTGAGCCGCCTTGGCTCAGAGGCGCCGGCCGGCCCCCGGCGCGTCGAACTCCACGCGGACCACGCGCTCGTGCTCGGCGTCCACGAGGAGCGCGCCGTCCACCGGGTAGGCGAGCCGGTACTCGAGGAGCTGCCGGCGCGTGGCCGCGCAGCCGAGGCTCGTGGCTTCGCGGCCGGTCTTCGCATCGGCCACGTAGCGTCGACCCGCGCGCGTGCAGAGGAAGTCGGCGCGCAGGTCCACCTCGGCCCATGCGTCGTCGACGCGCATGCGGAGCCGCGTGCGCGGCTGCGTCGCTTCGATGGCATAGCCCGCCGCGCGCAGCAGCCGCTGCGCGCGCACCTCGCCTCGGCCGGCACGCCGCGCGCGGGCCTTGGCGCGGCCGCTTCGTCGCCGGCGCTGGAGACGCACGAAGAGCTGCGCGAGGAGCACCGACCCGAGGGCGCCGGCGAGCGCGGCCACGGCGACGTCGGTGGTCATCACGCGTGAGG
>ERZ1740059.1291-NODE-1291-length-12627-cov-9.712377_pt1 | contig 12627 bp, 11 predicted proteins | sample MGYA00581744_ERZ1740059 | MGnify/ENA primary metagenome ERZ1740059 (study PRJEB43018, sample SAMN04849738) | marine metagenome | isolation source: floating plastic debris | place: Pacific Ocean | collected 2008-08-28 | study: EMG produced TPA metagenomics... | reverse complement strand
TAACACACATTTATTATTTAAAATACTGGACTATCTTATTGCCAAGCTTACCTATATTTTGTTTTGGACCACAGGCATATGATAATAAAATAATAATATTTGGATTTTCACTTCAGTAGCTTGCCCCAGGAGGGAGATCCCCAAAAGTAACCCCATAATGCTGGGCCCAAAAATAACTAGAAGGTATGGTTTTTACAAGAAAAAGTATTATTTTTTGTCAGAAAACACAGCAAAAATCCTACATATTTGGGAAAATGGTGTCCTAAATAAATCAAATGATTGTGTTTAGGGTGTCAAAACACTATGTGTGCATAGCCTGGGCAAGCTGTCTGGGTTGGGGGAACAGCCTGGGTTAGCTCGTCATGTCCTCAACAAGGTCACGACATAGATTTGTCTAGAAAGGTGTGTTCGGATTTGGCGAGAAGCTCCCGTGATCTTGTGTGTCGTGCCATGCTGTACTACTAGATCGAACTGAAATGAAGAGCTGAGAAAGAAGGGGTAATATAATTTTCTTAATTTATACTTTTAGGTATAAATCCTGACATTTTTGCTTCCATTTCATACCCATCCCGTTTCTGAGGTAGCCTGGGCAGGATGTCTGGGTGAGTGCTAGCCTGCTCAGGCTAATGTGTCCTCTGAAGCTCATGTGAATGGGTGGAAAGGGCCGATTTCCAGACGTAACGCCCAGCGTAGTAGTCGATTTTGGCTGACCTTCCACCTTTGTTGCTTGTTTGCATTGCCAACACCAGCCGTGAACCATGGGCGTATATTACCACCGACAATTGGTGACTAATCGCGACGAGTTGGGCCAATTAGGCAGATAACTCCAAAAAAAACGGAAAATTGAAGGTTAACAAAGAGTCTTTACAGGGGTTTTCAAGGGTGCTGAGTTCAAAAATGAATATTTTGTTCTCAGATCACTCTTTCATTGTGTTTTGGCCCTATTTGTGTCCGAGGTAAGCTCAATCCGGCAAATAGTGGTGGGTTGAATTTTCGGAAATATACGCCCCTGCCATGAACCAATGAGTTCTTGACTTTTTATCGATGCACAAATCCTTCTATGATTTGGAATATCCTTAACTGGACATGCATTAAATAATTTTGTTAGCATTAATCCAAATAATAGCAGATCACAATTCATGCATTTCAGATAGTGCAACTCACGAAATCTTGCTGCTTAAGTTTTAGTTCCCTACTATCCCAAGCCACAGTGCTTCGAATTTAACCGTAATATGTATAACATCCAAACCGCATTCATATTCAGTAGGAGACATGATATTGGATGAGGAGCTGCTTCGACCCTGAAGCCATTTCCTGATTCTGTATTCTGGTTGCATGAATTCAACATCCCAGTTTCAAGTCCGCATATCAGAATGTCACTCTCTCTAAAAATATCCCGAGTGACATTAATAAAGATAATTCTGAGATTGGAGATTTTCCTCGAGTGGCTCAAGCCGTCACTAGCTTCACACGTACTACATGTGTACTGAACTTTGGAGGTCATGCTGTAGAATATTTAAGGGTTTCACAGCGTTGCACAACCAAACTTAATGCTAAAGATGAACACCTTTCTACATTCTCTTAGGTGAGTTTGCTTCATCAATTTTGATATTATCACTGGTTTCCACATGTACCATGTATCAATTTCATTTCCTACGTCTGTGTGTTTTGTGTGTGTGTGTGCGTGCATGTGTGTATTGTGTGATTAGAGATTGCAGCTGTACACTTGCACATAGCTGTACGCGACATTAAGTGTATTATGTAGCGGTCATAGTTTGCAAAATGTTGCAGTTTACTTTCGACCATTCTCACAGCCTAAAACATTTATTTTATAGAGCCAAAACCTTACACCTTGTTTTTAACAATGTAGCTTATTTTATTAAGTATTTGACCCCCTATGAGTCACAAACATTGGTTGGTGCCAACCACAGGTTTATCTCAAAATTGGAAAGTTGACTCTCGACTGTCTTTGTTCACACAAGAATATGGGAACATAAAACAGGGACTGTCTGAACTTAATTGCAGTGATGACATTATTTTTGTTTAATGGTTTTTTTCATTACTTTTTTTGAGTTGTCTGCACCGTTTTCAAGAGGGAAAAAATCTCACTGCCGAGTTCCTAGCTCTCAGCATTGGTCATGATTGCCCCTGGGCAGGCCTTCGGAGATACTGCTAAACATGGTCACAACAGATATACATGTTTATGAGGGGCTAGCAGAAGGGTGGCAAACTATAGTTTGTTTTAGTTTTAGCCTCTATACCCAACACAATCCTGCAACCCCAGGAATTAGCAAAACGATCAATACCAGGTTTTATAACATACATACGAAATTAGTGTTTAGCGATATGCTAAGGTCACAAAATGCCATCTCTTTCTTGCTAGAGGCCCACAGCATCATTGTTATCAGTTTTGTTATCAAAAGTGGGTACATAATCCATAATCATATGGAAAGCTTTGTTTTACTCATGCAACATCAATAAGCGACCACGGCTGCAATATTACTTGGTAGATTTCATAATGGCAAAGGTAACCTTTTTGTAAGTATTCATCTTAATCCACCCATAATACTAATTGTATTTTGTATTACTGCACAACATTGGGTAAATTACTTTTGAAAAACTGGAGAAAGTATAACCTATAACTTCTCCCCATAGAAATCGAGAAGTCTGCATAGCTAGTAATCATAGATAGCATTGCATGACTCCTATCAATTACAATATTTTGCAAAATAAATGAATTTGTATGTTAATTGCTGCAGCTGATGAAGTCACCTTCAACTTTCATTTTGAGATTATAAACAGAAAACGCAATGTTATATTTATATTTCATTTCATTGTGGAACAACAATTTTGTTGAATCAATTACAATGAATTTCTTATGCACTTACTTGGTGCAGGTACAGAATCACTCAAGATATCTTTCCTCGGGCTCTCCAAACTACCAATCATCTAAATTTAGGTTTCAATTATCGTATCGTTAATATTAATGGTCAAACTGGGTTATCATGACAAAACAATCTGCTAAATGTCATCCCGTGCAAGTCCAATGCAGAATATTGACCATTCTCCGCAGCATTTATTTCAATTCCTGTTATTATGGAATAATCAATTTATTGCCATGATGGATGTGGCGGTAAAATAATTAATTTACTTTTATGTGTTTGTATTATACTACAGTTGGGGAAGTACAGATCAGCAGCAGCAGACAGGCCAGTCATCGTCATCATCACCATCACATCATCCGCATTATCTACAACACAGTGACTCGGCACCGGCGGCTACCCTCACCCGACAGCCCTCCTGTGCTATACATTCTGTAAGCTCATTCTCAGCAGGAGGGGCGGTGGGTGGTGAGAGTATGAGTGACCTCATAGGTGGACTGCTCGGTCGCCCCGGCTATTCAGACACTGCCCGATCACCGCCTGCTAAATCTCCATCTGGGAGCAAAGTATCATCACGTCGAGAATCATTCATGTTCTTTATGGGCATGTCTACTGACAGTGGTAAGAGTAGAACTGCATTATATAAGTTGAGGTTTGAAACAGGGCTTTCCCAACAAAATACAATTTCGCATACAGCTTCTCATCATCTAATATTTAACATTCTGCATATATTTACAAAATTTTGCTGAAGCAAATTATAATATAAGTATTGCCACCATATGAGTAGTGTGAAACTTTTCACGAAAAACTCTGCCATTATTAGGGTAAGGGTAAGGGATATCCTTGAGGTCTGGAGATCAATCGACCTCACCCCTTCCCAAACAGACTCAAACCTATTGGAACTTGACTATGGTACCTAACATGAGCCCAGTACCTACCGGTATATGGCCAATATGGCCTAAACAGACTGCTGCGGTTCGAACCGCAGTGGTTTGCATAACGTCACCATTATTAATATATAAGCTGCTACGGTCAGGTTGCGGTTCAGGTTGCGGTTCAGGCTGCAGTCAGGCTGCAGTTTGAACGTAACGTCATATTGTTAACATACAAACCGCTGCGGTTGCTCTGCGGTTTGAAAATCATATAAAATACTTAGCTGTCAGGCTGCGGTTGGAACCGCAGCATTCTGTTTAGGCCATATATGAATAATATGCCCAGCTTTTAGAATAACAATTCCAAAGTTTTTTTTATGAATTTGATTGGTTTAGGAGACGAAGCAAAAAACCAGATACATTTCAACCCAAAGCTGCGTACTTATCTAAATAATACAGCCGTACAACCCTGCACTAACCTTTTCAACCACTATTTTTAGTTTCTCTGATCCATGCTTGTACTCATGGTATGGTAAAAATACCTAATCAGGTGTTTTATTATCGCAAAACCTCCCAAATTTTCATCAGGTTTTCTCCTAATTTGGAGTAAGCATAATCTAACTTTGTGTGATCAGGTCAATTGGCCTGGTTTGCAATATTTTCTCTTCGTCAGAAGCTGCCAACACATTGTTTACCAATACCTCTCACGCACATTTATATAATGAATGAGGCTGGGCCAGGCTATGTAATGTGGTGCTAGAAGCCTGAAGCCACTAGCGGAGCCCGGTATCCAGCAGTGTAAATGGGATTGTAGTACGTTATTCACCGAGCAGGTAGCAAAATCAGCTACCTGCTCACCTTGAAAAAGTGAACAGGTAGCTCCACATATGTAGTCAGAAAATTTTCTTCATAGTTTTCTCTTTTGAGTCGTTATTGTTGGTACATAGAATTCTGACCAGTGAGTATGTTCATGCATTATCACACTTGCCAGGGTCATCCTCATAATGCATTGAGACCACTGTTTACAATAGCATTTTAGTTATAGACCCTTTTAGACGCATACATACAGTCTTCTGCAAAATGGCAGAGCAATCATATTCTTGCAGTCTGAAACATCATTTTGCTTATTTAATTTCCAATTACATGAGGCTCTATTCTCTCTGTTTGGGGGGAATTTTTAACATAGAAGATTTAAGCGAGTCATGGTTGATTATGAGTGATGACCACTGCCTTATGCCAAGAACCTGCCAGTTGTTCTATCATGAGAAAAGGAAAAGCAACTTAAAATTGGAACCTAAAATGAAAAAAAACTCAAATCCATCACAATGCTCAGAAAATTGTTTCGGTAGGTCCTTTAGGGATATGCTGAGATCAAATCTCGCCTCTAATCTGAACTAACTTTGTTGATCCATGGGGTTTTGACCACATTTCGGTCTTAACTCATGACATTTTTTTCACTGGTTTTACTGTGAAGCGTCCTGTTTTTGGGCACAACTTGGTAGTCAATCATCTCTGAATTTACGACTCTTGATCTGATACCCATTACCTATCATAATACAAGCAAAAATCGGTGCAAGTTCAAACCATTGATTCTCTAAAACCTTGTTTCCAAGGGAAATTGGAAAAAACACATTTGGAGGAGGAAGAATCAATTGGCCTGAAGAATGCCCAGTCTTTAATGCAGGCCAGTCATGCCTTATTTCTCAGGTATACTGATCTTCTATCACAGAGAAGACTAACCCATGAATCACAACAAAGATTCGAAGAAAACTATAAAAATGTGGCCAAAGAGGTGGAAACTACCACGGCTAAGACAAACAATAATAGTATTGGTTTGCAACGCGTTGGTCATGATATTCTAGACTTTCAATCGCTGGCTAACACTTTCCATTTACACCACTGCAGGTATTCACTGATAAGTATGAAGTGGATATGGATGTGTATAAACCATCAGTCTGAATGCTTAGACACCAATGAGGTGGATTAACTTTAATACATATCGATGATAGACATTAGATCACTTCTTCATCTTCTCCGTCTGAATTATTCTCCATTAATTATTGGAGTTATCCCAAGCAAATAACATATCAAACATATTGATATGATAACCGTGCGCGTGGGCTGAGAGGGGCAATCCTAAGCTTGCTCCACATTTTGGAAATACATAAAATGAAAGCGCTCACATGCTGCATTACATTACATACATGTAGCATTTCATTCCAGCAAGGTAAAATATAGCATCATTATATTGTTGCCTCCTCAATAAAATGTCATCAGGAGAGGTGTAGGTCTTAAATTTAGTTATCCTGCAAAATCGACCTCATCTGTCAATACCCATGCAAAAACATGTATAGTAATATAGTAATATAGTATAAGTCTAATGTGGTATTTGTTACACTGTGAGATAATCCCCATATCAGTTCTATCAATGGCGGATTCATATGATCCCTCACAACAATGTCTGTGTTTCAATAGGTTTTATTTTCACTTGTGAAACAACTCATGGCCGCGTGGTGGGTGATTCCCTATGCAGTTAGAGATGGATGGTCTTGTGATGTAGAAGGAAGGAAGAATATAAAAGACTTGAAATATTCACAAATAAGACAAACTGGGTTTTATTATTTTGCATATCGGAAGTATGCTGCCATAACACATAAGTCATTGGTAAACTCAAAATCTTCACACATCAACAGGCAGTACAGATGATGCATGTGGCATGCCCAGTGTGAATGCATCCTGGTGATATATAACATTTAAACATCTTGTTGCCGACTCAGTTGGTGCTTAGAGTGTGAAGCGAGAACACCTTACCATCACACGATGAATACGCCGAACGCTGCTCAGCTTTCTCAAGACCAGCATTTTGATAATTTTTCAACCCAGTCGTATCTCATCTTAGCTAAAAATATTTGGCACTCATGGGAGCTAGATGGCTTGACAACCTCAGTCATTGCAGACTCAATTTCAAATACGATCTCTCAGGCAAGAAGAAAGCTCAACAGAGGTTTGTTGGCGTTTGTTATTACCAGTTGGGGAAGTTAATACTCCCACTGACTTCCATACCATTTTCTAAACAGGTATGGGGTTCCAAAGGGTTGTATTAGATGGCTGGATGTCTGTCCATACTGTATTAACTAGCAGCACATGATAACACCCTATCTCATCATGTTAGGCAAAGTCACTATATGTGTATAAATACTGAACAAACTTTTCACCAAACAACAGTCTATTTTTTAGTTTATTTTTAGATTTATTTTTTATTCTATTTTTTCCTTTTGAATCAACAGAGTACGCAGAGTTAATGATTTTATCATGGAAAGTGATACAAACATAAATATACACATACGTACATACATGCATACGCTCAGCTTTGTGTCCCCGCTCAATCTGAGATAGTATTAGATGAGGGAAGGACTGGGTCATCCAATCTCAAACTTAAGATATCTTGAAACCTACCTATGGCAGAGATTTTCTGTGAAAAATTTCTCTCTGTTTATGTTATGAAGAGTGTATGAAACTTGCTCAAAGATAAGTTACATGTATTTTAAACAAACACAGCGTCTTTTACACATTTTTCACTTATTTTTCTGAAAATGAGCAAGCGCAACCCACAAGGATGGAATATTAATGTCTTCTTCTACAACAAAGTATCAAGTCTTCATTACCACAGCGTTCATTGGTATGAAAAACATTTGGCCAATCGGCTATAGAAACTATAGTTAAAGTTTGTGCAGCCTCTGGCAGTGCCCAACTTCGGTTATTTTGAATTGGAAATTTTTTGCATCACTGTACATTCAATAAAATATCAATAGTCGCATATGCTAATCACACTGTCTCACATTTAAGGTGTTTCTTTTATAACTTTTAGCGATAAGTGATGGAAATGAAGAGCCACCCCCTACGCCGGGACCTGGGTTTAGATCATCATTCATACGCAAATATTCCGAGAAATCGACCAAGCAAGCAGCCTCCCATCAGTGCTCACTGGGAGATGAATATAATAATCTGTGCCAAGAACACAACAAGTATAAAAGAATCATTGACGTCGTCAAAGGTTAGTTTGTAAATTCAATAGTCAAAATTTTCCGTATTTACCACAAATGAAATTGAAAATATTGGGAAAACTTCCAAGGTGATCATCAACAAATAGGATTTGCCCAATATGTTGATGCAGACACATCTGATCCCCTTCTCATAAAACCAAGACACCGCGTGCTAATAATCGATGCTGCTCAAGTATACCTATGTTCCGCCATGGAAGTGTTTGTATAAAGTGTCAACAAAACAGGCCATTTGTTTGAATATAATGTGATGAAGCTCCTCTATGGAAAGATATACGAATACCAAATGCATTAATTATGATATGAATTAATGATCAAACATATAATATGAAGTGGCTGTAGAGGGCGTTTAGTTTTTCATGATTTTTATTAAAGGTCTAAATCTACCTCAGTTATTAGTTATCCCCTCCTGTTTACTGAAAGGACAACTCTATAGCCTCTCATGAACCGACACTAGCTGATCACGTCATCATAATATTATATTGTAATCACATGTTAAAATCAACGAGATACGTATCACTTGATAATTCTGACGTGTGAATCCAACCCCTTGTCAACTTACAGGTGAATATGAAGAGAGTAAAAATTTTGAGGTGTTTAGGAGATATACAAAGCTGAAAGGAGTGATAAAGCGTTGTGTTATGTATACAAAGCTAGGCACACTACCAGATGTATCATGTGCGCTTGGTATGGGAGGAATGATGATGATGAACACAGGAGTAAATAGATATCAACACAGTGAGTATTCATATCCGTGCTGGTGTCTAGTCTATGTGGAGTGACCTGTAAGTGTCAAGCAATGATTAAGCGACAAGATATCTTATGGCCTCAATAATTATTGTCCTCTTACGTGTAGAATGAAGCATTATGATAGGTTACTATTTATTGACCAAATGCCAAAACGGAATCAGTCCTATCCCGTAGCGTTTCAACAATTCTGAAAGAATAATATGTTTCGTAGAAAAGGGAAAAAACAAACAAAACGCACACTCATGTCAGCAATAGTATATGTGGGTGTGATCGCTTTAAACTTATTAGCAATTCTGTCCATAACAAGATTTACAGATAAGTCTTTGGACTGTTTTTGACACATTGATTGTCACAGAGATCAAAGATACTACATTAAATAATAACAAGTCTATCTCTGTGGCTTTCCAATTGACATAAAAATACCTTTATACCTTATATAACATACGTATTTCTATTTTCTAGACATGGCATCTGAAATTCCCAAGTCAGAACTACCAGAGCGTATTAATGTGCTAAAGAGACGCATTTCTCTGATGCGCTCACAAATAGAGACTTTAGCACAAAGTTACGAGACGTCGAAGCAGTACATAGTTTTTCAGCGATACCGACTAATGAAAGCTATGATCAAAGAGTTACTCTCAAACTGTGATTGTAAATGACCAACAAAATGCTTATCCACGTCCATCTTGTAGTACGATAGGCATCCATTCTTTACATTTTTAGCTCATGCCACATTTTTCTCACTCATTAATATAATGTTGTTAATATAATGTAAAGGAACATTATTAGAAAGTTATGATTTATGATTAAACTCAACATTTTGTTATTTAGAGTGTTTTACAAAAATAAGCATTATATCAGAATAAAATCTTCATTGCCAAGTCTCAGTTGGATACTAGCATTTTGCACATGTTTACAAAAAATAACCGAATCAAATGTGAAAGAATCATAAATTAAGTTAATTAAATTCAACAAACAAAAGGCAATCAAGGTTTTGGAAAAAGATTTCACACTTTCATACATGTAAATAAAATATAACAGGAATCATGCACTCATGATTATGGGAAATTTCCAAATTTAGAACTAAGATTTTGAATAATGTATGCCATGTATAGTTCTTTGATTATCATGGAGCAAAAACTGCATTGGAAACATGAAACAAGTGGAGCATTGCTCCTCTCTTCGATGCAGAGCCAGCACATCTTATCGTTCCAACACCGCTTGATTCATTACTGCAGTATCTGAGTCGATGGTCGGTTATAATCAGTTCCGAAATGATTTTTAAACACACCGCCGTTCACGAACAAAGAGCGAGTTTTTGACACGACTCCCTTTTTAGGCTGCTCGCTCCATTCTCTGCGGTTGACAAAATTGAAGCGGGAGTAACGCAGACCATCAGAACTAACAGCTCTAAAAACATAGATTAAGTTAAGCGTCAGTCTGGTCTCTAACAAAATTCAGATGTAAATTAATGTCACAATATATGTTAATTAGCAAAGAACATGTTGTGCAAAGATAGCCGATAAGAGGGTCACAATGAGAAGGAAAGAAACGGTTGTTAAGCTGTGGATAAAAAAAAGACTCTCAATTATGTTATCAGCCTTGAGTTTCTTAAACCCCCAGTTTTCACGGGCAGTTTTTATTAGTCCTGTTTCATAGATTTCCTAATGAGTGAAGTGAAGCCTACACTTCATACGCAGAGCTAAATTATTCCACTCAAATGGTCTTAAAAAATAAGGAGTTTGCCACAAATCGCACCTTCCAATTGTAAAACCTTTGAATGAGTTCAATGAGATAAATCTCATTGATGAGTAGCCATTAGAGATTAGTGGTTGTCCCCCTCTTATGTGTCAGAGGATAACTTTTGAGGTAGTGCAGTTAGACAAGTTGTTGTTTCAGAAGGGACTCTTACATGGTGCTAAAAATCAGTAATTAGATTTTTCAGCATTAATCATGCCTATGCATATTCCAATTGCTTGTTTTATTTCCAGACTAGTACTTCTGCCAAGAAACAGCTACCCGACAGAAACATCATTAACTCTTTGCACACTAGAACCAGCAATACGGTCAGACAATACCCCGCTGAAGTACTAGGGTTACTAGGTATTACAGCCCAATTTTAATTCAATGTTTATTATTTAGCAGATTAACAACTTTCTTGATTCATTTGATTTTGAGATTTTAAAGATATGTTCTCATAGGCATGTAGAGAGTACTGTTAGCAGTGTAGAACATCAAAATGTTGTTAACCACCCCAAAAATATCTTTATCAAACAGGTTACATTTTTTGTATCTTATAGGCTCGTGTTTTGAAGTAGCAAAGTTGCCATATGGTTTAGTTGGCAATGGGTTAAATATACATGTAGAGTATTCTGATTGAGAGTGTCGTTTTACATGTACATGTAGGTCATTGAAGTTGAGGATAGAGATTATCGGTTACCACTGATAATAATGACACTAGGTCTAGAATTGAATTAAGAAAGAATCGAATAGGATAAAAATAATTTAAATCTGGCACATACATGTACTTCTTGTTGCTCTGCGCCACAGACAGAAACATCATTTATATGATAAATGTATCTATGCAATCACTTTCAGCAATTTGGCACTCACAAAATCTTAACATATTTTGTTTACAGGCTAAATATTATAAAATATTAATACTGATAAATCTGAGAGCAATTTTGACTTTCTAGAGAATTTCCACCACCTTTATAGAAAACATTTCAGTGCATTTTTACCTGTCTACAGTTTGTGTTGTCCAAGAGCTGACCTATTAAATCATTATGACAGCATAGACAGATATGCCAACAACCATGAAAGAAAACTTTACATCAATGTCAAACCCCTCAACATAAACTACAGGACGCACTCAAAGAGTGTACATGATTTGCATACAGAACTGGACATTTCTATATCTAAATCAACATATTCAGTCATCCATTTTAACTATAGAACAACACCAAGCATGTGAGATCACTTCTAAGGCCGTTGAACGGAATGGACAACATAATTGCCCAACTAACCTTTGCTACAACTATGGTAATGAACTTGACAAATTACTAAACAAGAAGTGTGTCATTTCTATTAGATACAGACCTGTTATAATGTTTCCTGTTGGTATTTGGTGAGTGTTCATAGATAAGTTCATCGGCTGATTTAAGGCGGTGAACATTAGATCTCTGTACATTAGGAGATATATGAGGTGAGAATTGATTAGTTGTCCCGCTGCCGCTATCGGCTTTTGTGGCGCTGCTGCCACTACTGCTCACCACGGCACGGTTCATTATGTTGCTACAATTCATACAAAGAGATGATGGTGTTGCAAAAGAGCGGCGTTAAAAGGATGGCAAGTTTGGCCCTGACAAAACCGGCAGGTACATATGGATATTTCCCTCGGTTAGATGTTTATCTAATCACTGGATTAGAATAAATGTATGCTACTTTCAATTAAACCTTGCAAAGTGACAGGATCTCCACCCTATTCTAGCCGGTTTTGTCTGGCTTGGTAATGATGGGTGTGAACTTTTCCATCGCCTTATAGCGCGGCTGGGAACACAACATATAGATCTAGTCAATTAGTGACTTAACATCACAACTGATCTAGAACAACAAGGAATACGGATATATGAGCATGTAATGACTTATGATTTGCACAATTATGAAAGCAATACCTTCGACTCTAGTTAGAGGGAACTGTGAGGTGAAGAAACTCCCTAAGCCTAAGAACCAGAGAGCAACCTGGCCTCTTTGTAAGGTCGTGGGGCAGGGCTGTGGAAGATGGAACTCCAGTAACTAAAACTAATGTAATTGTTAATCGAGCCATACTTTTAGTCAAAAGTTACCAGTTTCAAACTAAGAATGGACCAACAGACCTATTTAGTAGAATCTGTATACCTTTTGTTTGCCCCATGGTGTTTACACTACCTCTGGCGCTAGAGGAAACGTAAACACTGGTTGTGAGCATAAAAGATTCTTTCCGCACAAACTACAAGGAGCATCGATGATATTGTACAGGCCATATATGAAGCACGAGGGAAATGAGAAAAAAAGTGACCTCAC
>ERZ1740059.1290-NODE-1290-length-12629-cov-4.291872_pt1 | contig 12629 bp, 13 predicted proteins | sample MGYA00581744_ERZ1740059 | MGnify/ENA primary metagenome ERZ1740059 (study PRJEB43018, sample SAMN04849738) | marine metagenome | isolation source: floating plastic debris | place: Pacific Ocean | collected 2008-08-28 | study: EMG produced TPA metagenomics... | reverse complement strand
CCTTTGGGAGTCCGACAACGCTTCGCGTTGGCGAGCCTCTTTTCTAGGCTGGCGACGCGCAGAGAGCGCGTGCTAATGGCTAATGGTTAATGGGGCTACTTGCTACTGGCAAACAAACAACTATACTTTCTCTGTCTACAGTAGGTGTCTGTAAGAATTTTTTTTGTTTAGCTTAAGTTATAGATAGTACATAGCTTAAAGCTTGACAATGATTACCGACATAAAAACTACTAGTAAAAAACAAACCTCACTTTGGCTACCCAAACAAGTCTTGGTAACTCCCGCTGCCTATGATGAATCCTGGGGACAACAAATCATTGAGCGAGTCAAAAGCTTTGATATTCCCGTTTATAAGCTATCCCAAAACAGAATAACAGGACTGAGAGGGAAAAATGAACGAGAAACCTATGCGATCGCCAAAAATACTCTAGCAATTGTAAATGCCCCTGCTGGTCAATTAAAATTGACCCCGATCCCTCCTTCTGCTGACTGGCAGTTTCATCTAGCTCAAGGTTGTCCAGCCCACTGCCAGTATTGCTATCTTGCAGGTAGTCTTTCAGGTATTCCTGTGATAAAAGCCTATGCCAATTTACCGCAAATCTTAAATAATTTGAGTGGCTACGAGCATCAAGATCGAGATACTACTTATGAAGTAAGCTGTTACACCGATCCGTTGGGAATAGAGCATTTAACTGGTAGTTTAGCGGAATGTATTCGTTATTTTGGCACCAGAAATAATGGCTACTTGCGTTGGGTAAGTAAGTTCGATCTCGTAGACTCTCTGCTTAATTTACCTCACAACAAACATACTCACTGCCGCATTAGCGTTAATGCCGATCCTATTAGTCATTCGATGGAAGGAGGAACAGCTACGGTAGAACAAAGGCTAAAAGGATTAGGCAAACTTGCTTTGCATGGTTATCGGGTGGGTATAGTTATTGCGCCGATTATGGCGATCGCAGATTGGCAAAAACATTATACTAAACTATTCAATCAAATTGAACAGGCTATTAATATTAATTGTGATTTAACTTTTGAATTAATTACTCACCGCTTTACTCCCAAGTCAAAAGAAGTATTGCAGACATGGTATCCCAACAGTAAATTGGATTTAACAGAAGATGTTCGCAGCCAAAAACGGAATAAATTTGGTGGAGTTAAATATGTTTATGAACGGGATTTGATGAGGGAGTTAAAAGAATTTATTCAGACAGAAATAGACACCCGTTTTCCTAACGCCAAAATTTTATACTGGACATGACTTAATTGATTAAGCTTGCGTACTGTACAGACAAGGCGTGCCTTGTCTCTTCTACCCACTATCAAACGCCGACATAACCTTTAATTAAATCAATAAACTTCTCTACGGCTACTGCACCAAAAACTAAAATAGATGTAGTCAGTGCTAATCCTAAAGAGCAAACAAACAAACCTGCAATACAAATGATGCCATCGTCTTCTAGTAAGCCAAAGGCAGTAATAAAAATACCGATCGCAGGTAGGGTATTTGTCCCTGGAATGGGAATCATCATCGAAACAGACATTAAAGCGATCGCACTACCTAAGATGATTTTACCTGGAATGCTGGTGCAAAGATATGCCACGCGGGGTTTGGTAACATTTTCAATTCTTTCTACCCAAGGAAGACCCATTTTAAGGAACTTTTGCACTGTTTCTAGCTTCATTGAACCCCTAAACAGTATATCGGGAAGCCAAGGGCGATCGCGTCCTATAATCAACTGTATTGCCAAGAAAAACATGGCAATTCCAAAAGGATTAGAGTAACCAGGAGCAGTAACTTGTAAAGCTGATGGTAAAGATAAAACTACTAATAAAAAGCCAAATACTCGCTCTCCTGTCAAAGTTAAAATATCTGACAAAGTTACTTTTTTATCTCTGACTTCTTCTTCAAAAAAATAACGGTTCAGTTCAACAGAGAGTTTAGCCATTTTGTAAATAGTTTTTATTTTTCTTAAAACAATATCAACAGATTAATAAACAACAATAAAGGAAAAGGTGAGCATTGCCCACCTTTTTATAGTTTTAATCAATTTTTTCTGACAGGGATCTAATACTTGTAAGCGTCAGTTTTGAAAGGCCCATTCATTGGTACATTGATGTACTTAGCTTGTTCTTCGGTTAATTGAGTCATTACACCGTCAAATCCAGCAACCATATAACGAGCTACTTCTTCATCAAGATGCTTAGGCAACACTTCTACAGTGATAGCTTCTGCTTTTTCTGCATCTGATTTATCTGCAAACTTGCGTTCGTATAAGAACATTTGCGCTAATACTTGGTTAGCAAAAGATCCATCCATAATTCTGGAAGGATGCCCAGTAGCGTTACCCAAGTTAACTAAACGTCCTTCGGATAAGAGAAGTAAGAAATCTTGAGGATCGTTACTGCGATAGACTTGGTGTACTTGAGGTTTTACTTCTTCCCAACGCCATTCTTTACGCATAAATGCGGTATCGATTTCATTATCGAAGTGACCAATGTTGCAAACTACTGCGCCTTTTTTCAATGCAGCTAGCATATGCTTGTTACATACATTGTAGTTACCAGTGGCAGTAACAACCATATCAAGGGAACCTAATAGGTCTTTGTTGATGCTGTTGGCTGTACCGTCGTTTACGCCATCAATATAGGGAGAAACTACTTCAAAGCCGTCCATGCAAGCTTGCATAGCGCAGATAGGATCGACTTCGGCGATTTTGACGATCATGCCTTCTTGTTGCAAGGAAGCAACAGATCCTTTGCCTACATCACCATAACCAATGACAAGTGCTTTATTACCAGCCATTTGGTGATCCAAGCCACGCTTGATCGCATCGTTTAAACTATGGCGACAACCGTATTTATTGTCGTTTTTAGTTTTAGTTACCGCATCATTAACATTGATCGCAGGAATCTTTAATTCGCCATTCTCTAGCATTTCCCATAGACGGTGAACGCCTGTGGTAGTTTCCTCAGTAACACCATGAATGCTGGTTAGCATCTGAGGATATTTCTCGTGGATGTGACCAGTCAAGTCACCACCATCATCAAGAATCATGTTGGCATCCCAAAGATCGCCTTCTGCGTTGTGGCAAGTTTGTTCGATACACCAAATGTATTCTTCTTCTGTTTCCCCCTTCCAAGCATACACGGGAATTCCCGCTGCTGCGATCGCTGCTGCTGCATGATCTTGGGTAGAGATAATGTTACAAGAAGACCAACGAACTTCTGCACCTAGTTCGATCAAAGTTTCAATCAAAACTGCTGTTTGAATCGTCATGTGGATACAGCCGATGATTTTGGCACCCTGTAAAGGCTTGGTTTCGCTGTATTTGTTACGAATTGCCATTAAAGCGGGCATTTCACCTTCAGCGATAGAGATTTCTTTGCGTCCCCATTCTGCTAAGGAAATATCTGCTACTTTATAGTCTTGAATATTCTGTTTTTCTTTTGCTGGTGCTTGTGCAGTCATAGATTATTTTTTAGTTAAAGTACTACGTGTAAAGTATTTATTCGCCCTGTTAATTTTACCGAAATTGGGCTGATTGTTATATTGCAGCTCAAATAATTATCTACAGACGTTAATCCGTAGCCGCTTCTTCCTTTTATAGGATATATAATTTCTACTTTCCAATGCTAGTTAAATTTTGACGAAATATAATGGTAGTCTATACAATTTCGCAGTTAGTTTCAATTAAATTCTACAAAAGACTAGCAATACTTAGACTTCAAGAATTTATTGTTTTGCAATTAACTTTTGTCGCCGACAAGTCCCGTAATCTAGCTACAATAAAGGACTACACAAAAAAATAATAAATTATACATAAGAGGTATTTTGTGAGCGTTAGAGTAAGGATTGCTCCTTCACCCACGGGAAATTTGCACATTGGGACAGCACGAACAGCAGTATTTAATTGGCTATATGCCCATGCCAAACAAGGAACTTTTGTTTTAAGAATTGAAGACACAGATGAAGCGCGATCGCGTCCTGAATATACTGATAATATTAAATCGGGACTAGAATGGTTGGGCTTGAACTGGGATGAAGGGCCATTTTTTCAAACTCAGCGTTTGGATAAGTATCAAGCAGCGGTACAGACTTTGATTGATAAAGGTCTGGCTTATCCTTGCTATTGCAGCCCTGAAGAATTAGACGAGTTGCGAGAAACTCAAAAAGCACAAAATAAAGCCCCTGGTTACGATAACCGCCACCGCAATTTATCCGACGAAGACAAACAAAAGTTTGAGGCGGAAGGACGCAAACCTGTAATTCGTTTTAAAATAGACAGCGATCGCAATATTTCTTGGCAAGACAGTATTAGAGACACTGTTTCTTGGAGCGGTAGCGACCTTGGTGGAGACATGGTAATTGCCCGTGCAGCAGAAGGCGATGAGTCTTACGGACAGGCTTTATATAACCTGGCGGTGGTTGTAGATGATATAGACATGAATATCTCCCACGTGATTCGCGGAGAAGATCATATTGCCAATACAGCTAAACAAATCTTGCTTTATGAAGCATTAGGCGCGGAAATACCTGTTTTCGCCCACAGTCCTTTGATTCTTAACACAGAAGGCAAAAAACTGTCCAAACGAGATGGAGTAACTTCCATTGATGACTTCCGTAAAATGGGTTTTCTTCCCGAAGCATTAGTTAACTACATGACTTTGTTAGGCTGGACTTTTCCCGATTCGACCAAAGAGATTTTTACCCTCGATGAAGCAGCCGCAGAATTCGATTTAGAAAGAGTAAATAAAGCAGGGGCAAAATTAGACTGTGATATATTAGATTTGATCAACAGTCAATATCTCCATGAATTGCCAGCCGATAAGCTAACCGATCTCTTTTTTCCCTATTGGAAAGAGGCTGGTTATGAAGTAGATAAAATTGATCGGGCTTGGTTAGAAAAATTAGCAGCTCTAACCGCACCTACTCTAAATCGTTTGACCGACGTAATCAAAGAAACTAGCGTATTTTTTGAAGATTCATTTAACTACAGCGACGAAGCAATGGACTTGCTCAAGCAAGAAGGAGTTGCTGCAGTAGTCAGCGAAATTATTGAAGGAGTCAACAACGCTGAAAGCATAGCCGAAGAAGATGCCAAGGCATTGATCAAGCAAGTTACTAAAAGCCAAAAAGTCAAAAAAGGCTTGGTAATGCGATCGCTTCGAGCTAGTCTAACAGGTGAGCTACATGGCCCAGATCTTACCCAAACCTGGTTACTTTTAAATAAACTCGGTGCAGATAAAACTCGCCTTCAGCAAACCCTAGACAAAATATCTGCATAACCCTGTGGGGTGATCATTAACTTTCTAACTTTGCCCCCCAGCCCCCAATTTTTGAAAGAAAAAGATCAAAGTCCCCCTCTCGCGCATTCCCTTGCGCCTGACGGCGACGCGGGGTCGCTCGCCTTGGGGGATTCAGGGTGCTTTTATACTTCTCCTCCCAAAGATGCATCTGCTTCTAAAGACAAAGCATAATAGGCAATGTTTTCAAAATTGTAGTTAGGCAGATTTGCCTGTACCTCATCTCTTTCAAATTCGCTCGGAGTATACAAATGTACTCCGATATTTGGTTCATAGAAACGGTAAACAGGAATCGAACCCTCTACTTGGGTTTCATAGGCATTAAACACTGCCCCTTCAAAAGTAAAATCGGGTAAATTAGCTTGAATACTGTCTCTTTCTACTTCGTTAGTAGTATATAAATGCACCCCAGTAGTTTCATTAAAGAAGCGATAAACCTCCTCTGTACCTTCACTACTTGGATCTGCTGCGATAAGACGCACCTTCATCTACGTAGTTACCAGTAGCCAGAAATTCATCTCTCTCGGCAACGTCGGTAGTATAAAAGTGAACTCCGATAGTGGGATTATACGAACGATAAACAATCGACTCATCAATCTCTTCTACGGTTAGCAATGCAGGGACATAATCTTGTGTTTCAGTATCGTAAGATTGCCCTGTAAAGTACAGCTCATTCTCAAATTCTATAAGTTGTTTTGGATTTTTAAAAGAGAGAGCAGTAGAACCACCTAAATTAATTTCTTCAGGTTCAACAACAAAAGTACCTTCTTCAGTACCATCACTTTGCCAAAGCTGAGTATTACTATTGACTCCTTCAATGAAATATAAAGTGTCACCAACAGCGGTAAAGTTAGAAACTGCTGGAAAATTCACTAAGGTAGATTCATCAAGATCTTTTACAAGCTGAGTACCTTCTGCTGTACCATTGCTTTTCAACAATGTATTACCGTTTATTCCATCATTAGCAGTAAAAAAAAGTGTTCCATTTACATCAGTTAAGTTTTCTGGGTTGGAACTGTCATTTACCTGTGTACCATTCCTTATTTGTGACGGAATAATATCTTTTACAAGCTAAGTGCCTTCGGCTGTACCATCGCTTTTCCATAGCTCGTTTCCATATCCTTGATGATTGGTAGTAAAGAATATAGAGTTTCCTACGCCCTTTAAATTGCTGATATTTGCTTCAAGTATCGATTGAGTGCCTTCGGCTGTACCATCGCTAACCCATAGATTGTTGCCAACTCGCTCAAAATAAATATAGTTATCTGTAGTAACCAACTCTAATATAGAAAAGCTGTCTTAAAAATCAAAGACTATTTCAGTACTTTCGGTAGTGCCGTCACTCTTCCACAAATCATTAGAGCCAGATTCGCTATCTCCTATAAAAAAAAGAGTCTCGTTAAAATCAGTTAAAAACTCAAAGTCACTGCTAGAACTTGTACTAGGATCGATGTTGGCAACTAAGCTTGTACCTTCAGGAGCGCCATCACTACTGTATAAAGCTCTGTCATTTGCTTCTTCAAAAGCTGTAAAATAGACGATATTACCAATACTAATGAAATCAGAGGGATCGCTGGTTTCGTTAGCAATAGGATTGATATCTTGTAAAAGTGTAATACCCTCAGAATTTCCGTTATATACAAAAGGTTCCTCACCACTTTCAATTGTAAAACCATCAAAGAACACTCTTCCATTCGAGCCTTCGTAATCTTCTCCAAAACCGAAATCACCAAGTACAGAGGTGTCTTCTCCTGTACCTTCACTTACTCCAAGCTGCTCATCCTGTGTAATGAAGAAGAAAAAAGTGTCCGCATCAATCAAAGATGTAATAGGCGAATCGAAAGTCTGAACGACGTTTGCAACCATTTTGTTGGCTAAATATTTTTATTGGTATAAAAATACACTACATGATTGCAATACACTTGAACCTGTCAAGCAAATGAAATTTAAGATTTTTTTCTGATTTAATGCGATGTGCAACTTGTAGAAATGATTAATCTTCTCCCCCTTTTATAAGATGGACTGGGACTTGTAAAAGTCTCATAGGGCGTTGATTTAACTAAAAAATTCAATCAATTGATTAAACAAAATCATAATTGAGACTGGAACAAATTAACTAACAACAGCGTCCCATGAAAACATATGATTTATTAAATAAACAAAGCAATAAACTAAGTGCTACAAGTTGTTATTAGAACAGTCAATCTTTCTTTTTACCAATATAATTCAATTCTTAAAAAAGCTAGCTGGTTACTACTATCAGGAATAATTGCAGGTCTTAATATTAGTCCAGTTTCTGCTCAAAAAAACATTAACATTAATCAAGATAGTATTGATCGACCCATAGTCATTTCAGGAACTAGTGGAGGAACAATAAAAGTTTTAAACATTACTCAAACAGAAAATAGTCCTACAGGTTATTGTGATGGTTTTGTTAATCCTCAACCCAATCATATTCTGACCATCGATACTTTTTTTGATTATCTTCGTTTAGAAGTAGATAGTCCCGCCGATACAACGATACTAGTTCGTGGTGCTGGGGGAGTTTGGTGTAACGACGATGCGGGAAGTGCCAATCCGATGATTGAAGGACAATGGCAACCAGGAATGTATCAGATTTGGGTGGGTTCGTATCAACCAAATTCCATGGACAATTATCAAATAAGAATTACTGATTACTGATTATATGCTTTGGTGTAAAGTAGGCATTGCCCACCAAATGCCCGTTATTTAAAATTGATTGGAAACTCCGAAGATAGTTTCTCCATTTAGTTTTGTAGTAGAAGAAAATTGTTGGTCTTCTAGTTGCATAGTGTGACTTTCAAGTTTATCAATCCTGCTTCCCATATTAGTTAATTCTGCTTCTAGATTATAGTTTTGATCTTCGAGAGATTCTAGACTGTTTGTAGAAGTATCCTGAGAAGAATTAATCGATCGCTCTATTCGTTGAAAACAGGAATTTAAACCTGCTGCAAACTCATTACGAGTAATTGGGCGATCGCCTTGATAAGTTCCGTCGGAAAGTCCTGAAACGCAACCATAACGCTCTGTTAAACCCCTCAATGCTTCATAAGACCAATCTGTTGGAGATACGTCTTTGAGTTGATTAACATTGGTTATTTGATTGATGCTGTTTTCTTTTCCTTCTGTTGTGTATTGTTCGATTTGTTTGAGAGTTTCGTCAGCTTCAACCTGGGCTTGGGCGGGATTACTGTCAATACCTGTAACCAAGACAGCAATAAAGATTGGAATAAACTTTGATAAAGATTTAAACATAAGAATATTACGATTCGCGCAAAATTGTTTTAAATAAATAGCTTGTTAAATATTAGCTAATTTAATTTTATAGTTATCGCAGATAAGAATCCTACTAACAACTAATTTAGTCAATCAAAAAACTTTCGCCAATATTACCTATTACCGTTAATCTAGATAAAGTATTGGAGTCAGGACAAAAAGCTGTGACTTTTAAAATAGGTCTATTGGGATACGGTACAGTTGGTACAGGCACAGCAGAAATTATTCTCGATCCATCGGGAAGAAATAGTCTGTTAAAAGAAATTGAAATAGCAAAAGTAGGAGTGCGATCACTTGATAAACCGCGATCGCCTGAGTTACCTGTAGGGATTTTAACCACAGACTTGGAATCAATTGTCACCGATCCTGAAATCAGTATTGTGGTGGAATTGCTGGGGGGATTAGAGCCTTCGCGATCGCTAATTCTTAAAGCCATAGCCAACGGCAAAAACATTGTAACCGCCAATAAAGCTGTGATTGCTCGTCATGGAGAAGAAATATATAATGCCGCTAATGATGCAGGGGTATATGTCTTATTAGAAGCAGCAGTAGGAGGCGGAATCCCTGTAATCAAGCCTCTCAAACAGTCTTTGGGAGTAAACCGCATTCAGACTGTAATTGGCATTATAAACGGCACTACAAACTACATTCTGACTCAGATGACTGAGGAAGGTGCTGATTTTGGTGAAGTCTTAACCGAGGCGCAAAAGCTTGGTTATGCCGAAGCCGATCCGACTGCTGATGTGGATGGTTATGATGCAGCGGATAAGATTGCTATTTTAGCTGCGATCGCTTTTGGTGGCAGAATTAAGCGGGATGATATCCCTTGCGAGGGTATTCGCAAAATTAATGCTACGGATATTAGTTACGCTGATGACTTGGGATTTGTGATTAAATTACTGGCGATCGCCAAAGCTAATGAAAATAATGATTCACTTCAAGTAAGAGTCCATCCTACCTTAGTATCAAAAGAGCATCCTTTAGCGAATGTAAATGGTGTTAACAACGCAGTTTTGGTAGAAGGAGATCCGTTAGGACAAGTTATGTTATTTGGTCCTGGTGCGGGGAAAGGTGCAACGGCTAGCGCGGTAGTTTCAGATATTGTTAATATTGTTGGTATTTTGCTGACTAATAATACTAATGAATAATTAGATCCTTTATTAAGCTGCTCTCACGAGCATTTTATTAATTTAACTCCCATTGCTGAGATTAAAACTCGCTTTTACACCCGTTTCCTTTGCCAAGATGTTTCTGGAGTGATCGGACATCTCGGAACAAGCTTTGGCAAGTATGATGTTAGCTTAGAATCTGTGGTACAAATTGGCTTCCGCGACCAGTTAGCTGAAATTGTTGTTGTGACTCACGATGTTCAAGAAGGTAACTTCCGCAAGGCATTAGAGGAGATCAAAAATTTAGATGCGATCGATAGTATTCCTAGTATTTTGCGGGTGCTGTAGATTTTGTTAGCAATGCTTATAGAAAAAAGTTTTAATTTTTACCTACCAAGTTTTGCGCATCTAATTACTATTGCCCCTCATTTTATTCCTGAAGTGCTAGAAAAGTCTTCTGTTCGTAATCCAATTGCCGTCAGTTTAGGAGCGATTGCGTAGCTAGCCGTAGGCATTGCAGGTTCTCTTACTCGCTATTATCTAAGCATTTGGTTAGCCCAACGTTTTGGTACGAGTTTTCCCCATGCCACCCTGTTAATTAACTTAACTGGTTCTTTTGCAATGGGATTATTAACTACCTTGGTTTTAGAACGAGCATTTATTGATCTCACCAGAGATTAGACTGTTAATCGCAGTGGGATTCTTGGGTTCGTATACTACCTTTTCTACCTACGAACTTGATACGGTTAACTTGGTGCGGAAATCTAGTTTAAACTGAGTCATCTAGTACATACCAGTTCTGAATTTCCACATTCAAGTCTTTTGAAGCCTCTAAAATATCGCTAGTCGTCAGCCAATGGTTAAACGCCTCTTCAACATTTCCAGGCAGATCCACCAACACCAATTTCTCTAAAGCCAAATCCAAAATCTTATCTGGTATTTTTAAATTCCTGTCTGATTCACTAAACCTAGTGGGTAGGGCAAACTCAGGATATGCCTTTAAAAAACTCTCTTGTCTATCTGCATCTACCGCATAGAAATCTAGTCCCGATTCTAGACAGTAAGCAGCCTTCAATTTAGATAATAATGTCTTTCCAACACCACCCTTCTTACAATTAGATATTTGAATACCTGGACGAGTTGGAATAACTGTAGACGTTTCTTCTCTCTTGTCTATTGCAACTTTGACCATGATGATTTATTTACTCGCAAATAACTTATCTACTGCCGACTGCTTTCTATGTGGATGGCTTATCTGGTCATTTATTTTGTCTTCTATTTCTCTAGGCTGTTCTAAGGGCAATATTGACTTAACAGTCTTAGTTTCTTCTTGTGCCTCTTCATTCAAAGAACGACGATATTCAGTGTGATATTGCTTGAGGGTAGCAGCACTAATTTTGACCCCACCTTCAGTTATCGATTCAGCCAAATCATCATATTCACATCCTCTAGCTAAGGCTGCTTCAATTCTCAAGTGCAACTTAGTAACTAGCGTTCTCAAATATCCTGGTTTTGATGCCTTGTCTTTAGTCTTATCAATCTTACGAGCGATCGCTTTCTCTAACGGACTTAATTTAGACTGATTCATCTATCATTTATTGTTTATTTCTTTATTGATTTTGCCAAATACTTTGCCGATTTAACAACTTATTTAATAGAATAAATTCACCTTAAGTGAGATAAATCATGTTTAACAACTCTAATTATATACTGGTTTAAATTCCACACCTGATGCACCCCCCGTGACAATAAAATAAATTACTGCATTTTTATAAATAAATATATATTGGATATTTTTAGGTATTTCAAAGCATGAACATTAAGATATATAAATTGCTTTTAAAATAGTAGTTTTTAAAAACGAAAAGTGTCACTATCGAAAAAGATTAAACAAGAAAATAATTAAAGATGGTTTGCTCGATTGGTAGACTCTACGCCAAGGTAAACGACTATGCGACTGACAATTACTACACTCAAAACCAAGGATTAGCTAATAGTTCTTGGTATGGAAAGGGAGCAAAAATACTCAGGCATGATGGTCAAGTTTCAATAGAAGAATATAACAATGCCTATCAAGGGCTAGACAACAACGGACAGCCTTTACGCCAAAGACAGTCAGGCAAAAAATATAATCCAGGCAGGGATATAACTCTCTCTGCTCCCAAATCTGTCTCATTATTAGGCTTAGTCAAAGAAGACAAGGCGGTAATTGAAGCTCATGACAAAGCAGTAAGAACTACTTTTGATTACGTAGAGAGAAACTGTATCTTTACCAGAACGGGTAAAGGAGGCGCAAATCACCTCCAGACAGATAATGCTTTATTTGCTGTCTTCCAACACGATGATAATCGTAACCAAGATCCTTAACTCCATAGTCACTGTGTAATTTTTAATCAGACACAAGGAGCAGATGGCAAATGGCGATCGATGGATAATCGCCAACTATACCAACAGAAGATGACTATTGGTATGGTCTACCATCATGAATTAGCTTGCCAGCTTCGATATCTGGGATATGAACTAAATTGGAATCGCGATGGTACTTTTGATGTTCGGGGTTATACCCCAGAACAACTAAAAGAATTTAGCACTCGCAAACAAGAAATAGAAAAAGAGATTAATCAAAAACTAAGTTTGGTCAAAACTAAGGATGGCAGATTAACTACTCAAACTGCTATCAAGAGAGAAAAGCAGATTCTACATTTAGCTAAAAACAGCAAAGATAAATATAGTCCCCTAGCCAATACAGAAATAGCTAATAAACAAGCTCAAAAACTAGGACTAAATAAAGCTCAAGCTTCTGCCCTAAAGCATTTTGTAAATAATCGAGATGGTGTAATACTCTGTCAGGGTGATGCGGGAGTAGGCAAAACCTATACTGTCAAAGCTTTTAAAAAAACTATCTCCTCAGAAACT
>ERZ1740059.1288-NODE-1288-length-12644-cov-6.950274_pt1 | contig 12644 bp, 9 predicted proteins | sample MGYA00581744_ERZ1740059 | MGnify/ENA primary metagenome ERZ1740059 (study PRJEB43018, sample SAMN04849738) | marine metagenome | isolation source: floating plastic debris | place: Pacific Ocean | collected 2008-08-28 | study: EMG produced TPA metagenomics... | reverse complement strand
TGCAGGACCTCTCGGCGCACGAGCAGCCCAACCGCGACCCCGGGCCGCTCATCGCGAAGGCCATTCGGCTCGCGCTCGCGGAGAAGCGACGCGCGGTGCGGAAGGAACGTAAGCAGAAGCAGAAGCAGAGTCCGTGCGCAAAGGGCGCCGCGTCGACGGCGACATCCGAGGGGAGCCGAAGCGAAGCCCCTTCGTCACCACAAGCCGCGGGCCCATCGTCGCGCCGCGCCCCGGCCGCCGTCGTCCGCGAAGTGTGGGCTCGGGACGAAGGCCGCTGCACCTACGTCTCGCCCGACGGGCGCCGATGCGCCGAGACGGCCTGCCTCGAGCTCGACCACGCGGTGCCCTGGGCGAAGGGCGGCCCGTCCACGACGGCCAACCTTCGACTTCGCTGCCGCGCTCACAACCAGCTGGCGGCCGAACAGTCGTTCGGCCGCGGGTTCATGGACGCGAAGCGAGAAGGTCGCTGCGGCGAGTCCGTCGTTCCGTACCGAACGGCGCGCGAGACGCTCACGCTCCGGCTCGCTGCCGCGCGTCCGTCGTCGCGTACCGAACGAGCGGGGACTGCTAGAGCTGAGACAAGCTCGAAGCGGCAAGGCGTGGAAGGAGCTCGCGTAGCCCGTCTTCCTTCCACCGCTTTCCGTCCGGCTCGTGAGGAGGCTCTGCGTGCACGTCCTCCAACGCCGGGTTTCCCGTCGCCGTCTCATAAACGTCCATCGCGACGTATCCGAAGCCCTCGAAGCTGGCGTCCTGCTCCTTTCCCGGGCCGAACTCCACGTCGATCAGGGATTGCGGATCTGCGAGGGCACCCTCGAAGCGCTCCCGACCCATCGAGATGAGCCAGTGGCGAAAGTCCGTGAAGCCATCGTCCGAGCATCCGCCATTGATGATGAACGCGGCGCCCCAGAGGTCCCAGCGGTAGGCTCGAGTCATCGCCCGCTGAAACGCCTTCTCGAAGCCGAGCACGCGCGCCGGTTCAAGCGCCTCTAACCGCTCCCGGAGGCCCTCCTCACGGCCCTCGAACGGGTCGTCGAGGCCCTGGCCATGCGTCTTTGCCGCGTCGATGATCGCCCAGAACTCGTCATCGGTCATGGACCGGACCCTACACGTGTGGACCGCGTTGCGGGATGGCCGTCAGCCCAACGTCGACACCAGATGGCGATAGCTGGCGGCGAGGTCGCGAAAGGCCTGCTCCACCTCCTCTCGGGTGCCGAAGATCTGCTCGCGCGCCAGGTACAGCCCTTCTTCGATCCAATCGATCTCCTGAAGGCGCTCGTCGAGTCCCTCGACCCCACGGCACCAGGAGGCGAGGCTGTGGATCGCGTCGTCGATGTCCAGCCGTCCGCGTTCGACGAGACGTCCGAGAACGGCCGCGGTCATGCGCGCCTCCTCGACCACCGAGGCGCCGGGGCTCAGCGCCCGTAGAAGCGCCGAGACGTCTTCGTTGGACAGGCCTGCAAGAGAGCTCAGGTCGAGCAGCGGCCCTTCCACCGTTTCCGCCTCGAGCACCCGTGCCGTGACCCATTCGGCCACAGCCGCGCGGCTCATAGCGCCGTGGTCGAACGCCACCCGCACGAGGAGCGCTCGCTGAGGGTCCATCGTGGTGCCCATGAGGGGCCTCTCGGAACGGTAGCGAGTGTCCGACGGTTCTCGCCGGACCCGCCTCACACCCGGAAAACGATGGAGCCACCCATCGGACTTGAACCGACGACCTACGGTTTACGAAACCGTTGCTCTACCAACTGAGCTAGGGTGGCGATTCCCTCGGCGAGGAGCGTGCTCCGCCGGCGAGGGGCGCATGACTTATGTCGGGCGGGCGGGGCTGTCAAATGGCTTGGCGACGCCGCGCGCGGGCCCGGCGACGAGGGGCTCGTGGCGCTTTCGACGGTCGCCGCGAGCGCGTAACGTCCGCCTGCCTCGGGGGACCTCGGACGGAGCGCCCGGCGACGTTTCCGCGCGGCCCATCACCCGAGCTCCGCTCTCATGGCGAACGACCCCACCGACACCGACGGCTCCGCAGAGTCCCGCGAGGCGAGCCCCCTCGACCGCTTCCTCCGCCTCTTCAGCGACGTGAACGCCGGCGAGGGACGGCTCGCCCTGCTCATGGTCACGAATCTCTTCGTGATCATGCTCTGCTACTACGTCATCAAGACCGTGCGAGAGCCGCTCGTGCAGACCTCGGGCGGCGGCGAGCTCAGCGGTGGCCAGCTGAAGACCTACGCCGCGGGCGCGCAGGCCCTGGTCCTGATGGTCGCGGTCCCGGCCTACGCGCGCCTCGTCTCCGCCGTCGAGACGAGCCGGCTCATCCGCTACGTCACGCTTTTTTTCGCGGCCAACATCGGGCTCTTCTACCTGCTCGCGCAGCTCGGGACGCCGGGGCTCGGCTTCATCTTCTACGTCTGGGTCGGCATCTTCAGCCTGGCGACCATCGCGCAGTTCTGGTCCTACGCGAACGACGTCTACGACAAGCCGACCGGCGAGCGCATCTTCCCCATCGTCGCCCTCGGCGCGACGGCCGGCGCCGCCGTCGGCAGCCTCCTGGCGCGCACGCTCTTCAAGAGCGGCTTCGGCGCCTACAACATGCTGCTCCTGAGCGGCGCGCTCCTCCTCTCGACGCTCGCCTTCTACCGCGCGTCGGACCGGAGCCGACCTCGCTCGCGCCTCGGCGGGGACACCGGCGATGACGCGGAGGAGCCTCAGGTCGAGGCGGGCGCCGGCTTCGATCTGGTGTTCAAGAACCGCTACATCCTGCTGATCGCGGTCCTCCTCATCCTCCTGAACCTCGTGAACACGCTGGGGGAGTACGTGCTCGCCGAGCTCGTCGGTGCGGCCGCCGACGAGGCGCTCGCCGCGGGGACCGCGCAGGACAAGGGGGACTTCATCGGCGCCTTCTACGGCGAGTTCTTCACCGTCGTGAACGTGACCGGCGTCGTGCTCCAGGCCTTCGTGGCCTCCCGCCTCGTGAAGTACTTCGGCATCGCCGGCGTGCTCTTCCTGCTCCCCATCGTCTCCCTCGGCACCTACGCCTTCGCCGCCGTCGGGGTCCCCTTCGTGCTCTTCCGCTGGCTGAAGACCGCCGAGAACAGCACCGACTACTCCGTCATGAACACCGCCAAGGCCATGCTCTGGCTGCCGACCTCGCGCGCCGAGAAGTTCGCGGCCAAGCAGGCCGTGGACACCTTCTTCGTGAGGCTCGGCGACGTCATCGCCGCCGTGCTCGTCTTCGTCGGGACCGGCTTCCTCGGCCTGGGCCTCGAGGGCTTCGCGGCCGTCAACGTCGTCGTGGTGCTCGCCTGGCTCGGCGTCGCCTGGACGCTCCGGCGTCGCTACCAGAGCCTCGCGCCGCCCGCCGCGGACGAGCCCGTGGCGTCCTGACGCATGCGCCACGACCCCATCGACGAAAAGGAGTGGCTCGAGGCGGACGGCCTCGGCGGCTTCGCCATGGGCACGGCGAGCGGGCGCCGGACCCGGCGCTACCACGCGCTCTTGGTCGCCGCGGCGTCACCGCCGGGCGAGCGCCGCGTGCTCCTCGAAGATGTCGAGGTCGTCGCCGAGACGGCGGCGGGGCGCTTCCCGCTCACCGCGCGCCGCTATCCCTCGCCGGAGGGCGACGTGCTGCATCCGGACGTGGAGCCGGTCGCGTTTCACGACGCGCCCTGGATACGCTGGGAGTGGGCCTTGCCCGACGGGACCCTCCTCGCCCAGGAGCTCGTGGTCCCCAAAGGCGCCGCGCAGGTCGGTCTTCGCTGGCGCCGCCTCGCGGGCCGAGGCGCGCTCCGGCTCCACGTGCGCCCCTTTCTCTCGGGCCGCCCCTTTCACGCGCTCGAGCGCCACGACGAGACGCCGCGCTTTCCCCTGCGCGTCGCGGCCGGTGAGCTCGCCTGGGGCCTGCCGGGTCCCCTCGACGTCCGGGCGTCCCCGCACGCCCAGAGCTGGGTCTGGCGCGAGGACCCGGTCGTGCTCCGCCAGGCCCTCTTCACGGCCGAGCGCGCCCGCGGCCTCGACCACCTCGCGGACCTCGCTTCGCCCGGCGTCTTCGAGCTCGCGGGCGAGGACGTGAGCCTGGTCTTCGGCGTGACCGGCGACGGCTCCCTCCCGCGCTTCGCCGCGCTCGCCGAAGCGGAACGACGGCGCCGCGCGCGCCTCGCGCCACGGGACGCTCCTGCCCGCACGGCGCAGCTCATGCGCGCCGCCGACGCCTATCTCGTGCGCCGGGGCCCGGGGCGCACGATCATCGCCGGCTATCCGTGGTTCGGCGACTGGGGCCGGGACACCTTCATCGCGCTCCGCGGCCTCTGCCTGGCGACCGGTCGTCTGGACGTCGCGGCCGACGTGGTGCGCACCTGGGCCGCCCACGTCGAGGGAGGCATGCTGCCCAACCGCTTCCCCGATGGCGAGGCGCCCGAGTACCATTCCGTCGACGCAGCGCTCTGGTACGCCTTCGTCGCCGGCGAGACCCTCGACGCGCTCGCGGCGGTCGGCGAACGCGATCCGGAGCTCGAGGGCGCCGTGCGGGGCGCCGTGCTCGCGATCCTCGCCGGCCACCGTGACGGCACGCGGCACGGCAGCGTGGTCGAGGGTGACGGGCTCCTGCGCGCGGGCGCGCCCGGGCTTCAGCTCACCTGGATGGACGCGAAGGTCGGCGATCACGTGGTCACGCCGCGCATCGGCAAGCCCATCGAGATCCAGGCGCTCTGGATCCATGCGCTGCGCGTCGGTGAGCGCTTCGATCCCTCCTGGGCGCTCTACCGTGAGCGCGCCGAAGCGTCCCTCGCGGCGCGCTTTCCGCTCCGCGGGGGCGGGCTCGCGGACGTGGTCGATCCCGAGGACGTCGCGGGGAGCGCCGACGGGCGCCTTCGTCCCAATCAGCTCTTCGCGCTCGGCGGGCTGCGTGAGGTGCTCGTGCCGGCAACCGTCGCCGCGAAGGCGCTCGCGCGCGTGGAAGCCGAGCTCTGGACGCCGCTCGGCCCCCGCTCCCTCGCGGCGCGCGAGGACGGCTACCAGCCGCGCTACGGTGGCGGCGTCGTCGAGCGCGACGGCGCCTACCACCAGGGGACGGTGTGGCCGTGGCTTCTCGGACCCTTCGTCGATGCGTGGCTCGCCGTGCATGGCGACACGGCGGCCTCGCGGGCGGCGGCGCGCGCGCGCTTCCTCCCGGCGCTGCACGCGCATCTCGACGCGGCGGGGCTCGGCCACGTCAGCGAGCTCGCCGACGCGGAGGCGCCCCACACGCCGCGCGGCGCGCCGTTCCAGGCCTGGAGCGTGGGTGAGCTGCTTCGGGTGACGAAGCGGCTCGCTCGCTGAGCGGCTAGCCGAGCGACGCGCGGGTGAGCACGTGCCAGTCGTCGCAGGTCAGCGTCGCGCTCTGCTCGCCGCCGCCGAGCCAGCGCACGGTCACCTCGGCCTCGCAGGGCACGTCGGCCTCGACGGGGCCGAAGCCGACGTCGATCCACGGCTCGTCGCTGCCGTTGAAGGTGCCGCCGGCGCGGACCTCGCGGCGCTGCGTCACGCCGTCGCGGGTGATCGTCAGCTGCGCCCCGAGCGCATCGGCGCCACGCTCGTCGAGGACCCGAAGGCGCATCCAGTGGGTGCGGCGCGGCAGGTCGTTGCGCCAGAGGATCGGCGCGTCGTCGTGGCGCACCACGAGGACGTCGCTGTCGCCGTCGCGGTCGTAGTCGACGAGGACCAGCGCCCGGCCCTGGCCCACCTTCCCCGGCGCGCCGAAGCCCACCTCGCGGCCGCGCTCGCGGAAGTAGCCCGTGCCGTCGTTCTCGAAGAGGAACTCGCGGCCGTCGCTCCGGGAGACCCAGCCCGCCGTCTGAAGCAGGTCGAGGTCCCCGTCGTGGTCCATGTCTTCGGCCGCCGTGCCCCAGCCCCAGTCGCCCCAGCTGACCCCGCGCCGGAAGGAGTCTTCCTGGAAGGTGCGATCGCCCTGGTTGAGGTAGAGGCGGTTGCCCCCCCAGTCCGTGAGCGCCTTGGACTCGTCGGCGTCGGAGATGCTCGTCACGAAGAGATCGACGAGCCCGTCCGCGTCGAAGTCGCCGATGGCGAGGCCCATGGCGTTCGTCGCGAGGTTCACGGCCGCCGCGTCCGTGCCGTCCACGAAGGTACCGTCGCCGGCGTTCCAGAAGATGCGGCTCGCGCCGAAGTCCGCGGCCACGTAGAGGTCTTGCCGGCCGTCGTCGTCCAGGTCCGTGAAGGCCGGGGTCAACCCGAAGGTGCCCTCGCGGCCGTCGAGGGTCGGCCACCCGTCGGCGAGCACGCCCGCCGCGGCCGTGATCTCGTCGAAGTCGCCCGCCTCTTCACCAAGCCGGTTGCGGAGCAGCATGGTCCGCGAACGCGGAACGCCCGCGAGGTGGTCGTAGGCCCACTCGACCACATAGATGTCCGCCCAGCCGTCGGCGTCGATGTCGCCGAAGGCGATGCTCTGGCCCTGGACGTTGCGGTCCTGCGGCGGCGTGGCACCCAAGGCGAGACCGCGCTCGACGAGCCCCGAGCCGGTGTTGAGCCAGAGATAGTGGCGGCGCTGGCCGTAGCCGCTCACGTAGACGTCGAGGTCTCCGTCGCGGTCGACGTCGTGCATGGCCACGCCGCTCGTCGCGTTCTCGAGGCGCGCGACGCCCCACTCCTCGCTCACGTCGGTGAACGTGCCGTCCCCGTCGTTCAGGTAGACCCGGTCGGGGCCCCCCATCACGGCGAAGTAGAGGTCCGGCCAGCCGTCGCCGTCGAGGTCGCCGGCCGCGGCACCGCCCGTCTGCCAGCCCTCGGCGCAGACCGGCGAGGCGTCGGTGCAGAGCGCGGGGAAGTTGGGGTCCTGGTCGTGGTCGAGGCCCACCGCGCGGGTCACGTCCACGAAGCGGGGCTCGGGGAGGGGAGCGCCAGCGTCCTCGCTCGCGTCCGGCCCGAGGTCCTCGCCCCCGTCGGCGTCAGCCACGTCGAGGTCGAGCGTGCCCGCGTCCGGGACCGGGTCTCCCGGGCCCATGTCGCCCGGGCCCATGTCGCCCGCATCGGAGCCCGGCGACGGGACCGTGGAGGGTCCACAGGCGAGCGCCGAGCCCACGAAGAGAAAGCCGAAAAGTAAAGCGGTGGAGCGTCCGATGCCCCGGAACATGGGCGGCAGCCTACATGAAAAGGCGCATGTCGGCCCCTCGACAGAAACGTCGATGTCGCGAGCCAGGGGCGTCCGCCTGGGGTACAAGCGCTGAGTGAGAGTCCTGATGCTGGGCTGGGAGCTGCCACCCTTCTTCGCGGGAGGGGTCGGCGTGGTCACCCAGAACCTCACGGCCGCCCTCGCGGGGCGGGGCGTGGAGCTCATCTTCATCATGCCCAAGGGGCCCGAAGGTGCGCACTCCCCGCACATGCGTCTCCTCGTGGGTGACGCCGCACGGCGCGCCGTGCCGCCCTCGGCCGGTACGCCCTCCCGGGAGGAGGTCATCGAGGAAGAAGAGCCCGGCAAGGTGGTCGTTCGCCGGACCCCGGGCGGCGCGATCCTCGAGACCTGGGAGGTCCCCTCGCTCCTCGGCCCCTACGAGGGACCGGCCGAGTACGAGACACGCTGGCGGCAGCTGGCGGGGGACCTCCATCTGGGCGTCGAGGCCGCACGTCGGCGCCGGCGCGTCGTCGGCGTGCCCGGGCAGCCGGGCTCCTCGGAGCCACCGCCCACGTCCGGTCCGCTCTACGGGCCGAACCTGCTCGAGGAGATTCACCGCTTCGCCGGGCGCGTCGTCGAGCTCGTCCGCGAGGAGGGCCTTCATTTCGACCTCATCCACGCGCACGATTGGACGTGTTTCCCGGCCGGGCTCGCCCTGCGCGAGGCCACGGGCAAGCCCCTCGCGGTGCACGTGCACATCACCGAGTACGACAAGACCGGCGGCCAGGGTGCGGATCCGCGGGTGTGGGACGTGGAGCACGCGGGCCTGCACGGCGCCGACAAGGTCATCGCGGTGAGCCAGCGCGTGAAGCGCGATTGCGTCGAGCGCTACTTCGCCGACCCGGGCCGCAGCGAGGCCGTCTACAACGCCGCCGAAGGCGCGAAGCGGAAGCCGCGACGCATCGCGAAGCGCACGCCGACGGTGCTCTTCCTCGGTCGGCTCACCTTGCAGAAGGGGCCGGACTACTTCGTGCGGGCGGCGGCGCGGGTCCTCGAGGTACGCGACGACGTCACCTTCGTCATCGCGGGCACCGGGGACATGCTCCCGAAGCTCACGGAGCTCGTGGCCGAGCTCGGCATCGGGGACCGCGTGGTCTTCGCCGGCTTCGTCGGCCGCGACAAGATCTACGACCTCTACGAGCACGCCGACGTCTTCGTCGTGCCCTCGGTGAGCGAGCCCTTCGGCATCGTGCCCCTCGAGGCCATGCAGAGCGGGGTGCCGGTGATCCTCTCGCGGCAGACGGGCGCGAGCGAGATCCTCCGCCACGTGCTCAAGGTCGACTTCTGGGACGTCGAGGCCATGGCCGAGCGCATCCTGGAGGCCGTCTCCTACCCGCGCCTCCGCGCGGAGATCAGCCGGCGTGCCGAGCACGAGGTTCGGCGCCTCACCTGGGCCGACGTCGCCCACCAGACCGAGAAGCTCTACCGGCGGATGCTCGATCTGAGCCCGCCGCCGGCCTGATTCCCGCTGCCCGCCTGACGCTCACCGCCGCTCCCCTTCGACCCGCCGCCCAGCAAGCGAGCTCCCGTGCCCTCGGTCTGCCTCTACCTCCAGATCCACCAGCCCTGGCGCCTTCGGCGCTTCGGCGCCTTCGACATCGGTCGAGGTCACGGCTACTTCGACGAGGAGTCCAACAAGGCCATCCTGCAGCGCATCGCCGCGCTCTCCTATGAGCCCATGGCACGCACGCTGACGCGGCTCGTGCTGAAGCACGAGGGGGCCTTTCGCTGCGCCCTCTCCTTCAGCGGCTCGGCGCTCGCCCAGCTCGAGGCGTACGCCCCGCGCGCCCTCGACGCCTTCCAGAAGCTCGTCGCCACCGGCTGCGTCGAGATCCTCGCCGAGACCTCGCACCACTCGCTCGCGGCGCTCTTCGACCACGCCGAGCTCAACGCGCAGATCGCGCTTCATCGGGAGCGCGTCGAGGCGACCTTCGGCATGACGCCAGAGGTCTTCCGCAACACGGAGCTCCTCTACTCCAACGCCCTCGAGGCCCGCGTCGCCGGGCGCTACCGTGGGATGATCGTGGCCGAGGCGGTCACCGGGGGGCGCTCGCCAGCTCACGTGTACCGCGGCGTGGGTGGGACGCGGCTCCTGCCGAAGAGCGAGCGGCTGAGCGACGACATCGCCTTCCGCTTCACCGAGACCGGCTGGAGCGAGCACCCGCTGACGGCCGAGAAGCTCGCGGGGTGGATCGCGGCCCGGGGCGGGGACGTGGCCGGACTCTTCATGGACTTCGAGACCTTCGGGGAGCACCTCCGCGAGGAGACGGGCATCTTCACGTTCCTCGAGGGTCTGCCCGCCGCCGTGCTCGAGGCCGGCGCCGACTTCGCCCTGCCGCGGGAGGTCATGGGGCGGCACGAGCCTGCGGACGTCGTCGACGTGTTCGAGTGGACGAGCTGGGCCGACGAAGGGCGTGACGCCTCCGCCTGGATCGGGAACCCGCTCCAGGACGAGGCGTGCCGCGTGCTCTACAAGCTGCTCCGTCGCTGCAAGGCGCGCGACGAGGACCCGGCGCTTCTCGAGGATCTCCGGCGCCTCACGGCGAGCGACCACGTCTACTACATGGCGACGAAGGCCTTCGGGGACGGGACCGTCCACGACTACTTCAGCCCCTTCGAGTCGCCCTACGAGGCGTACATCGTCTTCATGAACGTGCTCCAGGACGTGCAGCGGCGCCTCGGGCTGCCCGCGCTCGGCGCCGGACCCGGCTGAGACGTCCACCGTCCCGGAGGCCGCAACGTGTTCGGTGTTCCGTTCGCGTTCTCTACACGGCATGCGTCGTTTTTCGTGCCGTAACGCGGGGCGCGGGAGGCGGTATGGCTGGCATGGATGGACGGACTCTGCCCCTCGCCGCCGCGGCCGCGGTGGCTCTCGGCGCCCTGGCGGGATGCGACGCTCGCTTCGAGCTCATCGACGACTCGCTCGGTGGCTCCACGTCGCCGCCGGACGCAGGCGTCAGCCTGGACCAAGGGACGCCCGATCCCCTCGACGCCGGGGTCGCGGACGCCGGTCCGGACCCCGACGCGGGCCAAGACGCCAGCGTCGACGCGGGTCCCGGTGAGCCGGACGCGGGGCCGCTCGATGGCGTCGCCTTCGCCGGGCCCTTCGAGGGGCGGGCAGGCTATAGCGCGTCGGGCTCCGTGAGCCTCGAGGACCTCGGTGAGGGCATGGTGCGCATCACGCTCTCCGACGACTTCCAGACGGCGCGCGTGCCCGGGCCCGTCCTCATCGTCACCGACCGCACCGAGATCGGTCGAAGCCTCGACCGAAGCCGCGACATCATCGTGCACCGCTTCCGCTCGTCGGAGCTCATCGGTCCGAGCGTGTTCGAGGTCCCGCTCGTCCTGCCGGCCACGCCGACGGTCTTCACCTACTGCGAGCCCTTCACGGTGGAAACCGGCCGCGCGCTCCTCAGCGAGGTGACGCCGTGAGCCGGCCTTGGCCTTCGCTCGGCGGCCTCGCCGTCGCGGCCGTCGTCGCGCTCACCGCGCTCTCGACGCCATCCATCGCCGCTGCGCAGGCTTGGGTGCGCGACCCGGGGAGCGGCTACGTGCAGCTCGGCTACCGCGTCATCCGCGACGCCGACCGCTTCTTCACGCCGGACGGCGGGACCACGGACTTCGCCCGCTACTCGCAGCATACGCTCAACTTCTACGGTGAGCTCGGCCTCATCGACCGCTGGCTGCAGGTCACCGTGGCGGGCGAGCTCTTTCGGCGGAACGTGCTCGTGGATCAGGCCGCCGTCGCGGGCGTCGGCGACTTCCGCGTCGCGGCGTACACGGGCCTCTACGAGCCGGAGTCCTCGGGCCGGCCCGATCCCTTCCCGGTGCGCATCACCGCGGGCGTGGAGCTGGGCTTGCCCACGGGCGACCCCAACCCCGACCCCGGCGTGGCCGCCAGCGACCCGAGCTTCCCGCAGCTCAACGCCTTCGCCGACACGCTGCCCACCGGAGACGGCGAGGTGGACGTCACCTTCCGGCTCCTGGCCGGGTGGGGCACCCAGCTTCGGCGCCAGGGACGGCCCAGCCTGGACCTCTACGCCACGGGCGGCATCGGCTACGCCCTCCGCACCCAGCCCCGCCGCTTGCCCGACATCCTCGCCGGCACCGGGGACATCCGCGACCAGCTCCAGACCCGCCTCGAGGTGGGGATTCGCTCCAACCGCGCGGTGCTCGAACGCTTCTGGTTCATCGTCCGCTACAACGGTCTCTACGTCATCGAGGACCGGAACGCCGAGGGGCAGCAAGGCTTCGCCGGCGTCGGCGACGGCGTCGAGGTCACGGGCGTCGGCGTGGTCGTGAGCGCCCGGCTCTGGGACACCTTGCGCCTCTCCTTCGGGGCCGACGGGGCCCTCGCGGCCCGCAACCTCCCCGCGCAGGCCGCCTACGACCTCTCCCTCTCCTACGAGTTCTGATCCGGTCCGCCCGCGCGCTACAAGGGCGTCGTGAGCGTCTCGCCCGTCGATCTGCGTTCGGACACCGTCACCCGTCCCACCGACGCCATGCGCGCGGCCATGGCCGCGGCGGACGTCGGTGACGATGCCTACGGCGAGGACCCCACGGTGCGCGCCCTCGAGGAGCGCTGCGCCGCCTTGCTCGGAAAGGAGAGCGGGCTCTTCGTCCCGAGCGGGACCATGGCCAATCAGATCGCCCTCCAGCTCCACTGCCGGCCCGGCGACCTGGTCTTCGTCGGCGAGGACGCCCACCTGGGCCGCTACGAAGCGGGCGCCGCCAGCGCGTTCGCTGGCGTGCAGCTGGAGACGGTCCCGGCGCCCGCGTCGCTCGGTCCGGGCCTCTTCGACGGCGAGGCCCTCGCGGGCGTCTACCGCGGCGCCTGGCACGATCAGCCGCCGCCGAGCCTCGTCGCCCTCGAGCAGACGCACAACCTCTCGGGCGGGCGCGTCTTCCCTCCGGCGGCCGTGGCGCGCGCCGCGGCGTGGGCGCGCTATATGGGCCTCGCCGTCCACGTGGACGGCGCGCGGCTCTGGAACGCCGCGGTCGCGACGGGGCACGCGGAGTCCGAGCTGGTCTCGCCCGCCGATACGGTGAGCGTCTGCTTCTCCAAGGGGCTCGGCGCGCCCGTCGGCTCGCTCCTGGCCTTTCCGGCTGCGCGCCGCGAGGAGGCCCTTCGGCTCCGGCGCCGCATGGGGGGCTCGCTGCGGCAGGCCGGCATCGTGGCCGCCGCGGCCCTGCACGCCCTCGAGGAGCGTCCGGACCTCGCGCAGGACCACCGTCACGCCGCGGAGCTCGCGAGCGCGCTCGTCGACGCCGGCTACGCGATGCCGCGCCCACCCGAGACCAACATGGTGGTCTTCGAGGTCGAGGACGCGGCGGGCTGCGGCGTGGCGGCCGAGCGAGCGGGGGTCCGCGTCGGCGCCCTCGACGCGCGCCGCATCCGCGCCGTCACGCACCGCGACCTCGGCGGGGCCGAGATCGCGCGGGCCCGCGAGATCCTCGTGCGCCTGGGCCCTGCCGCGGGGAACGAGCCCGCGTG
>ERZ1740059.1287-NODE-1287-length-12652-cov-4.302294_pt1 | contig 12652 bp, 11 predicted proteins | sample MGYA00581744_ERZ1740059 | MGnify/ENA primary metagenome ERZ1740059 (study PRJEB43018, sample SAMN04849738) | marine metagenome | isolation source: floating plastic debris | place: Pacific Ocean | collected 2008-08-28 | study: EMG produced TPA metagenomics... | reverse complement strand
AAAAATCCGACAAATGTGGCTAGAACAGTAGATTTGCGTAGAACTCTCCCCGATGTCAGTCCCAGAAAGTAGCCATCCAACATAAAGGCAATAGCCCCAAATCCAAAGAGGGGGAACAGCCAGAAGACATATTGGTTAAGCTGCATCAGGACTGTTTGATGATTGGTCAGTAAGCCAAACAGCTGGTTAGAAAAAGTGGTGAGTGCGATCGCACTGACCAATCCTAACCATAGACTTATCACACAGCCTATCCTGGCCAACATCCGCAGCTCAGAATCCTGCCCCTGCCCACGAAACTTGCCTGCGTAGGATTCTGTTGCAAACGCAATCCCATCTAAAAAATAGCTAATCAGCATTAGTGATTGAAGCATCAGCGTATTGACAGCCAGGGTATCAGTCCCCATTCCCCCACTTAGTTTGGTAAACAGTCCAAAGCTGATCAGCAAGGCCCAGGTGCGTATCATAATGTCACGATTGAGGCGAAATAATGCTGCAATAGCGTGGCGGCTCCACACTCTCAGATGCCGCTGCCAAATTTTAGGCCAGGGTAAAGACCGCCATAACAACAGCAGCCCCACTGATAACATGGCGTACTGGCTAAGAGCAGTAGCCAACCCAGCCACGTACCTATGCCAACCCACCCGCACAATCATCCAATAATCGAGCAGGATATTAGCCCCGTTACCCACAATTGCTAGCGTTAGCACACGTCGCCCATAGCCTAATCCTAAAAACCAGCCCAACAGTACATAATTCATAAGTACAGCGGGTGCGCCCCAAATGCGACCCTGATAAAAGGCCACCCCTGCCTCTATCACATCCGCATCGGCTTGCAAAATACTAAACCCAACCAACCGTATCGGAGTTTGCACCACTAAGATGGCCAACCCCAGGGTCAGTGCAATTGTTAACCCCCGTAAGCCTATACGAAACTGCTCAGCGGTATCATTGCGCCCTGCAGCTTGCGCCATGAGTCCGCTAGTACCCATGCGCAAAAAGCCAAAGCTCCAATAGATAATGTTAAACAGCACCGTGGCCAAGGCCACACCAGCAAGATGGCGAATATCCGCCAGATGCCCCAGAAATGCTGTGTCAATCAACCCGGCTAGGGGGACCATTAAATTAGATACGATATTTGCGATCGCAAGTCGACCAAACGCCCCTAGCCAAGACGGTTTTATCAAAACCTAACCCTCCTTACATCAAGATTAATTGGTCAAACAGCAACTCTAATGCCGACTCTGGGTAAATTTAATAGACGCATAAGGTACGGGGTAAGAGGAATGAAGATGAACCGATCTGCTCTGATATTTCTGAGCACACTAACGCTGTTAGGCACCACCGCCACGGCTGGCATGGCTCAACTGGTCGGCACCACCGCCGTCGAAGAATTTGAAGAAGAAGGCGACGCCATTTTTCTAGCCCCTGACACCGAGGCTCCCAATGAAGCTCCCTGTGAAGCACAGCCAAGCTTTATAGAGCCTATTGGCCCCCAGGATAGTCTCCTAGAAGAAGCTGAGGACACATTAAACGACTCTACAGCGGAAGAATCACCAGAGTCTGAGAGCACTACGACTAGCTACCTTGAGCAATTTAATACCGGTTTAGAAGCCTACCGAAACGGCAATGATGAACTTGCTATCGCAGCATTCGACGCTGCCATTACCATAAACTCAGACTACGCCCCAGCCTATCTATTTCGTGGTGCGTCCTTTGCCCGCTTAGACAATCCAGCCGCCGCCCTAGATAACTATAACCAGGCCATTGTTATCAATCCTGACTATAGTGCAGCCTATCTAAACCGCGGTGTTCTTTATTATGACCAAAATGATACGAACCTGGCGATAGAAGACTTTGACCGCACCATTGCCACCGACCCCAATGAGGCAACCGCCTATATCTATCGAGGTATCATCGCGTCTGAACAGGGCAATCAGCCAATCGCCCTGGAATATCTAAATGATGCGATCCGGTTAGCCCCCGATAACGCATCAGCTTATTTCCATCGCGGACTGGTGTTTAAGGCGCAAAACAATCCAGAAAGCGCCATTGATGATTTTACCCAAGCCATTAGTTTAGAAAACGACTATATGGAAGCTTTTCTAAACCGTGGGGTGGCTTACTACCGTGTCGAAGCCATGGCAGAGGCACTGGATGACTTTAATCGAGTTATCGACCTAGATGTCACCAATGCAGAAGCCTACTACAACCGGAGTTTTGTCCTACTGGCACAAAACCGCCCCCAAGCAGCATTAACCGATCTCAATCAGGTGATTAGTCTGGAACCTGACAATGCTAGAGCCTATCTCAGACGCGGGCAAATCCATAGCGCATCGGGCAATGAGATCGCTGCCATTAGCGATCTGAGCAAGGTTATAGCACTTTCTCCAGATACTGCTGAAGCCTATTACAGACGGGGCATAGCTCATCTAGAGTTGGAGGACCAACGTACTGCGATCGCGGATTTTACTGCGGCCTTAGCCTTAGATCCTGATCATGCCCCTTCCTATAAATCGCGAGGTGACGCCTTTGCCGATTTAGGCGATGCCTTTAGCGCCCTCGGTGATTACACAACCGCTCTTGACCTCGATAGCACCTACTGGAGCGCCTATGCTAGCCGTGGCCGCATGTTCTATGAAATCGCAGACTACCAGAGCGCTTACACAGACCTTTCAGCGGTGATCACCGCCAATATCCTAGATGCAGACGTATTCTATTATCGCGGCATTACCAATGCCCAACTGGGTGATGTAAGCAGGGCAAAAACCGACCTTGAAACAGCAGGTAGTTTATATTTGGCCAACAACGAGGCAACACGGTATCGGCTGGTATTAAATGCATTGAACAAACTATAGCGGCTCCGTAGAGGCTCTGTTGATGGACAACTCACTTATGCTCCAGCAGCACTAGAAAGCCACTCGACTTATCCTAAAAGGGATAGTTTGAAGTCAGGTTGATGAGATGGTTCGGCAGCTGGTAAGTATTTTTCTGATTGTTTGTCTGAGTTTTAGTTTAATCACGCCACCAGCCATTGCTTCGGTGCATGTATACCATGAGCGACCGGGACAAACTACGGTGCGATCTCAGCAAAGCTTGCGAGATCGCAGCAATCGCTCATGGCAAGCGATCTTATTCAAACGATATCGTCCTGATGGGCTAGACGGAATGTATCTGCGTTTGGTGGGCTTCCCTGGCATCATCAATGTGGCTCCGCAACAGCCTCTCGCCATCGACACAGGAACAGCTCTACAATGGCAGGCCTTACCAAAGCTCGATCCACCCACCCCTGCTTTACCTAGCAATACCAATCAGTATGACGTAGCCGATGTGATGGCCGAACTGCAAACACCTATTCCATTAACACTGCGAGTACCACTTCAAGGTAAGGCCCCCAGTGAGATCGTCATCCCGCTCTATGCGGTGAAAGAATGGCAAACCCTGTCGCAGCAAACTGTAGACAGTAATGATTAACGGAGAGCAGGACTTGCTTATCTCTGAGCGCTGAGACTGACTTTTAGCTTCCCCCTTAGTAGCCTTACAACCTTTACTCCTCACCAGCATGATATGAACTGCGCACCAGGGGACCTGAGCGCACTTGCGCAAAACCCAGGTCACGGGCAATATTACCCAAGTGCTCAAATTCATCTGGAGTCCAATACCGCTGGACAGGAAGATGGGCCAACGAGGGGCGCATGTATTGACCAAGCGTGATGCGATCGCACCCCACAGCTCGTAAGTCCTTCATGGCCACTACGAGTTCCTCTTCCGTTTCCCCATGCCCCAGCATCAAGCCAGACTTAGTCGGAATCGTGGCATCAAGCTCCTTGACGTAGCGTAGTACCTCCAACGAACGACGATACTTGGCCCCACGCCGCACCGGATTTTGCAAACGCTCTACCGTCTCCACATTGTGATTAAAGCAAGCGGGTCTAGCCTCTACAATCACCCCCAGCCGCTGCCGCTGTTTTTCCTCAGACCCAGAGCCACCCCAAAAATCAGGAGTGAGTAGCTCAATTTGCGTGTCTGGGCTCAGCGCACGAATGGCTGCCATCGTCGCCACAAACCAACTAGCACCGTGATCGGGCAGGTCATCACGCGCAACCGAGGTAAGCACCACATACTTGAGCCCCAGCAGCTGCACCGACTCAGCTACTTTATTAGGTTCTTCAGGATCCAACGGCATCGGTGCATGGCCCATATCCACCTGACAAAATGCGAAGGAACGGGTGCAGATAGGTCCCATCAACAAAAATGAAGCCGTTTTACTGGCATAGCGCTCACTACGATTAGGGCATCGCCCTTCCTCACAAATTGTGTGGATCTGTCGCTGTTTGATAATTTTTTGCACTGTCGACAGTTCACTGGCTCGACCAATCGGTCGTCTCAGCCAATCAGGTAGCTGAACAATCTCAGGCCTATCAACACCGCTGGAACGCATTTGAGATAAACTTTCCATACACAAAGGTTGTCTAGAGTAGACTATGTATTCTCGACATCACACCCCTATAGGCAAGTGGTTTTATAGCAGCGTTCTATATTCTTTTTGATCCTATATGATTCTTAGAAACTAGTCAGGGTCAGACCCATCATCGTTGTCAACTTGGGCAACATGGCTTTATACCATCGCTGACTGGCATATCCCCCAGCAGCTTTCTCATTTTCTAAACTATAGCTATTCATTTACTAGGAGTTCGTCGTGGCAGCCAGTCATAAGATTTTAGTTATCGATGACAGCCGGGTCATCCGCATGCGTGTACGGGATATGTTGCCCCAGGGTAACTTTGAGGTTATTGAAGCGACTGACGGTGTCGAAGGTATGGATGCCATCCGCGGCCAAAAGCCTAACCTGATCATGCTGGATTTTTTGCTGCCCCGTAAGAGCGGATGGGAAGTATTTCAAGAGATTCAAGCCTCCCCAGAATTACAAAAGATTCCCCTCGTGCTGATGTCTGGCCGTCGGGAAGAAGTAACTGAAAAAATTCAAGGCCCCTTCGAGTATTTTGAATTTATCCAGAAACCCTTTGAGCAGAAAGAATTAATCGAAGCTATCAAGGCTTCTATGGTCAAAGCGCGCAAGGTACGTCCAACCATAACTACAGCTACACCTGCAACTGCAGCTGCGGCTAACGACGCAAGCGCGGCTGAAATTGCTGCCTTAAAACAACAAGTCGCCACCCTACAAAAAGAAGTGGCCGCACTCAAAAATCAAACCGCTAAGATTTTGGCTTTTATTAAACAAAAGCTACGGTAAAGAATCCATGGCCTAGCCGGGTGGGCGCTGGAAAAAATGAACGCTGAGAGACACACCTAGTAAACACACTAACCCAGCGCCTGACGACCTTCTAAGGCCCTTGCCAGGGTAACTTCGTCCGCATATTCTAAATCCCCCCCCATCGGCAAACCAAAGGCAATTCGCGTCACTTTGGTGAAGGGCTTAACTAACTGTCCTATATATAGTGTGGTCGTATCTCCCTCAATACTTGGGCTGATAGCCAAAATGACTTCTGTAATCTCGTCTTTATTGACTCGATGAACCAGTTGACCGATGTTTAACTGCTCTGGACCGATACCATCCATGGGTGAAATCAGACCGCCCAACACATGATATTTACCCTTAAATTCACGAGTGCGTTCGATAGCGATAACATCTCGGGAATCAGCTACGACACAGATCGTCTGATTATCGCGACGCATTGACCGACAGATCTCACACACGGGATCCGCCGAGAGGTGAAAGCAAATTGAACATTGCCCAACCTGTTGCTTTGCATCGACAAGGGCCTGGGCTAAAGCCCGTACTTCCGCTTCGGGCCGTTTTATAACGTGTAATGCCAGTCGTTGGGCTGTTTTAGGCCCAACACCCGGCAGTCGCTGAAATTCTTCAATTAGTTTGGCTAACGGACGTGTGTAGATAGATCCAGCTCCTTTAATGATTTGTCATTGGTTAATTCCCTGATCGAAATATATTAGGTCAGAGACAGCTATTCTTTAGTCGGCTCAGCATCGTCTTCGAAATCAGCAATTTCTTCACTCTTGCCACGTACCGGGGGCAGCTTTTCTACTAAGCCCATGGTGAACGCCACATCTGGCAAGTCACCAGTAATATACTTACCAGGTTCAAAAACACGGCCCGGCGTAAAGCATATCTGGCGTAGCTCTACTAGCTCAGTTGCTTCAAACATTGCCCGCGATAGTCGACGTTCTAACGCCATAGTTCCTCCTATAGATGAGTTGGCACTGTTGACTATTGAGACCAGCAGTCACTATTCATCAATCTGCCAAAGTTCTTGAGTGTAGTCTGCATCCAAAATTTTTTTAGGTCGTACAATCACCAGCACTCTACCCAATAAGGGGATGCTAGGTTCGGTATCAAACCATTGCATCGCTAACTGACCATCATTGCCACTAACGACAAAGTAGCTGTCATCAGTCCAAGTTTGCTGCTGTCGATCAACTATCACCAGTACCATTTCTGACCGGCTGAGATTGGTCTGATTAGGTAGGGTGTTAAACGGCATTAGAAATGAGATCGCATCCTGTGCCGTCAGAACCACCTGCCACCCCGGCACTGGCACCCAAGACTTCTGCCCCGACGAATTCACTACACCAAACGCCCCTTCAGGTTCCATCTTAGGAGTAGCCTGAAAATCAGCTGTCGCAATTGGCCACTGGCCCATCATCGGCACAACATAGGGCACATCGGTATCAGTCTCAATCCGAAACAAAGGTAGTCGAGGTACAGGTTTCGATTTAACGACTGCAAAGTCAGTCAGCAACTTCTCAACGGCCTCACGCGCACCACTGCTGTGGGCAAAGCGCAGCCCCTGAGCAATCAGTCTCGATCTCGCTTGCAGATCAGATGTCTGGCGCGCCAAACTCCAGTAGGAAAAAGCCATGGCATCTCCTGGATGATCGGTAAATCCATCAGGAAGATCGCTACGATATGAAAACTCCTTCAGAGCTTTTGCCACATCACGAACTTGTTCAGAATCTAGACCCTGGTCATAGATAAACTGAACGGCCTCTGCCCGAGCCTCCTTAGATAAGATACGGAGCTCATAAAGCGAGTCACTCCCCCGAGTCGTAAAATGCTCTAGCACTGAGACTGAAACAGCGCCTCCAGTTATAGATTGATAAACTTGCCCCGCCACAACAATCTGATTTTGCTGAATCGGCTCAAATCCAGTATTTTCAAAGATTACTTGGGGTGACATGCCAGACTTTTGCAATATTTGACAGGCCTCTGCCCAGTCAACCCAAGTGCCTTGCTTACGACGCAACCGCAAAAGCAAAGCCTCTGTGTCCGCCGGAGATGAATTTGGAGCAGGGGTAGTCATCGTAGTCATTAGACGAAAAGTGTCTTTCGACCTTATCGCAGATAGTTGATCACAACCCAAGAGTCACCAATTTTTTTTATGCCAAAGTCATGAATAGATATCCAGCCTTCCATAAGGTGCATCAAACATTACCGATTAAGACAATCGAGTATCCCTCAAAGCCATCCAAACCATCTGAGGAGGCAGTAATCCAAAGGCTCAATGTAAATACCGCGACTAACAAGACACTCTATCCCCTGTGTCTCCTCATTGAAAAAGCAAAAATAGAAACAGTGCAGATAACAGATATCGTCAATAAAAGTCTTAGCCTGAAAGACATTCAGATCATCTTTCTAACGAACAAAATTGATCTCTCAAAAATCACAAGCAAGCTACATCAAGAGCTTCCAATCTAGCGCAAGCGAAGAAGAGAAAGTAAAACCAAACTCTAGATCCTCTCTTCCATAAGGATGTTTGGCATAGAAGAGAACTTTAAACATCGATTTGTGTTTACTAGCAGAGTTCAATCAACAGCACAGAACCTTGAATCGCTGCCACACGAACTTTTTGCCCTGGATAAATAGTTACATCACTATTGGACAAAGCAACCCACCAGGCACTCTGAAACCTGACTATCCCTTTTTTGAAAGAAGTAATCTCTGTATAAACCATACAAAATCCTCCACAATCATTATCAAAATCTGACATATGAGACACTTGATATTTATTAGAGTCATCCTTGTTAGCAAGCATGCTCAGAACAGTTAGCGCTATGAGATCTCGATGTGGCTGAATAGATTTACTCAGTGAACATTGACCTAAAAAATAAGGCATTTATTTGATTCAACTATTTAAGAACAAAGCAAATTAACTTCCTGCTGAACTGCACAGCGACAGAATTCAAAAATCCCTACAAACTATTGAAGCAGGAAGTTTTTAGAAAGCCAATAAGTTTATACAGCTACCAAACTTTAAAGAAAACAGCAGCATAAACTAAACGACAGATCCAATCGCACATAACAAAGTGATAGCTAGTGCCAGAGATAGCTGATTGAAATTCGCACCTACTACATTGATATAAATCAATCCCTACTTCAATCGGGGACATGCTTGAGCGATTTGGACAGACATCAGCGATGTTTCACTGACAGAAGCTCTCTCTTACTTAAAACACAGTCTAATGAAAACAGCTATGAGTATAAGACAACATCCTTATTAACCATACTGAGATAGTTCAACCAGCAATGTGTGGTTTTGACGACTGGTAACACGCACTTTTTGACCAGGATAAATAGTGATATTGCTATTAGATAGCGCAAACCACCAAGAACCATTGAGCCTAATTCTGCCTCTTTTACAGGAGGTAATTTTAGTATCAGCTGTACCAATACTCTCAAGGTATCTATTTGCAGGAGATACGCGAGATTCATGAAATCCCTTAGTCCAATATCCAAAGGTAAGTTTATTAAACAGAGTAAGTATCTCGAGTTCTCGATGGGACCAAGCAACTGAACCACATCGATATTCTTTCAGCAAGAAAGACATAATTGCGAACCTGACTAATTGATATGAATTGGCAGTACAGGAAACGAAATAACTGCTCTAGTCGAGTGGAATTACTACAGGGCTGAAACCTAATAAAAAAGAAAACAGTCAGACACTTTCTTATCAGGCTTCATCAAACACTCTGGTCACGCATCAGGAACTCATCTGATGAAATTAGAATGACATATTTGAAGCTTACTTACTTGTTGAGTTAAACCTTACATTGCTTACGCCTGCTTACAGCGTCAATATTCGGTACACCGTAAAAAAATATACATCCACTACCAACAGCCAACACTAGCGCTGACCTATCTCTAATCACAAGAATAAATTTCTCTCAATAGCCGATTAGTTTAGCTTGCTGAGTATACAACATGTCAGTATGCCCAAGATACTAAACCATTGAATTAACAAACAATTCCAAAACTCAGACTAGACTTAAGTAGGATTACTAAAACATACTTCTTAAAAAGCATGTGGAAAAGTATCATTTTTTGTGAGCACCTATTCCTAAAAGTGCAAACCATACATCATCTTTTTATAGACTTATCAGTCACCAGTTAACAGTTGTATTGCTACACTTCATTATGGTGCTATAACGAATGTGAGTCATCCAAGTTCCTGAATATGCCCTCCATACCGCGCTCCTATCTTGAGTTTATTGCTGAGCAAAAGCATCTCACCTCATTACAAAAAGAAGCCTTTGTAGAACGCTTAGCAGATATCGATCTATCCGACTTAGTTGTTGCCAAGATATTAAACATATCGAGAGAACGATATAGCTCTCGAATGACAAAAGTGTACAAGATATTCAAGCTCCCTCCTGGGAATATTCCTGGGAAGTCAAAACTGTTGTTTTTCAAAGTTCTTGATATGTATCAGAGGGATCATCCTTCTGACCAAGAAGTATCTAAATTAGTCGACAGCGCCATAGACAGCTTAGTAAAGGAAACTCAGAAAAAAACACAAGAACTCATCAACGAAAAATGTGGGTTCATGCAAATTCTCGATATGAGTAAGCCTATTGAAGTCGAGGATATCTTTACAGAAGTAAAAATCACAAAACACATACTTTCCAAAAGACGTATAGAGCTATCGGACTTAGTAAAGATGGTCCAAGAAAACCATCCGGCCAATGACACTAAGCTGAATATATCAAGATTACTTGAAGGCGTTAAGCTATCAGGAGTCGAACTTGTCAAAAACTATTCAAAACTCATATTACTTGGCCGACCAGGAGCTGGAAAAACAACATTTCTAAAATACATTGCAGTTTTTGTTAACAAGTCAGAAATATTACCTGGTTATGTCTCAATATTTATTTCGCTCAAGGATTTTCAAAATCAAGACAATCAGATAGGGCTGAAGGAATACATACTAAATGAATTACTTAGTTGCGAAGTTAATCAAGAAAGTTTTGAGCTTCTTTTAAGAGAAGCAAAAATTTTATTTCTTTTCGATGGTCTAGATGAAGTCCGCAAAGAAAACTTCAATCGCGTTATTAGACTTATTCAAGAGATATCACACACTTATAGTAAGAACAGATTTATAATTACATGCCGTTTAGCTGCAAGCGAATATAAATTTGAGAATTTTCTAGAAGCTGAAGTTTGTGAATTTACAGCAGAGCAGATTGGCATTTTTGCACAGAATTGGTTTGTGACTAAAAAGTCTCCTGAAAAAACAGAAAAGTTTATCAATCGAATTAAAAAAGATGAGGAGATTAGTGAACTTGCCACAAATCCATTGCTACTGACCTTGCTATGCATGGTTTTTGAAGACTCAGAGGAATTTCCCAAAAATCAAGCCGAATTATATCAAGAGGGTTTAGACGTTTTACTTAGGAAATGGGATGTGAGTAGGGCGATCGAGCGTCCTGAAACTTATAGAAAACTATCTAAAAACAAGAAGGAGGACTTACTGAGTAAAATAGCATATGCCACTTTTGAAAAAGACGAAGGCTTATTTAAAAGAAAGACAATAGAAAATCAGATTAGAGAATATATTTACAACTTACCAAGATCTATTCTTACTCCAGAAGAAGTAGAGCCAGACTGCAGCTCAGTACTAGATTCAATGATTGCACAACATGGGCTAATCACTGAAGTAGCAAAAGACATATTTTCTTTTTCCCATAGAACATTTCACGAGTATTTTGTCAGCCTTAAAATTGTTAAAACACTAGATCCTGAAGAGCAAAAGAATGTTTTAAGAGAATTTGCTCTTCATATTAATGATTATAGATGGCAAGAAGTATTCTCACTTGTCTCATGTATGCTTCCAAATGCCGATTATCTAATCAGACTCATAAAGCATGAAATCGATAAGATAGTAAAAGAAAACACAAAAATAGATGCCTTCCTTGATTGGCTAGGCGAGAAATCTTCTTCTATTAAAAGTGAAAGCAAAATTGCTAATCTAAAAGCGATTAGTCAGGTTTTTTATTTTAACTTAGTTATCAAAAGTAAAACAATAAAAGTGCAAACGAAGAGTACAGATTTCATCCTAGATTCAGAATTATTCACTGCATTAACGTCAAGCTTCTTCCTACAGAAGAATTTATATGAAGAAAAATATGATTTTTCGAAAGATCACAAAAATATCCTATCACTGATACGTCAATGCACTGTGCGAAATTTAGATGAGAAATTCAGGGGGCATTTAATAAGTTTAAAGAAGGAGCTTCCTAGTAAGACAAACGTTTCTCGCAAATGGTGGATTGAGAATGGTTCAAGATGGACTGATACATTTAGAGATATACTCGTGACCTATCGAAATATTGGGCATGACTGGGGCTTTTCAGACAGTGAGATAAAAGCTCTTAAAGAATATTATGACGTCAATAAACTGCTGTCTATCTGCCTCGGTGGAGATTGCTATGTCAGTCGTGAAGTCCGAGAAGAAATCAATTCAAGTACTCTTCTACCTATTAATAGATACGAAGAAGAACATTACTAACTAGCATCTTCTTGAGCCGATCCAGAAAACAAATTGGCAATTTTAAGAAAAAGGGCTCAGGCACAATTGCCTGAGCCCTTATGACGTCTACTCTACTGGATTCAACGCTGAAACTTAAACCTACAGAATGCAGCAAATATCTCAATTGATAAGGCTGCACTGGATAGGCTGATAAATATTTTTTTAGGGACTCTTATTCCAAAAGTCCGGTCAGTCTGATATTAGACTCGATATCTCGATAATTTGTGTAGCAAGAGTGCGTAATGCACCGAGATTAGAGAGTTACACAGACGGATTCCTGACGGGTTGATAGCAATTAAAACAAACATACGAGACAGCTAGAGAACGTGCTGACGGTTTGGTAATATCCAGCAAAAAAGTGGGGTTAGAACGACCATAGAACAAGCGAAACAGAAGCAGACTTGAAGACCTTCAATTTGAGTAGGGGTCATAGCAAGAGATTCCAAGATAGTGATTAACAAACAAAGATATCCGTTGTTTGTTCTATCTATAGAAACGGTCTCTTCCTCGGTAATTCCGACAAACCTTGAGTGATCTTCGTTCTTACTTAGAGTGTCATTGATCACTCAAATAAGCCTTCACTAATCGAGACAAGTTTTAGAGAAAGTTACATGAAAGTGGCCTGAAAAGTGCAGTTGATTGAAAACACATCAACGGAAAAGGCGTTAGGCCGAGCGTACAGCCTATATTAACGAGCACTTTCGCAAATCCCTAATAAAATTCCTTGACGCTAAGCTCTTGACAGGAGATTATTAATTAGACCCAAGGGGCTATAGCTCAGCTGGTAGAGCACCTGCATGGCATGCAGGGGG
>ERZ1740059.1286-NODE-1286-length-12654-cov-3.918803_pt1 | contig 12654 bp, 9 predicted proteins | sample MGYA00581744_ERZ1740059 | MGnify/ENA primary metagenome ERZ1740059 (study PRJEB43018, sample SAMN04849738) | marine metagenome | isolation source: floating plastic debris | place: Pacific Ocean | collected 2008-08-28 | study: EMG produced TPA metagenomics... | reverse complement strand
GACCGCTTTGCCGGCAACCCCACCTCGACCACCCCCGTGCAGCAGCAGCACTGGCTCACGCCCCTCGTCGGCGACCTGTTCGGCTTCAGCCCCAACCGCGCGCTCCGCACGCAGCAGCTCTACGAGACCATCCGCGACCCGCGGCAGGGTCGCACGATCGACCGCTTCTTTAGCGGGAGCAACCCGACCGACATCGCGGACTTTCAGGACCTGCTCGCCAGCGGCGATGGCATCCGGGCCAGCAGCTATCTGTCGCCGGCCGCGTTCCAGTTCTGGGGGACACCGCGAGGCTGCGCGTTTGTCCCGGGTAAGCCGCTCGGGCCATGCGATGCTGACACATGGCGTCAGAAGTTCGGGGGCGTTCCGCACAACTTCAGCGGCGCGATCGCGGGCAACATCAACACACCTCGCGGCTATCTCCCGCGCATCGACCAGGTCGGCACCTCGTCCGCCAACAAGGTTCAGTTCGCTGACGGCACCCGTTTCCTCGAAGATGGGCTGCTCGATATCGACACGGATCCGGCACCGGTCGGCTTTGGCAACCACCTGTCTGGCTTCTTTGGTTGGGAGGGCGAGATTTCCTACGGCCGCCAGTCGCGCAGCGGCCCCGGCAACATCCGCCTCTCCGCCCGCCGCGCGGGCCTGCGCGACACCAGCCTCGAAGGCCGCGTGATGTACGTCGCCTTTTTTGCCGGCTCGACCCGCCCGGTCCCGCTGCCCGCCGCCAAGAGCCGCATCGACTGGTGGGCCCCCACCGGCAGCGAGTGGGTCAGCACCGACAACATCGCCCCCGAGCTCGAGGGCCTCGTGTCGCCGGGCGACCTGATCCCGTAGTCCGTTCCCGGGCGGGGCGTCCCAACCGGACACGCAACCCCGGTTTGCAGTCCGCATCGCATCGGCCGCATCGCACCGACCGCATCGCACCGGCCGCATCGCATCGGCCGCATCCCATCGGCACGGGTCCCGGTACGCCCATCTCTCGCAGGGCCCTATGCTTGCGGCCCGTCCGCCCCGGTGGGTGCTGGTGGCAGCTACGGACGGGTGAACTCCGCCGGAGGGATCGATCATGCGCACGTCCGCCGCTCTCGCTGTTGTTCTCGCCGCTGGCGTCTCGGCCAGCGCCGTCGCCCAGATGGTCACGCCCGCGCCGCCGCCCAAGCCGGAGGAGGAGTACACCCCGCCCCCGCAGCGCGAGCCGGTCCGCCCCGTCGCACGCCCGGCCGCGCCCGCGGAGCCCGCCTTCGACCCGCCCACCGTCGAGTTCGAGCCGATCTTTACCACGGGCGACGACGGCATGATCGTGCACCCCGAGGGCGCGGTCGAGTACGCCGCGATCCGCAACAACCCGCTGATCGACGATGACGTGCGGTTCCTGATCGACGAGCTGCTGATCGAGCGCGACGCCAAGGCCGAGGCCGTCGTCATCGGCAGCCCGCGCGAGGCCATCGAGCTGGGCCTGGGCATCGTCGAGACCATGGACTTCGGCGACCGCACCACGGTCGAGAACATCGCGCGTGTCGCGCAGGAGCTCCAGATGGGCGGCGGCGCGATCGCCGACCTCGCCAACCAGGGCGTGCTGACCGACCAGGCCCGCGCGATGAGCGTGCACATCTGGCAGACGTACAACCAGGCCGCCACCGCCGAGCTGACCGCGAGGTTCGAGGGCTCGGAAGAGCCCAACGCGCTGCTCAACGCGCAGTCGCGCTACCTGATGGGCGCGAGCATGCAGGAGATCGATCTCGCGTTCGACCGCGTCGCCCGCCGGGCGCTCGAGCGGCTGGACAACCCCGAGGCCGCCGAGGCGCTGAGCCTTGAGGGCGTCGAGTTCCGCCGCGCCGCCGCCGCGATCCTCGACCGCCTGAGCGACGAGCGGCTGGAAGAGGTCTTCAAGTAAGCGCGGCCCGCCGATAAGCCCGGACCGCTCGCGAGGCCGCACAAACCAGCGGGTCTGCGACCCATAAGCGTGATGCACCGCCGTCCGCGTCGCCGCGGGCCGTTTCGCGTGTATGGTGCTGACCTGCACCGGGCGCGACCGGTGCGACGGGAGCACCGCGATGACCGATTCCCCCACGACGCCCGAGACTGCGCCGGACACGCCGACAAACGCAGCCGCGACGGCCGAGCAGCCGAGCCTCGTCCCGCCCACCTCGCGCACGCCGCTGGTGCTCTCGCTCGTGCTCGGCGCGATCGCGTCGCTGCTGCCGATCGTCGTCGGTCTCGGCCGAAACTACTTCGGCTTCGAGACCGAGACCGACGTCGTCAGCCAGTTCGTCATCGACGCGGGCCGGTTCCTCGCGGGCTCGACGCCCGACCTCGAGTACCACCCGCCGGGCTACGCGGCGCTGCTCGCGGCCTCGAAGCTCGCGATCGACGACTGGCTCGTCGCCGGGCTCGTGCTCACTGGTATCGCCACGCCGCTGGCGCTGCTCGCGTCGTATGTGCTGGGCGAGCGGCTCGCCGGGCCGGCGTACGCCCACCGCCGGTGGGTCGGCTTCGCGTGCGTCGCCTCGTGCGTCGGCTCGTTCACGTTCCTCAAGTTCACGGCGCAGGCGACGAGCGAGATGCCGTTCACGGCGGTCTTCCTCGGCTCGCTCGCGTTCACGGCGTGCGCCGCGCGTGGCAGCAAGCTCTGGTGGATCCCCGCCGGCGTGCTCGCGGCGTGCGCCGTGCTCATGCGCACCAACGGCATCACCATCGTCCCCATGCTCGCGGTCACCTCGATGCTCTGCGCGTGGGACGGCCGATGGAACATCGCCTCGGCGCTCAGGCTCATCAAGCCGGGCGTCGTGCGCAGCCTCTGCTGGGGTGTGCCGTTCGCGCTGGTCATCGCGGGCTGGGTCGCGGTCGCGATCACCAAGGACGCGCCGATCACGCCCAGCAAGAGCCACGTGAACCTCGCCTCGACGTACTTCGCCGAGACGAGTCGAGGCCGCTACGGCGAGTCGTTGCGCGAGATGGAAGCCAAGTTCGAGAGCATGGGCGATGTCCTGACCTACGACCCGGCCAAGATGATCACGCTCTACCTGCAAGCCCTCTCGCGCCTGCCGATTGCTCTCGTGCCCAAGGCCATCAACCCGCTGCCGCTGCTGCTCGCGGTGATCGGCCTGTACCTGGTGCCTCGTGTGTCGCGATCGCCCGCTGTGCTGGCGCTGGGCCTGTGCCTGGCCGCGTCGCTGATGTTCATCAACTTCAAGATCTACTACGACCGGTTCTACATCTTCGCGGCCCCGTCGTTCGGCGTGTTCGCGGGCTTCGCCGCGGTGCGCATCGCGCAGGTCTTTCCGCGCCGGCTCGTCGCGGTCGGCGTCGCGGGTCTCACGCTCGCGCTCGTCGGCGCGGCGGGCTTTGTCGCCCACAAGGAACGCCAGAGCCACCACAGCTACGACGACTGGATGGCAACCGCGCTCGCCGACATGCAGCCGTACCTGGCCCAGGGCGGCGTCGTTTTCGAGCGCACGCGGCATGTCACGCACGAGACCCCCGCCGCGCACGGCGAGCTCTCCGCGCATCTCGAAGTCGAATCACTGCGCACCGCGATGCAAGCGCAGGCCGCGCTCGCCGAGGGCGCTGTGTACCTCTTCGCCACGTCCTACCTCAAGAGCCCGTGGAAGCAGACCGCGCGCGACATCGCCGTCGACGAGCCCTGGCCCTCGTGGCGCGAGCCCGTCGCCAGCGGCGACCGGTGGGAGCTGCTGCGCTTCGCGCCCGGCGGCTGAGCCGGCGCGGACCTGTCCATACAGAACTCTTTAATTAGGGTGAGTTTATCTGGAATAGACTTGCCCCATGCGATCAGCGCCCGGACCCGAAAGCCCGCGACCGCGACTCGCGGACATCGTGCCGCTCGGCCCGGGTGTGTCGCTCCGCTGCCCCGCCTGCCGGTACGACCTCGCCGACGCCACGCTCTACCGCTGCCCCGAGTGCGGCGAGAGCTTCACGCTCGACGACATCATCCTCCGCGAGCGGCCCGCGGTCTGGCTCTGGGCCGCGTGGTACGCCATCTGCGGCACGATCGCCCTGCCCGGCGCGCTGATGCTCCTCAGCGTGCTGCACGCTGAGACATCGAGCGGCGCCGTGCTCGCGGCGTCCGTCCCGCTCTCGATCGGTGGGCTGCCGATCGCCGCCATGCTGCTGCCCTCGGCCGTCCTGCCCGGCTGGCGCGTCCGGGGCGGGTTCGGGCTGACCAAGTTCGTCATCCTCCTCTGGCCGCTGCTCTGCCCGGCCCTCTGGCTGCTCGGAGCATCGCTCTACCTCCTCGCCGCGGGGTACAGCTGACCGAGACCCCCGCCGCGGGGCTTCCGCCGGCGAACCCGCCCGAATTCGCTTTGCACCCGGACCCGCCGCCGATAAGCTGTCGCTGCGAGGGTGGTGGTTCGCCCTCGCAGCAAGACGCCCGAGCGATGGGAAGCGGTCCCGTCGCCGGGTCGGTTAGTGGGAAAGAAAGGGATATCACAATGAACACGTTCGCTCGCTTCGCCGCGTGCGCGGCCGGTGCTGTCGCATCGTCCGCCGCAGCCCAGTCGGCCTTCACCGACTTCGCCGCCTGGGAAGCCGCCGCCGGCAACCCCGCCGTCACCGACGACTTCTCGTCCTACGGCGTCGTCAGCCTGAACCTCGGTTCCAACGACTTCAACGGCTTCTCGATCGTGCTCGCCGGCGCGGGCACCGCCGGCAGCAACATCAACAGCGCCTCGAACCTGACCTTCACCCTCGGCGGTGACCTCGACTCGATCAGCTTCGTGTTCGACCAGCCCATCACCGGCTTCGGCGGCACCTGGCTCAACAGCTTCGTCAGCAACGGCCTGACCGTTGAGGTCAACGGCGTCGCCTTCAACGTCGAGGACTCTGTTGGCGCGCCGAACTTCGACTTCATCGGCTGGGCCGGCGGCGGCGAGTTCAACAGCCCGACGATCACCGTCACCAACCCGACCGGCGCGACCGAGTTCGCCGCCCTGAGCAGCATCAGCTGGGCACCCATCCCCGCACCGGCCTCGGCCGCGCTGCTGGGCCTGGGCGGCCTCGCCGCGGCACGCCGCCGCCGCTGATCGCAACCCCGTCTCTCTCGCACGCCCCCGGTCCACGCCGGGGGCGTGCCTTTGCGCCCAGAGCGCACATCTTCAACGAGCCCCCAGCGCAAGCTGGGAAACCCGACCACCGCATGCCAAACGCATCCCCTCGCTCGTGCGAGGGGCTCGTCAGAAAACGAACTGCATCAAGTACACTCAAGGCATGTCGGATGCTGACCAGCACCACAGTGAACTCAGGGCCTACCTCGCCGAGCGCGACGTGCCTTGCCCGGGCTGCGGGTAAAACACGCGGCGAATGGTGGGGCAGAAGTTATGAGTTCGTGTGTGGTACATGTAGCGAAATGGCAACTACTTGCTTAGGAGTGAACGAATCTGCTCTGGTGATTCGTATACCAAGATTTGCTCAAATGTCCCATCCGCGTTGAGAACATCAAGCTCTACAGCAGTCAACGGGTCCGTACTACGTGTGTAGAACTTGACGACGCGTTGAACGACAAGATCAATCTTCTTGCCGTTTGCGATGTTTCTGTCCTGCATCTCGGTCAGTGTGATAGTGGCTGGGGTCTTCATGTACCCGTGTTCGGCATACTGGCCCCCCGTATTGACTCGCCCTGAACACCCACGGCTCACTCCGCGTAGAGACCAGCATCGGCCCTGCCGATACCCCCTGCAAGGCCGACGTGATGTCGCCGCCCAATCGGGGGAGGACTTTCCATGCTGCCGCTCGCAACAAGCCGACGCAACACCGACCTCCCGCCGGAACTCCTCGACCACATGGCCCGCATCAAGGCCAAGGCCGTCGACTACGGCCTCGACTTCTACGAGACCGTCTTCGAGGTGCTCGACTTCGACACCATGAACCAGATCGCGGCCTACGGCGGCTTCCCCGTCCGCTACCCGCACTGGAAGTGGGGCGCCGAGTACGACCGCATGAGCAAGCGCGACGCGTACGGGCTCGGCCGAATCTACGAGATGGTCATCAACAACGACCCCTGCTACGCCTACCTGCAAGAGTCCAACAGCGTCACCGACCAGAAGCTCGTGATGGCGCACGTCTACGGCCACGCCGACTTCTTCAAGCACAACTTCTGGTTCAGCAAGACCGACCGCAAGATGATGGACACGATGGCGAACCACGCCACACGCGTCCGCCGGCACATCGAGCGGCACGGGCACGACACCGTCGAGCGCTTCATCGACCGCTGCCTATCACTCGAACACCTGATCGATCCACACAGCTTGTTCGTCAAGCGCGAGGGTGGCGACGACGAGTCGAGCTCGTTCGAGCCGAGCAAGCTGCCAGCCAAGGACTACATGGACCCGTTCGTCAACCCGCAGGAGGCGCTCGACGCCGAGCGCGAAGCGCACGAGCAGAAGCTCAGCGAATCCCGCGGCAAGCACCCGGCCGAGCCGGCACGCGATGTCCTGCTCTTCCTGCTGCGCAACGCGCCATTAGAAGACTGGCAGGCCGACGTTCTGAGCATCATCCGCAACGAGAGCTACTACTTCGCGCCGCAGGCCCAGACCAAGATCATGAACGAGGGCTGGGCGACCTACTGGCATTCGAAGCTCATGACCAACCACTTCCTCGACTCGTCCGAGATCATCCACTACGCCGACCAGCACTCGGGCGTGGTGCACATGGCCCCCGGCGGCTTTAATCCCTACAAGATCGGCGTCGAGCTGTTCAAAGACATCGAGCGCCGCTGGGACAAGGGCCAGCACGGCAGCGACTGGGACCGCATGGACGACATCGGCGCGAAGAAGCGCCACGACGACGGCAGCATGGCCGGCCGGGACAAGATCTTCCAGGTCCGCACGATCTACAACGACGTGAACTTCATCGACGAGTTCCTCACGCCCGAGTTCGTCGACCGCCACAAGATGTACCAGACCGGCCAAGACCCGCGCACCGGCGAGATCAAGATCGTCAGCCGCGACTTCGACCGCATCAAGCAAACCCTGCTCTACCGCCTGACCAACATGGGCCAGCCCATGATGTACGTGGTCGACGCGAACTACCTCAACCGCGGCGAGCTGTTCCTGGCCAACAAGTGGAACGGCCTCGAGGTCGACGCAGCCAAGGCGATGCCCACGCTCCAGAATCTGACCGCGCTCTGGGGCCGCCCCGTGCACCTGCAGGCCCGCGTGCAGGATGAGATGCGGCTGTTCACCTGCCAGTTGCCCGATGCCGAGGTGACCAGCGAGAAGATCACTGAGGACACGCCCGCGCCGGCGCACATCGTGGCCTGACGCCAGCGCTGGCGGTCTGCGACGTTTGAGCGGCCTGGGAGGGCGACCCCCCGACAATTGGGAGCCCGCTCGGTCGCCCCGCGTGCGAACGAATGGCATGGTGTGGCGTCGCCGCGGCTGTCGCGTCGGCGTCAACCCATTGCCCCCGCCCGGGGGCGGCCGCTGGAACTCGCGAGGGTCGGCGGCCGCCCCCTCGCCTTTTTTGCCCCGCCCGCCAGAAACCGCGGCCAACCCCGCGCGCTTTGCCGGCCAAACCACGGGCGGCACGTATATCTACTACGTGAACACCCCCACCACAACCAACTCCCACTCTCATCGGAACCCGTTGTCCGATAACACGATGCGCCGGTTTGCAGCATGCGTGCTCGTGGGCAGCCTGGCGATGCTGGCCGCGTGGCTCACGCCGGCCGCCGCTGCCCAGCCCGGCATCGCCCTCGGCGACCCGGCGATCGCGATCGCCCGGAGTTCCTTCGCGCCCCGCGACTGGCGCATCGGCGACATCGACGACCCCGTCACGCTCGTCGTCCCCTGGTTCGGCTCGAGCAACGAGCTGCCCGACGATGCGTGGCGCACGCTGTTTGTCGCGCAGCGCGACACCGGCTTCTTCGGCGGCGACGAACCGCCCCGGCCCGAGCCCGCGCTGTTCCAGCTCCGCTACAACCCGGCCGAGTCGGCGGTCGAGATGCTCACGACCTACGTCCCGCGCGTGCTGGGCCGCGAGCCCGTGCCCGGCAACGAGGACCCGCGGTCGCTCGGCGCGATCCGAGTCGAGGGCGTGCCGCTCGACGCCGACCGCCACCACTGCGCGGTCCTCACGTTCAACCCCGCCGCCGAGCGGCTCACGCTGCACGTCGCCAGCCAGGGCTCCGAAACGATCCGATCGGCGTCGCTGCTCGAGCCGATGGCGGCGATCCCGCGCATGAGCTCGCGCGGGCGGGTCTTCGTCGGCAACCCGTTCATCGGCGGCGTGTCGCACACTGGGCCGATCTTCCCCATCGTCTTCCGGCGCGGGCTCGTCAGCCTGCCCGAGTTCGAGGCGATCTGGGCGACGCCCGGCGGCCCCCGGCTCTCCGACCTCACGGGCCCCGGCTCGCGCATCGACGACGATGTCATCGTGCTGATGAATCACGGCGGCCCGCAGAACTACGAGGGGCCCGCCGAGACCAGCCGCATCCGCGCGTGGTACAGCGGCGACACCGCCACCTGGCCGACCGTCGTGACGCCGAGAGGCATCGACGCCCGCCGCGACGGGCTGCCCACCACCGACTACGCGACCATTGTGCCCACGCCGGTCTTCGAGCCCGGCATGCCGTGGTCCGGATGGTGGCAGACCGGCCTGCCCGCCGACAACCTGCGGCTCGATCTCTCACCGGTGGTCGGCACGCTCCCCAGGCTCGCCGCCGTGCTCCGCGAGTCCCGGCAGGGCGGCGCCGCGCTCACCGCGTGGGGCCTGGGCAACAGCCGGTGGGCCAACACCACGCTCACGCCGACCTCCATGACCAATCCCGACCCGCTCTCGAGATCGCACCTGCTCGGCCTGCGCGCCGCACGCCCCGACCGCGACGGCGGCCTGGTCGTCCTCAACTTCTCCGCCATCGATTCAATCGACGGCCTCGACCTGGTCGACAGCGCCGACGTCGAGATCGACCGGCGGAGCAACTGGACCCGCTTCAGCTACGGCGGCAGCTTCGCGCCGTCGCCGGGCACCGGCGCGCCCGCCCACGTCGCGTCCGGCACACCCCACACCTTCGTCAGCGCCCACGGCCCGGGCCTCGCCGCCGACCCGGAGCCCGACCCCACGCAGTCCTTCGCGCTCCTGCTCGAACGGCCCCGCGGCGGCACCGTCGCGATCGACTTCGCACTCGCCGACAGCGACGGCACCACGAGGATCATCTCCGAAGATTCGAACGCCACGCCGCTGCCGGGCACGCCCGCCGACGGGCTGATCAGCACCGACACCACACGCGTCACCCGCACCATCACCGGCGTCACTCTGACCACCATCACCGTCGACGGCGACGCGTCGGCCATCCTCGAGGGCGACATCTTCGTGGGCGACAACGACGAGGTCGTCAACGTCGTCGCCGGTGTCGAGGGCCAGGTCGTCACCATGCGGTTCGAATGGGAGCGCGGCGGGCCGCACGCGGGTGAGGCCGCGGCGGTAGGGCCCGGCGGCGACAGGCACGCTGGGGTAGGGGAGGGCGGCGCCGCGGGCGACGCGCCCCCCCGCGGGCAGCGGCGGGCGCACACCGAGGGCGGCCGGGTCACGGTCGCGGGCGTCGGCCTCCGGTCGCTCGACCCCAACCGCATCTGCTACGTCCTCGCGGGCCGCGGCGGCTTCGGCCAGCAGCAGCAGGCCGACGCCGAGGCGCCCGGCACCCTCGCCGCCATGGCCGACGCGCTCGGCGTCGAGCTGTTCTTCACCGGTCTCGCGACACAGTCGCCCGGCACCCTGCCCGCGCTCGAGACGCAGCTCGGCGAGCGACTCGGCACCCACGAGTTCATCGGCACACCCGACGTCATGAACTCGCAGAGCAACACCGTGGGCAGCCAGAGCTCGCGCGGCACGCACATCGAGATCCGCGACGGCGCGCTTCAGCACGACTCCTGGGCCTACATCCAGATCCAGGACGACTTCCCCGACATGCTCGACCAGTACATGTCGCTCTGGCGGCACGACGCGCCGCACCCCAACGGCCGGGCCATGCTCGCCGCCGGCGACATGTGGTGGTCCCGCGTCGAAGCGCTCTTCGGCGTTCTGCTGACCAACAACAACTGCCTCGCCGACGTCAACCGCGACGGCGCGCTCTCGCCGAACGACTTCAACGCGTGGATCCTTGCCTACAACAGCCGCATCCCCGCCTCCGAGCAGAACGGCGACGGCGTCATCGCGCCCAACGACTTCAACGCCCTGCTGCTCAACTACACCGCCGGCTGCGACTGACGCCGCCCGCGCTACCCGTCAATCTCCGGGTCGAGAAGCGGCACCCGCAGCACGCGGAACGGGCCGTCGGCGACCGGCCCCTCGGGGTTGTCGAACCCGACCTCGTGGATCCGCGCCGTCGTGACGTACAGCAGCCCGTTGTGGATGCAGAAGCTGTCGGGCCAGACGATCCGCTCGTCGGCCGTGACCACCGTCAGCTCGCCCGAAGGAAGCCGCGCCGTGATCGCGTCGCGCTCGAGCGCGGTGAAGTACAGCACGCCGTTGTCGTCCATGATCATCGCGTCGGTCGCGAAGGTCTCGCCCAGATTTTCAACCAGGTCGTCGATCAACGGCACGTTCGGCTCGCTTGCCGCATCGATCGCGAGCCGGTTCGTGGGCCGGACGACACTGCGCATCGGTGCAGTCGGCACGCGGTACAGCGTCCGCGACGTCAGCGCCTGGTAGTACAGGTGATCGCCATCGGGCGAGAGCGCGATCCCGTCGCTGTGCACCGCCGGTGACAGCCCCGTGTCGTCGACCCACGCCTCGCCGCCGATCGTCAGCGCGACAGCCTCGGCCTTCGTGCTCGGGTGATCTTCAAGAAACCGCTCGGCCACGCCCGTCGTCAGGTCGAGCGCGATAATCGCCCCCAGCCCCGAGTCGCTGATATACGCGAACCCGCGCTCGACGTCAATCCGCACATCGTTCAGGTACGAGCCCGGCGGCGCGGTCTCCGGGTCGAACACAAAGCTCGACCCCAGCTTGTTCTGCTCGGTGTCGAACCGGACCAGCTTCGCCCCGCCCGGCACGGGCCCCTGGAAGTTCGGCGCGCCCGTATCGAGCACCCACATCCGCCCCGCGTCATCGACGTGCATCGCCTGCACGCACACGAACGCCACATCGCCCGGCACGCCCGGCGACCACGTGTTCCACGCCCGATCCGGGAAGGCCAGGGGCGGCGTCGGATCGCCCGGGAAGAACTCGAGCACGCTGTCGCCGTGCCCCGCGTGCCACCGCGGCGCGGACAGGAAGATCCGCCCGCGCGGCGTGAGCGCGATCCCGATCGCCTGGAACGTCTCGATCGCGAGCAGCTGCTCCGGCACCGCCCGCGTCGCCGTCGTCAGCCGGTTGCCCCACGGCACGAAGCCTTCCGAGCCCGGGTTCGCACGCTGGGTATAGAACGACACGTCGGAAAGCGGGATCGCCCGCTCATCGCCCGACCCGCAGCCGCCCAGCAGACCAGCGACACCAACCGACAGCACGCACACCACGCCAGTACTCTTCATACGGCAAGCGTATCCGACGTACGCTCCCGGCGATGGCGTACGAGGACCCCGCATACGACGACACACTCGACCCCGAGGGGCCTTCGGCCGACGACATCGCACGCTTCGGCCGCGATGGCTCCGACTGCCCCAGCTGCGGCGCCGAGGTCTTCGACGACGCCACCGTCTGCCCGATCTGCGGCGACCTGCTCACACGCGACACCACCACGACCATACCCTGGGCCGCCCTGGTCGCCGGAGCCATCCTGCTCGCCTTCCTTCTCATCTAGCTGCTTTAGGCCGAGGACCGCAGAGAGTCGAGGAGCCGGCCGACGGCGTCAGCGAAGACCGACCGATCAAGCTCCCCGAGCCGACGCTGGGCGACAACGCTGGACAGGGTCATGGGCTTGGACCACTTGATTGCCGACGTCACGCGCAGTCCGCTCGATGGAAAGGCCGGGTCGCTGTCGCGGACCAGCACCTCACAGACGCCGTTGGGTTTCGATGTCAGCGGCAGCGCGATGAAGTCATCGCTCCGCTCGGCGGGAATCGCAACGACCACAATCGGTCGCAGTTTCGACGATGAAAGATCGGTGAAGGGATAGCTCGCGAGCAGGATGTCTCGAGGCTTAAACCGCTTCGACGTCATCGGGCGAGTATACGTCCTCGTCCGGGTCATCCCAGAACGCAAGCGTCCCGGAACTCTCGACAAGTATCATGTGATCGCGAGTATCAGGTTCCGAGAACCCCGCCGGCACGACGTCAACACGGTGCGAAGCGGCAGACGTTCGCGCGGAGACAACGTCGGAATCGATCCGCAGGATCGCCCCGTCGGGTCCGTGCACTCGAACGTCAGAATGGTTCATCGCTGTCATCGCTTCACTCGCTCGGCGGAGACAGGATCTCGAATCGCCGCTCCATGATCGGGTGCCCGTTCCCGGAGAATCGGACAAAGTATGTTGCCGCTTCGGGGAAGACCAGATTCTGGAAGAAGAAGGACATGTCGATCACATCCGTCGCCGCCACCTCCTTCGGGAACGGGCCCTCCATGCCATCAATCACGTCGTCCGTTTCTCCATGAATGATCTCCAGCCGACCGGTGCCGCCGGACCGCAGTCCTGTGAGTGATACGAACACGGCAAGCCTGGGATGCGTCACGGGCACCTTCGGCGTCAGGATCGCGTTGAAG
>ERZ1740059.1285-NODE-1285-length-12654-cov-4.335662_pt1 | contig 12654 bp, 10 predicted proteins | sample MGYA00581744_ERZ1740059 | MGnify/ENA primary metagenome ERZ1740059 (study PRJEB43018, sample SAMN04849738) | marine metagenome | isolation source: floating plastic debris | place: Pacific Ocean | collected 2008-08-28 | study: EMG produced TPA metagenomics... | reverse complement strand
CTGCGGGGATTGGCCGAACGCGGGCGGCGAATTACAGCGCATGCCGCCGCAGCCGCAGACCGAGCGGCTCGAGCTGACCGACGAGCGGTTCGATCGCGGATACTTGCTTGCGATCGCGCCGGGACCTTCTGCGCAGTCAGAGGACCGCTACGCGGCCACGCTCGCAGCGCAGGTGTTGGGGGCAAATGACAACAGCCGGTTTCACTGGTCCTTGATCGAGCCCGGCATCGCCGAGGAAGCCCAGGCCGGGTATCAGCCCAACGACGGGTCGGGCGAGTTCTACCTGTACGCCAGCGGCGACGCGGATCAGCTGGACAAGATCGAATCGATCATCGTCGATGAGGCTGCTCGGCTCGCCGAGAGTGTGACGGAGCACGACCTTGCCCGGATCCGTTCGCGGTTTGCGACATCGTTCACGGTCAGCGGCGAGAGGCCCAACGACACCATGCAGCGGGTCGGCCGGACGTGGTCGCTCCTCGGCGAGTACCGCTCGCTCGACGACGAGCGCGAACGCATCCGCAGCGTCACGGTCGACTCGGTCCGGCGGGTTCTCGTCGACGGTGGGATCCGCCCGACCACGATCGGGACGCTCAGGCCGCCTTCCGGGGCGTGAAGAACTTCACGCAGTCGCCGCCGTTCGAGAGCGCCGCCTTGAGAGCCTGTGCTGATGCCGCGTAGAGGATCGTCGGGCGCTGGTACGTGCCGGCGGTCTCCGAGTCTCTGGTGGCAACGCCCGCGGTGGCCTTCGCCGGCGCAGACCACTCTGTGGCGGCCGAGCCGAACTCCTTGCGGAACGCGTCGGCCGACTTCGTCGCCGAGGTCCGGTTGGTGCGCGTCGCAACCACGAACGACATCGGGCCGATCCTGCCGATGACCGCGCCGGCGTGCTCGAAGTGCTTGCGGAGCAGCGTGGCCGCCGCGACGACGAGCTTCTTTGACTCGGTGGTGGACATCGTCGCCTCGCCGGGGAGCCGCTCGACGACGACCCGGATAAGGCTGATGGGTTCCTCGGCCGCCACCGCGTCATCGAAGAACGAGTTGTAGATTTTCTGGATCGCGTCTTCGTTGATCAGGCCCGTCACCGGGTCGTACCGGGGCGAATCGAGCAGCAGCGCATCGAGCCCCTCGTCGCTCTCGGGCACGACGGGGCTCTCGATCGCCAGCTCGACGGCGCGGTCGCGTGCCGACGACAGCAGCTTATCGGCGTCGCGGACCTCGCCCGCGTCGATGTCGAACAGCGAGGCCATTTCCTTGGTTGCGTCGGTGACTTCGCGGAGGATCTGGTCGGCCGTTTCTTCGTCGATTTTGAACCAGCTCTTGGCCTTCTCGCGGTACCGACGCAGCGACGGCAGCGGCTCTTCGGCGAGCAGGGCGGCGGCGAGGATGCCGCCGACACCGACCGAGCGGACGAGGTCTCCCACCGCGCCGACGGGGCCGGCGCTCGGGCGTTCGTGGTACTTCACCGGCAACACCAGCTCTTCGGGCAGCTTCCACCGCTGCGCCATCATCGCGCCGAGGTCGGGGTGCTGGAGTTCGAGATCGGCGATCTCGAACCGGCAGAGCTTGCCGTGGTCGCCGCCGGTCTGCTCAAGGATCTTGGCGTAGCGCGGGCCGAGCGACTCGTACAGCGCGACCATACCGATGTCTTGCAGCAAACCGGCCAGGAACGCCTCGTCCTCGAACGGACATCCGGCGGCCTTTGCGACCGACCGCGCGGAGATCGCGGTGAACAGCCCTCGTCTCCAGTACATGTCGTAGTCGAAGTCGTCGCCGTTGCGCTTGACGCTCGACACGAGCGAGAACCCGAGCGCGAGGCTCTTTACGGCCGACAGCCCGAGCACGACGAGCGCTTGCCGGATCGTCGAGCACTTCTGGCGCAGGCCGTAGTAGCTCGAGTTGACCGTGCGCAGCACCTTCGAGGACAGCCCCTGATCGTTCTGAATCGTGGCAGCGAGCTGGTCGAGCTTGACCTCGGGATCGCGCGTGAGCTCGATCACTTCCACAGCCACCGCCGGGAGCGATGGCAGCGTCGGGCAACTCAACACCTCTTCGAGAAGTTCGTGATCCATGACCCATCCGTGGTCGTACGCGTTCTTTCAATCCGTGCCGCAGCGAGGGAGATCGACGACCCGCAGAGGCAACTTGATGTGTCAACAGGATTTCCTATTTTCACATCTGGGCAAGCCGCGTTTATGACCGCAGCACCCGCGACGGGTCGTGCCGACCCAGCAGCGGAGCCATCGTTGGCGGCTCCCGGCCGGCGAGTTCGCGGACGTACCACCCCAGAAGCCGGGCCACCCGCTCTGCGTCGATCGCATCGGCACGCTCGCCGGACGCGACGGCCCGGAGCGCCCGGACCGTCGACGGCTGCACCGCCCAGACGACCGCACCACTGTCGCGGTCATCGAGCGCGACGAGCCCCCCGCGTTCGGGTGAGAAGCCGACGTCGGTCGCCGTGGCACCCATATCCGGGCGGTACCCGGCAAGATCGAGCAGCCGCCAGAGCCATGCGGCAACCGCAGGCCGCCAGTCGTCGCGGTCCAGCTCGTCCAAGACCGCGACCAAACCTTCAAAGGCTTCGACGTGCGGCTCGTCCTCGCTGAGCAGGTGCCGGGGCACGTCGAGCGCGAACATGGCGGCGTAGTGACTTTCCAGCGAGCGGCGGGTGCCTCGGTACGTTCGGCGCAGGTCCCAGCCGGCGAGGATCGCCAGGCCGGTTTCTTTGGGGTGGACGATGGCCTCGCCGAGCGTGCCGACCTCGAGGCCGCCGCTGAAGCGTGGGTCGTTGCGCTTGGTTCCCTTGCCGAGCACGCGGACGATGCCGAGCTTCCGTGTGAAGAGCACGGCGGTCTGCGAGGTCTCGGAGTAGTCCCACTGGCGGAGACAGACGGCATCGTCGACGACGGGGTCCATGCGTACCTCTGCCCCTCCCTCTCCTCGGTGGCACGGGCGTCACGCCCGTCTGCTCCACAGTTGTACCCGTGCCCGAGACAGGCGAGACGCCTGTCCCACCAGAAAGGCAGTCAATCCCCGCCCAGTCGTTCTCTGACGAGGCGATCGAAGAGCTGCATCGGCGCCTGCTCGCCGGTCCAGAGTTCGGACTGGGCCGCGGCCTGGCGGACGAACATCTCGACGCCGTCGATGGTGCGGAAGCCGTGCTCGCGGGCGGCCTTGAGCATGGGGGTCTCGATGGGGTTGTAGACGGTGTCGAAGAAGACGGTCTCGGGCGGGAGTTTGCCGGCGAGGTCGTGGACGGGGATGGAGAGGCCCTCGGGGTCGGGGCCGCCGGTCATGCCGACGGGGGTGCAGTTGATGTAAACGTGATGGCGACTCTCCGCCAAACTATCGAGCGATCCGAGTTCGATGCGATCGCCGAAGATCGGATGGGCAGGAGAATCCCAAGGCCGGTCGAGAGTCTGCAGTTCTTGCACGAACTTCGCCGCACGTTCGGCGTTGCGACCGAACACCGTGACTTGCGCACCGAGCGCGTACCCGGCGTAGGCGACGGCTTTCGCAACACCCCCAGCACCAAACACTGCGACCCGGCATCGCGGCGGGTCTTCGTTCAACTCGACGAGAAGCTGTCGAACCGCCTCACTGTCCGTGTTCGTCACGAGTGCTGCGGCGGGAAGGTCTTCGCCAATCGGCTCAAGCTTCAGCGTGTTTCCCGCGCCGATCTCTTCAGCCTGATTGGACATCTGTGTGATCAGCGAAGGGAAACTCTGGAACACTCTTTGCTTGTGCGGTATCGTGACGCTCGCCCCGGCGAACAGGAGTCGTCTCGCGTCTGCGAGCACATCAATCGTCGCCTTGAACGCCTCGTCGCTGTCCGGCACCGGCATCGGCAGGTACACCCCGTCCCAGCCGCGTGCCTCGAAGCCGGCGTTGTGGATCAGGGGTGACATCGACTGGGTGACGGGCCAGCCGATGACGCCGTAGACCCTGGTGTCTTTGGTGATCGAGCGGATGCGGTACATGCCGAACAGGTCGGAGATGGTGGGCTGGCCGGGGGCGGTCGCGAAGGAGTCGCGCAGGCTGGCGAAGGTCAGGAAGCCGTTGAACTTTGGCGCGAGCACGCGGCTCATCAGGCCGAACTCGCCCATGCCGAGCCCGATCGTGGGCTTGGGGGCATCGCGCAGGATCTCGAAGATCTCGAGGTTGTCGCGGATGCTCCGGCAGCGGTAGGCGAACTTCACCACGCTCGCGGCGGGCTCGGCCCAGGCGCCCGCGAGGCGGCGCATCAGGTCGCTGGGCCGCTGGTCGAAGTCGTGCATCGAGAGGATCAGCCGGGTGCGCGGCTCGCTCTGTGATGACGCTGCACCGAGGCACGCATCGATGCGGCCGCGGATTTCGGGTGAGGGTTGGTACGAGGCGAGTTCAAAGTCGAGGTACGCCGGCGGGTGCTCGGCGTCGTTCAGGATCGCTTCGAGCAGTTCGACACGGGAGAGGTCGTCGGCCTCGTAGTCGCCGCCTTCCTCGAAGCTGCGACATGTGAGAATCACCGGCAGCGGCGTATCGGCGACGAGGTTGCGGATGTGCTCGACGCGGAGCGACTGTTCGGAGTCTTCATCGGACGGATCGAAGTAGCTATCGATGCGCAGCTCGACGATGTCGGCGCCGGCGTCCTTGGCCGATTGCGCATCGGCGAGCGCGGCGGCGGGGTCGTCGACCATGATGGGCACGCAGACGAGGCTCACGCGGCCAGTCTAGGTCTTGGCCGGTTCGGTCTCGGGCTTCGGCTTCGGCTTGGAGCCGGGCAGGCGCAGGTAGGTGCCGCAGCGCCAGGCGTACTCGAACGGGCCCATGCCGACGGCGTTGAGCCAGATGGGGCTGACGATGAGTTGGAGTGCGTACACGGCGAGCACGATCCAGAACATCTCCAGGCGCGTGACATCGCCGAACCAGCCGAGGCCCCAGTGCTGGGCGAGGGCAGCGACGAGGATGGTTTGCATGAGATAGTTCGTCAGCCCCATGCGGCCGGCGGCGGCGATCGATTGCACGAGCCATCGCAGTACGCCGGAGTGCGCGAGCCACATGGCGATGCCGAGGTATCCGAGGCTGACAAACGGGCCGAAGACGTGGGTGACGCCGCCAGAGAGCGCCGCGAGCGGCGACGTGGGGCCCTGGCTCTCGCTCATCCAGACGCTGAGGGTCGAGCCGGGCAGGCCGATGACCAGGCCCATGAGAATGAAGCGCTTGATCCATGGCGAGCTGGGGTCGCTCACGACGCCCGAGCGGAGGATTGCGCCGCCGAGCAGGAACATGGCGGGCACGTGCAACACGACGGCGTAGAAGATGAGCCAGAAGACCGACATGGAGACCCAGTTGATCGCGCGCATGGCGACGGCGTTCGCGAACGGGCCGTTGCCGATGGCGTCGGTCTCGCCCGCGCCCCACGCGGGGCTCATCGGGCCCTCCGTGATCTTGGCGGCGAAGAGCAGCTCGCGGAACTCGGCGAAGGTCGATGCTTTGACCGAGGCGATCTCCTGGCCTTGGCCCAGCACAGCGAAGAGATAGTTCAGGCCGCTCGCCCAGACGGCTGCGACGGCAACGAGCGCGGCCGCGATGGAGAGCATGGTCTTCGGCCGGAGCGGCGCGAGCCACATGACGAGCAAGCCGAGACAGGCGTAGACCACCAGGATGTCGCCGTACCAGAGCAGGAAGGCGTGCGCGAGGCCGACGAGCAGCAGGAGCAGCAGGCGGCGGATGTACGTCGGCGCGAACACTCGGCCGGCGGCCTTGGCGCGGTCGTACATGAGCACGAGGCCCATGCCGAAGAGCATGGAGAAGAGCGGGTAGGACTTGGACTCGAAGAGCACGCGCGTGGCGTAGTGGACCGCGTCGCCGAGCGCGCCCCTTGAGCCCTCGCTGCTCTCGTACATCGCGGCGAGGGGCATGGTCATGAACTGGACGTTGACCATGAAGATGCCGAAGAGCGCCATGCCCCGCGCGATGTCGAGGGCCTGGATCCGTTCGCTGGCGGTGGTCGGTCCGACTGCTGCGATTGCCATGGGGACAGGGTATCGGGAAACGGGCCGCGCCGGTTGCAGGGCGGTTACAACTCGGCGAGCCGGCGTGCGGTTTCCTGCTCGATCAGGGCGTCGAGCATGGGGGCGAGGTCGCCATCGACCACAATCTTGGTAGTCTGGAACTTCGCGTCGAGCCTTTGGTCGGCGACGATGTTGTCCTGGTAGCGGTAGACGCGGATTTTCTCGCTGCGCTGGCCCGTGCCGATCTGGCCCTTGCGCTCGGCGGCGCGCTCGGCTTCGGCTTTCTGCCGCTCGATCTCGTAGATCCGTGCGATGAGCAGGCGCTTGGCCTTCTCGCGGTTCTGCTGCTGGCTCTTGGTCTCCTGCATGCGCACCTCGACGCCGGTGGGCTTGTGCAGCAGATGCACGGCGGTGGCGACCTTGTTGACGTTCTGGCCGCCCGGGCCCTGTGCGGTGGTGATGTTCTCGTCGACGTCGTTGGCCCAGTCGATGTGGACGTCGACTGCTTCAGGCTCGGGGAGCACGGCGACGGTCGCGGTGCTCGTGTGCACCCGGCCCTGGGTCTCGGTCGCGGGGACGCGCTTGACCGAGTGCACGCCGGCCTCGAAGGCGAGCTCGGCGAAGACGCCCTCGCCCTTGATGGTGATGAGCGCGTGGCGGACGCCGCCGACCTCGGAGTCGGCCGTGACATCGACCGGCTCGAACGCCCAGCCTTTGGTGCCGCTGTACTTCTCGTACATCTGCATGAGGTCGCGGCACCACAGGCCGGCCTCGTCGCCGCCCGTGCCCGCGCGGAGCTCCATGATGACCGAGGCGAAGCGGCGCTCGTCGGCGGTGACCAGCGAGGCCTTGACGCGCTCGGCGGTGGCGGCGATCCGGTCGCGCAGAGATGGCAGCTCTTCTTTGGCGAGCTCTGCCAGCTCGGGGTCGTCGCCCGACAGCGCGGCTTCGAGCTCGGCGGCTTCTTCGAGCGCGGTGTTGATCTCGCGCCAGCCCCCCACCACCGGGTCGAGCGCGGCACGCTTGATCGACAGCTCGCGGACGGCGTTGTGGTCCGCCATTATGTCGGGGTCTTCGAGCTTGGCTTCGAGCTCGCGCATCTGCTCGTCGAGCTCGGCGAGCTTGTCCCGAACACCGGCCGGCAAGACGGCCTCGATCTGTTCCGCAACGGTGGGCATGGCTAAACCATACACCGGCCGGGGTGGCGCGTAACATCGCCCCGTATCGGAAGGGGGCCGCCGCTCGTGAGTGATGATGCCATCTTTATTCAGGGTCTGGGCAAGCGCTTCGGCGCGAAGATCGCGGTCGAGGACCTGGATCTTGTCGTGCCGCGCGGCTCGCTGCACGGGCTGATCGGGCCCAACGGCGCGGGCAAGACCACGACCATCCGCATGGTGATGTCGATCCTGTTCCCCGATGCGGGGCGGCTGAGCGTGCTGGGCAAGAAGTCGGCCGTCGAGAGCAAGGACCGGATCGGCTACCTGCCCGAAGAGCGCGGCGTGTACCGCAAGATGAAGGTCGGCGCGTTCCTGTCGCACATGGCGGGGCTCAAGGGCGTGACGTCGAACGTCTCGAAGAAGATCGACGACTGGCTGGAGCGCGTCGAGCTGCCGGACGTGAAGAAGAAGCGGTGCGACGAGCTCAGCAAGGGCATGCAGCAGAAGATCCAGTTTATCTCGTCGGTGATCCACGAGCCGGAGCTCTTGATCCTTGACGAGCCGTTCAGCGGGCTCGACCCGGTGAACATGCGGCTGCTGCGCGATCTCATTCTCGAACAGCACACCAAGGGTGTGACGGTGATCTTCTCGACGCACGTGATGATCCAGGCCGAGCAGCTGTGCGACCACATCGTGATGATCGAGTCGGGTCAGAAGGTGCTGGATAACACGCTGCAGGAGATCCGGGATCGGTACGACCCGAAGTCGATCGTGTTCGAGCCGGACGCGGGGGTTGGGCCCTCGCCGGCCGAGCGGCACGCGGGGGTGGAGTCGGTTCGGCAGGTGTCGCCCGGCGTGTTCGAGGCGGCGCTGCACGATGACGCCGATCGGCACGCGGTGATGGCGAGCGTCTTGGAGCAGACGCGGGCCCGGCGGGTGGAGCTGCGGAGGCCCACGCTCGAAGATGTGTTCATCGAGATCGTCGAGCAGCGCTCGGGGGGTGATGTGGATCGGGACGAGCTTCGAGCGCAACTTCAGGATCCTGCGGTGGGCGCCGACACTTCGGAGGTGACGCCATGAATCCGACGAAGATCAGCCGGGTGGCGTGGCGCGAGTTCGCGAGCACGGTGCTGACCAAGGGCTTCATCATCGGCGCGCTGCTGACTCCAGTGCTGATCATCGTGATGATCTCGCTGGTGGCGGTGCTGGCGGCGACCAAGAGCGAGCCGGACATCCGCGGCGAGGTGGCGATCATCGACCCGACGGGTGCGGTTGCGCCGAGGCTCGCGGAGCGGCTGTCGCCCGAGGCGTTGGCCGAAGCCGCGCGCGAGCGGGCTGAGCGGATCGCCGAGGCGCTCAAGGACGTCTCGGGCGGGGCATCGGGCATCGCGGGCGGGCTGGGGCCCAGTGCGGACAGCTTCCCGACGCTGTCGGTCGCGGAGCTGCCCGTTGACTCGGATGAAGAGGCCGAGAAGCAGCGTGTGCGCGAGGAGGCGGCGGTCGAGGACGGGCGGCTGGCGCTGCTGATCCTTGACGAAGCCGCCCTGTCACCGCAGCCTGATGGCGAACAGCGGCAAGACATGCAGATCTTCGTCCGGCCGAACCTCGACGATGACGTTGTCAGCATCGTTCGGGATGCTGCGGTCGACATCATCCGTGACGAGCGGTACCGCATCGCGGGCGTCGATCGAGACGCCAGCCGTGGCCTGAGCAGCGTGAACACCGGCAGCGCACGCGAGCTGACCGAGGACGGCGGCGAACGCGACAGCCTCGGCGGGTTTCAGAACTTCATCGCCTACGGCTTCATGATGCTCATGCTCATCCCGACGTTCATCGGCGCGCAGTATTTGCTCACGAATGCGATCGAGGAGAAATCGAGCAGGGTGGTCGAGATTCTGCTCTCGGCCGTGTCGCCCATGGAGCTGATGACCGGCAAGGTCCTCGGGCAGATGTTCGTGGGGCTCCTGATCATGCTGATCTATGGCGGCATCAGTGTGTACGCGCTCGTCACCATGCTGAACGACACCGTCGAGCCGCTGACGATCGGGGCGATGCTCGTGTTCTTCGCGCTGGCGTACTTCACGTTCGCCAGCTTCATGGCGGCGGTGGGCAGCAGCGTGAACGAGCTGCGGGAAGCCCAGTCGCTGATCGGCCCGGTGATGGTGCCGCTGATGCTGCCGTACGGGCTGGGGATCTTTATTGCCGACGATCCGAACAGCACGTTCGCGACGATCTCGAGCTTCGTGCCGCCGATCGCGCCGTTCATGATGATGCTGCGCGTGGCGAGCACGGAGCCGCCGCCCCTGTGGCAGGTGGGCTTGGCGGTCGCAATCTCGGCGGTGACGTGCTACGTCGCGGTGTGGATGGCGGCGAAGGTCTTCCGCGTGGGGCTTCTGATGTACGGCAAGCCGCCGAACTTCCGGACGCTCATCAAGTGGATCCGCATGGCGTGAGTGACGCTCCGCTTCCTGATCGTTTCGACCTGTATGAAGCCAGCGTGCAGTCGCCGCCCGAGATGGCGCGGCTGCTGCGCGCGGTGCACGGCGAGTCCCCTACCTCGCTCGGCGAAGACTTTGCGGGAACGGCCGACCTTGCAAGGTATTGGTGCGAGACGATCCCCAACAGCTCGGCGGTGGCGATCGATCTCGATGCGGAGGCGCTCTCGCGTGCGGCGGGCGTTGATGGGCTGACGACGATCGTCGGCGATGTGACCGCCACGCACGAGCACGAGCCGGTGGACGTCTTGCACGCGGGGAACTTCTCGATCGGGTACTTGCACGAGCGTGCGGATCTCGTGGCGTATCTGCGGAGTGCGCACGGGCGTCTCAACGCGGGCGGGGTATTCGTGTGCGACACGTACGGCGGCGAGTCGGCGTACATCCTCGGCTCGGTGGAGAAGCAGATCCCGCTGGCGCACGGCCGGCACTGCGTGTACACCTGGGAGCAGCGCGAGGCCGCCCCGATGACCGGCATGGTGACCGATGTGCTGCACTTCCGGGTGTTCGACGCGGACGAGTGCGTGCTGGAGCTGCCCGAGGCGTTTGTGTACCGCTGGCGGCTGTGGTCGCTTCCCGAGCTGCGAGACGCGATGCTGGAGGCGGGGTTCGAGGCTGTCGAGGTGTACGCCCAGCTGCCGGACGCGGAGGACGAGAACGGGAACGTGTTCGCCGAGCCGATCACGGACCCGGACTGGCTGGGTGACAGCTTTATCGTCTGCGTTGCGGCCCGGCGAGGGCGGTAGACTGCACCCGAGCAAAGTGCTCGCAGCGAAGGACCGCCACCGATGATCCGCACACGACTGACGCTCTCGCTTCTCGCTCTCGCCGCGCCGGCCGCGCTGCTTGTTGGTTGCATCCAGCAGCAGCCGCCGATCCCGACGCCGCTTCCCCCGCGGGCGGCTCCGGTGCTGTCGCAGGCCGGCACCGAAGCCGACGGGCTGTACGAGATCAACCACAGCGTGACGGTCGATGGCGTGGGCGCGGCGCAGGGCATCTTCGCCGAGGGCGACTTCATTTATGTGCTCGGCGATCTGGCCACCCGCGAGCCGGGCGAGGAAGGGCCGGGCGGCATCCGCGAGTTCTTCCTGTCGACCGGCGACGACGGGCGTCAGACGCTGCGGTTCAGCGGGCGGCAGGTCATCCTGACCGAGGGCGGCCGGGACGTTGCGCCGCACCCGACCGGGCTGACCTGGCACCCGAACTTCGGCTACTGGCTCGGCAACACGGTTGATCAGACGGGCACGATGTTCCAGATCGACTTCGCCCGCGCGATCCGGCAGGGCAATCTCGACGGGTGTGTGCTGCATGTTGTCGTCGACGATGCCGCGATCAACGGCACCCGACCGATGTTCGTCACGCTGCCCGGGGGCCGCGTCGTGCTCGCAACGAGCGACTACGGCGAACAGAGCAACGCGCTGAGGCTCTACGACCCGCTCGCGCTGCTCGCCGCAGATCGCACATCGACCGTTGGCGTGATCGTCGCCGAGACTTCGTGCGGCCCGTTTGTGCAGTCGCTCGCGTCACGCGGCAACACGGGCGAGCTCTGGCTCGTGCAGAACCAGACGGCGGGCGTGGGCTTCCGGCTGACCGAGATCACGCTCGACGCGGCGGGCTCGATCGCCTCGGAACGCGTGCTCGATTTCGATCAGCCTACGACCGAGCTCGAGGGCCTGCTCTGGCTCGACCCGATCCGCGACGAGGTGACGCCGTTCATCATGGTGAGCGCGCAGCGCGACCAGAACGTGCACTTCGGCCGGCGGCTGCCTCCGAAGCGGTTCGTGAACCCGGTGCGTCGCCAGCTGGACCGCTAGCGTTCCCGCTACGCGGGCTGAGCGGCGGGCGAATCGTGCCATGTTGTATGGTCTGTGCTGGTTGCGCCGGGACCGTCGCCCCGCATTCTGGAAGTTCTCCCCCGTAATGGGTTGTGCGTGCGATCCCGTATTGAAGTGATCGAGATGTGTCACTTCATTGCGGGAGAATCAGCATGCACAGGAACACAGCACTCTTGGCCGCACTCGCGTGTGCGGGCGGACTCACGGGCCTTTCGGCGGCACAGGGCGGGATCACATCGACCGACGACCCGACGGCGGGCATCGAGTCGATCCGTCTCACCGGCGTTGTGAGAGACTTCCAGGTCTCACACCCGGACTTCGAGGCGTACCCCGGCTCGCACAACGAGAACATCGTTCTCGATGATCTCGGCGAGGACGGCAAGCCCGTGCTGAACGTCGACCTCGCCGCCTCGCGGGGCTGGGGTCAGAACGCGGGTGTCACGTCCGAGGAAAGCTTTAACCAGTGGTACCGCGACGTGCCGGGCGTGAACGTGTCGATGCCGCTCACAATCGAGCTGACCCGTGAGAACCGGGTGGGCGGCCCGGTGTACGTCTTCGCGAAGGAGCGCCCGGAGTACTTCTTCCCGATCGACAGCCAGGGGTATGGTCTTTCCATGGAAGGACTGCTCTGGTCAGCGCCGGGCACGCACAACTTCCACTTCACGTACGAGCTCGAAACCGAGTTCACGTACAGCGACCCGAAGGACCGCGATGATGATCTCGTGTACACGTTTACAGGCGACGACGATGTGTGGGTCTTCATCAACGGCAAGCTCGCCATCGACATCGGCGGTGTGCACGGACAGATGTCGCGGTCGGTGAACCTCGACGAGAAGGCGGAGGAGCTCGGCCTTGAACCTGGCGAGACGTACCAGCTCAAGCTCTTCTTCGCCGAGCGGCACACGAGCGAGAGCAACTTCCGGATCGAGACGAATATCGCGCTGCGTCCGGCCAAGCTGCCGACGATGAGCGCGCTCGCCGACTGACCACGCGGGCGGGCGTTTCCCGCCGCCTGCCAAGACGCTGCAAAGGCCGAAGGCCCCGGGGTTGGTTCCCGGGGCCTTCGTTTTTCGCGGCCACGCGCGTTGCTGGTACGCCGAGTTCTGTGCGCCCCGCGGTTCCCGAGGGCCTGCGAGGCGCGGCGACCAGTTCTCTGCCGCACGCCGATGCCGGCGCG
>ERZ1740059.1284-NODE-1284-length-12656-cov-4.191175_pt1 | contig 12656 bp, 11 predicted proteins | sample MGYA00581744_ERZ1740059 | MGnify/ENA primary metagenome ERZ1740059 (study PRJEB43018, sample SAMN04849738) | marine metagenome | isolation source: floating plastic debris | place: Pacific Ocean | collected 2008-08-28 | study: EMG produced TPA metagenomics... | reverse complement strand
AGCCCGTAATCTAGCAGAAAATCTGGTGCGTTTGGGGCTGAATGTAGAGTTGTTAACTGCCTTTGGTGATGATACTGATGGTCGTGCTCTGCTCCAGAATTGTCAGGACCTAAACATCGGGGTACGCCACAGTATCCTTGCCGAAGGACATAAAGGTGCAGTGCATTTAGCCGTGCTTGATGAACAAAAAGACCTTTTTGCTGGAGTTGCTGATTTGTCCGTTTTGGAGGTGCTTTCTAATGCTTATTTAGAGGAGCAAAAAATAGCATTGGAGCAGGCAGAGGCTATTTGTGAGGAAACAAAACTATCAGAGGAAGCCATCGATTGGTTGCTAATGCAAGAGTGGGAAGTTCCGCTGTACCTTGATCCTGTATCTAGCCATCTGGCGAAACGTGTTGTAGATCAAGTGGGGCGCTTCCATACCATTAAAGCCAATCGTCGTCAAGCTGAGATTCTCACTGGTCGGCGAGTGCTTAATTTAGATGATATGAAGCAAGCGGCTAACAAATTATTAAACCAAGGGGTTGAGCGGGTTTTCATTACGCTCGGCAGCCAAGGGGCATTTGCAGCTGATCAGCAAAACCAAGTGCACTTAGCGGCGGCTAAAGTAACCGTAGCTAATACGACGGGGGCTGGAGATGCTTTTCAGGCGGGTTTGCTTTGGGCAAGCCGTCGAAAATGGTCGTTAGAAGACTGCTGTCGGGCAGGTTTGGCAGCTTCTACTATTGCCGTACGCTCCGAGCCAACGATTATCTCGCACGGAATGCCTTATCCCGAAAATGTGGAGACGGCCTTGCGAGTGGAAGAAACTGTGCGGAGTGCAGGAGCCATTCCAGCTACTATTGCGATCTTGGATGGCAAAATGTGTGCAGGGCTGAGTGAAAACCAAATTGAGCAGATTGGGCAGGCGGGCTTATCTGTTACTAAAGCAAGTCGCCGAGATTTACCCCTCTTGATTCGAGAACGAAAAATGGGAGCTACTACAGTGGCGGCCACTATGATTGTAGCAGCGGCGGCCAATATACCCATCTTTGCTACTGGGGGTATTGGCGGTGTGCACCGAGGAGCAGAAAAAACATTTGATATTTCTGCCGATCTACAAGAACTGGCACGAACCAATGTAGCAGTAGTTTCTGCGGGAGCAAAATCTATTTTAGACCTTCCACTCACCTTAGAATATCTGGAAACCCAAGGGGTTCCCGTTATCGGTTATCAAACTGCAGAGTTTCCTGCTTTTTATACGCGTACCAGCGGCTTGGCCGTTGATGCTAGGATGGATAGTGCTAATGCCATTGCGGAAATGCTACATACCAAGTGGCAATTGGGTTTGCAGGGCGGGCCAATAATTGCTAACCCCGTACCAGCATCTCACAGTATGAATCCTATATACCTGCAACAAATAATTGATCGAGCTATTGTCATGGCGGCGGAAGAAGGAATTAAAGGGAAGGCACTTACGCCCTATTTGCTCGCCACTATTAAGCAGTTAACGGAAGGAAAAAGTTTGGTGTCTAACATTGAGTTGGTAATGAATAATGCCCGTTTAGCAGGCGCTATTGCGGTAGCTTATCAAGCACAAAAAACGAACGTATGACCTACGTTTGGGTATTTGTTGGTGGTGGATTGGGCAGCTTGTGTCGTTTTGCCCTGGCCCAATGGCTCAATCGTAGTGATGATTACCCTTGGGGTACCTTATTGGCCAATGGATTAGCATGTATTATTCTGGGTGTACTGGTTGGAATGGCCAGTAAACAAAGTCTTTCTGCTGAGCCACGACTTTTACTCATGACTGGTTTTTGTGGTGGCTTCTCTACTTTTTCTACCTTCTCGAATGAGCTGGTGCAAATGCTTCGCCAAACAGATTATACTTCCGCTTTTATTTATCTGATGCTTAGCCTGGTATTTGGTTTGCTGGCTATTGTACTAGGTATGCGCGTGGCGGGATGATGTGATTATTGCTGGTAGCGACGCATTGTAATGTGTCTTTCCCCCCATGCATGGCAAAGAAAAAAACTGCTGTTTGTACAATAATTTTTCCGTTGCCTTGCAACCCTTCTATTTGGGCCCTGTCCTTAATATTGAAAGTTAACGAAATTACCCCACTGTGAATTAAGAATGACCGGGGAGATAAGACTCCCCGGTAGTTTTTAACTTAGCTACGGCAACATTTGGTCATGAAAAGCAAGAGGGCCGCATTGGACTATGTGAATACGCATCGAGAGATCATCGAACAGTGTCAAAAGGGAAACCGACAGGCACAGTTTGATCTGTACAAGCAATACAACCGTGCTATGTATAATGTATGCTTGCGGATGCTCTCTAACGAACACGATGCCGAAGATATTCTTCAGGTGTCCTTTGTGCAGGTCTTCAAGAAAATTGATTCTTTCCGTTTTGAAAGCGCTATTGGTGCCTGGATCAAGCGGATAGTAGTAAACAACTGCATTAATTTTCTAAAAAAGCGCCGACTCCAGTTTTCTGAATGGGATGCTAAACATGACCCCGTTGAAGTAGATAACGAACCACCTATGCCTGGTGGCGTGGAAGTAAAACAGGTGAAACAAGCGATGAATCAATTATCTGATGGCTATCGCACCGTATTCAGTCTGTATGCCTTAGAGGGTTACGACCACCAGGAAATCGCGGGTATACTCGGCGTAAGTGAAGCAACCTCGAAGTCGCAATATTGCCGGGCCCGTAAAAAACTGAAAGAGATTTTGCAGTCGCGCTATGCCTAAGATTGTGTGACAATCAGAGCGAGAGCGATTGGAAGTGTATCCTCCTGCCACGCCGTGGCGTGGTGGAGTGTATAAAGCGAGTGAAAAATGCAAAAGAACGATTTAGAAAAATTCATCCAGGATAATCGGGATGCGTTTGATGGCGCGCGCCCGAGTTTGAAGCTGTGGGCTGAGATTGAGAAGGAACTCGATCAAGAAGATGAGGAGCAATCCCCAGCTAGCAATATACATCCCTTGCGTGGCCGCCGCCCGTGGTATCAAATTGCCGCTTCTGTTGTCATCTTGCTGAGTGTGGGTGCCTTTGGTGGTGCTTACCTAACTCAGCAAAATAGTCAACCTACCGCACAGGAATTGATTGAAGAGTTCGCTCCAGAATTTGGAGAGATGGAAGTGTATTACAACCAACGCATCCAGGAAAACTATGCTCGTCTAACAACCTATACCCAGGATCCGGAAATTGATGCGGATTTGGCACAGGTAGACCAAGCTATGGCAGAACTACGTGCGGATTTAGAAAACGCACCTCCCGGACGCGAAGAGCAGATTGTACAGCAATTAATCGATAGTTATCGATTGAAGTTGGATATCCTGGAACGTATTCTTGAACAGATTGAAGCCAACAACAATATTACTACACCAGACAACAACAGCAATGAAACCAGTATTTAAACTACTCAAGGGGGGGGGCTTACTGCTTGCCGCTATGCTCCTTGTCGGCCAAGCGGTGGCCAAGGATGCTCCGCGCCGAGAGTTCTCAAAAACCATTAACAAGCAGTTCAATATGTCGGCCGATGGGTTGGTAGAACTATCTAACAAACACGGTAAAATTGACATTAAGACTTGGGACCAGAGCGCTGCTCGTGTTTCTGTAAAGATAGTAGTCGACGCCAAAAGCGAAGATGATGCCCAGGAGGTGTTTGACCGCATCAAAATTGACTTCTATAACACCTCTGAAACGGTAGGTGCAAAAACCGAAATTGCTGACCGCAAATCCAGTTGGTTTGATTGGGGAAGCAATAGTGATGATTTTGCAATCAACTACGAGGTTTACATGCCAGCCTCAGCTAACCTTGATGTTTCCGCTAAGTACTGTGATGTATACGCAGCAGCTATTGCTGGACGAGGCGAGTTTGCTGTCAAGTACGGCAACTTTAAACTAGACGGATTAGGTGAAGACAGCGAGATTACCTTGGCCTATGGAAATGGTACCTTGATTCGCTCTCGCGATCTTACGGTAGATCTCGCTTATGGCAATTTAGACGTGCAGGAAGCCAGTGATGTGAATATTGATATGCGTTACGGCAAGTTTATGGTGGATCGTGCTGGCGATATTCTTAGTGACTCTCGCTATTCTACCTTTAAACTGGATGAGATACGTGAATTTCGTAATGAAGGAAAGTACGATAATGTAGAGATTGGTTTTGCCGAAGAAGTGGTTTGCGAAACCCACTACACCAATGTAGTTGTAGACCGTTTGGCCCGTCGTATGAACTTGGATATGGCCTATGGTTCTGCTAAGACCAACCAAATTGAATCCAGTTTTGACGAAGTCAACTTGAATGGTCGCTATACCGACTTTAAGATTTACATGGATAGCGGCGTTGACTGTTCCATTGATCTTTCGGGGAGCTACGCTAACATTAATTTACCTTCTAATGGCATTAACAAAAATTATGATGCGCAGAATGGTAAGTCACACGAGGTACGTGGCACTATGGGAAGTGGCGGAAATAGCATGATTAAAGCGCGTATGAGCTACGGAGGAATTTTGGTTCGTACGAACTAGCATACTGAAAGTAACTTGAAATAAAATGGCCGGATGCATTATTGAATGCATCCGGCCATTTTAGTATAGGGAATCTCCATACGGATAAAATAAAAAAGGGCTCTGATACAATCAGAACCCTTTCTTATGGGATGTGGGCGATGAGAGACTCGAACTCCCGACCCCCTCGGTGTAAACGAGGTGCTCTAAACCAACTGAGCTAATCGCCCGAAATTTCAATAGCAAGGATAAAAAACGGAGACTAATATTCCTGGGATTATCTACCCTTGCTCATAAAGCGAGTGCAAATATATGCGCCCTTTTTTTATTATGCAAGACTGGTGTGCGAAAAAAGTGAAAATATTTTCTCCTTTCCAAGAGCAATGCTTTGCTCAGCCCCGCAGTTATATCTATTGTACCAAATCTCAAATCTCACTACTACATGTTCGGGATATCAGATATAAGGTACTTTTGTACGTATAAGTTCCCAAGAGAACATCACATACACATCCATACTTCAATTTATGAAACGCCTTTTACGCCGCCTTTTTATCATTCTGGGGATTTTTCTACTATTGGCCGTTGCCGCCTTGTGGGTAGCTACCAGCTTTTTTGCCGATCGAATTGGAGCACAAGTTGTAGAAGCTGTAAACGCTCAACTCAAGACAGAGTTAAAAATTGAAGGCTTTGAACTTTCCTTTATACGCACATTTCCAAATTTAGGGGCTAATCTCCAGGGGGTTCAACTAATGGGTACCAACGGAAAACCCGTATTACAAGCAGAAGAACTCTCTTTTCGTGCTGGCATTCTGGGAATGTTTGGTTCAAATCTCAAGATCAAGTCGGTAGTAGTTAGAGATGGTGAACTAAATATTATTATTGACCCACGAGGTAATACGAATTACGATATTTTCGTCGAGACAGAAGAGGAGGAAGAAAGCAGTAACAGTACGATCCAGTTGGAGGAGGCCATCATCAGAGGCATGCAACTCCGCTACGTTGATCAGCAAAGTAAGCAAACTGTTTCTGTGCTCATCAATGATGCCACAGTGGGAGGGCAATTTGGGGCGGCAAATTACCAGCTGAGTTCCACCGCTGAAATGTATATAGCAGCTATCGTATCCGAAAATGAGACCTACATTTCCAATGAGCCATTTAATTATAGTGCTCAGCTTGCGGTGAACACGGAATTGGGACAGTATCAAATTGAACAATTGGCCCTGCAATTGGGGGATTTACCCCTAGTTGCATCGGGTAATTTTCGTTTAGGCGAAACGGACCATTTTATTGATATGGAACTGGCCTCCAATGATGCACAATTGGAAGATATGATCAGTTTCCTCCCATCTTCGTACAAGAGAATAATGAAGGATATTGAAACGGGTGGCGAATTCTCTTTTAGTGCCGATGTAGAAGGGGTTTATGCCGAGAACCGGCAACCTAAAATAGAAGCAGAACTAAGCTTTGCCGGTGGCCGCTTGGACGGCGATCGGATACACGCCCGAGTACGCGATCTGGGGTTTGTAGCGTACTTTACTAACGGTGATTCGCAAAGTGAGGCGACCTCTAAACTAGTTTTAGAAAACCTGCACGGTGAATTTGAGCGTGAACCTTTTGCCATGGATTTGACGGTGGAGAATTTTAATGACCCTCGTATCATCTTTGCCGCCAACGGTACCCTTGCCCCCGGAGCACTAATGGGCTTTATTCCGGATGAACGCATCACAGATGGTACAGGTACAATCCATCTGCACAACTTGCGAGTGAGTGGCCGCTATAAAGATATGGTGAGTAATCAACGATCTGCGCGGGCGAAGATGAGTGGCGAACTGGATTTTGAAGGCGCTGGTTTTACCATCAATGGAGAAGATGTGCAACTCACGGAAGGCAAGGTAACATTGGATCAAAACCGACTTATGGTAGCGGGCGTGAAACTAGAAGCTCCTGGGACTAATATGTACTTTGATGGTACGGCAACAAATATCCTACCAGTCATTTTTGCTGATTCTGTGAATTCGAAAAATGCCCGCTTGCAATTTGATGCTCGCTTACAAGCTACGGACTTAGATATTGACCAACTGCTAGCGCTGGGTGATCCGGCTGAAGAGGTACAAGAACGTGCCCTGGAAACAGGGAGTGTAGATTCGCTAGCCCAGGCTGAAGTGGAAAAACGAGAATATTTCACGCGCTTCCTAGATGGAACTTTTGCTGCCGACATTCAGCAGTTTAATTACGGAGAGATCAGTGGAGAAGACTTCAAAGGTAATCTGGAATTTGAAGATGGAATCATGCGTATCAAGGGCCAAACCAAGGCTATGAATGGCGAATTCCTACTGGATGGTGAAGCGAATTTTAATGACCTTCCTTCCCTCACAGCTAAGCTAACCGGTAACTCAATTGATATTCACGAATTTTTCCGCCAATCCGAAAATTTTGGGCAAGATTTTCTAGTGGCCGATAACCTCTCTGGTCGTCTCGATACCCGAATTTACATTGAATGTTTTTTTGATGAACAGGGCAATTTTCTACAAGATAAGCTGAGAGTACTGGCTGGTGTTGGGGTAAATGATGGCGTTCTGCAAGATTTTGCTATGCTGGAAAACTTCTCCACTTTCGTTAATGTGCGCGACTTACGGGAGATTCGTTTCAGTAATCTGGAAAACTTCTTTGAAGTAAGGAATAGCAAACTTTACCTACCAGTAATGTTCATCCAAAGTAATGCCCTAAACATGACTATTAGCGGCGAGCACAGTTTTGATCAAAGTATTGCTTATTACGTGAAAGTCAACGCAGGTCAAGTATTGGCTGATCGTTTCCGCCGCCACAATCCTCGCTTGCGTCCTAAGCCAGCTCGCCGCCGAGGTTTCTTCAATCTGTACTATGCCATTCTGGGGCATTTAGATGACTATAATTTCTCTTCTGATAAACGTCGTGTACAGAATGATTTTCGCGAAAGCGAAAGCCGTAAACGCGATATTCACCTGGAGCTGGAACGCCGCTTTGGTACGATCATCGAACTGGTAGAAGAACCGCTGGACTGGCGTGATATTCCCGAATACGAAGAAGATCCTGATAGCGATGAGCCAGAGTTTCTGGATATGGAGATTGAAGGAGGTGGTTCTGGGAGAAACTAATTTTTCCAATTTTTCTTCTCTTGCTCAATATGATGCAAGACAACATTTACACCGTATTTTTCCTTAATGTGCTTGGCTAGCTGATCTGCCGCGTAGACAGAGCGGTGCTGCCCACCGGTGCAACCAAAGTTTACTTGTAGGTGCGTGAAGCTACGTTCTATATAGTTTTCTACGGCAGCATCAACTATTCGGTAGACGTCCTGTAAATAATCGCCAATTTCGCTATGGTGCTGTAAGAAATTAATGACCGCTTCGTCGCGGCCAGTGAGTTTTTTGTAGGGTTCATAACGACCCGGATTATGTACAAAACGACAGTCGAACACAAAACCTCCTCCATTGCCAGAAGTGTCTTCTGGTACACCCGTTTGCTTGTAACTAAAGCTGTTAATACTCACGGTGAGTAAACTCGAACTGGCTTTTATTTTATCAAAAGGTTCAAAGCGTTTGGAGGCAATCAGTGCCTCAAGTGCTCGTTTAAGCTCTGGCATTGCAATGGGCACTTTATTATTTTCCAGTAACCATTTGATATTACGCAAGGCGAAAGGAATACTCTGTAGAAAATGCTCCTTACGCTCATATAACCCCCGAAAACCGTAGGCACCCAACACTTGTACGGAGCGCATAAAAACGTAGCCATAAAAATGGGTGGTAAAAGCCTCCCGGTCTACAGAAATTATTCCTTCAAGTGTATCCAGATAATGCTGAAGTAATTCGGTGCGAATATCTTCTGGAATATTGGCCTTCGCCTGATAAAGCAAGCTGGCTAGATCGTATTGTAGCGCACCTCTCCTACCTCCTTGGTAATCAATAAAGATCGGCTCGCCACTTTTGATCATAATATTCCGGGTCTGGAAGTCGCGAAACATGAAATGAGAGGTGTCCGTTTCTAGTAGAAAATCAGCTAAACGGTGGGCGTCTTCTTCCAGGAGTTGCTCATCAAAAGGGATATGCGCGAGGCGTAAGAAGTAATACTTGAAATAATTAAAATCCCAAAGCATTGACTGCTTGTCGAAGTTAGTACGGGGGAAACATTTTTCGTAGTCGAGCCCTTCGCCACCTTGTACTTGTAGTCGAGCTAGCTGCTCCACTACCCGTTTATATATTTTGACCAGATAATCGGGAAAGTAATCGCCCTTTTGCAGTAGATAACTGTAAAGGGTAGTGGCTCCTAAATCCTCCTGTAGATAAATATTTTGAGCTAAATCTTCAGCGTAGATGGCAGGAACGGGTAAGCCTTTTTCATGAAAGTACTTTGAAAAACTTACAAATGCCTCATTTTCCTGAGCATGCGGATTATAGGCACCCACAGCTACTTTATTTTTGCTTTGCAGCCGGTAATAAATTCGGTCAGAACCGGAAGGAGCAAGAGGGAGCACCAGAGTAGGAACTTCTCCACTCCATTGCTCAAAAAGGTTGCTGAGTTTTTGTTCGATTGCTATGGAAGCCATGAAAGAGAGGTTTTATTTATCTAGCCTAGGTTAACAGTATCAAGGCAAAGTGTTGGTCATCAAACTATTGGGTAGTTTAGCTCGGAAATCGGAGGTTCTAAATGTTTTCCGAATTCCAATTTCCCACTTCTCCCCTTTGGATAAGTAAAAAGTTAGAAATAGGAAGTATGAAAACTTTCTAACTTCTAACTCCCTATTTCTAACCTCCGACTTCCCACTTCCGATATCGTAATGGTAGAGAACAGGTAGCGAAAATGCTGTTTTCTACAAAATGGTTGTTCTGTGTGGGCCAAAGAAAAACCCTGTCGATAGTTTAGTACCATCAACAGGGCTTGTTTTGAAGGGCGTAAGGCGGGGTGATGATTTAGGAATGACTTAGATCACCCTTCGCCTTTGGTTGTTTGAAAATAAGTAGATGTTTCTTCCAGGCTGGGATTTTTATACTGCTGCACGACGACGTGCTGGGCGGCGTACTTCCAAGTAAGCGCTTGCACCCGGGCGTGATAGCAAGTCAGACAATAATTCTTTAGCGCGGAAAAGCTGTGCTTTAACGGTACCAAGCGGAATGCTCAGTTCATTAGCGATTTCTTCGTAGCTCATCTCCTTAAAGTAGCGCAGCTCGATCATGATACGGTACTTGTCGCTGAGGCGTGTTAGCAAATGACGCATCAAACCAATACGCTGATCGCGAATAACGGCTTCTTCAGGATTGAGCCCTGTTGCGTGCAAAGTGCTGGAATAATCTTGCGAGCTTTCCTCATCTATACGCTCATCAATAGACAGGATTGTCAATTTCTTCTTACGTACAAAGTCAATACAGTTGTTCACTGCAATCTTGTACAACCAAGTGCTAAAAGCATAGTTGGGTACGTAAGAGGCCATGCGGGTAAATGCTTTACCAAAGGCCTCGATCGTTAGATCATGAGCATCCTCGCGATCGTTGGTCATGCGCAGCATCAAGTGATAAATGCTAGCGCGATGACGCTCCATCAATTGTGCATAGGATTGTTGGCACCCTGCTTTAGCTCGCTCTACGAGCTGATAGTCATTGAGTGCTTTTTGTGTCAGTTTTGGGTTTTTAATTGCTACTTCCATTTTCGTATTCGGCTACCGGTTAATAATGACGGTGCGAAAACGATATAGTAGACCAGGTAAAGGAAATCCAGCAAGGGGAGAAAAGGGAGCAAATTTTGCTCGCCTAAGTGTTTGCTGACTCCGTGGGATACATGGAGAACTACGCCCATCCGCACCAAGAAATTTAGTGTCAAAATGTGCCACCAGTTAGGAATCAAAATCAAGAGCAGGACCGTCAGCACATAGAAAGCAAAATGACTTAAAGCCAGGGTGCTTAATGCGATTTGGTGTTGCCAGCGATAGTGACTGCCCACACTGAGGTGGCGTCGTTTTTGGATGTAGTAGCCTCTCCAAGAGGTTGCCGGAGCGGAGTAAACCCGCGCTTCCGGAGATAAATTAATAGTAGTATTTCCAGCATGAGCCATCTGATTGACCAGCAAGTCGTCGTCGCCGGAAATCAAATGTACATGCTTGTCAAAGCCTTTTGCCTGCCAAAAAACAGATCGGTGATAAGCCAAGTTTCGGCCCACACCCATATAGGGATGGCCGGCTAGTGCAAAAGAAAAATATTGTATGGCGGTGTAGGAAGCCTCGAAGCGAATAAAGCGGTTAAGCCATCCACTTCGTTCAAGGTAAGGACCATAACCTAGTACAATTGTACTATCAGATAATGATCGTTGCATTACCTTTAACCATTGGCGACTCTGAGGTCGACAATCAGTATCAGATAAGAAAAGTCTTTCAAAGCTCGCTTGTTGAATGCCCAAGCTTAAAGCCGCTTTCTTACCGGGTGAAGTCTGAGTCCGGATTGAAAGCAAGCGTAAGGTCGAAAATTTTTTTTGAAATTCCAAAACTACCGCCGCAGTTTTATCGGTAGAATTATCATCGACTACGATTAATTCGAAATTTGGATAGTCTTGTTCGAGGAAAAGAGGAAGGTTTTTTTTGAGATTTTCGGCTTCATTGCGGGCACAGAGAATAACACTCACGGGCGGGAGCTTCTCTTCTGTAACATCGGTATACATTGGTTGTGCATAGCGTGCTAAATGCCTAAATCGAATACCCCAGAAGAACCATTGCAGCATGGTACAAAGTGCCAGCAGCAAAATCAGTATCAGTATCACTATATATTAAGGATGTGCAGCAACCCAAACTTCGCCGTCCGTAAAGATTTCTTTCTTCCAAATGGGGACAGTTTGCTTCAGGGTGTCAATGGCAAATTGGCAAGCAGCGAAGGCTTCTAAACGGTGTGGCGTTGCTACCGCAATAATTACGGCTATTTCACCAATCTCCAACTCCCCTACTCTATGGTGAATAGCTACGCGTTCTGCTGGCCAGCGTTCTTTGACCGCTTCCGCAATTTTACGCATTTCACTAATGGCCATAGGTTCGTAGGCCTCAAAGTCCAGGCGTCGTACTGGTCGGCCACCAGTTTGTTCCCGTACCGTACCCACAAAATGAACAATGCCGCCGCAGGCTGCTCCCGCCACCCAGTCTTGACAGTGCTGTAAAGACAAGGGTGTATTTAATAGTTGTATATCAATTGCCATAGATAAGTTGAACTAGCCCCCAGCTACTGGAGGAATGATTACTACCTCATCACCAGACTTGATCACCTGTTCCATGTCGGCATATTCGGTATTAATTGCAATGGCCACCGAGCGCAGTTCCTGGAGCGCAGGGTACTGATCATGTAAATCTTCCAGAAGCTGTTTGACGGTGCTATTTTCTTGTGCTTCCACTTTGATATTGGAAGTGCCAAAGATGTCTCGAGCAATACCAAAAGCCATGATTTCAATCTCCATTGACGTATTTGTTTATTTTTTAATACGATAGGGCGTAGGCGCAAAAACTCATTTTCCACATCTTTTTTAACAAAATTTTAACACTTCTGTTGATGACTGTGCATTTGGCTTCAAAGATCACTATTTTATTCTGTGCGACCTGGGCTAACTGCCAATTTATACTGGATCACTGTTAGTTTATGATACATAAATAGGAGAAAATTTCACCGTGTGTAAGTAGCAAATAGTTGAAAAATAAGGTTTTAGCGTACTAAGGCTCGCAATGAGGCAAAATCCTTGCCTGCGACCTGTAAAGCCAATAATTTTGCCCCAGCTTAAAAGATAAAAGCAAATAAGGTGGTTGCGTTTTGTAACAACCTTGCCCCAGAAAGGGTAAACTAAGTGAAATCCGGCTACCCCAAGAGAAATGCTATCCCCAATCGTTGTTAATCCCCAACGATTGCATTTCGAACCAGGCCGGCTTTGTTTGACGAAATTGAACATAATGAAATTCCCGTGGACGATCCTTGTCCTGATATTGCTAGCAGTATCGGCGACAGAAGGTCACACAAATCCCAATTCGAAAGCAACTGAAAACACTACTTTTCTCAATACCCGCCTTTCGGATGAAACTGTGGAAGAGCGCATCGCTCAATTTGGGCTTCCTTTCGATGCTCACACCACACCACAAATCATGTCGCTGATTCGCCGTT
>ERZ1740059.1283-NODE-1283-length-12664-cov-9.788881_pt1 | contig 12664 bp, 12 predicted proteins | sample MGYA00581744_ERZ1740059 | MGnify/ENA primary metagenome ERZ1740059 (study PRJEB43018, sample SAMN04849738) | marine metagenome | isolation source: floating plastic debris | place: Pacific Ocean | collected 2008-08-28 | study: EMG produced TPA metagenomics... | reverse complement strand
ATATTGAGCTGGTCGCAAATTGCTAATAGCTCTTTGTTTTCCAAATTCAATTCCTTTGATAATTCGTAAATTCTAACTTTGCCGTTGTTCATCCACTCTTCCCCTATAATTTACAGTTTTAACGGATGGTTGCCAGATGCAGCGACATCTCCATCCTTGGGTTACTGTGTAACGATTGCCATTTTCAATTTGAAAAAGGTTCTCCTTCTTAGGAAAGAGAGATGTTTTGCAAGGATTGCTGGCATCTCCACCAGGCAATAATAATTAACGCCGGACTGCGCCCAAGCGTTATCAATTGCCGATATTTAATTGTTTGTTTTCTTGATCTTGAATGTGGGTCTAACACATGAAAGGCTGTAATGACTAAGTTTTGCAACTGCTCATTATCATATAACATAACCATGTGTCAATACTCTTTTATAATTGTGGCACTAACCTTCTTTACTAAAAGATAATTTAATCAATGGCACTATCGGACATAGTCTTTGAGTACTATTGTTCTAAAAATTACCTCCTGTCTCATAACTTTTGGACAAAGCCTATGACAGGTTATTACTTTGAGATAAGCGCTGCCACAATGTTGTATACAGTGTTTCTGGCACTGATGCACGCAACGCTCGTCCCAGTCGATTTTTTTTATGAGCAACTTGTAGGCAACTCGGATTTGGACAGATATAGGCAGAACGCCCCATGCCCTCATATAATTGTACCTTTCCTGAAGGAAACACGCGGACAATCCGCCAAAAATCCTCTTTTATACTCACTTTTCGACAACTAATACAACGCCTCCAATTCGGTTTCATTTTAACTGACTATTAGATTTTAATTATTGTACGATCGATGCTATTAATAAATTGTTTGATTCTCAGACTCAAATTCTGACTCAGTTTGCTCGAATGAAGTTTGATTCTCTTCTGAATTAACTTGTTGTTGATTTCCCAGTTCTAAATTGTCAGATTGCAGTTTCTGGACATCAAGTTCTTCAAGTTCTTCAAGTTCTTTTAATTCTTCTAATTCTTCAAGTTCTGCTGCGTGTTGTGCCCTTGCAGCGGCAAATTTTGTATCTTCTGCAACGAAATCATACTTAACTTTGTCTTTGATATCTATTTTCCAGCCTGTAAGTCTAGCAGCTAAACGAACATTTTGTCCTTCTTTACCAATTGCTAAACTTAATTGATCTTCGGCTACAAGTACGTGAGTTTGTCTGGTTTCTGGGTCCATAAGCCGAACATCATCAACTCGTGCCGGACTTAAGGCATTGGCGATATAAGTTGCTGGATCTGGAGACCAACGAATCACGTCAATTTTTTCGCCGCGTAATTCATTCACGACTACTTGAATCCGAGAACCCCGCGCTCCAATACAAGCACCAACTGGATCGACATCTCGGTCTAAAGTATCTACTGCTATTTTTGTTCTTGGTCCCACATAAGAAGATGGAGGATTAGCTTCCCGTGCAACGGCAACAATTCTTACAACCTCATCTTCAATTTCTGGTACTTCGTTGGCAAAAAGATATACGACTAAACCAGCATCGGCTCTGGAAACTAGTAATTGCGGTCCTCGTTGTTGACCCCGCGATACTTTTTTTAGATACACTCTAAAAGTAGCACCAATGCGGTAATTATCGTTGGGTAGTTGTTCGCGTTTGGGTAATTCCGCTTCTACTTCTGGCTGACCAAAACCACTGGTAACAGCCATAATTACCGATTGTCTTTCAAACCGCAGCACTCTTGCTTGCAATACTGTTGCTTCTAAATCTTGGAATTCTTCTTGAATTAATTGTCGCTGCTGGTCGCGCAGTTTTTGCGATAATACTTGCTTGGTTTGCATCGCCGCCATGCGACCAAATTCTTTTTTGTCGGGAGTTACGTCTACAACTACTTCCTGCCCTACTAGTTGCGCTGCATCATCACCCCTCAATTCTTCGACTTCTTTAATAACGTCATTAAGAGCAATTTGATGGTCGGAGTTTGTAACTTCTTCAACTATAGTTTTTGTAGAAACAACGCGAAATCCTTCATCTTCGATATCAAGTTCTACTTCAAAATTTTCAAAGTAATCTTCATCAAACTGTCTGCGATCTAAATTTTGGGCGCGACGATAACGTTCGTAACCTTTAAGCAGCGCTTCTCTAATTGCTGACTGTACTGCAAGACGCGGCAAATTTCGCTCCCTACTTATACTTTCAATCAATTCTTTTAATCCAAGTAATTTAAGCATTGACATATATTGTTCTCCTTTAAAAAATTGCTACCGGAAACACCGGAATTAAAGACGATAAATAGGTGTGTCTTGAAAAGTCGATCGTGGGGGAGACCACGCTGGCTCCCCAAGACGGCACTTTTCGCCTTTTACAAAACGGCCGTCTTGACCGAAAGCAATGGTTAATTCTTGGTTTGAGGACCAATATAACCATGTTTATGCTCTTCGGAGTAGCAAAAAACCGCTCTTGTTCACCTAGACAAAAAGCAGTCCTGGTTAGATAACGTCTCCCTACTTAATCCCGTTCTTCATCTAACTGCACGGTGGTAATATTTGAACGGGGAATTTCGATGACACGACCCTTTTTGTTTAAGTAAACGCTTTTTTCGTCCCGACGAACCAGTTTACCATTCCACTCAGAACGTCCTTGATGTGGAGAAGAAGTACAAACCTTAATGGGAAACCCTTTAAAAGAGATAAATTCCCGGTCGGTCTGCAATTGCTGAGAAATTCCGGGACTAGAGACTTCCAATACATAAGCATCCCTAATCATTGATGCTGAATCCAAACTTTCTTCTAAATTACGGCTCATACGCTCGCAATCATTCAAACTAGTATCCTCTTTGGGATTACGGATGTCTACTCGCAGTACTGGTGGGTTTTGATTGGTATGAAAAACCACTTTCACGACCTCTAGTCCAAGGTCTTCTGCTACTGGTGTCGCTAAGTCAATGATTTGCGGAACTAAAGGATGAGTCATGTGGCTATAACAACAAAAAAAGTGGGCAACTACCCACTCCCTGCGATAAGGATATCTTCCAAGAAGTCTTCCAACGAACTGTAAGATAGTTCGTCCTTAATCTGAGTTTAGCGCATTTTTTCAAAATGCTTGCAGCAAAAAATGTACAATTACTCATTTCGAGTTGGTTGACACTCCCCAGGAGGATTCTCAGTTCACCCTTCGGGTATCTGCCTTCGGGAGACGCTTCGCGTTCCTCGCGCCGAGTCGTGCTGCGCTGAACACGAAGTGACTCGTCAGAGTAACTGCTTCACCGTCGCAACTTGCTTTTTTCCAAGATTTCTCCAGGAAAAGTAGAGGTTCCAACTCCAGCCCGCGTTAATTCGGGAATGTCCTTCCCTACTCATGGTGTACAGAATTTGTTTTTTTGTTTCACAGACTTCTCAATCGCTAGATTGGATTAGGCAGCATACCGTTCAAATATACTTTTTACCTTGTCTGCTTATGAATCGATTGTGGCATTTTAGCTTTCATTCCCGGATTTAAAATCGCGGGGTTTTAGTCTAACGATTCACTTGGCAGCATTTTCTTTATAAACATAAGGCTTCCCTTTTGAGATTGTATCTGCTAGCAAGGGAAGAGATGTTTCTGTTCGTAGATTTCTAGTTTGTTCGAGAATTTGTTCTATATCTTCTTCTGAAAGGCGCTGAACGTAATTAAGCTTAACTTCTTCTAAGAAATCAATTAATAGGCTTTGTATTTCTGAGAGTACTTGTTTTTGTTGAATTTCGTCTGCCAAGGTTTTTGAGAAGCGTTTCACTAGTTGGCTTGAAAGTTTGGCGGAAACTGGGTCTTCTGTAGCTGATACTACAGCACGGTAGAGGTTGCTGGCAATTTGAGTCGCCAATTGTTCGCTCAACTGCGAAGGCATTTGTCCAATTCCGGGTAAGTTTCGGAAATTGCGATAGATTGGAGACTGGTCAAATGCGCTTTCAATATTGTGTTGTAGAAGAGCAATTATTTCTGGTTGGATTTTTGGCAGCACTTGGTAAAGAACTGTTTGTATGAAAATTCCTCCCAAGGCTTCTATTTCATCAATGTTATTTATGTCTATATAAGGTCGTACTGTTTGACTTTTCTGCAACCAACGAGTTAAATCTCCTCGTTTAATTAAATTTTGAGTTTGATTTATCACTCGTAGTACTACAATTTGTGTTATTTCTTCAGAAAAATTAGCTACAATCTCTTGTTGTATTTGCTGACGTATGCTTTGTAAATTTAATAACTCTGCTTTTTCTAAACGAAATAATACAGTTATTATTCGCAACCAACGCCAAGAAGGTAGTATTAAAAATATGTCGTACCAATGCCATAAAACAGCATTTACCCACGTAAATCCAGGATGACGGCGTTTTATATAATAACTCCGAGCTAATAATTCCAGTGCAAATAAAATTACAAATGGTAAGTCAATTATCCAAAAATTATCTATCAATTCCCCATTTTCACCGATACCTCGGTAGTAGTTGGTAGCAATTAGTGGTTTAATTTTCTCATTAAAAAAGTTTAGCTCTCTATCTAAACCTTGTTGACCTTCTTTTAATAAATAATCAGTACTCCAGAAAATCGTAAAAGCACGTTTAGAAGATTCATTATCAAGGCGATCGCGCATCCGATTTTTGATTTTTTCTAAAGTGCCGCTTTTATTAACTGCTGCGAATGGATTATTTTCGATCGTTTCCAAGCTCAATTCGCGTAATTCTTCTAATTTTTTTCCATAAATATCCGTTCTTAATTCTTTTTCGCTAATGGGCTGCTCGAATGATTCCAATTTTTTTAAATAATTTTCAGTTTCCCGATGAGGTTCAATTCCTTTAATCGGGTCATATATTTTTTGTATTTGAGGCACATTTCGGAAGTAAAAATCACGCCATTCAATATAAGTCGTATTAAATAGTACTAATCCTAAGTTTACCGTGGCGGTAAGTGCCATAAGTTTTTCAAACCAAAGTTTTCGTTTTTTAGTAAGTTTTCTATTTTTCATTGTTATGTCAGTGTTATTACATATTTTTAACTGATACAGAGTATTTTATTTACTAATGGCAACAGATTATAGAATGTTTTTTACAAGGTAAATATTTTTTTTAAAGTGTATTTTGCATCACTGAAAATGTTAATTCAATCCAACATTATTCAAGGATGTATACAAGCTTTTAATAGATATGTCTATAGGAAGATGACATGATAGTTTCGACTTAGATATTGAAATAATTACAAAAAAATTATGTAAATCAAAAAATCATTAATAATAAAAAAAATATTGAAAAAAATACCTTAAATAAACTTAAAATGCAGCTGTACGGTTTTAATATACTGCCGAATTAAATGACTCGGAGTTTTAATTATGTGGTGTGGGTTTAGTAATAAGAGCAGACTTCTGGCAACAGCCTGTCTAATTGCAGGTGGTATAACAGTTTCAAGTGGAGTTTTAGCAGTTCGTCAGCGGAATTATACTCCACGAGAATTTCGTTCTGTTTTGTACGGATTGGGATATAACGTGGGAGTATCAGATGGACCTCTGAGTGATGCTCAAACTAAAAAAGCAATCCGCGAATTTCAACGGGGTTACAAAATAGGAGTTGACGGTATAGCAGGATCGCAAACTCAAAATCTTGCTGCCGATATTGTTAAAAGTCTCAAGTACAATTTGAATTTGGTCGCCAAGCCGAATCCCAAGTTACCTCTCAATCAATTTTATGGACCAAGAACCCAAGAAGTAGTTAAGGAATATCAAGTAGAGTTAGAGGTTGAACAAACTGGAATAGCCGACTTGGCTTTCCGGCAAGAACTTAATCAACAAGCAAAGCAAAACCCTCAACAACCCGAACCTACAGCAACACCGGAAGCAACACCGGAAGCGACACCATCACCAACAGCGACCCCTGAAGTAACGCCAACTCCTGTTATACCAGACTCTTCACCCACTCCGGTAATACCAGAATCTTCACCAACTCCTACAGAATCCCCCGACTCGGAAGATGAGGAAGCGACACCAACTCCTACTCCTAGGTCATCACCTTAGGTAGTAAATAGCTCGGGGAGTTAGGAGTTAAACTACTTTTGTGTCTCCCTATTTATCTAACTGTTTTATTCCTCCATAGGTCTACCTTTGGGAACTGGAAGAAGTGGACGGCGGTCATCATAAGGCATGGGGATGTACTGCACCGAAGGTCTTCCTCCTTGTGGTTGCGGGTACAGTTCCATCAGGTCGTAGACAATTCGGGGCAGTCCAACTGTAACGGGCAGCCCCATTTCCGTTGCTTCTTCAACGGTTACTGGGTAATCGTGAGTCACTTTTCCCGTTGTCAAAGCTTCGATGATGTTTTCGATATTTTCTGGGTTAACTTTTTGTTTGGGGATGCAATCTTGAAGCAAAGTCCTCACAAATCGCTGCACTTGGTTTATGGCTTTGCGGGATAAATCAGCCATAATTAAAGTTTGGTCGTCAACGTCACTAATTGGTTTATCTTCAACAACTTTGAGGATACTCGCTGCGGGAAGATTGCCAAGTTGGGGATCTACAGGCCCGAGAACTGCATTTTCATCCATAACAATTTCATCGGCTGCAAGGGCAAGCATTGTACCGCCACTCATGGCATAGTGAGGTACAAAAACACTTACTTTGGCTTGATGGCGAATTAAAGCTCTAGCAATTTGTTCGGTAGCCAGAACCAAACCACCGGGAGTGTGTAAAACCAAATCAATAGGCACATCTGACGGAGTCAGGCGAATTGCCCGGAGAATTTTTTCTGAATCTTCGATGGTGATGTAACGCGAAATAGGTACACCCAAAAAACTGATCGACTCTTGACGATGAATCAGCAGAATTACCCTACTTTTACGTTTTTGCTGAAACTCATCGATACTGCGGAAGCGACGATATTCCATTTGACGGCGCTGCCAAATCGGTTGCAAAGAAGAAAGCAGCAGAAAAATCCAAAATAGATCGAAAATACCAAAGCTCATAAGAAAAATGAATGATTGAATTTTAAGACTTTACGTCATTAATTCTCACAATTTTTGGTGTATGGCAAGTCTACCCGGGGAGACACTTATCAATTATCAGTTTTGTATTTATTCTTCCCCTTCTTCCTTTCTAGCTAGCAGTAGCTGAAGTTTGCCCGTTAGAATTCCCAGCAACCAATCCCTAAAGCTACCAAAGTATTCATGTCTGAGAGAATTGAAACATTTATTTAACCAGGAAGATACAAAGACTTTAAGAAAATAATATGCCGCTTAAATCAATCCACTCTAGTTTGTTAAATCTTAGTTAAACATTACAAAATCACTCAATAATTCCGTAATATATTGAAATTTGACACATCATTAAGATTATGTATCAACTAATTACTTTTACAAATATTAATACTGCTTGATTGAGAAAAATTTCAATTTAGGCAATAAGACAATTGAAAGAGAAATTTATTTAAGTTGAATCCGAAATACTTTAATTTCTCTTTGTAGCAATTGATATTGTTTGAAATACCGATCTCATATTCGAGACTTTACACAAAGATAAAAGATTTAACCTGATGTTAAAAAATTTACGATTAAAACAAAAATTTACAGTTTTACTGGTAGTAATTTTGCTTCTAGGCGTTAGTGTGAGTGGGTTAGCTCTATCTTTGGTACTTAGACAAAATGCTGAGCGCGAAGTTGCGAATACGGCTTTGATTTTGATGGAAACTATGAGTTCAGTTCGCAATTATACTAATACTCAAGTCAATCCGGAATTAACAGCTAAATTAGAGACAACTTTTCTACCCCAAAGCGTACCCGCTTATTCTGCTAGAGAGGTATTTGAGAATCTGCGAAATAAAAGAGAATATAAAGACTTTTTTTATAAGGAAGCGACACTTAATCCTACTAATCTTCGAGATAAAGCTGATGCTTTTGAAACCAAAATTATTGAGCGTTTCAAGGATCAAAATAAACTAAAAGAATTGAACGGTTTTCGTTCGCTTCCTGGTGGAGATATCTTCTATATTGCTCGTCCTTTAGCTGTGACAGAAAAAAGCTGTTTGGAATGTCACAGTAGAGTTGAAGCTGCACCAGCAAGCATGATAGAGCGTTATGGTACAGCTAATGGATTTGGATGGAAGTTAAATGAAATAATCGGCGCTCAAGTTATTTCAGTACCTGCGAACAGAGTGATTCAAAAAGCTAATAAATCATCTGTTGTCATCATTGGTATTGTATCTATTGTTTTTATGGCAGTCATTGTATTAGTCAATATATTCTTGAATACACAAGTTGTTCGGCCATTGAAACGGATTACCCGCGTAGCTGAAGAAGTTAGCACCGGACATATGGAAGTTGAATTTGACCAAGTATCCAATGACGAAATTGGTAATCTTGTCAGAGCATTTAAAAGAATGAAATTAAGTTTAGAAATGGCTATGAAGAGACTAAAAAAACCTAATAATACGTCGAAGAATACAAATTAAAAATTATAAATATTACAGTAGTATAATTTCTAAAATTCTAGGGTTAAAATTGGGAGCATCCCAATGCAAGCAAAAATACAATTTGGTAGTCCGTTCACAAAGTATGCGCACTATAAAAAATAAATTTACACATTTGGGATGCTCCCTTAAAATTTTGAATAACTATACACTATCGGCTATATTTCAGATTTAAGATAATTAAAAATATTTTTATTTCAAGCATTATAATACTTTGTCTATTTTATCTATTTGCTTAACTAATAAGTTCCGGTTAATTTGAAGAAAATACTTGCTGTGTAAACTTAACTGCCATTTGGGAATCAGGAATTTCTATTGCTAATAATTCCACAAATTCATGTGGTGTCAATTGGGAATTTTGTGCTAATACATCTTCTATAATCAAATTTGCCATTGGTCCTATACAATAGGCTAACTGTTGATGACAATTTTTGATGAATGTTGGGCTTAGTAAGTTTAAGTGTTGCCGATTCTCAATTGAGCGAACTACTGTTTGTTCTACTTCGCTATAATATGGCGATATTGTAGGAGTTAACTGGGGATCGGTTACAACTAATGTTGGAGCTTCGCAAAGATCCTCGCACAAAGATGAAAATCCTTGCTGCTCTCCGATTCTTTCTAGTTGTGTCATAACTTCTCTAGTTGTTTGATATCGCCCTTTTGGCGTATCTACCAACATTTTATTGAGTATTGACGCAAAAGCATCGCTGATATCAGCATAAACTCGCCAGTTCCAATCAAGCGAATATCTGTCCATCAAGTGTGATGGATTTTTACCAGTAAGCAATACTATGGCCGTTACTCCTAATGCGTAAATATCGCTGCTTGCAGAACACAAACCCAAACTAATTTGTTCGCGAGGGGCATATCCAACTTTTCCCACAAGAGACATATTACCAGCAAATTCTGTTTGATTTATTTTGCCAGATTCGTTGAGTTTTGCTATTTGTTTACCTACACCAAAATCAATTAGTACTGGTAAATTTCTGCCTTCAGGCAACATGATATTATCGGGAGAAACATCTCTATGAATGACTTGATGTTGATGGACGTATTCTAAAACTGGTAATAGTTTTTTAAGCCAAAATATGACTTCATCTTCTGAAAAAGTTTGCCCGAAATTTTGACGTTCTTGTAATAATTTTGAATAGGTTTTACCATTAACATATTCTTGTACTAGGAACAGCCTACCTTCACCTTCAAAACAAGCTAAAAAACGTGGTATTTGAGGATGTTCTAAATTATGGAGAATTTTTGCTTCTCTTTTGAACAAATCGCGACATTTTTCTATTCCATTACTACCAGTACCGAAAGGAGCAAATTCCTTGAGGACACAAGGTTCTTTGAAGCGACGTGTATCATAGGCTAAGTAAGTCCGTCCAAGTCCTCCTTGTCCCAGCATTCTTTGGATTATATAACGATTATCAATTAAAGTCCCAGAAGCTATTTCTGGTTTTGTCAAAGAGGGCACAGACATTGACTTTTCACTCCTAAAAGTTATAGCTATTAAATTATTAGGTCAAAATTTATTCCAGTATGCAAATGCGTTGCTGATGACCAAAAAAAATCGGATACAAGCCCCCGGATTTATCCGTGGAATAAAAAAAATTTTTCCTTGTTTCAAGTCCCTCGATTCATGAATGGGGTAATACTTTTGACTTATTACCTTGATACTTTTGATTTCCGCGAAGCGGTTGACACTAATGTTTCATAGTAAACAGTATTTCTATGACAGATAATTTATACCTTTATCCCCTAATTGATGGGGATAGAACTCTTACGTAAATGCCATCATTTTTACGAGCATCTTTATTATCTATCACTATTAATTTTAGATATTTCGCCAATACTTTATAAAACTTTATGAAAAATAACAAAAATTTATTTTTTATCCAAACTCGATCCATTGGTATTATTTATATTGTTAAGTAGGTACGTGGGAAAAATTATTTTTATGACAAGTGAGTAGTGAGTAGTGACTAGGAATAAGGTAGGATAAATAATTTACATTCTTTTACATAGTTTGATTTATTTATGCCTACCTACTTAGATACTTCTGGTAACAAAACTGCGGGTGTTTCTTTAACCCTTGCCTCTAAAGGCTTAACTTTTTTAATTAGCTGAATAAACTGACTATACTCAGGAATTTTCGCACCTGGAATATAGCCTGCATCTGCTGTGATATCAGCTGGAGCTTCATTCATAAATGTTTGGATTTGTCGTTCGCGATTTCGTTCAACAGTTGGTGATATCAGTACAACTCCAGGAGGAATCCACCGACTAGTCCGTATAGTTCTAAACTTTGTTTGGCTAAATTGCCGTCGATAAATGTCAAAGTTCTTTTCAGATAAAGCACCAGCATCAACGTTATTATCCTTCAGCCATTGGAGTATTTTTTTAGGAGTAGGAGCAAAACGGATCTCAGCTAGGGTTAAACCGTAGAGATCGTACAAAGGAACATAATAGCCAGCCGCAGAACCTATTTGACCTAAAGCAATGGTTTTATTTGCTAAATCCGATATTTCTTTAATTGGGCTATCGTCTCGAACTATCAATAACGAACGCTCCGTGCTGCTGACTTCACCCATTGAAAACAAAGGTTCGTAGAGTTGTTTATCGATGGCGAGAGCCGCTAAACCGGGGGGTGCAAAAACAATATCCCATCGGTTGCGGCGAATTTGGTCGATAGCTTGTAATTCGTTATACGCGGGTTCTAGCTCCACAATTGACTTCGTTTTTGCTGCTATGTAGTTTTTGAAGCGCTCATATTTATCGAGTGAAACATTTTCTTGTCCGTAGCTGACAACCCCTAAAGTAATTTTTTCTGGAAGGATAGGTGGGGAATCGCATCCTACCCCCAAGAGTACAAGTATTATTAAAAACCCGAATCGCGCCAACCCAGGTGAAAACATCATTTTTTCTAATTTTACTTAAATAGCTTCGTATTTAATTATCGAGACGTATAAATACTTTTAAAACTTAATTTTTCATAAAATATATGAAACTCTGTGCAAAAAGGGTACTCAAAACAAACTCTAGCATACAAGCTCTCGGTACAGCAGTCCTCATTTCAGAAGCTCCAACTGGGAGCGCCAAGGTTGGAATAGTTCACGTAAATAAATTAGGACTTACGCAACCGGCACATTTTCCTTGTAGGGTGCTGTGACACTTTGCTTGATGTTAAAGGAAATAATGAGGTTTTCGTGTCACGCACCAACCAGGGTATTGTGACAATTGCGTAAGTCCTGTAAATATCAATGATTTTAATCATGATTGAAAAGCAGACGAAAGCGCTTTGGGACTTTACAGAAAACAAATCGATTGCTGTGTAGCTGTTCTAACGGGCTTCACGCCATCGAGATTTGCAGTAATTGAGATTAACTAAAGTTAAATATTTGCACCCTATAGATTATTGATGTGGCAGTAATTGACTTTGATATTTCAAGAGAGAACTGGATGCAACAGGGAAGCCTACTTTAAACTAGAGTATGAGAGTGTAATGGCTGACTCTTATACCAAATCATCGTATTCACAACATTTTTTGTTTTTGGAGTAGATTCAAATGAGTGGGTTCATTACTGGTTTACTATTAGTCGCTTATATAGCTGGTGTTTGGAAGTTTTGGACTGGATTTAGAAGAACTAATTTCAGTAATAGCTTACCAAATCGTCTTGCTTTATCTTTGTTATGGCCAGCTTGTTTTGTTGCCAATAAATCATATCGTAAAAATTTTAGAAAAGCCCTCAAAGGTTAATTATTTTAGTGATGTTTCTACCTTAGATATGAGGAAATAAATATAATTGTCAGAGAAGTGACACCTCTGACATTTTTTTTATCAATAGTTTATATTAGCAACTTAACATTTATTAGGACTTAGGCAACTGGCATATTTTTCTCGTAGGGGCACGTGACACTTTGACTAATTATGAACGTAGTAATAACATGCAGCCTGTGTCACGCACCAACCGACATTCTGACAATTGCGTAAGTCCTGATTTATCTCGGATTACAAATATTATTTTATTTAAAAAATCTCTAGGAATCACTCAAAAAAGAAACATAATAAATAATCCAATATCTCATGTCCGAGGTTCTATTTTTGTTTTTTCCGTCTTTTACCAACTTCTTGACGGGTACCCATGACGTACTTGCTGATTCAATAAATAACCAAAGCCAGCTTTTTCCAAACGATGAA
>ERZ1740059.1282-NODE-1282-length-12674-cov-8.577780_pt1 | contig 12674 bp, 3 predicted proteins | sample MGYA00581744_ERZ1740059 | MGnify/ENA primary metagenome ERZ1740059 (study PRJEB43018, sample SAMN04849738) | marine metagenome | isolation source: floating plastic debris | place: Pacific Ocean | collected 2008-08-28 | study: EMG produced TPA metagenomics... | reverse complement strand
AGCATCATCTCCTAACTGAAAAGATTCTCCAGGTTGTAAAGTAATTGGGGCTGCTGATGGATTGTTAAGGTCAAAAATCGAGTTTTGTAGTTGTGGCTCAGCGTAAAGAACTACGGAATAATCATTAACCTTGATTGCCGCGCCAGTGTTCACTGTTGCATTTGGCCAGAAACTAGATTCTTGTCGGACATGTACCGCGAAGTCATCATCTGGATCGTTTGCATTAGTACCAGGGGATTCCATGAGGATAAAATCACCCGTTCCTTGGAAGTCGTAGCTTAATCCGTCAAAAGTTACCAAATGAGGATCGCCCCAAGTTCTCGCTCGTCTGCCCGTGAGTGTAATCCCATTCAGGCCTGGTTTTGGTTCAGCTACACGCAAAATGGTATCTTTAACTTGGAGTGAATTGAGCGAAGGATCTCTGGACATAACCAAGCTGGCGATTCCTGAAACAACAGGGGCTGCCATTGAGGTACCATTGTTATAGCCGTATGCTCCACCCAGAAGAGTGCTGTAAATGTCTTCTGAGGTTAAATTCGCAAGGTCATTTCCTCCAGGAGCAGCTAAGTCAACTGATATTGCTCCATAGTTTGAAAAATCAGATTTTAGGTCATCATGGTCGGTGGATGCTACCGAGATGATTCCGTTATTGGTATAGCTGGCTGGATAAAAAGGATTCACATCGTTGTCATTATTATTATTCCCAGCCGCAGCAACAAAGAGAATATCTTTTCCTAAAGCATAGTTAATTGCATTAGATATGAATCCAGAGTTGACATAACCACCCCAGCTAGCGTTAATGATATCCGCTCCATTATTAGCAGCATGATAAATGGCTTGAACTATATCAACTGTATTACCAAATCTACCACTGAAGGCTTTTACTGGCATCAATGAAACATCCCAGCTAACGCCAGTTACTCCTATGCCATTGTTACCCTCTGCTCCAATGATTCCTGCCACATGAGTGCCATGACCATTGTTATCAAAAGTATTAGTATTATTATTAGTACCGACAAAATTCCGACCAACAATGACATTGTCATCTAAGTCCGGGTGCGTGTCGTCAATTCCAGTATCAATGACTGCAACAACAACACTAGGATTGCCAGTCGTAAAATCCCAACCTTCAGGAGCATCAATATCTGCATCTGGTGTACCACCGGTTTGCCCTATATTATGCAAGTGCCATTGTTTGCGAAACTCTCCAAGTGCAGGATTATTTTCATTAGGAAAAGTTTGTTGAGTTGTGAAAATGTAATTCGGCTCGCTAAGTTCAACTCTTTCATCTTCACTGAGGAATTGTACTGCTTCCTCAACTGGGATGTCGTCATTAATACTCCAAAGTTTAATCCCTAGTTTATCGATAGTTTCTACAACCTCTGCACTTAGTTGCTCTTGAAGTTCCTTAACTTCATCTTCTGAAATCTCAGAGTTAAATTTTACAACAACTTGGTTTCGGACAAATTCGTTTTCTGGAGCTAGGTTATCAATTGTGTTCAAATCTTCCATGAGTAAATATCTCCAATTAATTTGCGTGAATTTAATAATATGGGTGTTGCTGCTTGTCAAAGGCTGATGAAACCCACGGGGTGAATGTCAGAAAATACTCAATTCCTATCTTGCGCCTATAAGCATAAATCATGAAAAGCTTAAAACCAGTGCAATAAAGCTACATTTTTTACTTGACTTTATTAAGCTTTTACAATTGATACTGAGTGATTAAATTACATCAATTATTGTTGGTGCAAAATGTAAATCAATATTGTAGTAGATAGTTTCAAGAAGCTTTTATTGTGTCTCAGGAGTCATAATTATTCCTCTACTTCTATTAATTCAATGTGAACAGTATTCTTTATGGCATTTTGTCGAGACATACGATGTAAAAGTTATGCATCTCGCCTCAATTCCATTAATAGTTTCTCTAATAAATCCAAGATTGAAAATATGGAAAAGTTAAGTATTTTATTGTACATTTATCACTTTTTAAATTTCAAAGATTCAGTAAAGTTCAGTAAAGTTCAGGTAAATTGTAGGCATTGTTTCATAATATGATTTTGACAAGTAAAAACCTCACTCCCTTCCCCTCTCCTTAGTAAGGATAAGGGTGTCCGTTAGGACGGGGTGAGGTTTTTTTTAGTCTGAGTGGAATAAATTACAGCTACTTCTTTCGCTCTAAATCAAGACTAAGACTATTACTCTTTTTCATTAAAATTGACGGGTTAGGGCAAGCAGGGGGAGCGGAGGAAGCAGGGGAAGCAGGGGGAGAAGATACAAAGTATCTTCGCGATTACCCATCAAAACTAATGAAACAGACTACTATTAATTTATCCCATAAAATATGATGGGCAATTTTTAGTCCTATTCATAGGACTTTGTACTATTAGCTCGGGGTTTTCAACCCTGAGCGGGTGTCTGGAAAAACCTATCAAAACTAATGGGACAACCACTTAAATATAAGATACAACCTCACCCTCAATCCCTCTCCTTACTAAGGAGAGGGAAGCCAGAGGCAGGCGTAGTTACATATTTAATTTGATCCACTTACTTACAAGCACCACTAGAGTAAAAGGCGGCCAGTTGTGTAAGTCTTCAGGTACTATTTATTTTTGTTCTCTAACTTTCGCTTCAGGAGTCTGCTCAATAAAGTTTGAGTAGACAAATTTCTCAAATAATTCTTTAATCTTGGGACGTTTTTTGATTAATTTTGCGTAATCTTCATATACAGATACTTCCCGTTTTTTACGACGTTCCTCTTCTGAATACTTTTCTTTGTCAATTTCTTGCAACCAAGTTGAATGAATAGTTAAGCCAAGATCTAACTGTGGTGAACGCAATCGATAGACTGGCTTATTATTGAAATCGTCCGCATGTAAAATCCAAAACTCATCTTGAGCTTCATTTGAATTGTCTGGATTATCTGCAAGAACAACACAAACTATGTAACCGTGAATTGAAGGATCTTTATCTTCTGGACAGGGTAAAGAACTAGGTATAAACTGCGGGGTACAAGCAAAATGTCCGTATGGAAATTCAAAAGAATCTACAATTTCCATCTTTTCTGTATCTAACCTTAATAATTGCACGGGTTTATAATCTTCTTCGGACAACTCACTACAATCAAGGTTACGAAATTTACTATCTTTATAAACACTATAAATACGTTGGGGAATGTTTTCCCAAGAAAAACCCCATGACATCCAGTAAATATTTTTTACTGTATCTGCAGTTTCATTTATCGACTCATTACATAATTCATGATAGGTACAAACAGATATTGACCAAGTTTTTTCAGGATCGCTGATAACTCTTTCATCCCTAACTATCCCAGTTTTACCATCAATGGTGTAACGACCCAAACAACCTAAATCCATTGCTCCTACAATCATCCCTGCTAATTCTTGCCGCAGTTTATTTTTGCGCGCTGGTAAATCGTATTTTCCAATCCACTCAGTTACATCCGAGCCATTATTGTGTCCTACATGTAGAATAATTTTATTGTCTGGGTTACAGTAATCTACTGTAAAATGCGATACTTCACGATCTATAGTAACTTTTTTGACTTTTATTTGATTGCGATGAGATTTTTGCTTTTCTTTTACACCATCGCAACTATTTTTATTTTCTTTAGATAATGATTCACGGCTTACAATATATAAATTTGTATATGGTTCCGGGGGAATAAGCCGTAAGAATTTTGAATACATCCACTGACCAATTTGCATAAAAATGTCTTCTACAACATCTTTATATTTATCGAATACAGATAGACCTAAAATCGTGAAAATATTGAAAATATTAATAATAATAGTTTTCAACTTACCAATTGGTTCTAGCCAATAAGGAGAGAATAATTGAGACAATTCGATTTTAAAGGCTATATCCATAAAAATTATATAATCTTCGGTGATAGCCATTTGATGGATTGTTTGGTCCGGACTAACTGTTTTTCCATCTGGAAGTATCATTTCCCATGATTCAAATTCTTTTGTTTCCAAATCATAGCAAATCAAGTTTGTGTAACCTAATTGGATAGAATCGAGAAGTTTGTTTATCGGACTCCCCTTAAAATTTTCTTTAATCCATTTAAAAATTATTCCTATCAGCTTTTTCAGATTACCTTTATAACCTGTTGAGTAATTGATAGTAAATAATTTTTGTTCATTTTTACTATTGTTAGATTTTAATCCCTGGACATCGCAGACTGGATGAGCGGGATTAGAATAAGTGCCGAAGATATTTGATAAAGGAAATATTTGTTCCCATTTGTTGGTACTTCCGATGGGTTCTAATATTTCTAAACTCGATGGGTCAATTTCATAAGGACGAGCTGCATCGAAGGTTACAAAAAGTTGCTCGCTTGTTTTCAAAAAAGCAGTATTAAGTTGATTCCGCGAACCTAAAACTTGACTCATGCGGCTAGGTCCACCATTGCGAAATCTGAAATTATTGGGATACTTGTTTGGTTGATTTTGGATTGCTAAATCTGCATAGTAACATGGAGTCTTAGCAATTTTCGTCTTTAACTTTGCTTTACCTTCCGTTAAATCTAGACGGTAAATCATACCATCACCATTGAGAACAAAACTCCCGTCACCATAGGGTAAAGGAGCAGCAATGAAAACGTAACCTGATAAACCATCTGGTAAATTTTCTACCAGAGATAATTCATTACCTTCTTGTTTAAATATTGCTAATTCTAGTTCGTTAATTTCTTCACGACTAGCTTTCATTATCGAATTAGGAATTTGATATTTATTGTGATTCATTTGAAAATTATTCCTGATTGTATAGATTTGGAATTTGGATTCTTGAACAAATCGTTATGAGGATACTTTTCCTCAAGGGGTTATACAAAAGCTACACAAAACTTAAACAATTCCGAGGTGATATATGTTTGAGGAGCAAAGACTTATGTATTTTTGTTTGAATAGTTTTGAGAAAGTTTCCACAGCCAACAATGACGGTTGTTTAAACAGTAATACAGCAATCAGTTGTACCTCACCTACCTGCGTACTGTATTTTTGCTGAAAAGCCCAAATATTGTTCAAGAGAAAAACGAAAAATCAAGCTTTTCAGGAAAATTTTACTTAAGTAAATAAGCATTTTTAGATGGGGTGGGATAGGTTGTTACATTCATCTGAGAAGATGAAAAAGGCTTTGTGGGCTGTTAATTTATAGAGAAAAAATTGCGGCGAGCATTGTCAAACCCAAACCAAATTACGAAAAGAAAAATAAAAACTCCGAATCCATTAAGAAAATATGTTGCAGCCCTATCCCATTTGAAATTTTGAAAGCATTCTTTGATAGGTATCATATTGAGACTCTTTGATTTGATGTATGAGACTACACCTTCATAAATATAAATTACCAAATACCACTACTGTTTTCGACACTGAATTTTACAAATTAGTGGATATTTGAGTAATGTCCAGAATTTTCCTGAGTTTTACTTAACTTTCTGAGTTTTCACTGGTAATGAAAGTTCAAAAAACTCCTTAATTTACCCATATTTTCTTTTTTGCATTTATTAAAATAACCATATAATTGCATTAAACCGAGATGCATAACTTAGAAGTAGCACCTCCAGGGCAAAATGCCATAACAAATTTTGTCCAAAATCTAAAAGAGTTAAAAGTTATTCTTCCCCATCTCCCCATCTCCCCATCCCCCCATCTCCCCATCCCCCCATCCCCCCATCTCCCCATCCCCTCATCTCCCCATGCCATGCTCGCACTCAATTTAACGCTACCTTTGTCAGTAAATTTAATGGCATTTCCTAAGAGGTTGATTAAAACTTGACGTAGTTTGCTAGCGTCGCTTTTGATGTAAGGGGGGATGTCTGGTGCAGTTTGAAATGTGAGTTGTAAGCCTTTGGGGGAAGTGCGCAAACGTAACATTTCTTGCAGGTTATCCAAGAGGTTGTATAAGGCGAAGCTGGTAATATTTAATGATGCTCTACCTGCTTCAATTTTGGACATTTCGAGAATGTCGTTGATTAAGTAGAGTAAATGTTCGCCAGCACGGTTGATTATTGCTAAGGAGTTTTGATATTCTTCGCTAATGTTTTTATCTTGGCTCATTAATTGGCTAAAACCTAAAATCGCGTTGAGAGGAGTTCGCAATTCATGGCTCATATTGGCTAGAAATTCGCTTTTGGCGCGATTAGCTGCGTCTGCGGCGATGACGGCTTTTTGTAGGGCTTCTGATTGGCGTTGAGTTTGGGAAAGTAGCTCTGCTTGTTGCAATGCAACTCCTAATTGATTGCCAATTTGTACGGCAATGCTGATTTCTCCGGTTTTCCATTGGCGGGGTGCTCCATTTTGATAACTTGCGAGCAATCCCCAAAGTTTTTTTCCGCAGAAGATGGGAACTGTTATATAAGCTTTGGCTTGAAACTGCTCTAATAAGTTAATGTAACAGTCGCTAAATCCGGCTTGATAAATGTCAGGAACACATAAAAAGCTTGCTCCTTTGGCATAGCAACCTCCTTGGGTTTCTTGTAAATATGTATCGCTGAGTTGATTAAAATTACTATCGAGATTTTGGACTATACATTTATCTTCTAAAACACACTGAGTAGAATCGTCATTTTGCTCCGGATGTTGTTTTTCACGCATTAGTGATTTCCAACCAGCAACTACCGACTCTGCAACACAATTCCCGCTCCAATCGGGATTAAACCGATAAACTACAACGCGCGAGCAATTTAAACAAAAGCGTAATTCTTCGGTGGTGGCGGTAAATATTTGTTCTATATCAAGAGTCTGCCGCATTCTTTGTAAAGTCTGAGCGATGGCTCTTTCTCTTTCGGCACTTTCTTGTAAGGCTTGTTGAGCAAGCTTGATTTCGGTAATATCGGTGACGGTGGCGATATAGCCTTTAAATTCGCCGTTTTCGTCAATTTCTGGTAATGCTTTAACCATCACCCAAAATACTTCACCATCGGCATGTAGCAAACGATGGTTGCTAGTAAAAGGTGCTTTTATTTTTGATGCTTCTTGCCAAGCTTTGATAACTCGTTCGCAGTCTTCTGGATGTAATGCTTTTATCCAACCGTTGCCAAGTGATTCCTCGATCGAAAGTCCGGTAATTGTCACCCAACGCTGATTAAAATATATACAGGAACCATCTGTATCGACATTCACTATGGCAACCGGGGAGGCTTCGGCTAAATTTTGATACCGTCGCTGAGAGAGTTGTAATTCTAACTCTGTTTGCTTGCGTTCGGTGATATCTACCCAGTAACCGACGTATTCGATGGGGTAGCCTTTTTCATCGCGAATTAACCGTATTTGTTCGTATAACCAATGATAGGTACCATCACCGTGCAAAAAGCGATATTCAAAGGTTGCACACTCTTGACGATCGGATAGTTGTTTTTTTATTTTTGGTCGATCTTCTGGATGTAAGCGGTGTAGCCAGAAAGAGGAGTCAGATAAAAATTGTTGCGCTTGATAACCAGTAATTTCGTAAACATTTTCGCTGATAAATGTAGTGCTAAAGTTTCCCGAAGGTAAACAACTAAAAATTACTGCTGGAGAGTTGCCAATCAAATACTGCAAACGTTCGGTTGCTAAACGCATTTGTTGTTCGGCATATTTACGAACACTGATATCTTCAACTACACCGATAACATATTTAATTTCTCCAGAGGTTTTGCGTATGACGGATGCTGTCAAATTTGTCCAAATAACCTCATTGTTTTCTCGGAGAAAGGCTTTTTCCATTGAGAATACATCGATTTGGTTTGTAGCAAGTAGATTACAATAATCGAGATATTCTGCGAGGGAATCGGGGTGAGTAATTTCTCCACATTTGAGTTGTAGAAGTTGCGACTTGGAATAGCCGAGAATCTGACAAATCTGCTGATTGACGTTGATAAAAGTACCATCCCCGGAGACTTGAGCAATCCCTACCGCAGCATTTTCAAAGATGGCACGGAATGCTTCTTCTCTTTCTCGCAAGGCTGTTTCGGCGCGTTTGAGGGCAGTGATTTCTATTAATACGGTTCCCACTCCTACAGGAATATTATTTTCGCCGGGTATGGGAAAATAAGAAACTAGAAAGTCACGCATCACATCAGGTTGGGTGATGGAAGTGCCGCTTAATTCAATATTGAGAATTGGTTGATTGGTTGCTAAGACTTGCTGGTAAAAAGGTTCTACTGTAGGAGCGATGTGGGGTAGAATTTCTCTAACAGTTTTACCAAGATGTTCTTTTACCGATACACCGTTAATTTCAGCGAGTAATTCATTGATTTGGATAAATCGTAGTTGTCTATCTACAGTAGCCAATCCTACGGTTGCACTGCTGAAAAAGGCATTTAAACGAGCTTCCCGTAAAGCTAATTCTTTTTCTAAAGTTTTACTTTGAGTAATATCGCGCCCTTCGACGATTAGCAGCACTACTTGATTATTCTCATCAAAAATTGGTGTGAAAGAACAGTCAATTGTGGCGATTTGACAATTTTTTTCGATAACATCTACTTCCGAGCGGATAAATTCACCTGCTCGAGCTCGTTCAATTTTTGCTTGAAAATTATCAATACCCGCGCAAATTTGCCTCCCGAAAGATTCCCAAAATGGTAAATCTACAACTTCAGAGGTTTCTACACCAAAGAAATCAAGGGTGGTTTGATTTACCGAAATAATTGTGCCATTCGGTTTTAGTAGCGCGGTAAATCCAAAACTGGAATCAAAAATCGCTCGAAAACGCCTTTCGCTTTCTTGTAAAATATTTTGGGCTTGTTTGCGTGAGGTGATATCTTTATGAGTACCCGTCATCCGTAACGGTAAGCCATTATAATCGCGCTCGAAAATTTGTCCGCGAGATTGAATCCACTTCCACTCTTGGTTTTTACAACGCATCCGAAATTCTACTTCATAAATCGGGCGTTTTCCTTGTAGATATGCTTTTAACTCTTGCTGGATAAAATCCCAGTCTTCGGGATGTACCAGTCGTCGTAAATTTAAAGCATCTCCCCCAATTTCTGATTCTTCATAACCCAGCATCTTTTTCCAACGGGAGTCGCGGTAAACTTTAGAATTGCGAATATTCCAATCCCATAATCCTAAATCGCTGGCTTCTAATGCCAATTGCAATCTTTCTTCGCTGTGTCTGTGAGCGCTTTGTGCTTGTTTGCGTTTTATCAATTCCCCCAACTGTGAGGCTACAGCGCTTACCAATTCCAATAAACGTTTATCCCGACTATTAGTGCTGCATTTGAAAATCATTAAAACAGCTAAGACTTCGTCTCCATTCAAAATCGGTACGGCAAAACAGCTTTTTAAGCCTACTTTCAAAGCTATTTCTTTACGAATAAACCTCGTCTGTATCTGAGAAATATCTTCTAACCATTGCGGTTGTTTGCTTTCCCAAACAATTCCTGGTACTCCCAACCCTTTACTAAAGGTAATAGTTTCGCTGTAACGGCAAAACTCATCTAAACCGTTTTGATTTCCATACCAACCCAAACAGTAATCCAAAACCCTACCATCGCTACTAGGAATCCACGCTTCCCCGAAATCCCACTTAATATGTTCGCAAATTAATCGCAGAATAAAATTAAAAGCACTATTAATATCAATTGCTCTACTAATAGCTTGAGTTGCTGACAACAACAAACGAGTTTCTAACAAGGCTTGTTTTCTTTCAGTAATATCCCGCGCTGTAGCTAAAACGTATTGTTGTCCGTTTATTTCTATTAACTCCGCACTCAATAAAGTTGTTCTCACTTCTCCAAGTGCAGCGTAAAAATCTACTTCTTTGTTGCGAATTGCACCGCTCTTCGCTAAAAGTTCAACTAAGCCATCGCATTGCTCTAAATCATGCCAAATATTTAACCCTTTTATGCTGAATCCAATTACCTCCTCTCGGGTATAACCAAAAAATTCACAAAAACTATCATTAACTTCGATACATTTTAATTCCGGGAAAGTACTTAATATAATTAGGTCTGGTGAAAAACGGAATGCCGCAGCTAACTTTTGCTCGCTCAAACGTCTTGCGGCTTCAGCAATCTGTCGGGATCGTGCTTCTAATGTCAAAGAAATCAAGTTACCTAAAGAACGTCCAAAATTGAGGTCTTCTTGCGTCCAATTATGAGCTTTTTCTACAGCTTCCAAACATAACATTCCGGCGGTAACGCCTGCCAAACTCACGGGAAGACTGAATAAAGAGGTAATATTAAAAGGTTCGAGACAAGCCTCCCTTAAACCTTGAGTTCTCTTATCAAGAAAAGGATTATTAGTAGCAATAATTTCATCACCATTCAAAGCTTGAAAGTAAAGAGGATAATCTGCAACCCTCATTGACATTCCTTCAACATGACGATTGCGACTCAACTCAAATAGAGAGATGCAACGCATTACCGCAGAATTTTCTTCGTAAAGCCAAATACTAGCTCGCTCTACTTGAACATTCTGAGCAGCTGCTACTGTTATCATCTTCAAAGCCGCCGCTAAATCGCCATTGTAAATCGCCGGATTTCTAGCTAATTCCGTTAATACCAAGTTATTTTGGCGTAATTTACAAGCACTTGTTACCAATGCTTGTTGCACTTGTTTTCTTTTGTTAATTTCTTCTTGAAGCCTCACCCGTGCTTTTTTTTCTTTTTCTTGTAATAATTGACTGCGATGAAGTTCTTGTTCCAGAGTGACTTCTGCTTGCAAACGTTCTTTTGCTAAAGATATCGCAGAAGCCGCTGCTTGTAAAAATGCAATTTCCTCATCTGACCAAATTTTCGCATCACTACAATTTTCAAAACGAATAAACCCGAAAAAATCACCCCTAAACAGAATTGGCACAATCAAAATTGCTTGAGTACCATTTTGTTCAAGTATTAAACGTTCTTCTTCAGGTAAATCTGCAACCAAACTACAGATAAAATTGCATTTAGTTAGTAAATCTTGCCAGCGCGGAAAAATTGGCCCCCAGCGAGAATTGGCAAGAATCTCACCATTCTTTGTACACCATCTAACTGCTTGTACAGAATTATTTTCAACTATAGATACACAAGTAGCCTTAGAAGCAATTCCCAAACTTTTGACAATTTGGGAGTAATAATCGGTACTACCATTAAAACCTAATAACATGCGTTGAATCCTAACCAACGCCCTCAAATAACCTTCGCGAGACTTTTGCTGTTGATTGCGATTGCTTAACTCAGATGCAACTTTTTGTAGTTTCTGATTTTGTTGTTTTAATTGAGTTTGTAATTTTTTAATTGCTAATTGATTTTCTACCCGAGCTAATACTTCTTCAGCTTGTAGAGGTTTAGTAATATAATCAAATGCACCTAAATTAAAAGCCTTTACTTTTTCCGAAACTTCATCTATTACGCTAAGAAAAATGATGGGAACATCCTTCGTAATTTGATTTTCTTTGAGATGCCGACAAACATCATAACCGTTCATATTTGGCATTACCACATCGAGCAAAATCAAATCCGGAGGAGAAGCCAGCGCTGCATTAATCGCCAACTGTCCCGAAATTGCTCTCTGAACCTTGTAACCCGCCCTAACAAGAATATCTGACAAAAAGTGTAAATTTTCTGGTCTATCGTCAACGATAAGAATTTTTATATTATTAGCCATAAATCAATTATCAATTATCAATTATCAATTATCAATGGCAAATCGTAATTTATATAAAGGTGTGAGCGTATATCAATTATCAATTATTTTTTGAGTTAACTTCAAAATAATATCGAGACGAAAATTTTTAACTAACTTCGTCAATTTTTGAGATAAAGATGCTTTACTTTCTGGTATTTCTTCTATAATACTTTGTAATAAATCTTCATTTACTTCATTTGCTGCTTGATGTAATTTTGATAGCCAAATTCGAGACATTGTCATCAATTCCTCAAATAATGAAGTCTCGGATATATTGCTATTTGAATAATTCATCGCACCGTAAGCACTACCCGAAACAGCGACTTGGTTATAAATATAACTTATGCCTAGATATTCGGCTATTTTCTGCAAAACTATTTCTGGCGATATGGGTTTGGGAATAACATCATCAAAACCGACTCTCTTAAGCTCATTTTCAGTCAGTTCAAAATGAATATCTGTAATGGCAATAATTAATAAATCATCATCGTTTTGATTTAGATTGCGCAAAAGTTGCGTTGCTGTGATGATATCCATCACCGGCATTTGGGTATCCATCAAAATTAGATGAGGTTTCCGGGTTTTCCAAATTTCTACAGATGATTGAGCATTTTCTGCTACCGATACATCAAAACCAATATTTCGTAGTATTTGCACCAATAATGAACCGCTTTGTGCAAACTCATCAACCACTAAAATTTTAAATTGCGGCTGATTTGGCGAGTATGCGATCGCTTTTTGTTCAAATAGAGTAGTTACTTGATTATATGCAGCGATATCCACTTCAATATCGAATGTAAAAACAGAACCTTTACCTAGGGTACTTTCGACTTTAATGTCCCCTCCCATCATTTGCACGAATTTACGGCTAATCGCTAACCCTAAACCCGTGCCTTCTGAAGACTTTTTTCCCACCTCTGCTTGTACAAAAGCGTCAAATAATTTATCTAATTCATGGGGTGCAATGCCACAACCATTGTCTTCTACCTCGAATAAGAGGGGGGGATGGGGGGAAATAGAGAAATTAATATTTTCCTTGTAACCTTGTCATCTTGT
>ERZ1740059.1281-NODE-1281-length-12694-cov-4.412612_pt1 | contig 12694 bp, 8 predicted proteins | sample MGYA00581744_ERZ1740059 | MGnify/ENA primary metagenome ERZ1740059 (study PRJEB43018, sample SAMN04849738) | marine metagenome | isolation source: floating plastic debris | place: Pacific Ocean | collected 2008-08-28 | study: EMG produced TPA metagenomics... | reverse complement strand
GCACGCAGTTGGTGGCTGGGCTGCTGTAGTTGGTGCGGCAATTTTAGGTCCTAGATTAGGCAAATATCAAAACGGCAGAATTAGCGCAATTCCTGGGCATAACATGGGATTTGCAACGTTAGGCTGTTTGATTTTATGGATTGGTTGGTTTGGTTTCAACCCTGGTTCAGAACTTGCGGCAACAGCTAATGTTCCTTACATCGCAGTAACTACTAACCTAGCAGCAGCAGCAGGTGGTGTAGCAGCTACATTGACCTCTTGGATAAAAGATGGTAAGCCTGATTTATCGATGGTGATCAACGGTATTTTGGCTGGTTTAGTTGGTATTACTGCTGGTTGTGCTGATGTAGATTATTGGGAAGCTGTTGTTATTGGTTTAATTGCAGGTATTATTGTTGTTTTCTCAGTTGCTTTCTTTGACAGCATCAAGATAGATGACCCTGTGGGTGCAACTTCTGTTCACCTTGTATGTGGTATTTGGGGAACTTTAGCAGTTGGTATTTTTGGTACTGGTAATATTGTTACTCAAATCATTGGTATCGTTGCAATTGGTGCGTTTACTGTTATCTTTAGCGCCATTGTGTGGACTATTCTCAAGGTGACTATTGGTATTCGGGTAGACGAACACGAAGAAAGAGTTGGTTTGGATATCAGCGAACACGGTATGGAAGCATACAGTGGATTTGTTAAAGAAGCTGATGTTTTATCTGCTGGTAGCTCTGGTATTGGTATTGGCGCAACTCCTGCTGAAAGCTCAGAATTTTAATTTAAAAGATTTCAGCATAGCTTAATTTATCTTATTCATGCGATCGCTTTTTCTACATTGCGATCGCTTTATTTTTATTAAATTTTATATTAAAACATTGGTGGCACAGTTAAGCCTAGAAGAGACTGTTGCGAAGCATTTAGATTTTTACCCTGAATCAATACCCCAAAGCCACCTAAGCCCGTTGGATCGATTAACTGGTGTAAAGCATCGCGACGTTGAAATATTTCGTTGATATCAAATTTGCCACTAGAGAGTTCGTTTAAACGATCTCCTATTCCCAAAGCCATTAAAAATAGACCCTGTTGGGTGTAGCCAAGGGTTTCTAAACCCCATCGTTCTCCTTGGCGTTCTAAAGCAGTAAAGTCTACATGAGCAGTTATATCTTGGTAGCCAAGATTGGCATAGGGATTATTGTGACGGCGATGTTGAAAGTAGCATTGCAATGTACCTTGAGTGCGACTAGGACGATAATATTTGGCAGCAGGATAGCCATAATCTATGGTTAAGACGTATCCTTGCTTCAAACTACTAGAAACTGTTTTAAGCCAATCTAGAGCTTTTAGGTTAACTTCTGTGCGATAGTTTGGAGGGTATTGAGATTTGGATAAATCAATCTCTACCAAATCAAAATACTGATTTATTCTGTCATCAGAAAGAGAGTCGATAGTCTCGGTCAATTCTCCTTGTTCCAAACTAAGATGAACCTCTTGAAGTTTATCTCGATTTTTGTTGACTATATGAACAGGAAAAGCATCAACTAGTTCATTAGAAAAAAAACAGCCCACAATACTTTCTTGGGCAATATCAGACCAAGTTTTCCATGTCACATCTAAAGCTGTAAAGGATGTTAGTAAATGCTGCTGTACTGCTACTAATGCAGGTGACTGTTCGACTATCGTATATCTAAGAGCTTGAGTAAATAATCTATCATTTTCCAGTTGAAAGTAGTTTAAAACATCTTGAGCTAGTTCTCCATTTCCCGCACCCATCTCCACTAGGTAAAAAGGATTGGGACAGCCCAAGTTATGCCACATTTGTTTAAACTGAATCCCTAGTAATTCCCCAAAATCTTTACCCAGGGAAGATGAGGTGAAAAAATCTCCTTCTTTGCCGATTTTGGTAATTCCCGAATTGTAGTAACCATAATCAGGATGATACAAAGCAATATCCATATATTTAGCAAAAGATATGCGCTGATGGGAAGAACTGGCAATTTCTGCTTCCAGAATCTTTTGTAAAGCTTGAGAATTTAAAAATTCTGGCGAATTCATAATTAAAATGCTATCAATTTAAAACCATATCTTTAAATTATCTAATTAAGAGGACTATTCTCAAGGTGTCACAATTATACTCGGTTTGAGTATTGATTGATGTAAGCTGTGGAGGAATTTAGTTTTTCTAGCCAGAAATGCTCCAAAGAGATCTAAGGTCTATACTTGGATTCTTGATGAATAAGATATGGTGTAAATTGATTTAAACGATCAAAAGTGAATGAGTGGTTTAAAAAACAAGATTAAAGCAGCTACCTTGGTTGATATTCTCCAAAATCGGGCGAGAGAACAACCTCATCAGATAATCTATAATTTTTTAGTGGATGGAGAGAGCGAGGAAATTAGCCTGACCTATGGAGAGCTAGAACAAAAGGCTAAAGCAATCGCGGCTCATCTTCAATCGGTCGCTTCTCCCCAAGACAGAGTATTATTACTTTATCCTGCTGGATTAGACTACATCACTGCTTTTTTTGGCTGTCTGTATGCTGGAGTAATAGCTATTCCTGCTTATCCTCCCCGACCCAATCGTTCTTTAAATCGCATTCAAAATATTCTTCAAAATGCTCAAACTGACTTAGCATTAACCAATAGTGATACTTTTAAAAGTCTAGAAAAACAGCTAGAAAAAACTCCAGACCTGAAAAACCTACGCTGGATTGCAACCAACACTATTGCATCTCATCAGGCGGAAAATTGGCGCGAACCTAGTCTATCAGAAGACAATGTGGCGTTTTTGCAGTATACTTCAGGCTCAACGGCAGAACCAAAAGGGGTGAAAATAGCCTATGAGAACTTGCTTCACAACCTCGAAGCCATTCATCGCTGTTTTAGACATTCTCCTCAAAGTAAAGGGGTAATCTGGTTGCCTCCTTATCATGATATGGGTTTGATTGGCGGCATTCTCCAACCTTTGTACGGAGGATTTCCCGTGACTCTTATGTCACCGTTGATATTTTTGCAAAATCCAATACGCTGGTTAAAAGCTATTTCCCATAATAGAGCGACAACTAGTGGTGGACCAAATTTTGCTTATGACCTGTGTGTGCGTAAATTTAAGCCCGAACAGTCAACAGATTTGGATTTGAGTAGTTGGCAGGTAGCATTTAATGGTGCAGAACCAATCAATCATGAAACCCTAAATCAATTTGCCGCAACTTTTGCCCCCTATGGATTCGATCCATCAGCATTCTATCCCTGCTATGGTATGGCGGAAGCAACTTTAATCATTTCTGGAGGGTCAGGAGAGAATGCGGTTGTAACCAAAACTGTCCAAAGAAAGGCTTTAGAAGAAAATAAGATTATTTCTGGTGATGCTAGGGATACTTCTCCTCATACTCTGGTTAGCTGTGGCAGAAGTTTAATCGATCAAAAAATAGCGATCGCAAACCCTGAAACTCTTGTCAGTTGCCAAGCAGGAGAGGTGGGAGAAATTTGGGTATCGGGTTCTAGCATTGCCCAAGGCTATTGGAAACAGCCAGAGATAACAGAAACCACTTTTAATGCTTATCTCAAGGATACAAAAGCAGGGCCTTTTTTGCGTACTGGTGATTTGGGTTTCTTGGATCGAGGAGAATTATTTTTCACTGGTCGCCTCAAAGACATGATTGTCATCAAAGGGCGCAATCACTATCCCCAAGATATAGAAAAAACCGTAGAAGAAACAAGTTCTTGGATTAGACCAGGGGGTGTTGCCAGTTTTTCTATTGATATAGAAGGAGAGGAAAAACTAATTGTTTTGGCGGAAGTGGAACGTCGTTACTGGAGTAGTAATCGTTCTCGTGCTAAGTCTAATGGCAATTCTAACGTTGATATTATCGATGTTAAAGATTTGACTCAATTAATTTAACGAGAAATTGCCAAAAATCTCGATTTACAGGTACATACAACTTTATTGCTCAAGCCTGGTAGTCTTCCTAAAACCTCTAGTGGCAAAATTCAACGTCATGCTTGTCGTGCTGAATTTTTGACCAATACTTTAGAAGGATTGCCTGTTTAGAAAACAAGAAAGAATAACAGGGTAATCTCGGCTATTCTGCCCTACCTTTTTCACTCAATTTGCATAGGATATTTGTTTGAAACCTATAGAGAAAACAAGCAAATTTCTTAGAGCAAATTAAGGGAGGACAGGAATATGAAAAGCTCTATTTTTGGATCTAACATGGTATTAGCGATCGCTTTTACTATTACTTTAGCAACTGTTGCTCAACCGCAAACAGCATCAGAACAAATTTTAGAAATTGCTGCTAGCGCATTAAACGCTGTATTTAGAAGTAGACAGCCTCAATCACAGGTTATTGAATAAAATACTGCTACTAATATCTCTAGGCAAACAATCCAACAATCTTTTCACCAGTCTTTTAATTAAACCTTGCTTACTATTTAATTAATTGTTTACTGCTCAAATATTTGCACCGATATTTATCAAAAGCAACTTCAACTAAATTTAGTCGGGTTTATTTTTCTTTTAATTATTAGACCAATAGCAATTTCAAAATACCCAGCTATTTCCAAAGCAAAGCGATCGATACTTTTAGGCGAATCTAAAGTAATAGAATAAACAAAATCAATTACTAATGTTTTGATTAAATCGATAAAGCAACTTTGTTCAACTGGATGTCTAAAGTTAACAGAGTTAGCTCTTGAATTTTGGACAATAAAGTTATTTAGTATAGTGCTGTCTGCCAGTAATATTGCCTGACAAATACATAGTAAAATAGCTTCGCTATCTCTTAAAAATTCAGCTTTAGTTAATGTTTCTAGCTTAATATGTTGAGCATCTAGCTGTTTCAAATTGTACTGCGAACTAACAATAGATTGTTCTACTTTGGTAAAAGCATTAATCAAAATAATGTTAATTTGTTTCAAAATAAAGCTGACAACTTCCAATCTTTTTTGATCTCTTTTGGCAGATAAATCAACAACATTAGGTTTATGTTCAATTAATGACAAATTCGCTTTATTTTGACTATTTAAATAAACAATTCGGTTGTCATTGAAGTTATCGTTATACTGAACTAACTGTTCTTGGATGGAACTGAGGCTAAATAAATTAAAATTTGGCATTTCCTGACGACATCTAAGACAAAACCACAAAACCTTGTTTGGGTAAAGATGACGAAGTAAAGTGCCAGAGCAAATGGGACAAAGGGTTTTCATTTCTCTTTGGTCTATATAAGACCAAGACGAGTATTTTTAAGCTCGTTTTAATTTGACAAGATCCCCTAAATTACTGTCTATGCACAAACATATTTTAAAAATATTCATTTTTATTATCGTCTTATTTTATTTTTTAAATCTCATATTTTCAACACGATTATAGACAAATGTACTAAGGATTTGATAGTCAATTATCAACGAAAATAAATTAATTAAACTGTTTAAAGTAAGCTTTTTTTATTATTTGACTTTAAACTTAGATTCTCATCTGAATTATTACATCCGTAAAATTACTGAATAATTACTGTTATTTTCAGAACAAATCTGATTAGTTGACTATTGATTTGATAACAATATAGACTTATATTAAAAGGTTTTTCGCTCGATCGAGATACTTTTAACGCTATACATGCGATCGCTTTTCCTATTTTCTTGTTCTTACACCACCTATAGGTTACCGAACTAAATTATACAGATGTATAGCAATACACAATTTTGTTGGTCAATTTTATCAAATTGCTATTTAATAACCGCTTTGTTCTCAGTGTTTTAAATAAATTTTTACGACTACATATCTAATCTTATTTTTTTGGCAGGCTTAAAATAGAGTTCTGGTTCTTGTCAATTAATAATTATAGTTATTTTTATCTTCTAGATTGTAGATTTTATGGACTATATTTGAATAGCAAAAACTCATTTAAAGCAATTTACTTGGGGCAATAACTTTAAGTAATCTAGCATGACTGCTAATAAAATGAAGGTTCAAACTATTAAGCCACATCTGGCAACACTTATATTAATAGGAATTATTTTACTTGGAGGATTAATAGTCTTTTTTTGGGCAATAGGTTTAGGGGTAATTACTGATATTTTCGCTTATTTGAACTTGCTGCAAGAAAATCCTCCAGTGTGGGTTGAAGCTCCTGTAGTAATGAGCAGATTTTTGCTTTTGCCATCGATAATTATTTTTGGCTTAGTATTTATAATCACCAAAATTTCTCCCGAACCTAAAGTATGGTCTAGATTTATTGTTATTGCTATTTTATTAATTTTAACTGTGCGCTATGTTCAATGGCGATCGCTTGCTACTTTAAATTTAGATAATCCTATTGATGGTACTTTCAGTATTGCTTTATTCTTATTAGAAATATTTGTTCTATTTAATAGTAGTCTTAAGCTATTTTTGATGGTTAAAGTCAAAGATAATCGGTGGAAAAGAAATGAGCTAGCCGCAGCAATAATTGAAAAAAAGTTCAATCCTACTGTAGATATTTTTATTCCTACTTATGACGAGCCAGAGTTTATTTTGCGTCGCACAGTAATTGGCTGTCAGACTATTGATTATGAAGCAAAAACAGTTTATTTATTAGATGATACTAATCGTGCTAATGTTGCCAATCTGGCAGATGAATTGGGCTGTAAATATATTACTCGCTCCAATAATACCCATGCCAAAGCAGGTAACATCAATCATGCTCTTCCTTTGACCAAAGGAGAATTTATTGCTCTATTTGATGCCGATTTTATCCCTACAAGCAATTTTTTAGAACGAACTTTAGGCTTTTTTCAAGATCGAAAACTGGCGTTGCTACAAACTCCGCAAAATTTTTATAATATCGATCCCATTGCCCGTAATTTAGGCTTAGAAGATGTATTAACCCCAGAAGAGGAAGTATTCTATCGCCAACTTCAACCCATCAAAGATGCTGCGGGTAGCGTAGTCTGTGCGGGGCCTTCTTTTGTGGTGCGAAGAGAAGCTTTAGAGTCTATTGGTGGCTTCGTGACAGACTCCTTGAGTGAAGATTATTTTACAGGGATACGTTTATCTTCTAAAGGCTATCGTCTGGCTTATATTGATGAAAAACTAAGTGCGGGCTTGGCTGCGGAAAATATTGCTGACCACGCAAAACAAAGGTTGCGTTGGGCGAGGGGAACTTTGCAAGCATTTTTTATTAACTCCAACCCTTTAACTATTTCAGGCTTAAGTTTTATTCAAAGATTAGCTCATCTAGAAGGTTTACTTCATTGGTTTGGTAGTATTGCCAGTGTCTTTTTCTTATTGATGCCTTTGGGCTATGCTTTTCTCCAAATTATTCCGATAAGAGCAACAACCGATGAATTTCTCTTTTTCTTTTTACCCTATTACATAACAAGAATAACCGTCTTTTCTTGGCTCAATTATCGATCGCGTTCGGCTATATTGTCTAATATTTATGGTTTAGTTTTGGCGTTTCCCCAAGCAATAACAGTAATTCAAGCTATGTTAAATCCTTTTTCCCAAGGTTTTGATGTGACTCCCAAGGGAGTAAAAAGCGATCGCTTTTTGTTTAACTGGAAACTAGCTTTCCCCTTATTAATTCTGTTTATTTTTACTGCAATTAGTCTGTGGTCAAATATATATGCTTGCATAATTGCAGCGATGCACGAATCTCCTGCTATCGATCAAAAAAAGCTGGGTTTAAACTTAGGCTGGATTTGGAGTACATATAATTTATTATCCCTTGGAGGTGCATTACTAATTTTATTAGATGTTCCCAAGCTAAGTTTACACGAGTGGTTCAACTTAAGAAGGACGATTAAATTAGAAATCAAGACAATAGATGGAGAAATCAAAACCTACTGGGGAATTACAACTCGCATTTCTGAAGTAGGCGCGGAAATATCTTTAACTCAGTTGGGAATTGATAAATTGATTCAGGGAGAAACTATTTCTGCAAATCTATTTATCTTAGAAGAAGATATCAATCTATCAGGTCAAATTACCAAAACGAATATAGTTGAAGAATTTTATATTCTACATATAGACTTTGATACTATTAGTTTAGAACAAGAAAGAAAACTAATTGCTTTATTATTTTGTCGCCCTGGACAGTGGAAAAGAAAAAATAGCCCAGGAGAATTATATTCGGTTTGGCTAATGTTTAAAATACTACTTCGACCCAAAGTAATATTCGATCGCCAGCCAAAAATTAACGGCATCGATGTCGCGCAGACGTAAAGTTTGTTAACTACTCAAAATTGTCCTAACTGTTGATATTTGCATCTATGCAATTTTCTATATAGACGAGGTTTAACAATGATTATTCTTGGTTATAGAACACTCGATTTAGTTAACCATAAAAACATTTAGTAATATTAGGAAATCCAAAGAGTGCATAACAGCATGGCTACCCAACGCCAAAAATATTTAAGATTTGGAAGGAAATTTGTAGCAAATACCTGCCTGTTTAAAACGACGTAAAACTTCTCCTAGGCGATCGCAATCTGCAATCAAACTAATCCTGACATAGCCTTCTCCTGCCTCTCCAAAAGCATTCCCTGGGGTAATTACCACCCCTGTTTGCTGCAAGACATCGAGGGCAAACTCCGTCGATTCTTGTCCTACGGGAGTTTCTACCCAAAGATACATGGTTGCTTTAGAAGGGGCTATATTCCAGCCTAATTCCCCCAAGCCTTCAATCAAAAAGTCTCTTCTAGTACTGTAGCGATGCTGTACATCTTTGATGTATTTATCGGGTAGTTGCAAAGCGGTTTCCGCTGCTTTTTGCACGGCGGAAAATATACCATAGTCCAAGTTAGTTTTAAGAGTCCGCAAGCCTTGGATAATTGTGGAGTTACCCACCACAAAACCCACACGCCAACCAGCCATATTGTATGTTTTAGATAAGGTGTGGAATTCTACGCCAATTTCTTTTGCCCCTGGTATTTCCAATAAGGATGTAGGCTGATAACCATCAAAAGCCAACTCTGCATAACAAAGATCGTGAACTAGAAGTATTTGGTAGTGACGAGCAAACTGAACTGCTTCCTCAAAAAATTCTTTGGGTGCGGTGGCGGTAGTGGGGTTATTGGGATAATTGAAGTAAAGGATCTTGGCTTTTTGCGCTACATCTTCAGGAATTTTGCTAAAGTCAATCAGCCAATTTTGATCTGCGGACAAATGTATGGGATAAATTTCTGCCCCTGCAATCAAAGGCCCTCTAAAATGGGCAGGATAAGAGGGAGTGGGAACAAGAATAACGTCTCCAGGATCGACATAAGCCATAGCCAAATGTCCCAAACCTTCTTTTGAGCCAATTAGGGGTAGAGCTTCGCTATCAGGGCTTAATTCAACCCCATAGCAACGCTTATACCAGGTTGTGATTGCTCGGCGAAAACTAGTAGTTCCTTCAAAGGGTGGATAGCCGTGATTTAGAGGATCTTGAAGCGCAGCGATCGCAGCATCGATTACGGGTTGAGGCGCAGCACCATCAGGATTACCCATTCCCAAATCTATTAAATCTAATCCTTGTTCTCTGGCGCGGGCTTTTAATTCGTCTAAACGTGCAAATACGTAGGGAGGTAATGCGCTTAAACGCTGGGCGCGACTAATCCAATCTAAACTCATATCAAAAGCTAACAGTTTACATAACTTCTTATTGTCTCATTAATTGTTCTGTTTTGGGTTTAAAGCTAATCCCTAAAGGCTAATAGGAATTAGGGCGTGTAATCAATTAGAAGAAAAGAGCTTTTTTCGTGATGGAAGCATTCCCTAGCGGATTGAAAATCCGCGGGGTCTTCCATCCTTTTAACGACCTACTTCGTCGAAAAATAACCTCCGTAGCTATGCTACTCAGAACATTTTTCTCCTTGTATCTCGATAAAATCCTCTCAACGCTGAGGAAGCCCGCTTGCCAAGCATCTGTTACCCTTAATTGATCACACGCCCTAGCTTTAAGCTTTATTAGATATTTGAATTTATTACTATGTTTTTAAGCTGTAGTTATTTAGCTTAACAGAGTTACTGAACTGTAATTTTATGTTTGATTAGCTCTTCGGGTTTGATTGCGCCTTTTTCGGTAATGATTGCGGTAATTAGTTCTGCGGGGGTAACATCAAAAGCTGGAGTATAAAATTCTGCCCCTTTTGCACATATGGAACTATTGTTTATTTCAAATACTTCGGTGGCATCTCTTTGCTCAATGGGAATTAGACCACCATTATTAAGCTCAAAATCAATAGTAGAAAAAGGTGCAGCAACATAAAAAGGAATATTGTGGGCTTTGGCTGCGATCGCTACAGAATAAGTCCCAATCTTATTGGCTGCATCTCCATTGGCTGCAATACGATCTGCCCCCACAACTACTACATCTATCATCTTTTGCTGCATACAGTGCGCTGCCATATTATCGGTAATTACCGTGACAGGTATATTTTCTTGGACGCATTCCCAAGCAGTTAGTTTTGCTCCTTGGAGACGGGGACGAGTTTCATCGGCATACACTTTCTCGAGGCGATCTTCGCGCCAGGCAGATCGAATTACTCCCAAGGCTGTACCATAACCAGCCGTAGCCAATGCCCCTGCATTGCAGTGAGTTAAAATTCTCAGTTTTTCTGGATTGCTAGGTAATACTTCTATACCGCGATCGCCAATTGCCTGACAGGTGGCTAAATCTTCAGATTGAATATCTTTTGCCGTCTTTAGTAGGGTATCTTTAATGTTCTCTACTGAATCCGTTTCTTCGTAAGCTGTTCTCAGCATTCTGGAGATCGCCCAGAATAAATTTACTGCCGTAGGACGAGTTTGACGTAATAAATTAGCTACTTCTTCCAAATGTTTGAGAAATTTAGCGCGATCGTTTGTATCGATTTCCATCGCACCTAAATACATCCCATAGGCTGCGGCAACTCCAATCGCTGGCGCACCCCGCACAATCATAGTCTTAATTGCTTTTGCCATATCATCACTACGACCAATAAGCACCCTATTATATTCTTCTGGTAAACGAGTCTGGTCGATCAGGGATACACGACCGTCTTGCCAAATGACAGGATAAATTGGGCTGAAATTTGAGTTCATAGAGAGACTGCACGTTTTTGAATTTGCTCCTATATATTTTAGTATCTAATCTCCAAGAGAAACTTTACTAGTTAGGTTATAACAGAGCTAATTTACATTAGCAGTGAGTATATTATGAGGCAAATAAAAAAAAGACTTTCACGAATAAAAAATCTTGGAGGCAAGCCTTTTTTGGCGTTGCGTAGCCATGGAGTTATGCTTATCGCTATTGCAGTTTTGATCGTCTTTTCTGTAATCAGCTTAAAAAGCCCCTTACTTTCTGGTGAATTATCAGCAGAAATATTAGGAGAAACCCTTGTAATAGACGATCTAACTTTGCCTCCTACCCACCCTGATGAACCTGCCGAATATACATATACAGAAAGATTCTCGCCTGAGAATGCTCTAGATAATATATCTCAAATTCAAAATGCTTTATCTAGCTTTCAAAAGCTTACTATTAAAGCAGAAAGTATTCTAGAACAGAAAGAGCTTGATGAAGTAGGTAATACCCTTTGGGAAATACAATATTTAGCATTTCCCAATTGGATTGGTGGTGTACAAGGAACGATCGAAAAGCAGAATTATTTGATTAAGAAACTGGAACTAGAATTAGCACAAAAACAATACCATGATGGAGAAGTAGAACAAACCATTTTAGCTTCAAAAGCTGCTGATTACGAGTTGGCAAAACAGAATTTTCTGGAGTTTTGGACATCTTTTACTATGAGTGATTGAGCAATTTTTCAATCAATTTTTATTGCTCTAAAATGGTCAACGGTATTGTTTGAAAATTGTTTAGTCTAGAGAGATAGCATTCATGACGATTGCAATAATTCTTTTACCTGTAAGACCATTATTATTCTCAGCTTCAAATGTAGCTACAAAAAATCCCTGAAATTATCAAAAATTCAAGGATTTAAAAATTATTCAGCTAGTTTTGATGATCAGCTCATTACGAGTTTTCTTTGTTGCTATTAGAATCTCTTTCTAATAAATCTTCTAGAAATTGAAATGAAATGTCTTCTGTTTCGTATTCTGATTCTGTAAGCTCTTGGTTTTTATTGCTTTCGCTCTCTAAATCTTGATCCTGACTATTTAGTTGATCTAACCAGCCGCTAATATCCTCAGAATTTTGGCTAGGAGTTTCCAAACTATCTAACCATGTAGATATATTATTCATATCATTAGAGCGATCGTCTTCAGATAAGTCAGTTATCTCAGCTACGTTACTGCTCAATAAGTCTGAAGTACCATCTGATGATGATTCATCAAAACCTAAATCATCTAAGCTAATCTCGACATTATTGCCATCGATATCTAGATTATTTATCGATTCATCTTCAACATCATCAAAAGTGATATCATCTAAACTGATATCTTTTGACGCATCAATATCATCAAAAGTAATCTCATCCAGACTAATATCTGTTGAGCCTTGAGTGCTATCTAAACTTGTTTCTTCTAGACTGGCATTCATTGAGTTATCGATATCATCAAAAGTAATTTCATCCAGGCTAATATCTATATTTTCTGATGTAGTTTCGGCATCGCCAATCACTTTGTCAGCAAAACTTCTATCCGTTGAAAAATCACTGGAAATGTCAGTACTAAGATCTATTTCTTCAATTTCAGGAGATTCAGTGCGATCACGATTGAAAAAGCCTGAAGCGGCTGCTG
>ERZ1740059.1280-NODE-1280-length-12695-cov-6.189794_pt1 | contig 12695 bp, 12 predicted proteins | sample MGYA00581744_ERZ1740059 | MGnify/ENA primary metagenome ERZ1740059 (study PRJEB43018, sample SAMN04849738) | marine metagenome | isolation source: floating plastic debris | place: Pacific Ocean | collected 2008-08-28 | study: EMG produced TPA metagenomics... | reverse complement strand
CGCCGACGGGGCGACGGGGCGGCGCATCCCGGCCGCCTGGGTCGTCGTCGGCCGGCCGGACGTGGATCTCCCCTCGCTCCTCCGCGCGTACTTCGGCGGCCAGCTGACCGACGCTCAGCTGGACGCGCGTGTGGTGGGCATCGCGCGCACGGACGCCTCGGGGCGCTACGTGCTCCAAGGCGTTCCAGCGGGCCGCTATCCCGGCGCCGCGCTGGCCGAGGGGTATCGCCTGGGCACCTTCACCCTGACCGTCACGGACGACGACCCGCCGCGCGTGAGCCTCAACGACATCCAGATCCTCCGCTCCGGGCCCTGAGGGACGCGAGAAAAGTCACGTATCCACTCGGGGACGAAAGTGGCAGTCTCATTGCGCTTTCGGCGCAGAGGTCCGAACGCCCGAAGCGCCCCGGCGCGCCAGGCGCCTTGGCCCGACCGGAGGCCGCGCTAGACCCGACGGGATGGGCAATCCACTCCTTGCACTTGGCTTTGACCTCGCCTGGAACGACATCACCGCCGCCGACGTGGAGCCGGGCATCGACGCCCTGGTGGCGGAGGCCGAGGCCGCCATCGCGGCCATCGGCGCTCCCGACACGCCACGCACCTACGCCGGCACGCTGGGAGCCCTCGAGGAAGCGCCGGCCAAGCTCGGCGTGGCGCTCACGGTCGTGGGTCATCTCGAGGCCGTGCGCACGACGCCCGAGCTCCGCGAAGCCTGGAACCGCGCCCGCCCCACGGCGGCGGCCTTCCTCGCCTCCATACCCCTCGACGCCGCGCTTTATGGAGCCCTTCGAGACTTCGCCACCACGGACGAGGCTGCGGCGCTCGAGGCGCCCTACGATCGGCTCCTTCGGAAGACCCTGGAGGAGTTCGAGCGACACGGCGCGGCCCTCGGCGAGGCCGACAAGGCGCGGCTCCGCGAGGTCGACGTCGCGCTCACCAAGGTCTCCACGCGCTTCGGTCAGAACGTCCTCGACGCCACCAACGCGTGGGAGCTCCTCGTGGATGAGGAAGCCACGCTCGCCGGACTTCCGGCCTCGGCGCGCGAGGCGGCGCGCCAGGACGCCGCGAGCCGGGGCCAGGAGGGCTGGCGCTTCACGCTGCAGGCCCCGAGCTACCTCGCCGTGATGCGTCACCTCGACGATGGCGCGCTCCGCGAGCGGACGTGGCGTGCGTTCAACGGTCGGGCCGCGGCCGGCAGCAAGGAGAACTGGAGCCTCATCGGCGAGATCCTCGCGCTTCGGGCGGAGAAGGCGAGCCTCCTCGGACACGAGGACTTCGCCGACTTCGTCCTCGAGGACCGCATGGCGCGATCGGGAGCGGCCGCCGCCGCCTTCGTCGAGGACCTGCGCGCCCGGACGTCCCCGGCCGCCGACGCCGAGACGGCCGAGCTCCTCGCCTTCCGCCGGGAGCTCGAGGGGCCCGACGCGCCGGAGCTCGCGCCCTGGGACGTCGCCTACTTCGCGGAGAAGCTCCGAAAGGCGCGCTTCGCCTTCGACGACGAAGCGCTGCGCCCCTACTTCGCGGTCGACCGCGTGCTCGCGGGGCTCTTCGCGCTGGTCGAGTCGCTCTATGGCGTGCGCATCGCGGAACGGGACGCAGCCGTCTGGCACCCGAGCGTGCGCTGCTACGGCATTCACGAGGGTGAGCGCCTCGTCGCGGCCTTCTACGTCGACCTCTTTCCTCGCGACGACAAGCGCGGCGGCGCCTGGATGAACCCGCTTCGGAGCGGCGTGGGCGAAGACGCCGGCGCCGCGCCGAACGGCATCGGCCCGCACCTAGGCCTCTTTTGCGCCAACGTGACGCCACCGCTCGGCGACGCGCCCGCGCTGCTCACGCATGCCGAGGTGGAGACGCTCTTCCACGAGTTCGGCCACCTCCTCCACCACGCCTTCAGCGAGGTCCCGGTGCGGAGCCTCGGCGGCACCAACGTGGCGTGGGACTTCGTGGAGCTGCCCTCGCAGATCATGGAGAACTTCTGCTGGGAGCGGCGGAGCCTCGACCTCTTCGCCCGGCACCACGGGACCGAAGCGCCCATCCCGGACGCGCTCTTCGACAAGCTCGTGGGCGCGCGCACCTACCGGGCGGCGAGCGGCCAGATGCGCCAGCTGGGCTTCGCCGCGGTGGACCTCGCGCTCCATCGCGAGCTCGACGCCGCGGGCGCCACCCGGGAGTCGATCCGCAGCTTCGGCAACGCGGTGCTCGCAGCCCATGCCCCCGCGCAGCTCCCCGAGGACTACGCGATGCTCTGCGCCTTCACGCACCTCTTCGCGTCACCGACGGGCTACGCCGCGGGCTACTACAGCTACAAATGGGCGGAGGTCCTCGACGCCGACGCCTTCACGCGCTTCCGCGAGTCCGGGGTGGTCTCTGCCGAGGTGGGCCGGGACTTCCGAGCGGCGATCCTCGCCCGCGGCGACAGCGACGATCCGGCCGCGCTCTTCGAGCGCTTCATGGGTCGCGGCCCGAGCCTGGACGCGCTCCTCGAGCGCATCGGACTCGCGGCCTAGCCTCACTGCCCCACGGGCGTTCGCAGGCGGAGGCCGAGCCCGTCGCCGTCCACCTCGACCTCTTCGAAGGCAGACGCGATCAGCGTGCTCCCGCGGCCGCGCACGGCTTCGGGCCCCGCGGGCATGAGGGAGGGAGGCGCGTAGGGAGTGCCCTTCCATCGCAGACGGACCTCGAGCGCCGACGCCTCGAGCGTGAGCGTCACCCGCAGCCCGGCGTCGCGACCCGGCGCCTCGGCGAGGCGATCCAGCCACCCCCGATAGTCGGCGTCGCGCTCCGATCCGTCGAGGCCGTTCACCCCGTGCGCCACGGCGTTCGTGAGCGCCTCCGTGAGACCGACGTCGAGCATCGGTGCGTCGCAGGGGGGAAGCTGGCCGAGAACCCAGGCGATGGTGGGCCGAATCTCCGCGACGGTACCGCGCAGCACTCGCTCTTCCCGCCGCGTCGGCCGTTCGCCCGCCTCAGCCATCGCGCTCGAGCACCAGGACCGTCGCGTCATCGCGGAGCTTCGCGGGCACGTCACCGAGCGCCTCACCGAGGCGCTTCTCCCAATCCGATGCACCGAGCACGGCGCACGGGCCCTCCTCGAAGAGGGCGAGGCGGGCGAGCGGGTTCTCGATGGCGTCCGCGTGTCCGAAGGGCTCCGTGAGCCCGTCGCTCAGCACCACGATGCGATCGCCGGGCTTCACGGGAAGCACCGTGGCGCGGTAGCGCGCGTCCCCGCCGAGCCCGGGCGGATACCCGGAGCCGGATACCGACGCGATCACGTCGCCCCCGCGCACGAGGGCGATGGGCGGAAGTCCCGCGTTGACGATCTCGGCGCTCCCCGTGTGCAGCCGAAGGGCGGCGACGCAGGCGTAGCGGCCCGCCGTCCCGAGCGCCTCGTCGAGCGCGGCGAGGGCGTCGGCGGGCGAGTGGCGCTCGAGGAGCGCCTTGAGCTCGCTCTGCACACGCGAGGCCACGATGGCCGCCGCCATCCCATGACCCGCGACGTCGACGAGCATCGCGATGGGGAGGCCGAAGGAGCCGGTGCTCAGGCTGAACACGTCGCCGCCGATGCGGTCGCCGGCCATCACGCCGCCGCTCGCCTGCCAGTGGGCCCAATGCTGGGGCACGGCCGGGAGCTGCTGGCGCTGCACGGCCGAGGCCTCCTCGAGCGCCTTGTCGATGGCCTCCCCGTTCGCCTGGGCCTCACGGGCCTCCCGCCGGGTGCGGTCGAAGCGGAGGTGGCTCGCCACGCGGTGCGTCAGGATACGCGGGTTCACGGGCCGGTTGAGATAGTCATCGGCGCCCGCAGCGAACGCCGCGTCCACGTGCTCCGGCGAGTCGCTAGCCGTGAGAATGATCACGGGAAGCGCGGGGTGCGTCGCGCGGAGGCGCGCGAGCACCTCGGGACCGTCCATGCCCGGCATCATGTAGTCGAGCACGACGAGGGACGGGACGCGCTCCCCGACGGCCGCGAGGGCGGACGGGCCGTCGGGCACGCAGCGGACGGCGTAGCCTGCCACGCGCAGCGTGCGGTCCAGCAATCCCCGGTTGGTGGCGTCGTCGTCTACCACGAGCACCTCGGCGCCCTCCACGGGCGAGGCGAGGACCCCGGAAGCCTCCCCTGGGCTCAGGGGGATCGCGACGTCGGCAGACCGAGCCATTCCCCGAGGAAACGGCCGGAGCGGGTGATCGTGAAGGCGTTTCGCGGCGGGCCGACGGCGTCAGCCCCCGGCGGCGAAATCCATGCGAATGGTGATCTCGTTGCTCACCTTCAGGCGCACCACGGAGGGCACCTCCACGCCATGGTCGTCGAGGGCGACGCGGAACTGAGCCCGACCGCGCAGACTGCCCTCGCCGTCCCAGCGGACGCGCACGCGAGCCGTGACCGGGCGCGTGACGCCGTGCAGCGTGAGGTTGCCCTGGACGCGCAGATCGGCGTCCTGGCCGGCCTCGAGGGTGCCGGCGCCTCGGACGCTGGTGATCTCGAAGACGATCTCCGGGTGGTTCGCGGCGTCGAGCCAGTCTGGCCCCACCAGGTGCTCGTCACGCTCCTCGATGCCGGTCTGGAGCGACCGCACCGGCACCACGATGCGGCCGCGCGTCGCGCCGACGTTCGCCGGATCGAAGCTGACGCTGCCGGACGCCTGGCGGCTCACCCCGTTGATGGTCTCGAGCTGCGCTTCCGAGCGGAACTGCGTCCGCGCCCGCTCGATGGGCAGCTCCCGGGCCTGCGCCGAGGCCGTGCTCGCCGCCGTGGCGAGCGAGAGGGTCATGGCGGCGGCGGCGATGCTTCGAATCATGGGCTCTCGTCCTCTCCCGTGGCTCCGACGGCCGGCAGCCACGGTCATTCATTCCTAGGCGCCGGCGCGGATGGGCGCCGTTTCGTGGAACGTCCACTCGGCGTTGTCACGGATGGAGCGCTCGAGCTCCCAGTCGTTCTGGAAGAGCGCCACGAGGTTCCCATCCACGTCGTGCACGACCATCGGGATGCGCATGGCGAGCGCTTGCTCCGCAGTCTCCGGTCCCTCGAGCCAGCGCGCGTGGGCGTAGGGCATGGGGTCGAAGCGGATCTTGGCGCCGTACTCCTTCTCGACGCGAAAGGTGAGCACGTCGAACTGTAGACGCCCGACCACGCCGCAGATCGGGTCCTTCTCGCGCCCGGGCTCGGTGAAGAGCTGCACCGTGCCCTCCTCGGCGAGCTGGTGGATGCCCTTCTGGAGCTGCTTGCGCTTGAGCGGGTCGAGGAGCACGAGGCGACCGAAGTGCTCGGGGCTGAAGCGGGGCACGGCGTCGAAGCTCATGGGCCCGCCCGTCGAGATCGTGTCGCCGATGCGGAAGACGCCGGGGTCGTAGAGGCCAACGATGTCGCCGGGGAAGGCCTCCATGACGGTCTCACGCTCCTGGGCGAAGAACTGCTCCGCGCGGTTCAGGCGGATCTCCTTGCCGAGGCGGAAGTGATGCACGCGCATGCCACCCTCGAACTTGCCGGAGCAGATGCGCGCGAAGGCGATGCGGTCCCGGTGCGAGGGGTCCATGTTCGCCTGGACCTTGAAGACGAAGGCGCTGAAGCGGTCGTCCGTGGGCGTCACGGCCCCACCGTCGGCGTCCTTCCGGTCGCCGGGCGGCGGGCAGAGCGTCTCGAAGCGCTGCAGGAAGGGCTCGACGCCAAAGCTCGTGAGGGCGCTGCCGAAGAAGACGGGCGTCAGGTCACCCGCGAGGAAGCGCGCGTCGTCCCACTCCTCGCCCGCTCCTTCGAGGAGCTCGACCTGTTCGCGAAGCTCTCCTGCCGCTTCCGCGCCGAGGAGCTCGTCGAGGGCCGGGTCGTCCAGGCCGCTCACGTCGACCTCGACCTTCTTCTGGTTGCCGGGGTCGCCCTTGTGGAAGCGGAGCACCTTCTGCTGGTTCCGGTCGTATACGCCCTGGAAGAGGTCGCCGGAGCCGATGGGCCACGTGATGGGGTAGCTCTGGATGCCGAGCACCTCTTCGACCTGCGCGGTGAGGTCGAAGGGGTCGCGCGCCGGGCGGTCGAGCTTGTTGATGAAGGTGACGATGGGGATGCCGCGCATGCGGCAGACGTGGAAGAGCTTCCGTGTCTGGGGCTCCACGCCCTTCGCGGCGTCGAGGATCATGATGGCGCAGTCGGCGGCCGTCAGCGTCCGGTAGGTGTCCTCGCTGAAGTCGTTGTGCCCCGGCGTGTCGAGCAGGTTCCAGCGGTACCCGTCGTAGGTGAACTGGAGCACGGAGCTGGTCACCGAGATGCCACGCTGCTTCTCGAGCTCCATCCAGTCCGAGGTGGCGGAGCGCTTCGACTTCCGCGACTTCACGGCGCCGGCCATGTGGATGGCGCCTCCGTAGAGGAGGAGCTTCTCGGTCAGCGTCGTCTTCCCGGCGTCGGGGTGACTGATGATCGCGAAGGTCCGGCGGTTCTCGTGCGGGGCCGGCATGAGAGCGGTGTGTAGCGGGCGGGGTGGTCCGTGGCCAGTGCGCCCGGGATGGGCCCGCCATTCGATGCGAGCCGTCGCTGCCGTCCCGCGAGTGCGCCCGCGCGTCGGGTCGGTCGCCACCGCGCTGCAGAGCGCCTCCTAGAGCGGCTGCACGGGCATGCAGAGCTCGACGACGTGCTTGCCCTCGGGGTGCTGCTTCGGATCGTTGAGGTAGCGTTCGAAGGCGAGGCCGTCGGCCGGCTGATAGCCGCTCTCCGGGAACCACGCCCCGAAGGCCTCCCAGGCTTCTTTGTACTGGTCGACGTCGAGCTCGCAGTGGGCCACGGCGTGAGGACCGGCGGGCAAGGCCATGGACCCGACCTCGTCCTCGACGGGCGTGCCTTCCGGCACGATCAGGCCGATGGTCACGCGGTAGTTGGCGGGGTCCGTGACCTCGGGGTTGTCGTGGTACACGCTGACGAACTCGGGCGCGCCGCCGAGGAGCCCGCGCGGCCCGGCCCATTGGGCGAGGCGCCCGAAGAGCGTCGCGAAGAGCTCACCGTCGCCCTGGTAGGGGCCGATGTGGCGGAGGTAGGCGAGGGGCCGCTCGGCGAGGTTCTCGACGCGGATGTCGAGGGGAACGCTGGACGTGGGCTTGAGGGTCATGGTGAGCCTCCTTTCGGCTTCGGTCTCACCCTGCGCCTTCCACGCCCCGGCGCCTTCTCCGTCCTTGCGCTTCGCTTGGCCGTTCTTGCGCAGCTGCGCCCTTTCGCGTTCCTGCGCGCGGCGCCACGCGCTGGCGCTGACGCCGAAGGCGTCCTTGAAAGCCCGCGCGAAGGTCGCGGGGCTGCTGAAGCCGCTCTTCGCCGCCACCTCGTGAACGGTCGTCCGCGGGTTTGCCACGAGCTGCGTCGCGGCCCGTTCGAGGCGGAGGCGCCGGATGAAGCGGTGGAGGCTTTCACCCATCATCGCGGTGAAGATGCGGTGGAAGTGGTAGGGCGAGAAGCACGCGACCTTCGCGAGGCGCTCGAGGGGTAGCTCCTCCGCGAGGTGCGCCTCGATGTGGTCGATCACGCGGTTGATGCGCGCCACGTACTCGCGGCGGCTCGCGGACCCGGGCTTCATGAGGCCGATGCTACGCGCGCCTGGGCGGGCGAGGTCCAGCAGGTTGTCCCCCCACCGCCGCGACCGCGCTCGCGTGGAGCGACGTGCGTGCTCGGCTCAGGGCGCGAGCGCGGGCGCGTTGGCGATGGGCTCGCTCGCGCTCGTACCCTCCGTGACGAACTGGCTGCCGGCGACGGTGAACCACACCGGGCCCGGGGTCTCTTCGAAGCTCGGGCTTCGAATGCGCTCGCCGTCCCCCACGTAGTAGAACTCGGCCTGCACCCGGGCGCGATCGATGTCGAGCAGCACGTAGCCGTGGCGCTCGAGGTCGAAGTAGCGGATCTGCGGATTGAGCCGCTGCACCACCGGGGTGAGCGCGTCGACCATGATGCCGACCTGCTCGGCCGAGGTCGCGAGGGCCTGGGAGGTGACCGAGGGAGTGATGAACTCGACCGCGACCGAGCCGTCCTGCGTGGCCGGGTCGTAGTCCTCGAGGGTCACGAAGAGGTCCGAGACCCAGCTCGAGTGGATGTCGCCGGTGAGCACGCAGGTGTTGCCGATGCCCTCGTCGCGGAGCGTCGCGAGAACACGATCACGCTGGGAGCGGTAGCCGTTCCAGGCGTCGAAGAGGAGCGCGTCGGCGCCCGGAACGACCAAGGCGGAGAGCTGCGTCTGCTGACCGATGAGGCGCCAGGTGGCCGTGCTCGCCCGGAGCCGGTCGAAGAGCCAGGTCTCCTGCACGGGCCCAAGGAGCTGCCGGCCCTCGTCCTCGGCCTCCTCGACCGTCGTCGGCTGCGCGTCGCGACCGACGAGGCGGGTCTCGAGCATGGAGAGGTCGACGAGATCGCCGAAGGCGAAGCCCCGGTAGATCTCCGTGCGGTCGCCGCTCGCGGGTTCCCGGATGGGCATCCACTCGTAGTAGGCCTGAATCGACGCGGCCTTCCGCGCTTCCCAGTCGCCTTCGGTGTCCGGCTGGTGGTTGTCGGCGCCGCCGACCCAGGAGTCGTTCGTGGACTCGTGGTCGTCCCAGACCGTGATGAAGGGATGCTGCCGGTGCGCCTCCTGAAGGTCCGCGTCCGAGCGATAGGTGGCGTAGCGTGCTCGGTAGTCGCTGAGCGCGACCGTCTCGGTGTTCACGTCCACCACGCGGTCGATCTCTTCACCGGTGCCGAAGGTCCCGTCCGCGTACTCGTAGATGTAGTCGCCGAGGTGAAGCACCACGTCGAGGTCTTCCCGCTGCGCGATGCCCCGGTAGGCGTGGAAGTAGCCCGCCGGGTAGTTCGAGCACGACACGAAGGCGAGGCGCATGCGGTCGAGCGAGCCCGCCGCGAGCGTCTTGGTGCGGCCGATGGGCGACTCGTCCTCCCCGACGCGGAAGCGGTAGTAATAGGTACTGCCGGGCCGGAGGCCCATGGCCTCGATCTTCAGCGTGTAGTCCGTCGAGTCATCGACGGTCGCCGTACCGGTGGTGGCGCCGAAGAAGTTGGAGCTCGTGGCGACCTCCCACTCGACCTCGACGGGCCCGGTCTGGCCGCTCACACGCGTCCAGAGGATCACCGAGGTGTCGAAGGGGTCCCCGCTCGCGACGCCGTGGAGGAAGGTGTCGTTGGGGAGGCTGGGAATCCCGGGCCCCGACCCGTCCTCGTCGCCGCAGGCGGCGAGAAGGCTCCCCGCTGCCGGCGTCGCGACGGTGATCCGCAGAAACGTACGTCGACCGATGCTCGAAGGCGTGCTCATGGCTGCCTACGGTGCCGGGCGCGGGGGAAGCGGACAACCCCGCCGGGTGACTCCGGTACGAATGGCTACCGAGCCGGCATCTCCCCGGCACGTGGATGGCGCGCCGCCAGGAGCGCTTCAGCCGTGCTCGCCGACGGTGCGGGCGGTGTCGACGAGATGCGGGCCGATGGCCCGTACCATCGATCCTCGCCCCTCGTGCGACGTCTCGCGCCGCGCGCGCTCGAGGCTCGCGAGCTCGGCCGTGGCGTCGTGGAGCGCCTGCCGCAGCGACGCCAGCGTGTCTCCATCGCCCGCGACGGAGTTCGTGTACCGGCTCCAGAGCTCGACGAGCTGGACGATGCGCGCTTCGCAGCGGCGCTCCAGCTCTCGGCGTTCCTGGGGGGCGCTCATCGCGTGCCTCGCGTCGTGGTGGTCACTCAGGTGGTGTTCCATACCCAGGTATCCGGACCGTTTCCGGCGAGCATCGAACGACCGCTGCGCTCCAGGATGAGCCCAATCAGCGATGTCTTTGTGACGGGAACGCGCCCTCGAGACGAGCGGCCGCCGCGAAGAAGAACGCGCGGTTCGTCGCTCATCGGCACGCACACCGGCGACGAGTCGGCTCTCCGCCGGCCGCGAAGGCGGGCGTTGAAATCCTCCTTCTACCCCGTCATGGGGACACCATGGACAACGTCACCCCCTTCTCGCCGAACGACGTAGAGCTTCGCATCCTCGCTGCGCTCCTGCGCGCCGTCGTCACCGCCGACGGGCGGCTCACGGACCGCGAGCTCGAGGCCCTCGCGTCCATCCCGCACCGGGCCGGGGTCACCGAAGCGCGCTGGAAGACGCTCTCGGCCGAAGCCGTGAAACGCTATCCGAACGCGCGCCTGGCGGAGGAGGCGGCCGTCGCGCTCGCGCGCCGGCCCGCGCGTGAGCTGATCTACGAGCTCCTTTACGATCTCGCGCGCTCCGACGGCTTCGACGACGCGGAGTGGGACGTGCTCGAGCGCCTGTCGGAGGCCTGGCGGCAGCGCCACGGTTGAACGGCCCTCCGACCGGCTCGGTTGACCTCGGCCCGCGGCGACCCTCCCGTCCCGCAGTGCTCGAGTCGTTCCGCGCTCACCTGAACCCGCGCGCTCTGGGGTCCGCCGGGGCCCATCGGCCGGAATCCGCGGCCCCTCGGCCACTCCGCTCCGTCCGCGCCGCGGCCTGGACGGGGCTGAAGCGCCTCCACGCTACGGCGGAGGTCGTCGTCTACGGCCCGCTCTTCTTTCTGGGGCTGCTCCAGCTGGCCACGCCCGCGGCGCTTGGCGCGCTGCCTTCGCCGGGCTTCGTGGCGGGCAGCGTCTTCGCCAGCCTCGCGGGCCTGGCGCTGCTGACGCGCTGGGACTTCAGCTTCCTCCGTGCGCCGCTCGCCCTCGCGACGGCGGCGGCGACGCTGCTCTTCGTCGGTAGCGCGCTGCTCGCACGCCCGCTCGGCCCGCTCTTCGCCTACGCGATGGTCGCCTGCGCCGTGCTCAGCACGCTCGAGCAGAGCGCAGCCGCGCGCCGCGGCTGGCGCCCCCTTCCCCACGTGGGCCCGGCGCTTCGTCTCCTGGCCCGGCCGACCTTCGCTCCCGTCCCGGTCGTCGTGACGGGCTTGGTGCGCCTCTCGCGGCTGGGGTTCGCTCCGCTCGAGCGGCTCCACGAGACGCTCCGCGTGCTCTCCTTCCCGCGCACGCTCCCGGACGGTCTCCGCCGCGACGCAGCCTCGCGTTGAGCCGCGGCACGGTCGTCGAGCGCGGCGACGGGATCATGTGCGCCGATAGCGCGTGACGAAGGCCTCCAGGATCCGCTCTGGAACGTGGACGTCCGCGGCGCGGCACGCGGCCTCGAGCGCTTCGGCCTCCTCCGGGTCGAAATAGCCCGCGTCGCGATAGACGCGAATACGAAGCGCGAAGACCTCCGGGTCCGCCTCGGGGTGAAACTGCGTCGCGTAGACGTTGTTCCGGAAGCGCACCATCTGCACCGGGCAGGCGTCACCTTCGAGGAGGTGTGCACAGCCTTCGGGGAGCCGCTGCACCGCCTCCTTGTGGCCCACGAAGATGCCGAAGCGGTCGGGCAGGTCCCGGAGCAGCGCGTCCTCGCGGCCGTCCGCGGTCATAGCGCACGACGCCGGACCGACCGGCTCTCCGTAGCGGCTCTGGGCGACGACGCCGCCGAGGTGCTGCACGAGCGCGCCGAGGCCGTAGCAGCAGCCCAGAAAGGGCACGTCGCGTGCGGTCACGCGGGGCAGCAGCGAGAGCACCGCGGCCTCCATACGGGCCTCCACCGGCGACTTCGCGTCCGGCGGATCGCTCACGCAGCCGGGCCCGCCGCCCACGATGATACCCGCATACGCGCCCGGATCGAGGTCCGCGGGGAGCGCCTCCTGATCGAGGCGCACGCGCCGCGCCTCCGCGGGCGCGAGCCTCCCCTTGGCGAGGATCGCATCGTACTCGTCGTCGGCGGCCTCCGTCTCCGGACGCACTTGGAGTACGAGAAAGGGTCTCTGGCCCATGGCGCGAGTCTAGCCGGCGTGAACCGGTGGGCGCGCTTCGTCGGGTAGGATGCGCGCCGTGAAGCTCATCGGCCTCTACAAGACTCGCGAAGCCGCCGCGAAGGCCCGTGAGCTGATGATCGCGCGCGGCATCGGAGAGGCGCAGATCAGCCTTCTCGCTCCGGAGGGCGAAGGAGGCCCTCGCCTGGCAGCCTACGCGGCGTCCACGTCGGCCGCGACGGCGTGGAAGTACGGGCTCCCGGCCGGGGCGCTCACGGCGCTGGTCGGCTTCGGGCTCACCGCGGGGAGCCTCGAGCTCGGCGGGTCGCCCATCGAGGCGGGCCTCGTGGGCGCGCTGGCGGGCTTCAGCGTGGGCCTGCTCTTCGGCGCCGCCGTCGGCGCGCTCGTGGGACGCCGCCAGCACATGCTCCGGGCCGATTTCTTCGAGCCCGACGCAAAGCGGGGCGCCACGGCGCTCGGCGTGCTCACGCACGACGAGGCCGAGAACGAGCATGCGCGCTACGCCTTTCGCGCCACGGGCGCGCTCCAGATCGAGTCGCAGGCCGACGGGAAGACCGTCGTGCCGTCGGCCAGAGAGGCGAAGCCGGCCGGTGGCGTCTCATCCCCACGACCACGTCCCGCCGCCGGCGTGGGCGAGAGCGCGGAGGCGTCCCTGGCCGCCGCGGAGGCAACGGTCGACGACGCCGCCAAGCCCTCGGCGAGCGAGACGCCGCCGATGGAGGCGATCGCCGAGCCCGACGCGGCCGAGACGCGCGCGATGGAGACGGTCGCCGAGCCCCCGCGCTGAGGCGGCTCTTGCGCGCGACCACCGTGCCCCCCAGAAGCGCGAGGTGAGCGCTTCGTCCAGCGCACGTTCTCGCCTCGCCGCACGTTCTCGCCTCGCCGCACGTTCTCGCCTCGCCGCACGTTCTCGCCTCGCC
>ERZ1740059.1279-NODE-1279-length-12720-cov-3.984840_pt1 | contig 12720 bp, 9 predicted proteins | sample MGYA00581744_ERZ1740059 | MGnify/ENA primary metagenome ERZ1740059 (study PRJEB43018, sample SAMN04849738) | marine metagenome | isolation source: floating plastic debris | place: Pacific Ocean | collected 2008-08-28 | study: EMG produced TPA metagenomics... | reverse complement strand
CCAGCCCGAGCCCCAGCCCGAGCCCCAGCTCAGGACCCAACCTCCGCATTGGCCACGGCTACGACCTCCACCGCCTCGCGCCGCTCGCCGAGGACGGGCCCAGCACCCCCGTCCGCCCGCTCGTCATCGGCGGAACCTGGTTCGAGCACACCCACGGCGTCATCGCCCACTCCGACGGCGACGCCCTGTTCCACGCCGTCACCGACGCGATCCTGGGCGCCCTCGCCCTGCCCGATATCGGCCAGCTCTTTCCGAACACCGACCCTCGGCACGACGCCGAAGATTCGTCCGTCTACCTGATCGAAGCCGCCCGCCGGGCCCGCGAAGCCGGCTGGGAAGTGATCAATCTCGACACCACCGTGATCCTTGAACGCCCCAAGCTCGGCCCGCACAAGCCCGCCATCATGCGGTCGCTCGCCCAGCACCTCGGCATCCCCACGGCGCGGGTCAACGTGAAAGGCAAGACCCACGAAGGCGTGGACGCCGTGGGCGAAGGCCGGGCGATCGAGGTGCACGCGGTTGTGCTGCTCGGGCCGACCCGCGGCGCCTGACTCAAGCCCCCCGCCCGCGTCGGCTCAGCATCCGCCGCAGCACGCCGTCCGTCAGCCTCGGCGCCATCACGCTTAAGCCCAGCCCAAGCCGCGTCGGTAGGCTTGTCCAGACCTCTCTGCCCCGGCCCGACCACAGCGTGCGCACAATCGCGTTGGCCACGCGTTCGGGAGGCTGCATCGCCGCCGAGGGCGTCTTGTCCATGAGCGTCGAGCCGCCCGATCGCGCTTTGGCCTGATCAAAGAACTCCGTCTTCGTGCCGATCGGGTGCACGGTCGAAACCGCAATGCCCCGCCCGCGCAACTCCAGCCGCAGCGCCCGGCCGAAGTGATCCTGCGCCGCCTTGGTCGCGCAGTACGCCGCGTAGTACGGCAGCCCGATCTTGGACAGGCAACTCGAGCACAGCAAGGCGTGGGCCCCGTCGGACCGTTCGAGCATCGGCATCGCCGCGCGAACGGTCTCGATCGAGCCCCAGAAGTTCACCTCGAACATCCGACGCAGATCGTCGTCCGTGCAATCGAGCGTCGCCCGCTCGAACCCGTAGCCCGCGTTGGCGAACACCGCGTCCAGACGCCCGAACGCGTCACCGGCCGCCTCCACGAACGCCCGGGCCTGCCCCGGCTCGCCGACGTCGGCGCCGACCGAGCCCGACCGCCGCCCCCGCGCCCGGATCTCCTCGCCGCCCTGTTCGCGCCGGTCCGTCCGCCGCGCGGCCAGCGCCACGTCCATGCCCGCGCGCGCGCACGCCAGCGCCGTCGCGCGCCCGATCCCGCTCGAAGCGCCTGTGATCGCGATCGCCCGGCCGGTCAGATCAACCCGCGGCACGCGCGTCAGTTCTCGGGTTCGTCGTCACGCACGGCCTCGCGCACGTTCTCGCTCGATTCCTGCAGATCCTCACCCAGACCCTCGACGGCGTTGCACCCACTCAGCGTCGCGGTCAGGCCAAGACCGAGCGCCGAGCCGAGCACCAGGGCGGTGACGCGGAAGTTGCTCGGGTTGCGGGTCGGTGTGCGCATGATTCGGATCCTTTCGTAATCGCCGCGCCGTCCGTTATAGAACCGACGCGGTCATTCCTGTTCGGCCCGATCGTACGCGCTCCCGGCTCGACGCGCCAACAGCCAGCGGACTTCCGGACGGCGCGTGGCGACCGCGCCCACGCCGAACACCGCCAAACCCGTGATCGCGATCGCGATCGTGCCGATGACCCACTCGCCCCAGCCGTCCCTCGGGCCGATGAACGAGGCCACCGCCCAAACCGCGCCCGCCATCACGCCCGTGAGCGCCAGTGTCACGGCAATCCCCCGTGCAACCCCCGATCCCGCCCCGCGGCCCAACCGCCGGCGCAGCAGCAGCGACAAGATCAACGCCTGCACACACGCGCACGCCGCCGTAGACCACGCCAAGCCGGCAACGCCGAGCGGCCAGATGAGTGTCAGGTTCAGGCCCAGGTTGAGCACGACCATCGCTAGCGTGACCTTGGTCGGGGTTGCCGTGTCCGAGAGCGCGTAGAACGCGCGGGCCAGCACGTGGTTCAACGCGTACGCCCACACGCCCGCCGCGTACGCGACCAGCACGCGCTCGGAACTCAGCAAACCTTCGGCCGAGAAGCTGACCTCGGCGCCGCCCCCGCCGAAGAGCCCCCGCACCAGATCCGGCGCCACCAACGCAAGCCCCGCCGACGCGGGCAGCCCGATGAACAAGCTCAGGCGGACACCACGCGCCAGCGTTTCGCGGAACGCGCCGGCGTCGCGGGCCGTGCGCGCCAGCAGCGGAAAGACAGCTGTTGCGACCGCGATGCCGAACACACCCAACGGGAACTGGTACAGCCGCTGCGTAAAGAACAGCACGCCGTTGGCCCGTTCGTCGAGCGGGTAGTCGCGCCCCAGCATCGTCGGCCCGACCCACACGGGCCACATCGCGATCAGCGTGTCGAGGAACGAGTTGATCTGCACGGCTCCCAGCCCGATCGCCGCGGGCACGAAGCGGGCAAGCATGGCCCGGGCCCGCCCGTACACCTCGCGCACGCCGCGCGTCCAGCAAACATGCCCGCGCAGCGCGTACACGCTCCACGCGACCTGTACCACGCCCGCGACCAACGCCGCGATCGCGACCAACACCGCCGTGGTGCGCACGTCCGCATCCGGACGCAGAAAGTGGGACGCGCCCGCGACGATCATGGCGATGTTCAGCACCACCGGCGCCGCGGCCGTGGGCGCGAACCGCCCGTGCACGTGCAGCGCCCCGCCCAGCACCGCCGTCACGCACACGAGCGGCATGTAGGGCAGCAGCAGCATCATCAACGCGAAGCTAAACCCACGCTCGCCCGATTCGGGCAGCAGCACGAGCAGCGCCAGCAAGATGAGCTCGCCGACGACCGTGAGCAGCGCGGTCACGCCCCCGACGAGGGCCGCGGTGAGCGAGACCAGCCGATCCGCGTCGTTCCGAGACTCGTTTGGCGGTTCGGATGAACGATCATCTTCGTGCGCCTCGGCGTACGCGGGCACGAACGCCGCCGCGAGCGCCCCTTCGCCGAAGAGCCGCCGGAACAAGTTCGGCAGCGCAAACGCGGCCGCGAACGCCGAGGCGATCGGCGTATCCAAAAACGCTCGCGCGATCAGCAGATCCCGCGCCAGCCCGAGCACCCGGCTGATGAGTGTCCAGCCCGCGACCGTGCGCACGGCCGAGCCGAGAGAACCGCCGGCCTTCGGCATGCTCGTAGCCTCTGGCTCACTCACGGCGTGCCCCCCGTCGCGAATGAGACCAGGTACACGAGCACCAAGACCGGCAGCAGGACGAGCACCGCCCGCAGCGTGTAGCCGAAGAAACTCGGCATCCGCACGCCAGAAGAATCCGCGATCGCCCGCACGATGAAGTTCGGCCCGTTGCCGATGTAGGTCATCGCGCCGAAGAAGACGGCGCCCGTGCTGATCGCGGCGAGCGTGCGCACGCCGGCATCGGTCGCCAGCAGCGCCTCGATCCGATCGGGCGTGATCGCGTCCGGACGCACCGCGACCTGAAGCATGTTGACGTACGTGGGCGCGTTGTCGAGCACGCCGGAGAGGGCGCCCGTGGCGAAGTAGTACGTGCCGGGCGTCGTGAGGCCCAGGGCGTCACCGTTCGCGGCCAGATACGCGAGTGCCGGCGTCATGGTGACGAAAATGCCGAAGAAGAGCAGCCCGACTTCGAGGATCGGGAAGAAGGTGAACTGATTCTCTCGCCGCAGCGCCGGGCGGGTCATGAAGAACGCGGCGGCTGCGATCAGGATCTGCGCCGCCGGTCCGACGGGCACGGGCGTATGAATCCCGCGAGATCTCAGGAACGGATCGAGGAAGACCGCGGCGATGATGAGCGCGAGCGCCGTCAGCCCCACGGCGCCGCGGAGGCTGATCGCCGCGGCGGAGCCGTGCTTGGTCTCATCACCTTCGATCGCGGACACGACCTCCAGCGAGGCGCCCGAAGGTCGGCTCAGTTGCCGAGCCAACAGACGGCTGTCGAGCACGAAAAACAGGACCAAAAGCGTTCCGACGCACAGCAGCCACTGCGGCCAGAGCGCTTCGAGTGTCCAGAAGAACGGGACGCCTTTGATGTAGCCCAGGTACAGCGGCGGATCGCCGATGGGTGTGAGGCAGCCGCCGCAGTTGCTGACGATGAAGATAAACATGACCACGTGCATCGGCCGGATCCGCCCGGCGTTCATACGCAGAAACGGACGGATCAGCAGCACCGAGGCGCCCGTCGTGCCGACGATGTTCGCGAGCACCGCGCCCGCCGCCAGCAGTGCCGTGTTCGCGAACGGCCCGCCGCGGGCGCGCACACGGATCACCACGCCGCCGGACGCGACGTAGAGCCCGCCGACGAGCGCGATGAACTCGTAATACTCCATCGCGGCGTGCTGCATCGCGTGCTGGCCGAAGTGCCCGAGGTCAAACGCCCACAGGTAGTACCCCGCGACCAACCCCGCGAGCCCGAACGAGATGTCCGGGAAGTGGTGGTGCCAGAACCGTTCGTGGATGAACGGCATCACCGCCATCGAGAGCAGCAACAAGGCAAACGGCACGCACAGCCCCAGCCCGATGAAGGGCACGGCGCCGCGAGCGGGAGCGGCAGCGAGCCACGTCGCCGGGGCCAGGGGCGCGAGTGTCACACCGGCGACGAGGCCCAAGCCCAGGCTGGCCAGCCAAAGGTGCGGCCCGCGCGTGCGCGTGATGCGCATGCCCTCAGCCATCGATCGCTCCGGCGATCTGTACGGAAGGTTCGGCCTCCACCAACTCCCAGTCACGTCGGCGGAGCCAGGCGGCAAGGACGGCCAACGCCGAAAGCCCGAGCGCGACACCCGCCACGTTCGCCGCCGCGTCTTCCCACGCTACGACGCGTTGCAGGCCGGGCAGACCCTGCGTGAGTTCGCCGACGATCGCATAGACCCCGGCGATCAACCCTGTGCGCACAAGGTTGACTTGCGTGCCGACCCGGCCGGGCCAAGCCGTCAGCGAGAGGCCGACGGTCCACGCGCCGAACGCGCCGAGGTGCATCCACAGATCCGTTCGCGGCACGGGGCCTTCGATCTGCACGCCCGGCCAGTGCATCGCGAGCAGCAGCACGATGACGTACGCGATCCAGCCGAGTCGCCGGCCGAGCCGGGTCCACGCGGGGAGCACGATCGACCGTGTCGGGCGGGGCATTAGGGCGCAGCCGGTGCGTCGGCCGAAGGTGCGCTGGCGGGTCGATCCACGACCACGACCTCAGGCGCGGGGTCTGCGTCCGCCTCATCCGGCCGACGATCCGTCTCGGCGTCGACATCCGCAGCGAGTGCGAGGTAGTCCTCGGCGCCCGCGGCGGTGGGGGCGTAGTCGAACACTGTCTGGCCGAAGCTGGGCGCCTCGGCGAGCTTGACGTTCCGGCGGATCGGCGGGTCGAACACCCGCGCGCCCGCCCAAGGCAGATCCGTGCCGGAGGCCTGCTCCAGGAAGCCGCGCAGGTCCGCGACGACCTCGCGCGAGAGCGTGGCCTGCGCGTCGTGCATGCACAGCACGATGCCGGCGACCCGCAGCGCGGGGTTCAGGTCCTGGCTCATCAGCGAAACGGTCTCGAGCAGCTTGCCCACGCCCTGGAGCGCGAGGAAGTGCGCCTGCATCGGCACGATGACCTCTCGGGCCGCGGCCAGCGCGTTCAGCGTGAGCAAACCGAGCGAAGGGGGGCAGTCGATCAGTGTGATATCCGGCCCGCCCTCGCCGCGCGAGAGCAGTTCGAGCGCGGCCCGCAGCCGGCCGTGGCGATTGGATGCCGAGGCCAGCTCGAGCTCGGCGCCCGCCAGATCCGTTTCGGCCGGGATCACACGCAGCCGCGGCCCCACGCGAACGACCGCGTCGGCCAGCACCGAACGGGCGTCGTGCTCGCCGGCCGCGTTGGTGTGCGTGAGCAGGGCGTAGACGCTGGGCCCTTCGTGCTCGACGCCGAGGTGCATCGACGCGTGCGCCTGCGGGTCGAGATCGACGCGCAGCACACGCCGGCCGCGTTTGGCCAGCGCCGCGGCCAGGTTCACTGTGGTCGTCGTCTTTCCGACGCCGCCCTTCTGGTTCATCATCGCGATGACGCGGCCGGTGCTCTTGTTCGAAGGCCGGCTTGGGGTCGGATCGCTCGCTGTCGGTCGTTCGTGCTCGCCCACGGGCTCGGATCCTTCCATGCGATCAGTATAAGCCGCGGGGGAACGGGGCTTCGGCGTGCGAATCACGGGACACGGGAGTCGCGTGGTCAGGCGTTGGTGACGGCAGCGGATTCGGCGGGTTCCGTTGGCGAGTCCGGATCCGACGCGGGTGCGCTCGGGCCGGCCGGGGTGCTCGCGGGGTCGGCGCCCGGCTTGGGTCGGCCGGGTGCGTGACCGCTGCCGATGCCGCTGCGCCCGGCTTCGTGGGCCATCCGGCGGTTCATCTCCGCCTCCATGTGCGCCCGCCGGGCGACCTTGGTCGCGAGCACGGTGATGTACGACGCGAACAGCAAGGCTAGGGCATAGCTCACGCGGGCCCGGCTCAGGCTGACCACGACGCCGAGCGTCGCGAAGCCGGCGCCGATTGCGTACAGCGCGGTCACCGCGCCCTTCACGCCGAGCGACCGCTTGAGCATGTGGTGCAGGTGCTGGTCGTCGGCGTCGGCCAGGCTCTTGCCCGCGAGCTTGCGCCGGACGATCGCGAGGACCGTGTCGATGATCGGGATGGAGTAGATCAGCAGGCCCGCGAAGACGAGGTTGGTCTTGGCCGTGTCTCCCAGCGTCAGGATGACCACGATCGTGCAATAGCCGAGCAGCAGCGAGCCGGCGTCGCCTAAGAAAATCGACGCCGGATTCCAGTTGTGCGGCAGGAAGCCGAGGCAGGCGCCCAGAATCGCCAGGCAGAGCACGACCCGCTGCGCGTCGCGTTGGCCGTCGTCCATCAGCGCGAGTGAGAGGGCGACAATCAGCAGGCCGATCATCGCGATGGACGTGACGCCCGTGAGCAGGCCGTCGAGCCCGTCGACGAGGTTGGAGGCGTTGCAGGCGCCGAGGACAAAGATCGCGATGATCGCCGCGCCGGACCAGTAGATGAGGTCGAACGAAATCTCGCCGCCCGGCGCCAGGTAGGGGATCGCGCCGCCCAACTCGAACGTCCAGGTGAGGTCCTGATTGCCGATCCAGACGCCGATGGGTTCCATCACGCCGCCGGCCAGCCGCACGCCGACATCTTCGATCGCCAGCGCCGCGGCCGCGAAGAGCTGGCCCGCGATCTTGACGCGCGGGCTGATGCCGAGCACGTCGTCGTAGAGGCCGCAGAGCATGATGATCGTCATGCCCAGGATGATCGAGATGGGCACGGGCGCAGGCAGCAGTGCGGGGTTGAGGTGCTGCGTGGTGTGGAAGGTGATGATCGAGCCCTCGGGCGCCGCCAGCGCCAGGTAGCTGACCATGATGCCCGCCATGATGCCCAGAAACACCGCGACACCGCCGAGGTAGGCCACGGGCGTGCGGTGGACCTTTCGGCTCTCGCTGGGCCGGTCCACGATGCCGTTGGCAATGGCGAGCTTCCGCATGATCGGCGTCGCGAACAGCGCGACCACAAACGACGCGACCAGCACGGCCATGTACCCGTGAAAGATCGACAGCCGCGTGGGCGCCTCGACCGCGGCGGCTCCCACCGCGTCCATCAGCTCGCTCAGCCGGGCGGGCAGCAGCGCCAACTCGTCTCCGAGCGCGCGCACCCGCGACGCCAACGGATCGGCGGCCGACAAGAGTTCGGGGCTGCTGGGCGAGAAGGTCAAGGCTGCGTCTCCTCCACGGATGGGGAAACGCTAGACCGGCTTCCGGGCCCCGGCCGGGCTTCGGCCGACATGTGACCATCGCCGGCCATTTCCGCGGCCAGATCCAGGATGGTCCGGTCGAGGTCGATCTTCGGCTCGAATGCGATCGCAGACCGAACACGCGTGAGATCGGGCCGCCGGCGCCGCAAATCCTCGAACCCGGGGGCGTAGACCTCTTCGTACGGCCTCAGCTTGACGGGCACATCGGATCCGAGCGCGGTCTTCACGCGGTGTGCCAGATCGAGCATCGTGATCGGCTCGTCCCCGCCCAGGTTGAAGACCCGGCCGTGGCACGCGTCGGCCGCGAGCAGCTCGGGCAGGGCGGGCACGAGATCGCGCACATCGCAGAAGCACCGGCTCTGCCCGCCGTCGCCGTAGACCTCGATCGGCTCGCCCGCCAGCGCCCGCGCGACGAACCGGGGCAGCACCATGCCGTAGTCTCCGATCTGCCGCGGGCCGACGATGTTGAAGAAGCGGGCGATCACCGTGCGCACGCCGCGCATCCGGTGGTACGCCATCGCGAGGTGCTCGTCGATGGTTTTGGTCTGGGCGTACGACCAGCGCGTGGCCGAGGTCGGGCCGAACACCACGTCGTTCTCTTCGCTGAACACTTCGGTCGTCGGTTTGCCGTAGACCTCGCTGCTGGACGCCACCAGCACGGCCGGGCGGCTCATCAGGTCGCTGCCCGCGCGGTGCGCGAACTTCAAGACGGCGGCGGTGGTATCGATGTTCGTCTCGATCGCGCCGATCGGGTCGTTGAGCACCCGCTCCACGCCCACGGCCGCGGCGAGGTGGTAGATCTCGTCGAACGGTTCGCCCGCGAGGCCCGGCAAGGTGTCGAGCGCGTCGCCTTCGATGAACCGCACACGGTCCGCGATGGCGTTCAGATTTTCGCGGCGGCCGGTCGAGAGATCATCGAGGATCGTGACGTTGACCCCGTGCGCGACGAGCCGCTCGGCGAGGTGCGAGCCGATGAACCCGGCGCCGCCGGTGATGAGCGCGCGCCGCGACGGCCCCGGGGAGCCGGGGCCGCGGTCGGCAGGACTGATCGGATTCGGTGGGGGCATAGGAACTCGGTTTCCGCACGGCGTCCAGATGCGTCCCCACAGAGTCTCGGCGGCGCGTTTGGCGCCGAGTTCGGCTGGTTAGGCCTCGTCGCCGACGCCGACTTTCTCCGGCTTCGATGCCGCGTCGCGGTCGATCGAGCCGCCGATCGCCTCGCCCGCCTGGTACTTCTGCGAGATGCGGATGTTCTTGGCCATGTACCCGCCCGCGGCGGCACGCACCGCGTTGACGAGGATCCCGAGCATCTCCGCCCGGCTGCCGTCGAGTTCGGTCCGCAAGCGGGCGATCATGCCGCGCTTCTCGTTCATCGCTCGGGCCACGAGGATCGAGGCGTCGCAACGCTGCGCCATCGCTGCGCCATCGCCCGAAACCACGGCCGGAGGCGCGTCGATCAGCACGAGGTCGTACTGCTCGCTCGCCTTCTGGATCACCTCGCCGAACACGGGCGATGAGAGCAACTCGTACTGGCGGCTCTCGACCGAGCCCACCGACAGGACATCGAGGTCGTTGGTTCCAGACGGCTGCACCGCAGCGTCCAGGTCCACCGCACGCATGAGCACGTCGGCCAGACCCGGGCCGTCGGCGATGTCGAAGACCGAATGCAGCGCCGGTCGGCGGAAGTTGCCGTCGATCAGCAGCACTTTGTGGTGCGAGGCGGCGACGGCGAGGCCGAGGTTGCAGACCACCGACGTGGCGCCCGAGCCGGGCGAGGCCGGCACGACGATGAGTGAGCGGTGGTCGGCCTTCTGGAGCGACTTGGTGAGCGAGCCGCGGAGCTGCCGGTAGCTCTCGGCCAGCACGCCGCGCGGGCGGTCTCGGAAGATCGTCTCGACTGTGCCGGCGCGCTTGCCGTCCTCGTTGGCGTCGGGGATCAGCCCCAGCACGCGGGCCCGGGGGATCATCGCGATGTCGGCCGGGCTCTTGACGCGTTGGTCAAGGATCTCACGCAGCAGGATCAGGCCGCCGACCGTGCCGCAGATTAGGATGAATGTCGCGGGCAGGATGACCTTGAGCTGCGGGAACGCTCGACCGTCGGGCAGGCTCTCACGCTGGACGAGCTGGATGCGGTCGGCCGCGTCGAGCTCGGCGATGGCGTTGAGGTTCTGGAGGCTTGAGTCGTACGCGGCCCGGCGTTGCTCGAAGTTCTGGCGGCGTTCGTCGAGGTTGCGGACCTGAGCGGCGAGCCGGCCGAGTTCGTTGCGGCGGACGCGGGCTTCTTCGCGCTGGCTATCAAGGTCGGCCTGCTGGGCTTCGAGCTGGGCGATGAACCGCCGCGTGCTCTCGACCTGACCGAGGAACATGTTGTTCAGCACCTCGGCCTTGGTCTGCTCGATGCGCTGGCGGACGGCCGCCATGCTCGCGTGGATGCGCTGCACCTCGCGGTGCTGATCGCTCACGCCCTGCTCGCGGAAAGTCCGCAGTGCGGTCTCCAACGAGTCGAGCTGCTGACGCAGGTTCGCGACGCGCGGATTGCCTTCGGCAGCAGCAATTATGTCGTCGCCATACTGGATGCCGGCATCGCTGGAGAGTTGGCGTTCTTGTTCGGCGAGCTGCTCGCGCAGCGCTTCGAGCTGAAGGTCGATCTCGACGAGTTCCTCGCCGAGGCGCCCGATCAACTGGGCGACCTCGCTCGTGCGGTCTTCAAGCGTGTCGAACTCGGACTCAGCCACGATCCGGTTGCGCTCGGCTTCGAGGCGCTTGATCTCGCGGTCCGCTTCGTCGCGGAGCTGACGCAGCGACGCCCGCTGCCCTGTGGATTGCAGGTTGCTGCGCTGCTCGAGTGCGCGCTGGTACGACTCACGCACGAGCCCGACCAGTTCGGTCGCCTCGAGTGGGTTGCTGTAGCTGACCGAGAGCTCGATGAGCACCGTCTTAGGCAGCGGCCGGGCGGAGGCCCGTTCGCCCAGGTCCTGCACGATCGCCTTGACGTCGGGCGAGCCGCCGGTCGAATGCTCTCGGAAGTAGTTCGGCGCGAGGCCCTGCCGCCGCGGGTGGTTCGCGACGCTTTCGAGCACGCTGCGCGAGGTCATGATCGCGGCCTGCGTACCGATAAACCGGTCGATCTGGTTGTTGCTCTGCTGGTTGGCTTCGAGCCCGAGCGTGATGTTCGTCGTGGGGGCTTTGGCCTCGAACATCGCCTTGGCCCGGAAGCTGGGCGCGATACGCGCCAGCACCATGTGGGCGCCGACGCCGGCGAAGATCGCGAAGATGCCGGTTGCCGCGAGGATCCAGAAGAACTTGCGGACCAGCCGCACGGGGTCGATCTGCACCGCGCCGAGGGCGCCGCCCATGCCCGAGGAGGCGCCGGGGGCTGGGGCGCCGCCCGGTCGGGGCGGCATGGGAGCGGGCGGTCGTGTGTTTGGCGACTGTGTCATGCGTTCGGTCCGGTCGCCCGTGAGGGCTTGTCAGCGAAGGGTCGGAGCCACGTCGGCCCGCCCGGCGCTCAGCGTGAGCTGATCTCGCTGCGCAGTTCTGTCAGTTCTCGGGTGACCTCGTCGGGCAACGATTCGGCGGTTTGTGCCAGTTGTTCCGCTTGGGCGTGGAGCGTCTTCGCCTCGCTCACCTCGTCGAGACCGAGCTTGGCCCACGAGGCATGTACGAGAAGCCGCAGACCCGTGTTCGGGTCCGGGTTCAAGCTCAGCGCTTTCGCGAACAGTTCGTCCGCGTCGGCGTGACGACCCTGGAGATATCGGATCCAGCCGAGCGTATCGAGCACCGGGGGGTTCTCCGGCTGCAGCTCGACGGCCATCTCGGCGTACGGTGACGCCTCCTCGACCGCGTCCAGGTGCTTGGACAGCGTGAACGCGAGGTTGTTGGCCGATTCCCAGTCGCGGTTGTTGATCTCAAGCACGCGGCGCCACTGATCGGCGGCCGCCTGGTATTCGTTGCGCTCGAACAGCACATTGCCGAGCACGCGATGGCTGAGCAGGAGCAGGCCCGCCTCGTCCACCTCGTTCACCAGCGATTCCAGCAAAGCCCGGCCGCGGTCCCACTCCTCGGCGTCCTCGGAGCTGAGCATGGTCCGGCCGCGGAGCAGGCGGACCCACGAGGCCTTGCGGCTGTCGTCGGCCGAGACGCTGCGCTCGAGCGACGCGAGGTAATCCGAAAGCTCGCGACGCTCTTGGAAGATCTGTTCGCCCCAACCGAGCCACAGGAACAAGCCGATCGGGTTCTGATCGACTTCTTCCCACGCGAGATCGAAGGCCGTTGTCGCGTCGGCCCGGGCCTGCTCCATCAGCGTCTGCCGGGAGAAGACCTTGGCGCGCTGCGCGAGCAGGCGCGCGTTCCGTGAGAAGTCCACGACCTCGGCGATCTCGGCCAGCACCGTCTGAGCCGTCCGCACGTCGGGCGGGCGGACCGTCAGCAGCGCGTCCACGTACCGGGCGCCGATCTCGGGGTTCTTGGCCTGCTGCCACGCCTGACCCAGCAGGCTGGCGGCCCGGTCCCATTGCGCGTACCGGCTGAACAGCGAGGCGAAGGTCAGCTTGCGCTGCAGGTCGCGCGGCCGGCGTTCCACGGCGTCATTGGCGACCTCGATCGCCTGACCCGGTCGGTTCTCGCGGAGCAGTTCGTTCACGTACTGGTAAAGCAGCTCGTCGAGGTCCGGGTTGGCTTCGACCGCCAGCCCGATCTGCTCGAGCGCCTCGTCGCGGCGGTCCACACGCGCCAGCAGCGTCGCCAGGAAGCGGTGCGCCTGCACGTAGCCCGGACGCAGACGGACGGCCTCTTCGAGGTCCGCGATCGCGTCGGAGGTCTTCCGCTCGTCGTCGGACAGCACGCGGG
>ERZ1740059.1278-NODE-1278-length-12730-cov-4.369389_pt1 | contig 12730 bp, 12 predicted proteins | sample MGYA00581744_ERZ1740059 | MGnify/ENA primary metagenome ERZ1740059 (study PRJEB43018, sample SAMN04849738) | marine metagenome | isolation source: floating plastic debris | place: Pacific Ocean | collected 2008-08-28 | study: EMG produced TPA metagenomics... | reverse complement strand
TCGGATCGTGTCCACGAACAGCGACTGCGGCCCGTTGAACGAGTAGATGTACCCCGTGCCATCGATCGTCTTGCACCAGCGCGACGCCTGGACAGCGCCGCTCGCCTTGAGCGCGAGCTCGTAGAAGTGCTTCTCGTACCCGTCGGGTGAGTATGCGCCGCTTCGCGCGAGACGGAGCAGGTTGCCGTAGGTCGAGACGTTGTTGAAGCCGTGGTCGTGCACGCCGATGTGCGTGACATGGCTCGCCATGGTTTCAAGCGTCCGCTCGCGGGCGATCTGGAGGAAGCGGTCGTCGCGGGTCGCATCGAACTGAAGGGCGGCGGAACCGTGCTGGAAGCCTTCGGTCCATTCGGTCCAGCCCTGCGTGGAGTAGGTGCCGTTGATCGTGAAGACCGGCGCCGGCGAGCCGGGCGTGAACGCCTCGTCGAGCGAGAGGATCTTTGGGCCCGATAGCGACCACATGCGATCGATTGCGGGCTGCAGGTCGGCGGGCGAGAGCGAGCTATCGGCGTGGATCATGGCCGGGGTCTCCTGTGCGGACCGGTCGCACGCCGTATCGTACGCGGCCCAATCCCCTTGATGTCTTGATTGGCATAGCATAGATCGTCGCGCGGGAGCGGCACCCGGAGCTTCGGCATGCCGTCATTGGATGATTTTTGGTTGCGCGAGCTCGGCCTCGAGGTGCTGGCGCACCCTGAATCGCTTGTCTCGGCGACGTCGCACCCGGTTGAAGGTGCGTTTCAGATTGCGCCGCATCATCACAACGGTGTGTTCCAGTTTGACCTCATCTTTGGCTGCGAGGGCACGCTGCTCTTCGATGACAGTTGGCTGCGATTTGAGCAAGATGTCGGCTATGTCGCGTACCCGAGCCAAGTGCACGGGTACTCGCTCGAACCCCGCAGCGGCGACGCCCGGGTTCACCACTTCCGGTTGCGGGTCTCCGATGGGCTGTTCCTTGTCACCCAAGAACTGCTCCCGGCTGTGGTTCCACTCGGGGAAGCTACCGACCGGCTGCGCGATGAGGCCACGAATGCCGTGCAATCAACCGGCGACCCGCAGTCGCCTCGCGCGGCAGGAGCCATGGCGGTGCTTCTTCTGCTCTCGAGATGGCCTCGGTCAGGATTCTCGGGGCAGTGGTCGCACCCGCGACAGATCGACGAGCACGTCGAGGCGGCCGTCACCATGATTGAGGCGTCGCTTCATGAGCCGCCCACGCTCGACGAGTTGGCGGAATCGGCGGGTCTCTCGGGCCGCCACCTTGCACGATTGTTTGTGCAGGTCACCGGCATGACGCCGCAGCGCTACGCGACCGTACGTCGGCTCGACCGGGCGAAGATGCTGCTTGTCGATCGGGCACGCCCCATCGGATCCGTGTCAGACGAGCTCGGGTTCTCGACGCCTGCGACCTTTACGAGGTGGTTCAGCGGCCACGAAGGGCGCACCCCTAGCGAGTTCCGCGAGCAGCCGTCGGTGTTCTGACGATACCGGGGCTTCTGTGTCTTGATATGCACAGTCATGCGTCGTCTGGTGGCCCCATGACACCAACGCTTGCGATAGCATGGAGGCATGCTGCAGCCCTCGCCGAGTAACCCGGTCGTCGATGCCTTATGCGAGTTGGGCGTGGTTGCCGGCGTTCGGATGCCCGACGCAGCGAAGCTGCGGCCAACGGTCGATGCGCTATGCGAAGGCGGCGTTCATGGCATTGAAGTCACGCTGACCGTGCCGGGGGCGATCGACGCTGTGCGTTCGCTTGTTCAGAGCCTGGGGGACGATCACCTCGTTGGAGTTGGATCGGTTGTGCATCCCGATCAGGCGCAGCGGGCCATCGACGCGGGGGCGAAGTATGTCGTCAGCCCGGTGCTTCGGCCAGCGGTAGTTGATTTGTGCCAGCGGCACGGCGTCGCCGTAAAGTGAGCCGGTGCAACGCCCACCGAGATCCTGGATGCGCATGACGCGGGCAGTAATCTGGTCAAGGTCTTCCCCGCAGACCTCGGCGGACCGACGTTTTTGAAGTCCGTGCTCGCCCCGATGCCGTGGCTCAAGCTTTTGCCGACGGGGGGCGTGACGCCGGATAACACGACCGAGTGGATCCGTGCCGGAGCGGCTGCGGTGGGCATCGGCAGCGCGTTGGTCGACCTGAAGCTCATCGATGGCGGCGACTTCGCGGGGATTACGAGCCGGGCGAAGAAGGCGGTTGCGGGCGTGCGAGCAGCACGCGTTTAGCACACGAAGGACAGATACATGGCAGAGCAGCGAATCGGTGTGATTCTCAGCGGCGTGACCGGGCGCATGGGCACGAACCAGCACCTTGTGCGGTCGATCTTGGCAATCATCAAGCAAGGCGGCATCCGCGTGAGCCCGGAGCTGACGCTGATGCCCGATCCGATCCTTGTGGGTCGCAACGCGAACAAGCTGAAGGACTTGGCCGAGAAGCACGGACCTGACGCGATCGGCGGGCCGCTGGAGTACTCGACCGATCTCGATGCTGTGCTCGCGGATTTGAGCTACGAGGTCTTCTTCGATGCCTCGACCACGCAGCACCGCAAGCGGTTCGTCGAGGCGGCGGCGAAGGCCGGGAAGCACATCTACTGCGAGAAGCCAACCGCTGCGAACCTCGCGGATGCCGTCGGGCTTGCCGACTTCGTTGAGGCGCAGGGCGTCAAGAACGGCGTCGTGCAGGACAAGCTCTGGCTGCCGGGCATCCGCAAGCTGCGGACGCTGATCGCGCAGGGCTTCTTCGGCGAGATCCTGTCTGTCAAGGGCGACTTCGGCTACTGGGTCTTCGCGGGCGACATGCCCGATCAGCCGGCGCAAAGGCCGAGCTGGAACTACCGCGTCGAGGATGATGGCGGCATCATGGTCGATATGTTCTGCCACTGGCAGTATGTGATCGAGAATCTCTTCAGGGATGCATGCGGCCCGATCGAGAGCCTCGGCGCTTGGGCGAACACGGACCTGAAGTCGCGCGTCGACGAGCAGGGCAAGACCTACAAGGCGACCGCGGACGACTCGGCCTACGCGATCTTCCGGCTCGACAGCGGTGTCGTCTGCCAGTTCAACAGCTCGTGGTGCACGCGCGTTCGGCGTGACGATCTGCTCACGATCCAGATCGACGGCACGAAGGGCTCGGCGGTTGCCGGTCTCCGCGAGTGCTGGGTGCAGCCGCTCGGCGCGACGCCCAAGCCCGTGTGGAACCCCGATATCCCGCAGCCCATCGACTTCATGGGGGGCTGGCAGCAGGTGCCGAACCAGACCGAGTTCGACAACGCGTTCAAGGTCCAGTGGGAGCTGTTCCTCCGGCATGTCGCGTGCGACGAGCCGTTCCCATGGTCGATCCGTGAGGGCGCGAAGGGTGTCGAGCTCGCGGAACTCGGGCTCAAGAGCTGGAAAGACAAGTCCTGGGTCACGGTACCCTCCGCATGAGCAGCACACTCTCCACACTGACGCTCGATCGCTGCGCGGTGCACACGCGAACGAATAAGCCCTGGTCGCTCGCGCGGTGCTGCGAGGCGTATTGCAGCAGGGGCATCGGTGGCATCAGCGTGTGGCAGGACGCGGCCCAGGCCGCGGGCATGGGCGAGGCGCGCGCGATCATCGAATCCAACGGCCTGCGTGTTCCCGCGTACGTGCGAGGTGGGTTTTTCACGGCACACGATGCAGCCGATCGTACAACGGCGCTCGATGACAACCGCCGACTGATCGACGAGGCCGGCGTGCTCAACGCCGAGATGCTCGTGCTTGTGGTTGGCGCCACGCCCAAGCTGTCGCTCGCCGAGGCTCGAGCGCAGGTTGCCGCGGGCATCGAGGAGCTTCTACCTCACGCCGAGTCGACGGGCGTCAAGCTCGCGATCGAGCCGCTTCATCCGATGTACGCGGACGATAAGAGTTGCATCAACCGCACGACGGACGCCCGCGCGATCTGCGAACGGCTTGCCAGCCCGATGCTTGGCGTCGCGCTCGACGTGTACCACACATGGTGGGACCCGGCTCACGAAGCTGAAATCGAGAAGCTCGGCGCAAACAACCAGCTTTTTGGCTTTCATGTGTGCGACTGGAAGCAGAACACCGGTCATCTGCTTACCGATCGTGGACTTATGGGCGACGGCTGCATCGACGTGCCGGGCATCCGCGCGATGGTCGAATCGACCGGATTCGACGGGATGATCGAAGTCGAAGTATTCTCTGAGAGCTACTGGGCATCAGACCAGAACAGCTATCTCGATCTGATCGTGGATCGGCTTGGCACGCATACCTGAGCGGCTATGAGGAAGTGTGAGGACATGCATGGATGACACATCACCTCGCGTCGTGACCTTCGGTGAGATCATGCTCCGGCTCTCTACGCCGCGGCATCAGCGATTTGTGCAGGCGTCGCGATTCGACATCAACTATGGCGGAGGCGAGGCCAATGTTGCGGTCAGTCTCGCGAACTACGGCATCGATACCGCGTTCGTTTCGATCGTGCCGAGCAACGATATCGGCCAGGCCGCGATCAACAGTCTTCGACAGTTCGGCGTCGATACAAGCCTGATGAGTCGCGCCGGCTCGCGTCTCGGGGTGTACTTCCTTGAGACTGGTGCAAGCCAGCGCGCATCGCGTGTGATCTACGACCGCGCCGACTCGGCGATCAGCAACGTCACGGCGGACGATGTTGATCCAGAAGCGGTCTTTGCTGGCGCAAGCTGGTTTCACTGGACGGGCATCACCCCGGCTCTGGGTGCTGGCCCCGCGGCCGCGGTTGCGAAGCTCTGCAAGGGCGCGAAAGCGATGGGCCTGCGCGTGAGCTGCGATCTGAACTTCCGCGCGAAGCTTTGGACGACGGAGCAGGCACAGGCAGTCATGCGGCCGCTGATGGAACACGTCGATGTGTGCATCTGCAATGAGGAGGATGCACACCTCTCGCTGGGGCTTGCCGCGGGTGAGACCAACGTCGATGCGGGCGAGCTCGACGAGTCTGGTTACGCCGAGCTTGCGATGACACTGGCAAAGCAATTTGCATTCGATACTGTGGCGATTACACTTCGCGAGAGTTTCTCGGCCAGTCGCAACGGCTGGTCGGCGATGATGCTCGACGACAGAGACTGCTCGCAGCCCTACCGCACACGGGTGTATGACATCCAGCTTGTCGATCGCGTCGGGGGAGGCGATTCGTTCGCAGCCGGACTGATCGCGGGCTTGCATCAGCAGCCGACCACGAGGGACGCGATCGAGTTTGCGGTTGCGGCTTCATGCCTGAAACAAACGATCCCAGGCGACGTGAACCTCGTATCGCGGGCCGAGGTCGAGCAGCTCATGCGGGGCAGCGGCTCCGGGCGAGTGCAGCGATGACCTCGGAATCGGACCACACACCACCGGAACGCACCGGCCCGCGGCCGATCATCGCTGCGCTGCCCGCGATGACGCCTGGTGAGCGGCGGATCGCAACGAGCCCCGAGAGCGTCGCGAAGCTGGTCGGTGCTGGATGGGACTGCGTCTTGCCCATCGGCATCGGTGAGGCGGCGAGATTCTCCGATGCGATGTTTGTCGAGGCCGGCGCACGTGTTGCGGGTGACGCAGAGTCAGCGATTGTCGGTGCAGACGCCGTGCTCTGCATCGAGCCGCCGCGTGTTGAGCAGATGCGATCGCTGAAGCGTGGCTCGCTCCTTGTCGGTCTTCTCGCACCGTTCACGAACTCGGCGCTGATCAACGCGTGCGCCGAAGCCGGCGTGTCGGCCATCGCCATGGAGCTGGTGCCGCGCTCGACGATCGCGCAGCCGATGGACGCGCTCAGCTCACAGGCGAGCCTGGCCGGATACGCGGCTGCGCTGCGCGCCGGGGACCGCCTACCTCGCGTGCTGCCCATGATGTCAACACCGGCCGGCACGATTCCCCCCGCCCGCGTGCTTGTGGTCGGAACAGGTGTGGCCGGGCTGCAAGCTATCGCGACCACGGTGCGCCTCGGTGCGAGAGTCTCCGCGTACGATGTCCGCGCGGCCGCCAAGGAGCAGGTCGAGTCACTCGGTGCTCGCTTCGTCAGCATCGACATGGCTGAGTCGGGCCAGACCGCCGACGGCTACGCCAAGGCCCAGACCGACGAGCAGCTCGCCGCTCAGCGCCAGGCGCTCACCGAAGTCTGCGCGCAGTCCGACATCGTCATCACCACCGCGCAGATCTTCGGCAGGCCCGCCCCCACCATCATCGATCGCGCCATGATCGCCGGCATGAAGCCCGGCTCGGTTATCGTCGATGCCGCCATCGCCACCGGCGGCAACGTCGAGGGAGCCGTCGCCGGCGACGAGACCACGATCGACGGCGTCACGCTCATCGCCGATCCAGATCTCGCATCATCGGTCGCGACCGAGGCCAGCCGCATGTATGCATCCAACGTCGTCGCGCTGCTCGCGCACATCAGGCCCGACGGCCCGTCGGCCGAGCTTGATCCAGATAGCAACGAGATCCTCGCGTCGGTGCTGGTCACGCACAGGGGCACCGTCCGCGACACCGCCGCCACAAGCGCTCACGACGGAGCCGCCTCATGATGATCCTGCTGCTCATCCTTGTGCTCGCAGCCTACCTCGGCATCGAGCTGATCAACAAGGTCCCCTCGCAGCTGCACACCCCGCTGATGTCGGGGTCCAATGCGATCTCGGGCATCACCATCGTCGGCGCGATCCTCGCGACAACCACCGAGGGCACACTCGCGACCGTTCTCGCGCTCGTTGCACTCTTCGCCGCGACGGTCAACGTCGTCGGCGGCTACTTCGTGACCAACCGCATGCTCGGAATGTTCGGCGGCTCGCCGGGGGGCGACGCGTGAACGACCAGCTCACCGGCCCTGGTATCTTGCAGATCATCGCGTGCGTCTGCTTCATCCTTGGCCTGAAAATGATGGGCCGGAAGCACTCGGCCAAGCGTGGCAACCTTGTCTCTGCTGCTGGCATGGGCGCCGCCGTCGCCTCGGCGCTCTGGCATGCCGACGTCTCCCTCACCATGATCCTGATCGTGGTCGCGCTCGGCTCGATCGTCGGCACCACGCTCGCGCTGCGCGTGAAGATGACGGCCATGCCCGAGCTCGTCGCTGTCTTCAACGGCCTCGGCGGCTTGGCGTCCCTCGGTGTCGGCTGGGTCGGACTCCTCCCAGATGCCAACCTCTCCACCGCATCCCAGGCGCTATCGGCCGCATCCGTCATCATCGGCGGCATCGCGTTCAGTGGCAGCCTCATCGCCTACGCCAAGCTTGCAGGCGTGATGAAGTCTGCGCCGACCATCTTCCCGCTTCAGCTCACGCTGTCTGCGGCTGCGCTTGTCGCCGCACTCGGCATCGGCTACTGGACGATCGCCGGCGACATGCCCGTGACATCGGCTGCGATCCTCGCGAGCATCGCCATCGGTCTCGGCGTGCTCAGCGTTGTCCGTATCGGCGGCGGCGACATGCCCGTGGTCGTTGCCCTGCTCAACAGCTACTCCGGTATCGCCGCGGCGCTCGCGGGTACCGCTATCGCCCAGCCGACGCTCATGGTCGCGGGCACGCTTGTCGGCGCGAGCGGCTTCATGCTCACGCAGGTCATGTGCAAAGCGATGAACCGCTCGATCACAAATGTGCTCTTCGCCGGCTTCGGCTCGCCGACCACCTCGGCCGGCGGCGGCAAGGAATCCACCGGCACCGTCAAGCCGATCGACCCGGCCGACACCTATCTCATGCTCGAGGCGGCCCGCTCGGTCATCATCGTGCCGGGCTATGGGATGGCCGTCGCGAAAGCCCAGCACGTCGTCAAAGAGCTCACGCAGCTGCTCATCGCCAACGGCACCGACGTGCGCTTCGTCATCCACCCCGTCGCGGGCCGCATGCCCGGGCACATGAACGTGCTGCTCGCCGAGGCCGGCGTCGAGTACGAGATGCTCGCCGAGCCGCAAGACGTCAACGACACCATGGGCATCGTCGACGTTGCCCTCGTCATCGGCGCCAACGACGTGGTCAACCCCGATGCCCGCGACGAGCCCTCCAGCCCGCTCTACGGCATGCCCATCATAAACGTCGATCACGCCAAGACCGCGATCATCCTCAAACGAAGCATGGCTTCGGGCTTCGCCGGCGTCGGCAACTCGCTGTTCACCCTGCACAACTCGCGCATGCTCTTCGGCGATGCTCGGTCGTCCATCGCCGGCATCGTCGAGCAGTTTCAGTAGACCGATTCATGCAGAAAGAATCTCCGCTCTCTAGTTTCAGCCAAGGGCCCGCCGGCGTGGACGCGTATCGACGCTTCGTCGATCTCGCCGATACGCTCGCGGCACCGCTCATCGAGCTGATGCAACCCGGGCAGTCTTCTTTGCCGATCGAGGGCAGGGCCAGTGATCACGGCGAAGAGGCTGATCGTCTCGAGGCCTTCGCCAGGCCGCTGCTGCTGCTCTGCCTGTGGCTGCACGGGCGCAGAAAGATTGGTTTAGGCGATGAACGCGATACCCGCGTAACCGCGTGGATCCACGACGCGATGAAGCTCGGCGCAACACCCGACACGCCGACCTACTGGGGCACGCTGACGAACTACCATCAGCACGCCGTTGAGTTTGCCATCATCGCTATGTCGCTCGAGATCGCGCATGATGAGGTGTGGGAGACCGCCGACGCAAAGACGCGAGAACGATTCCTTGCGTATTTCTCGCAGATCCGTGGGCACGGCGGGCATCGCAACAACCATCTGTTCTTCGATGTGCTCTGCCTTGAGTTCCTTCACCGGCACGACGCATCCGCACTCGGCGATGACCGTGCGATCGAGCATCACCTCGATGAGCTCGAGGCCATGCACCGTGGCGATGGCTGGTTCATCGACGGCGGCAACGAGTCGTACGACCACTACAACGCCTACGCGTTTCATATCTACGGCCTGTGGTGGGCGAGCCGCTACGGCGGGCGTGACCCTGAGCGTGCGCGACGCTGGATCCGGCTGGCCGAGCAGTTTTTGCCCGCGTACGCCACACTCTTCGGCGCGAGCGGTGAGCCCGTGCCGATTGGAAGAAGCCTGACGTATCGGTTCAATGGCGTTGGTGTGTTCGCCGTCGCCGCGGCCTGCGGCGTGGACACGGTTGATCCCGGTGCGTCGCGGCGACTGTCCCGCCGCTGCATCGAGTTCTTTCTCGATCAGCCTATCGAGCAATCGCAGGGGTGCCTCTCGGTTGGCTGGACGAACCCGTTCGATGAGATGGCCGAGCCGTACACGTGCGCCGGCTCGCCCTACTGGGCCGCCAAGGGGCTGCTCGCGCTCTCGCTCAGCCCGGATGACAGGTTCTTCACTGCGCCCGAGGCCCCGTTCCCGGCCGAGCAGACCCTAGAAGGCACCGACTCGACGACGGTGATCGGAACGCCCGGCTGGGTTGTTCGTCTGCGCGACGGGCACGCCACGCTGATCAACGCGGGAGGCTCGTCGTCGATGTCTGCGATGAAACGGTTTGGTGCATGGAAATGGGGGAAGCTGTTGTACAGAACGGGCATCGGCGGGCTGCAGTGCGCATCCGAGCTGGGTGAGCCGATCGACAATGGCTTGGCCGCCCGTGTTCCAGACACCGGGCAGCTCGTGGGGCGACACAACACGATCCCGGTGATGGTCGATGCGACGCACGCCGTTTGCCAGTACCAACTCGGCGCGCCGTACGACGATATGAACGTGTCCGTGTGCACGCACCTCTGGTTCGTCGGCGACTGGTACATCGCGTTGCACGCGGGGCGTGCGAACCAGCCGACACAGCTGTGCCACGGAGCATTTGCGATCTCCGATCCCACCGGGTCGCGATGTGACCGCTTGGAAGCGGAGGTTGCGAACGGCGACTTCTGTACACGTGTTGTCGCTATCTGCGGCTTTGAGGAAGCGCGTGTCGATCAACCCCGTCGGCGGCAGCATCTGCTGGCGGACACCCACGCGGTGCCCTATCTCGCCACGGGAACGATCGAGGGCACGTACAGAGCTGCCTGCGCGTGGTCGCTCTCCCGATGCGGCAGTGAACAAGCGTTTGAGGTCGAAAGCCTCGGCGATGAGGCCGCCGTGGTGAACGTGGACGGTCGCATAGTTACGCTCTCAAGCCCCCACTGGCGGCCGGTATCGCATCACTAGCGCGTCGTTCAGAGCGCGCGTAGATCAAGCTGGACCTTGATGGCGCGATACCGATCGCCGGCGAGCTCGAAGGCTGCCAGGGCGTCGCGAACTGGCAGCGTGTGCGTGATCATCACGCTCGGATCGATCGCCCCGGTTCGCAGCAGCTCCACGGCCTCGGGAAACTCAGTCGTGAAGCGGAACGATCCCTTGAGCCGCAGCTCCTTCGCCGTGAAGGCGGACATGGGCACTTCGGCGCTTCCGCCGAAACCGACCTGAACGACACGGCCTTGCGGCTTGAGCACCGGCACGACCGACGCCAGCACGCCGGGAGCACCGCTGCATTCGAACAGCACATCGATCTGATTCTCGCCGATCGAATCGGTAACGCTTGACGACGATGCAGAAACATCAACCGTGCGCTCGGCACCGGCGCATTGCGCGATCTCGAGCGGAAAGCTTGCGACGTCGGTCGCGGTCACCCGCTCAGCACCGCGGTGCAATGCGACCATGATCATCAGGATGCCGATCGGCCCGCAGCCGGTGACGAGGACCGCTTTGCCCGCTAGGTTGCCTGCGACATTCGAGGCGTGAAGGCACACGCTCAGCGGCTCCGCAGTCGCCGCCGCTCCGGGCGCAAGCCCATCGGAAGGAACGCACTGGCCGGCTGGCACGACCATCTGACCGCGGAACGCGCCCTGCACATGAGGGAATCGCATCGCCGAACCGAGAAACCGCATGTTCGTACAGTGATTCAGCATGCCAGCGCGGCACCATTGACACGTGCCACAGGGCTGTGACGGAGAAACCGCGACAAGCTGCCCCTCGCGCAGCCCCTTCACGCCGTCCCCCACTTCATCGATCACTCCAGAGACTTCATGTCCGAGCACGATCGGTTCACGGACGCGGATCGAGCCGAATCCGCCGTGGTTGAAGTAGTGCAAATCGCTGCCGCAGATACCGCCCGTCGCCATGCGGACGCGCACCTGCCCCGGCCCGACAGTGTCGCACGAGCACGCTTCGAGCCGCAAATCGTGTGCAGCATGAAGCACGAGAGCATTCATACCGGTTCCCCGAGTAGACCCATCTCCAGCAGGATGTGGTGATACGCTGATGCGTCGAAACCAGGGCAGGAGTGATTCCGATGGACGCCGATACGCAGCAGCTGTTCTCGCTTGCCGGCAGGCGAGCTCTTGTAACGGGTTCGTCGCAAGGCATCGGTCTTGCGCTCGCGCGAGGGCTGAGCAAGGCGGGGGCCGCAGTCGTGCTCAACGGCCGCGATCGCGATAAGCTCACATCCGCCGAGCACACGCTCCGCAACGAGGGCGCAACCGTGAATGTTGCACCGTTCGATGTGACCGATTCGGATGCCGTGACGCGCGCGATCGATGCCGTAGAGCAGGACATCGGCCCGCTCGATGTGCTGGTCAACAACGCGGGGATGCAGCACCGCGCACCGCTTGAGGACTTTCCGGCAGACGCGTTCGAACAGCTCATTCAAACCAACATCGCCAGCGTGTTTCACGTCGGCCGGGCGTGCGCCGGGCACATGATCAACCGCCGACGGGGCAAGATCATCAACATCGCGAGCGTGCAAGCGAGTCTCGCCCGGCCCGGCATCGCGCCGTACACCGCGACCAAGGGGGCCGTCGCGAACCTCACGAAGGGCATGGCCACGGACTGGGCGCAGCACGGGCTGCAGTGCAACGCGATCGCCCCCGGGTACTTCGACACGCCGCTGAACGCCGCGCTGGTCGCCGACCCCGAGTTCTCTTCTTGGCTCGAGAAGCGCACACCCGCGGGCCGCTGGGGGCGAGTCGAGGAATTGGTCGGTGCGTCCGTGTTCCTCGCGTCCGATGCGTCGAGCTTCGTCAACGGACATGTGCTCTACGTGGATGGCGGCATCACCGTTTCGCTGTAGCGGTCGTTCGATCACTTCGTTCGACGCCCGAGCATGAGGGCCGCAAACCCGGCGACGGCAACGGTGCCGCCCACGAACAGGATGCCCAGCCGATCACCCAGCGAGTTGCCGGGCACCGCGAGCAGCAGGCAGATGCCGAGACCGAGCAGGCCCGCGAAGGTGCCGATGACGCGGAGCTGCGCGCCGTCGTTGGATTCGCCGACTTCCTCCTCAAAGCGCACCGGGGTGTGCATGGTCTCAAAGAACTCATCGACGCGTTCGCGGTACTCGCTCGTCACCTTCGGCCAGAACGGCATCGTGACAAGGAAACCGATGGTGCCCGCGGCGATGTTCACGAAGACCACGAGGTAGTACGGCCAGCCGGAGGTGAGATACCGCTGAGCCGCATCTGGCATCGCCGCGACGATCGCATCCGGCACAAGATTCTTGGAAGCCGCGAACTGGATCAGCGACGGCACGAACGCCGCGCCGACCGACGCGAAGGCCGACCACGGCGGCACGCGGCGGACGAACAGCCCGATCGCCAGCGGCATGGCCATCGGCAATGTGAGCATGGCGCCGATATTGAGCATTGCCTCAAACACACCCCCGCCGCTGTTGTCGTCTGGCTGCCAAGCGAAGTAGAGCGCGATGGTGATGATGAGCAGGCCCAGGATCAGCGTGGCGATCTGGCCGACAATGAGAGCCGTGCGGTCGGTCATTTGCTGAAGCCCAAGCCTGCGGAGCATGGGAGGCGCGACGTCCCGCG
>ERZ1740059.1277-NODE-1277-length-12735-cov-3.691798_pt1 | contig 12735 bp, 6 predicted proteins | sample MGYA00581744_ERZ1740059 | MGnify/ENA primary metagenome ERZ1740059 (study PRJEB43018, sample SAMN04849738) | marine metagenome | isolation source: floating plastic debris | place: Pacific Ocean | collected 2008-08-28 | study: EMG produced TPA metagenomics... | reverse complement strand
AGATCTACCGCGATGTCCTTGGGGATTACGAGGGGAGAGGTGATTTCGGCAGCGCTGGTTTTAGATGAATATGGGGTGGAAAAGCTGCCGCTCGTTTATTTATTTACGGCTCTGGTGGGAGTGAGTCTGAGCAGTATTTATTCTTGGCTGCAGCGGCTGCTGCCCCTGCGTCAGGTCATTGTGCTGATTGCCCTGATGATGACGCTGCCTATCGTTTTGTTTCACGTTGGCTTAGGGGTGGCTGCATGGGCACCTCCAACTATTTTTGCCATGCGGCTGTGGATGGAAGCCATCACAAACTTAAATGAGCTGAATCTGTCGGTACTAGCTAACCAGCTATTTAATATTCGCGAAATTAAACGCACGTTTCCCCTGATTAGCAGCGGCAATCTCATAGCTGATATCCTTAGCGGATTTACGCTCTTTATCCTGCTCAGCTTTTTAGATGTCAACAACATTATTTATCTGGTGCTCGCCATTATGCTGGTGGCCACTGGTGTGTTGTTTTACATCAGCAACCGCTACGAACATGCATTTCCTGATTCCAAACGACGCACGGTTGAACTATCAAATGCAAACTTTTCAGCCCGACGGCTGCGCACGATGATTCGCCGCTATGTGTTACTGCTAGTTGGTTTTTTTGTCATTGCCCAGATGCTGTTGTTTTTGGTGGAATATCTATATTTTCATCAGCTGACCATACAGGAATTTAGCCTTGACGCTACGGCTAAATTTTTAGGTATCTTTACTGGAGTGCTGGGTCTGATGGAGCTGCTGACTCAGCTGTTTACCTCCAGCCGTCTAATCGAGCGGTGGGGCCTATTTGTGACGGCAAGTTTGTTGCCCGCCATTATGGCCTTGCTGAGCGGTCTGTGTTTGCTGGTTAGTATGCCTGCACTGGCGGGAGCCGTTGGACTGTTTGTGGGAATAGTTGTTCTCAAGTTTGTTGACGAATGGCTGCGCTATACGATTGTGGCCAGCAGCCGTCCGGTCTTGTTTCAACCGGTACCGGCCCAGCGACGGGCCAGGGTGCAATCGTTGATAGGACTGGCCGAATCGGTAGCTGGCGGAGTTGTCGGCGTAGGGGTTTTGGTGATTGTGGCACTGGCTAACCGCATTGGCTGGATCCAGGAAGATACGATCTTTTTGGCGGTCACCCTGGGTCTGTCTATCCTATGGCTGGGTAGCATCTTTTTATTGCGATCGCAATACCTCAATCTGCTTGTGCTCACCGCTGAGCGCGGTCTGCTGAGCTTTTCGGATGCCAGTTTGAGAGTATTAAAACAGGCCATTATTGAAGCCCTGGACAAACCAGGACCAGAAGCCGACAAACGCTCTCTGATTGAGCTGCTCACCCAAATCGAACCCCGCAGCATCAGTGAAGTTTTAGCCCCCATGTTGAGCGACCTCTCTCCAGGTCTGCAGAAACAAAGCCTGGAAACCATGCTGGTTTATCCAGACCCCACATTTACCAACTATGTGGATGCCCTAATTTTCCCCTCTCAAGAACCAGCCATTTTAGCCCTGGCCGTTCGATATCTATGGCTGACTCAGGACGACGCCGATATCAACCAGCTCAAACCCTACCTCAAATCCAACGTAGATCCAGTAGTGCGGGGCACCGCCGTCGCCATGATTCTTAAGGAAAATGGTTCAGCCAGTCCAAAAGAGCGGGCCAAAGCCACCAGCATTCTGCGACGGATGCTGACCCATCGAGAGGAGCGAGAGCGGGTAATGGGCTGTCGGGCTCTGGCGGAAGCTGACTACATGCAGGGTCTGAGGGTACATGTGCCCAATCTCCTAAAAGACGACTCGCTGCGGGTGCGCCGCTCCATGTTGGAAGCCATCGCCGCCACTCGACTAGAAGAACGCTATCCGTCCCTGCTTCAAGCATTGCGCTACAAGTCCACCCGAGAATCAGCCATGCAGGCCTTGGTGGAACTTGGCGATGATGCTCTGCCCATGCTGATCCAACTTGCAAACAATCAATATCAGCCCGACACCCTAAGGCATCAGGCTTGGAATGTGATTGGCCGAATTGGTACTCTTAGAGCCTTGAATTTAATAGTCTCTCATCTAATGACCTCCTGGGGTGAGCCCCGACGCTGGCTGTTACGGATTTTAGTTAAGCTCTCAGATGAGAAGAGCTTTCGTCGGGCCGCTGACATTGATATTGCCCTCGATCAGTTGGGTCGCCAAGGGGTAGAGACCTTACTCAATCAGGAATTGCAGTTTATCGGTCAGCTCTACAGCGGTCTGGTTGACTGCTCAGCCAGCAAAGCTCCGGGAGACACATTTGATTGGCTCAGGCGAGCACTGCAGGATATGAAAACTGACGCTATGCAACGGATGTTGTTACTGATGCGCTTTCTCTATCCCTCCTCTACGATTCAAGCGGCAGAACTCAGTCTGGATGGCTCTGCATCTAGTCGAGCTAGGGGATTGGAGATTTTGGACAATACCTTAGATATCCCGGCCAAGCGGGCTATTCTTGCTCTGTTTGAGCAATCCAACGAGAAAACTACGTTAACCGTTTTAGCTCCTTTAGTTCACTACAAACTGATGGAGCCTCAGAAACGTCTACAACACCTGATGGAATTGCGACATTTTCTATCGGATTGGGCCCTGGCCTGCTGTTTTCATGTAGCTCGCACTGAACGCTGGAATATTGGAACTGACCACGTCATCGTCTCGCTCCGCCATCCGATTGGGTTTGTCCGAGAAGCTATTTTAAGCTACCTGGATATGGCATCCCCACAGACGTTGGAGGTACTGCTACCGCTCATGGCAAAAGATCCTGATCCACTAGTGGCGGACCAGGTAGAAAAAATGATGGAGAAACATCTAGTTGCGAAGTAGTATGAACGGATGCCTGTTTAGGGCATAACTCTCTGCTTCAACGACTGCTTCACCGATTGTTCTAAACCAGGTTTATTATGCTCACCAGCGTTGATCGTTTACTATTCGTCCGTGCAGTACCAATTTTTACAGAGCTGCGAGACGACTTTTTAGTGCGACTAGCATCAATCATGGATGAGCTGTCGTTTCCGGCAAATCACAAAATTTTTAGAGAAGGTGAGGAAGGTCGTTCTCTGTATATTGTTGTATCGGGGCAGGTGCGGGTACATCTGCGATCGCAGGAGCTGACCACCTTAGAAAAAGGTACCTGTTTTGGTGAGATGTCGTTGTTTGACGCTGAGCCTCGATCAGCGTCCGTAACAACGACCAGTGCCTGCGACTGTCTCGTCTTAACCCAGCAGCAGCTGTATGAGGCCATTGATGAAACCCCTGGTATTGCCGTAAATATCATCAAACTACTATCGCGTCGCATTCGAGAAATCAATAAGGAGCGTAACAGACAGACCGTAACAGAAACCACAAAAATCTCACCGATTCTCCAAGACGCTCTGCAAGAAGTGCCGAGCCCCACGCTTAGCAGTGCTCAGGAGCATCGCCAGGACCGCACTCAGGTCAAACGGCCCGTAGTGCCTCAGATAAAAGAGACCATTCGATATGAAAACCCCTGGCCCTATTGAGCGGTGGCTGTAGGCCTGCTCTATCTAGCGCTAAGTGATAAATTGCTGAGCGATAACTGACAAAAAATGAACCATAAACAAGGTAAATGGCTACGATTAGTAGGGATTGCGATCGCAACAATCGCGATAATTTGGTTCATTCAGCGCTATGGCATTAGCCAGCTCCGAGCCAATGTAGAGAGTCTGGGGGTTTGGGCACCCATCGCCCTATTTTTTCTACGGTTTACCAGCGTTGTAATTCCCGCCCTACCAGGAACGGCTTATTCTGTACTAGCCGGAGGACTCTTGGGTTTCTCCGAGGGACTATTGGTCATTTGTCTAGCCGATCTATGTTCCTGCAGTCTCAGCTTTTTTCTAGCCAGACAGTTTGGCCGCAGCTTTATTCAGCGTTTGGTAGGTGCGAGATTTATCACCCGAGTTGATACATTGAGTCAAAAACATCTAGAGCGCAACTTTTTTCTGATGACCGGCTGCCTGATGACCGGCTTTTTTGACTTTGTTGCCTACAGCATTGGGCTCACCCAAACATCCTGGCTACGCTTTGTTCCAGCACTCATACTCAGTATTGCCATTTCCAACCCGCCCATCGTAGCGCTGGGGGCTGGCCTGCTAGAAGACGGCAAGCTGTTGCTAGTGTTTGCCATTTTGGGAGCCTTTGCATTGGCGCTGCTCACCGGTTTTCTACAGCGCAAGCAGCCCACAGCCTAGACAAGCGTCAGACAAACGAAACAAAAGGGAACGACTGACCAACAATCGCTCCCTTTGATTCCTATTTAGCTCAGAAAACAGCTAATACCGTCGTCCTAACCAACAGCACTAACAGCGGTCGTTTGGCGACTCCACTGGTGCCGTATTCGACTACTTAAATCAGCCTGCTGTGCTGGAGACCCGGCCAGTAATACCGTCAGCTTACCCGCCTGAATCGTCCCCCAATTAACCAATACAACTCCCGTTTTAGTAACGGGGTCAAATTCTAAATCGGTTAAGTCTAGATCGGCCAGTCGATGATGATCCGTTTTTAACGTTTCACTACACCAGCTAGGAACCTCTAACCGTTCAGCAATTTCAGTTGGGTAAGAAGAACCGTTATAGCGTGGATTACATTCAATCGCTAAATAGAGTGGGCCTTCGGGAGTCTCGACAACAGCCACATCAAAGCCAAAGGTTCCTTTCATCCCCTTTTCAAACATCCACTGGGCCATGGGGTCTACCACATGCCAGGGCTGATGCGCTGTAGGATAGCGATTACCACCATGGACACATCCGTCTAAAATCTGTTCAGAAACCAGAGAACGGTCGACACCTTCGGCTGGCACTCGGTACTGAAGGTTAAGAAAAGCAGAGGCCTGAATTTCTTCCTGAACTTGAAACGGCTTACCCTTTGGAAATTGCTCAACAGCATCCAACAGGTCAGCCGAATTTTCACATCGAACATTCCCGACGCCGTGAGCCGAGACCGCCAGCTTGACATAACAGGGATAGGAAAATGCCTCAAGATTTCCTAGCTCGGTCCGACTACCAAAACATTCTGTAGCTGGAATGTCCACATCTAGCTGATGAGCTAGTTCAACAAAGTTGTTCTTAGAGTTCATATACTGAACAACTTCGTACCAGTCACTGTCCAACTGCCGAAAGAGTTTAGCACAGCTTTTATCCTGCTCAAACGCATGACCAAAGAAGTAAACTGAGACGTCATCGGAAGACTGTTGAGCTAGTGCCTCAAAGGCAACGTTCCAAACAATATCCTGGCTATGGTCTAGACCAATGCGAGCGTAGTGTTCTTTCAAGGCTGACCAATCGGACGCTAGATCTGGATGTAGCTGCACCTTATCGCCCGGGGAGCTCAATCCCACAGCTCTCCCTGAAAATAGATGAATTCCTCCGGCACTATCCAGAGTGCTCATCATGATGTCATGGTTAAAGATCTTCATTTTTGTTAAAAACTCTCAGCGTGATAGTGAACCTAAATAGTTGACTCAAAAAAACCGCGATGACTTATTCGCTTATCTTATAGTTCTTGTTTTCGAGTGTTTTAATGCGATAAGCCGATAAACATCATCGACCTCCAACCACGCAACAGCATGAAGTATCCTGCATCACCTGCGCAATACTCAAATATTAAATTAATTGGAGATATTTGAAACCCTTAAGACTTGGCTCAAGTCTCGTTCAAGAATAAACACAGCCTAGCAGGGTTGCAATCCCTCTAAGGTTAGGAATTGGCTGATTTGGCCATTCAAGATAACCAAATCCTGACATTGTTGAGCTAATGTATCCTAAAAATCTTGGAATATTTAGTTTTCATGACATAGCGCTAGTTGCTGAGGCGTAGCCCTCATGTCTCAAGAAAACAGCGCTTCTGTAACTATCAAATGGTATGTAAAGCATCGTGTGAAGCCACCCTAGGGAGCGGCAACGGCGTAAGCGCTATTGTTGTTTGCGATCGCACCCTCGGCAGGGAACAAACCAACTAATGGTATGGTTAAACTGCAGCGTGAGAGCTGACTGATACATCCACCGTCAACCCAGCCTTAGTCAACATCTGAACCAGATCTTCTATTGAGAATCGACTGATTTCTCCATTAATCAGATTTTGCATACGAGGAGAAGACTGACGGAATGCACGGGCAGACTCATCCAAAGTCCACTGCTGCTCTTGAATGTAGCGCTGCAGTGCGAGCATTAACTCTGTTCTAATGCGTAATCCCTCCAGCTCCGCTATTTCTAGATCTAAAGCAGCGTAATCTAATGCTGGTAAACCACTCAAGCCTGAGTCTTGGAGCAAATTCATAATCAGTTATTAGGTATGCTGACGTCAGCCACTACATTATGGGATACTTCTGTAACGAAAGTAACTAAATTATAGATTCAATTAACTGTGTGTGCGCAATGGCAACGGGTGCTGGGTATTCTAATTTTTATTAAGTCATGACAGACAACTTCTCTCTTATTATCCATGGCGGGGCAGGAGCCTTGGAACAAATCAAACGTGAGGGAAATGAAGCAGAATTCATGGAAAGTATTCGTCGAATTCTAGAGAGTGGTCGTCACATATTGGCAACTGGGGGCAGCGCACTAGATACAGTAGAACATTGCGCTGCCCTGTTAGAAGACGACCCTCTCTACAATGCTGGTCGCGGCTCCGTTCTCAACGAATATGGCGAAGTGGAAATGGATGCTGCCATCATGGATGGAAACACTTTCCAAGCCGGGGCCGCCGCTGGGATCACTTCGATTGGTAAAGGAGCCTACGAGTTTGCTAAATTCTGTGGGTTACCGCGCATGACCAACGATTACTTCGTCATTGATACGCGGGTGCGGCAATGGCGTGAGGCACAAAAGGCCGGCGGCATGATGCTGGATCACGAAGCCGCCAAACCCAGCCAGAAGCTTGGTACCATCGGAGCCGTTGCCCAAGATCGGGCCGGAAACTTGGCCGCAGCCACATCCACCGGAGGGATCGTCAACAAGCGCTGGGGTCGGGTTGGTGATAGCCCCATTGTTGGTGCAGGGGTGTTTGCTGATAATGAGACCTGTGCTGTCTCTGCTACAGGCTATGGAGAACAATTTCAACGCACCGTTCTCTGCAAAATGATTGCAGATTTTATCTACTTTCAAAATCTAGATGCTCAAGCAGCGGCCATAGCTGGCATTGACTATTTGGTGAAAAAGGTACAAGGGCTAGGCGGAGTCATTGTCATTGACCGCAACGGTCGGTGCGCGGTGGGTCATTCAACATCTGGTATGATTTATGGCTGGATTGAGCATGGTGGCGACAGCCTGTGTAAACTGGCCTAGTAAAAATCTTGTCAAGCATGAACTGATAAAAGAACAGTAGCCATCGCAATCTCATACTTGCAACGGCTACTGTGGTGAGAGTTTCAGAGACTAAACAAAAACAAAAGCACCTGCTAACTCAGCAGGTGAGGTATCTTCTAAAACTGCAATCAGCTCAGCAGGCCCTGCAGAACCAGGCTGCAAGAAAATGCCCGTACCACCCGGTAGCCCTGCAGGAGAGGCACCCAATATGTACTCATTGGCAGTGCCATGGAGTTGAATCCGATCACCTTGAGCTAAATTAAACCCTTGAATCAGCGCATAGTCATTTAGCCCCGGTCCTGTTGCATCACCATCGTCATAAAAGCTGCGACCAACATTACCAAGAATAAACGTATCGTTACTATCCCCTCCGATCAGACTATCAACTTCACCCTGTCCCGGAGTCATGTCTAGGGGTTGTGTTCCTACCAGAACGCTGTTCGCTCCGGTACCTGTTAACGTATTGTTGCCTGCATTGCCTTGAGCAGTCGCGGTCACCCCATCAACCCCGTCTTCAGCGGCTAAATAGCCCCAGGTATAGGCCGTGGGGCCAATTGACTGATTGACGGTAAATTCAGTCACAGGTACATAGTAAAACGCGTCAAAGTAAGCTTCAGCCGTGGGCCACTCCCATGGAGAAGGGCCGGTTTCACTGGCAAATAAATCAACGGCCCAGCGCCAGTCTTCTCGGTATCCGTTGGGATTTTGCAAATCTAATGGACCATAGACCGTAATCCCCGTCGGTGCGCTTTCACCTAAAGCACGAGCATCGCCAATTAGTGGATTATCGGGACTTTGATAGCCAATGCCAGTGGTATAAATCATATTGTCTGGGTTTGCCCCCGCCGAGAACTGACTGGCTAGAATGCTGGCTTCTAAATAAGTCTCGTCACCCGTCAGCGCATGGGCACGCAAGAGAATATCTGTATCAGGCGCACCAAAAGAATCTCCCCAACCAACAGGAGCCCAGGGGTTTCTGTTCCAGCGATAGCCGGCATTCTCCATGTTAGAGATTTCATAATCTGCCTGACGTACCATGGCATTGATCGCATTTTGCTGGATGGTTTGATCTACCGGTCGTTCAGTACGACCGTAGACAAATGCTGCCTGGATATGATCATGGCTTTGCCATACGGATGGCTCCACATTAGGGTCTGTATAAACTGTTGTTTCTAAAAATAGGTCATGCCACTGCTGATCGCCCGTTAAGCGATAGAGCTCTGCCGCTGCCAGGTTCCGCTGGTCGTAGATCTCGTTATATCGGTCATTGGGTTGTTTTGCGAGTTCAGCATTGGCCCAGCTCATGGCTCGCAGAGCACTCTCTTGATAAGTTTGGGCTAAGGCTGGATCGTAATCTGCTAACACATAAGCAGCCCGAGCAGCGACCCCAGCATAGAAGTAACTGGACCATATCCCCGGAGCGTATACCATGATGTCTTGAGATTCTTGCCAGCTGCCCTCAAACCATATGGGGTGACCCGCTGATTCGATACCACCGGGGATGCCACCATCCTCCGTTTGCAACCGACGAAATACATCTAGCCCCCATAGGGCCTCATCGAGGATATCGGGTAAGTTGTTGTTGGACTCAGGAATATTTAGATCTACCGAGTCAAAATAATCTCCATGGAGTTCGACCAGTTCTAAAAATGAACGAGAGACATCTAAATGTTGAATACGACGGTCCCAGTCGCCTGCATCCATCCATCCACCCCATGCATCGGTCACAATCTCATCGGTACGCGCCGCCTGCAGAGCCTCAAAAACATCAACTCCACTATTGAGACCCATGCTGGTATCCATCAAGGCTACAGTAGATTGATAGATCACCACGCCATCGTCAGGATGAAATGGCCGGGGACGCGCGTAGTCAGTATAGGGCTGTTCTAGCTCAATGCCACTGCGCTGATGATACATACCTCTAGCAGAAATATAGAATGCATCGCGCCAGGTGTTTTCGCCTATCTCAAACTCGTAGGATGTACCCACTCCATCGACATAGACAGCATACTGACCGGGAGTATCAAAATCACTAAAGTCCATCATAAACACATCAGTTTGACTGTGATTTCTCCCGCGAAAATCTTCAGCCTCATCAGCCGCTCTAGATAGGGTAGTTTGTCCCTCGTAGACCCGCTCCCCCGTAGGCACATCGATCAGCCAGAAAGGTGTACCTGCTTCATAGTCAAGACCACCACCATCGCCCATCCAGGTAGATAGAAAAGCAACTTTAGCTGGGTCGTCAGGATCAAACCCCAGATGTGAGACATGCACAGCGTCGCTGCGAGTTACCTCAGGTGCATAGACAAACTCAGCAGCTTCTAAAACATCACCAGCAAAGTTGAACTGGTAGGTCTCTCCCTCTGTCAAATCACCTGGTAGTTCAAGATAAACAATGTGATCCATTGGCCACTCAAACTCCCACACACCGGTTTGAGCCATATCGTCAATCTTGCTTTTGCGATAAATATTGGTGGGGGTGATCGTAGAACCATCAGCTGCAACAATCTGATAGTTATTAATATTGTCGGCCCAGGTTGTGTCTAGTCTGGAGCCAACATACTCATCCACCAGCCGAATTTGGTCGGGTGCTCCAGTTACTTGCCAGCCAATAGCTTCATTGTTCCGAAAGACCCAGCCATCATCGCGAATAAAGTCACCTACCTCCTGGATATAGTCAACCTGTCTTCCGCGGGCCACTTCACCTGTTTCAATCCGCAGTGCAATTACATTTTCACTCACGGTGTAGATGTGGTTAATGTCTATACCAGGGGCATCAACTGTATCGACGGGTGTTAGATCAGGTTCTCCTATACGGATAGAATCAGGCCCTGCGGGTAGCTCAGGCTCAACAGTCGGCTCGGGCTCAGTGACCGCTGTGCTATACAGCTGAGACTGTGGAATAATCTCACGGCGCTGACTCTCGCTGGACCACCGTAGTTCAGAGGTGGCTCCACCCCCATTCTCGTAATAGTCGAGACGAATGTCATACCGCTGGCCAGCTTCTAGCGCAATCGTACCGGTGTGTCGGGTGGGCGCTTGGTCAACATGCCGATCAATTATCAGTTCGTTGTTTACCCAAAGCCGTACACCATCATCAGAGCGGGTTTCAAAAGTGTATGTCTCTGAAAAACGAGGCTCGACTTGTCCAGTCCATCGCACAGAGAAGGTATCAGCACCCATAGTGGCATCGGGAGACCCGGTTTGCCAGTCAAAATTCACCGTAGCGTCAGTGTGAGTAAGGGCTAAATCTGTAAAGTTTCGATTGTTGTAATAGTCAGCTCGTAGACCATTACCATCAATGACATTAGGCAGAGCATTGGACAGACTCGTCGTGTTGCCATCAGATAGTCGAATATTCATCAAAAAGTCTCCAGAGTGCAAGTAGAAAAGAATTTGGTCATGCAACAAACGATTTGCGATCGCACACACAGCGGCACGCCTAAACTTCAACAGCTCAGACTAAAAACCGATGCGACCACAAAAGTCACCTCAAAGACACAACAGAAACTGTGGTCCGACAGATATGGCCCAACGCAAGAATTCATCGCTTGTTGTTTAATTCTGTTATTGGCCAGACCAAATCAAGCCGCCAAAGACGCTGAAAGCACTTAGCTCCAGGCCAATCTAAATAGAATGTGCATATAGACCTATCGCAAGGATAAGCAATAGGTTCGCAGAGATGTATCGTAATTCTCAGGCATCACACCTAAATGGGACAGAAAAGGTTGAATGCTTAAAATCGTCAAAATCCTCATTAAGGCTGTTTTTGTAGATCTTTCTAACTCAACTCATTTGGGAAACAATTGTTAGCAGCATCCCAAAACAGAAAGAACACAGAAACAGACAAACGTATGCAGATGAACTCAACTACAGACAAGCACATGGCTAGTATTACACATATGACTTCACATTATGTAAATGTTTTATCAAGTTCAGATAAAGTGACCCGCTTCTTTTTCTCTCCATGTACCACTCTAAAAAGTGTCATGTCTGAGATTTTCAAGCTCTCTAAAACTGCCAATCAAGCTCTTTAGTGTGAGTCTAAACTCTACTTTTTATTTTTCTTCTAGCTGCCAGGAGCCATCACAGTCAAGGGCGGGAGGATAGTTTCGAAACTGCTGACAGCGTTCTAGATAAAGACGAGTAGCCCGATCGTCAGGTATTTTTCGTAGTAGTGTCATAAAGGTTTCGATGGCCTGTTCAAACTTACGCTGTTCGTAGAGGGTGCGACCATTTTTGTAAAGCGCGATCTGTTCTTTCTGAGCAGGACTGAGCGGATGCGATCGCAACCCCAACACCTCGTATAGATGAACCGGCTGTCGCTTACCGCGCACACACACATAGTCTAGTTCTCTTACCCAGACAGTATCCTCACACAGCCTGTAAGTATTCTCACTGATCAAAATAGAACACCCATAATACTTAGTCGCCCCCTCAATCCGAGAGGTGAGATTTACCCCATCACCAATGGCCGTAAACTCCATGCGTTTACTGGAACCAATATTCCCCGTAATCACATCGTCAGAATTGCTCCCAATACCAATTTGAAGCGTCGGCAGTCCCTGCTGCTTTTGGTATTGATTAAATAGCTTGAGCTGTTGTTGCATGCCTAGCGCTGTTTCAACCGCTCTCTGGGCATGATCTTCCTGGGGAATGGGTGACCCAAACACCGCCATGATGGCATCACCAATAAATTTATCTAACGTACCTCGGTGGGCAAAGACAACATCCACCATCGTCTCAAAATAACCGTTGAGTAAGACCACCACCTCTTCGGGTGAAAGCTGCTCAGTGAGCGTTGTATAGCTACGAATATCAGCAAACAAAATCGAAACAAACTGTCGGGCCCCACCCAGGGTGGTGTTTTTACTATTCAACAGCTGCTCGGCCAGCTCCTGACTAAGGTAGCGATACATAGTGGCCCGCACGGCCTCCGCTTCCCGCAACGCGGCCTCGGCTCGTTTGAGCTCGGTGATGTCTTGCACCGTCCCCGTAATCCGATCAAACTCGATATGAACCTGCTCATTAACCGTCCGCTCAGTGCCATCGGGCAAGATTAACCGATAGTCTAAACGGTAGGGTTTTTGGTGGGTAAGCGCGACGTTCCAAGCTAAACCTACCCGCCGCTGATCCTCCGGATGTACCCGTTCTAAAAACAGGGATTGACTCGGAGGAACTGCCCCAATCGGATACCCCAGCAGGGTGTAAAGCTCATTAGACCAGACAAGCGACGTAGGTTCAGACAAAAGACTATCGACCGTTTTAACCATTGTCGGGCTGAGCGTTTTATCCAGCGCTTTGTCATTAAAACCAATGCTCCAGTCCCAGTTACCTAGCAGGGCAATACGCTGGGCAGTGACTAAACTGGCTTCGCTGC
>ERZ1740059.1276-NODE-1276-length-12739-cov-4.046988_pt1 | contig 12739 bp, 10 predicted proteins | sample MGYA00581744_ERZ1740059 | MGnify/ENA primary metagenome ERZ1740059 (study PRJEB43018, sample SAMN04849738) | marine metagenome | isolation source: floating plastic debris | place: Pacific Ocean | collected 2008-08-28 | study: EMG produced TPA metagenomics... | reverse complement strand
GCCGCGGGTTGAGGGTGCTCGGCGTCGTTGGGGATGTTTGAGGGGTCGTCCATAGCGATGCGTGGGCCTCCGGGGCCATTGATTGGGATCGGTGCCGTGACGGTTTCGCCTTGGCAACAAGCCGTTTGGGTTCGGTCAGGTTTGGCGGGTCAGGTTCGGACGCTGGTCACGAGCGGGATCGCGATCGCGAGGAGGATGACCACGGGGAAGAACACGCCCACGGCCGCGGGCACACCCGGAATGGCCGCGTTGGCGCCGATGATCCCGCCCATCAGCGCCAGCACCGCGACCGGCGCGCAGCGGAGCGATTGCAACGCCATGTTCTGCGGCAGCCGGGTCAGAAAGAAGGGCATCGCGATGACAAGCCCGAGCAGGTTGCACACAAGGATCGCGAATCGCCCGAAGCGGTAGCGCTCGAGCCGGTCGCGCTCGGCGGCGGCGCGCACGGGGTCGCCGCCCACGCGGTCGAGCGTGCGGATCATCTCGGTGAGCTGCGCGACGGAGAGCGCCTGGGCGTTGCCGGCGAACTGACGCATGCGCAGGGCCGGCGGGGCGAGGGCGGTTTCGAGGCGGGTGATCGTGTTGGGCTGTGGCGTGGCTGCCTCGGTGGTGCGGTCGCGGCCTCGGGTTTCGATGACGCCGCCGGTCAGGTCCCAGCCTCCGTCGCGCCAGCGCGCCGATTCGGCCCGCACCCGGGCGCCCGGCGCGGTCTCGGTTTCGCGCTCCCAGACGTAGACGCCCTCGAGCACGCCCTGGTCGGCGTCGAAGGACTGCGCGTACCACGATCGGCCGAGCGAATCGCTGACCAGGGGCGCCTGGCTCGCGCCCAGCAGCCGCACGCCCGCCTGCCCGTGGTCGCGCGTGACCAGGTGGGCGGCGCGCGGGAGGAAGAGCTCCTGATTGACGACCGCCAGCAGCGTGAAGCCGAGTGCAACGATGAGGATCGGCCGCCCGACGCGCTGGAGCGGCTGGCCCGCGGCGCGCAACGCGCCCAACTAACGCCTGCGGACGAGTTGGCTGCACGAGAAGCCCCTCGCGCCGACGAGCACGATGCCGAGCAGGTAGTTGTAGAGCTGGAGGAGCTTGGGCCACCAGAAGTCGCCGATCAGCCAGACGGTGACCAGGCCGCGGCGGATGAGGCCCGCGGGCTCGCCGCCCTGGCTGGCGACCTCTTCGGCCGCCTTGGCGAAGCGGCCGATGTTGAGCGAGACGTCGATCGCGACGATGAAGCTGAGCAGAACGACCAACAGCGTGAGCGCGTTGATCAGATACTCGCGCGCGATGGAGCGGTCGATTAGAGGCACGGTCCGAGTGTACGGCCTAACGGGCCCTTGCCGGATCGCTAGCCGAGGCGGCGGCGGACGTCGATGAGCGACGCGTTGGGGCGTCGTCCTTCGTTGGCGGCCTCGAACAGGGCCCGGGCGATGACCATGGCGACGATCGCGGCGAGGACGCAATCGCTGACAAAGTGCGCATGGGCGAGCACGCGCGACGCCGCGCACCCGATCGCGCCGACCAAGAGCGCGGGGCGAGCGAAGGGGAAGAGCAGGGCCGTGGCCCAGGCGCCGCCGAAGTCGACGGCCGTGGGGGAGGAGGGCAGCCCGAGCCCGCCGCTATCGAACAGCGAGCTGAAGATCGGTCGGAAGTGGTACCAGCCGTCGTGCCCGTCGGGGCGCTCGCGTGCGAACAGGACCTTGAGCACCTCGGCCGCCAGCCCTGAGAGGACCGGCGCCAGGAGGATCACGCTGGCACGCGTGAAGGCGCGGTTGGGCCGGCGCGGGTCGGCGTGGAGCCGATCGAACAGCAGCACCGTGCCCGCGATGAACACCCACGTGGGCAGGTAGCCGAACGCGCGGAGGAACTCCCACCAGTCTTCGCCTTCGACGTCGGGCTTCTCGATCTCGAGCACCCGGCGGAGGACCCAGTAGACCGGGCGGTCGATGGCGGTCGCCGCGATCATCGCCGCGATGACAAGCCCGGATCGGCGGAAGAAGGCCGATCGGCGGAGGCGACGCTGCGCGGGTGAGAAGTAGGTCATCGGGCGGGTAGCAGACCCGATGCGCCGCCGGCTGGCAAGTCGGGCGGTCAGTCGGCCGGCACGTCGGTGGGTCCGTCCGCGGGATCGGCTCGATCAACGTAAAACCCGCGGTAGCCGAAGCCCAGATAGTGGAATCGGCCGTCTTTGTGGTCGCCCTCGATCGGACCCAGAAACTCGATGCGTTCAAATGCGTCGGCCCACTGGCCTTCGGTGCCGCCGATGAGCAGGGCGTCTCGGCCGGCGAGTTGGTCGAGGTCACTGAGCGAGGTGTCGGGCCAGTAGTCGTACTGCGTGCGTCGGCCCATGAGGTAGCTGGAGGCGCAGTACACGCGCGGGCGGTCGGGCAGGTAGAAGGCGAGCAGCGAGGCCCGGCCGTAGTGCTGGCCGATGAGCAGCGGCTCGTCGCCCAGTTGTTCAGCGAAGGACGCCCGTCGGGTTTGGATGGACTCGGCGACGTCGGGCGCGCTGGTCAGCCGGCCGATGAGCTGGTCGGCGGTGACGTCTGCGTCGACGGCCCGGGCGAGGCCCTCGACGCCGCTCGCGAGCCAGTCGGCCCGCAGCATGCCCAGGCCCGAGACCAGCCCGACGCCGATGGTGAAGTGCCACGCGATCTGGCGATGGGTTTCGGGCTTATCGCGGAGGATGCCGCGGCGGGGGCGGGGCTCGGGCAGGCGGTTCCAGCGGTAGACGCGTTTGGTGTAGGTCGTCATGCCGTCGACCACGCCCCAGCCGGCGAGGGCAATCAGCGAGACGTACCCCGCGGCCGGCCAGTTGCCCTCCACGCGCGTGAGGAACGAGACGCTCAGATAGAACAGGAGCATGGGCGCGGCCAGAACGATGAGGTAGAGCCGGCCGGGCCAGCGCGGATCGGCCAGGTTCCCGCGCCAGGCGCGCGCGGCCGAGTAGAAAGCCAGCAGCAAGGCCGGGCCGACCAGCAATGCCTGGATGCCGATGAACTCGAGCGTCCAGCGGACGTCGTATCGGTAGCCGGTGGCGTGCTGGGATTGCTCGGGCGGGATATCGCCGCCGGGCAGGCCGAGGTGCCCGAGCAGGTGCCGCACGGTGGCGTAATCGTTCTGGACATTCCAGAGGATGACGGGCGAGACGACGAGCACGAAGGTGATGACGGAAAGCAGCAGGCCCACGCCCACCCGACCGGAGAGTTGCAGGCGCTTGCGCGCGACGATCGCGAAGAGCAGCAGCGCGGGCGGGAACAGGAGCATGGTGTACTTGAACAGGAAGCCAGCGCCGATCGTGACGCCCAGCATGGGCCACGCGGGGAAGGAGCCCCGCACGAGCGCGCGGTAGCCGTAGAAACAGGCGGCGGCCCAGCAGGCGACATAGGGACCGTCGATGGTCATCAGCAGGCCGAGCGCCTGGAAGAGCGGCACGAGATGAAACACCGCGGCGGCGAAGAAGCCGGCGCGTTTATCGCCCGAGACCTCGCGCGCGAGTCGCGCGATGAAGTACGCGGCGATGGCTCCGAAGACGGCCGCGGGCGCGCGCACGCCGAACGCGGTGTCGCCGAAGACATTGACGCCAGCGCCGATCGCCCACGCGATGCCGGGGCCCTTGGTGTAGTACGACAGCGCGGGCCTGCGGGCCCATTCCCAGTAATGGGCCTCGTCTTCGATGAGGGCGTACGGGCAGACGAAGGCCAGATAAAGCAGGCGAAGGGCCATCACGCCGAAGATCAGCAGCAGCGTCGGCGTCCAGGAGCGTGTCCAGGCGGCGAACGGCGGCGCGGGTGTGGAGTCGGGCGGGGCCATCAGTTTTTGCTGAGGCCTCGGAACGCGACGAGTGTGTAGAGGCCGAGCGCCGAGACCCCGCCCCAGAGCAGCACGAGGCCGATCGGCCCGGTCCGGTGCGTGACCTGCTGGCCCGACGAGATGGTGATGATCGCCGCGAGTGCCGGGAAGAAGGACCAGAGGTAGACCGTGAGCGGCAGCGCCCCGCCCAAGCGCATCGCGGCGACCGCGCCCGCGATCACCATGATGAAGCAGGCGACGGCCATCGCCATGCGCTCGTGCTGCTTGCTCGTGATCTCGCGCGAGAGCCGCTCGAGACGCTTGGTGAGATCGTCGTACGCGGCGACCAGGAACGGGTCGGGCGTCTCGCCGGTCACGCGGGGCTCGGCCCGCGTCAGCACCTGTTGGGTGCTCGCGGCGAGCAGCGCGGGCTGCGGGGCGGGCGTGGGTTTGAGGCCCGACCAGGTGCGCGCGGTGCGGGCGCCGCTGGCCGCGTCGGCGCCGGTGGCGTTGCGCACGGTGTAGTTGCGGATGTCGAGCGTGAACGTGAGATCGGGGAGGTCGGTCTCATCACCGATGTCCGGACGGAGGAAGGCTTCCTCGGCTTCGAAGCGTGCGGCGCCCGCTCCTCCTCCCGCAGACCCCCCGGCGCCCGCTCCGTTTGTGTTCGGATCGAGATCCACCCTTGCCCATTCGAGCGCGACCGGCTCGCCGGCGCTCGGGATCAAGCGCCAGACGTCGTCTTGCGGCGACCACCGCAGCGCGCTGGCGCGGAGCGAGACGGCCCGGCCCGAGGCGTCGACGAGCGTCGCGCGGCCCGTGGTTTCGAGCGTCCGGGCCATCGCCTCGATCGCCTCCCGCGTCGCCAGCCGCACGGCCAGCGTGCGCCGGCGGGACTCGATAAAGCCCATCTTTCGCGGCTCATGGCGGAGTTGCCGCAGCTCGCCGAACGTCAGGAACTTGGGGTCGTCGCTGAACGAGTCGGGCAATCGGCGGACGAGATCGACGGTTTCCAGCTCGCCGAAGCTCTCGCCGTCCACGTCGCTGATGACGTTCTCGAGGCGCATGACCATGACGCCCTCGCCTTCGATCGGGCGATCGCGGTAGTGGTAGACGTGGGCGAGGTCGGCGAGGGCTTCGCTCTTCACGCGGCCGTCGGCGTGGGTCTCGAGCGCGAGCACGCGTTCGAGCACGAGGTAGGCGGCGGCGCCCTCGGGCGGTTCCATCTCGAAGACGCGGTCGGCGGCGATGATGACGCCGTCCTGCGCCACCGCTTCGCCACGCTCGAAGGACTTGGTCATGAGTTTGATCGCGTCGTCGGTGACCATGCGCTCGATGCCGCGGAGGAACCTCGGGATGACCTGCTCGTTGAGCGCGGCCAGCGAGATGGAGAGCGCCAGGCCCGTTGCGATGGCGGGCACGAGCACGGCGCGGTAGCTAATGCCGCTGGCGGAGGTGGCCGTGATCTCAAGGTCCTGCGTCATGCGGTGGTAGGCGAGCGTGGCGCTGAAGCCTGCTGCGAACGGGAGCGCGTACTGCAGCATCGGTACGACCGCGAGGGCCATGAGCCTCGGCACGTCGCCCGGCCCGATCTTGCCCGCGGCGAGCAGTTGCACGGCCATCGAGAATGCGATCACCGTGACCAGGATCGAGCCGGTCAGCAGCAGCAGACGCCACAGATCAGCGAGCGTGTGCTTCCAGAGCGTGATGGGTGTTCCGATCGGCACTCGGTCGGTGTCCTCTCGTGTCCTGTGCCGGGTGTCAGGCGCGGCTGACCTCGACCTTGCCGCCCGCGACGTCCTTGATCGCGTACCCCATGACGGCGAGTTCGTCGCGGATGGCGTCCGAGGCGGCGAAGTCTTTGGCGGCGCGGGCCTCGGCCCGGGCTTCGAGCCTCTCGATGACCGCCGCATCGGGCGCGAGCCCGCCGAGGAAGACGCCGATGGAGGTTTCTTCCTCCGCCCCACGTTCGAGTTCCAGCAGCCCGAGCGTCGCGTCGAACAGACGCATGAGTTCGGCGTCGGCCCGGGTGGGCTCGGGTGTCTCGCCGATCCATTTGTTGATCGCGCCGAGCGCCTTGGCGATGTTCAGGTCGTCGTGCATCGCGTCGGCGAACGCGGACCGGACGGCCGTGTTGACCTCGCCCGGCTGGGCGGAGCCCTCGCCCGCGGCCACGAATCGGCGCCAGCGGTCGATGGACTTCGCCGCGTCTTTGAGGCCTTGGCGCCGGAAATCGAGCTTGGAGCCGTAGTGCGTTTTGATCAGTTCAAGGCGGAGCGCGGCGGGCTCGTGGCCTTCGGCGAGCAGTGAGCGCACGGTCAAGATGTTGCCCTTGCTCTTGGACATCTTCTCGCCCTCGACGAACAAGAACCGCGAGTGGAACCAGTAGCGTGCGAACTGATCTTCGCCCGTGGCGCCGCAGCTCTGCGCGATCTCGCACTCGTGGTGCGGGAACACAAGGTCCTCGCCGCCGGAGTGCAGGTCGATCACGCCCGAGCCGAGACGGATCTCGTCGCCGGTCAGCGAGGCGCCGGCCAAGCATTCGAGCGCCATCGCCGAGCACTCGATATGCCAACCCGGGTAGCCCTCGCCCCACGGGCTGGGCCACTTCATGAGATGCGCCGGGTCGGCCTTCCACAGCAAGAAATCGGCTGGGTGACGCTTCTGCGATTGGTTCGTGCTGTCCACGCGTCCGCCGGCGCCGGCGGAGAGTTCCTCGATCGAGTTGTTGCTCAAGTCGCCGTAGGACGGGAACGCCCGCACATCGAAGTACACGGTTTGCGCGCCGGGTTCGCCCACCGCGTACGCGTGCCCGCGCTCGATCAGCCGCCCGATGAGCGCGATCATGTGCGGCACGTGCTCCGTAGCTCGGGGCACAAGCGTCGGATCCCGGTCCGCCTCCAGCACCACCTTCAGGCCCATCACCTTGGCGTCTTCGATGAATCGCTCCGCGAAGAACGCGGCGATGGCGCCGGGGTCGTTCGGATCGACCGAAACACCCTCCGGCAGCTTTCCGGATTTCTTGGACTCCAGCAGGCGCTGCCCGGCCACGGTCATTTTGTCTTCGCCGCCGCCGTCCGCGGCGCTGTCGTCGGTCATGTGGCCGACATCCGTGATGTTCATCACGTGCCGAACAACCCGCGGCCCGGTGTGCTCGGAGCCGTCGGGCGCCGTGACCCGGCACAACGGTGATTCGAGCCAGCGGCGCAACAAATCCGCGGCCAAGAACGAGCGGAAGTTGCCGATATGCCCGTCGTCGTAGACCGTCAGACCGCAGGTGTAGAACGTGATCCGCTCCGGATCCGCGGGCGAAAATGCCTCGGTCCGGCGCCCCATCGTGTTGTGCAATCGCATCGCCGTCATCGCGCGTGAGTGTACGGGCCCCGCCCGCGGGCGATCCGCAGAAGGGCGAAGTTCACCGCCGCGGGGACGCCTCGGCGGCGTCTTCCGCAGCCGATGAGCTCTCGCCCGCCTCGTGCGGGGCCTCGTCCGCGATCGGCCGGGCGGCCGGCTCGGACGCGTCCTCGTCGCTCGGGCCCACTTCGATCTTCACGCGCAGCACGCGCGTGGGCTCGGCCTCGAGAATGGTGATCAGCAACTCCTCGTGCCGGAAGCTCTCGCCGGCCTCGGGGATCCGCCCGAGGGCGACGACCACGAACCCGCCGAGCGTGTCGTAGTCCTCGCTCGTGGGCGCTTTCGCGCAGAGGCGTTTGAGCTCGTCGTTGACGTCGTCGATGTACGCGCGGGCCTCGATGACCGCCGACTTGCTCTCGATATCCAGCTCGATCGCCGGCTCGCCGTCGGCTTCGGTCTCGTACTCGTCCTGGATCTCGCCGACGATCTCTTCGAGGATGTCCTCGACCGTGATGAGGCCCGCGGTGCCGCCGTACTCGTCGGCGACCATCGCGAGGTGAACCTTCTTGGCGATCAGTTCGGCGAGCAGCTCGCGGACGGTCTTTGTTTCCGGCACAAACTCTGCGTCGCGCAGCACCTTCGCCAGACTGAACGCGTGCCCGTTGCCCTTGCCCTCGGCCACGCGGCGGGCCAGCTCGTTGAGCAGGTCCTTGGCGTACAGCACGCCCTCGATGTGGTCGAGGTTCTCGCGGAAGACCGGGATGCGCGAGTGCCCGCTGTTGTGCAAGAACTCGTGCACCACGTGCAGGTCGTCGGTGTATTCGAGCGCGAGCACCTCGGTCCTCGGCGTCATGATCTGCTCGACGGTCTTGGTCCGGAACTCGACGATCGCTTCGATCATCTCGCGCTCGGTCTCGTCGATGTTCCCCTCGCGCTCGCGGTCCTCCATCATGCTCAGCAGTTCGGCTTCGCGTTGCTCGTCGTCGTTGCGGTCGGCGCCGCCGGAGAGTCGGCGGACGACCTCGTCGATGAACGCGACCAACGGCGAAACAGGACGGAGCAACAGATACGTCGCGCGGGCGACGGGCGCCAATCGGAGCACGAGCGACTCGGCGCCGTGACGCGCCATCGCGTGCGCGCCGACCGCGCCGATCAGCCAGATCAGGACCGCGGCGAAGGCGAGCGCGATCACGCGGTCGAGCGCGGTGGGCTGGACGCCAGCGGTCAGCGTGTTGACCCACAGAATCGCGAACACCAGCGTGGCGAGGTTCAGCACGGTTCGCGGCAAAGCGACGGCGAGCGCGTGCCCGTCCGGGTCGGCCAGAATCTGCTGCGCGGCGGCCATGGAACGCGGGCCCTTGGGCTCGGCCTTCGCTTCCAGCGCCGTGCGGCCGACGCGACGCAGCGCCTGGTGCAGCGCGCTGAACACCGCGCCCAGCGCCGCGGAGAGCAGCGTGATCCAGATCCAGAGTTGCGGGTTCACTGAGCGCCCTCCCCTGCCGTGCGACCGATGCCGGCGCCGGCTTGAAACACCCGGCCTACGCCGATGGCTTCGAGGATCTCGTCCTCGCGCGCGTGCATGCGGGCGGCAGCCTCTTCGTCGGTGTCGTTGTAGCCCAGACAGTGCAGGGCGCCGTGGAGCGCGTAGAGAAGAAGCTCGCGGTCGGCGTCGTGACCGGTTTCGTTGTTCGTTTCGGCTGCTCGGCGTTCGGCCTCGTCGAGACAGACGAGCACATCGGTTTCCAGCGGCGCGCCCGAGTCTGGGTCGTCGCGGAAGTCAAACGTCAGCACATCGGTCGGCTCGCGCAGGCCGATGAACCGCTCGTGGGCGGTGGTCATCGCCTCGTCACCGATGACTCGGATGGTGATCTCGCCGACGCCGCCGGCTTGGGCGATGGCGGCGTGGGCGCGGGCTTGGAGCCGTTCGAGTTGCTCGCCGGACAGGCGGCGCTCGGGGTCTTGCACCACGACCGTCAACGCCGAGTCGCACGAATCTGCACCGCCTGAGTCCGGGCCGACGCCCGGACTAGGCGTGGCATCGTCCCGATGCGGGCGTCGATCGGGGGGCTCCGCGATGCGGGGGCCCTGAAAGCGGGTCTCAGGTCGGTCTGGGAGGGCTGGACGGGCTATCGGGCATGATTGACCCCGGAAGCGCGGATCGAGGTTGAGCGGCGGCCCGCGCTCGCCGAAGCCGAGGTCGGCCGAGGTTCGGACGAACCAAGGCCGGAGACCCGGCTATGTCCCCAGCGAGCATCACAACCGCCGCGGCGAGTGTTTCGGAGAGGCCTGGGCCCTCGGGCCTCCTGACCGGAACGGCCGCGGGAACCATCCCCGGAAGTACCGGCGGCACGCTCCCCGTGGATCCGGCACGTCTGGAACTCTTGGCCGCAAAGAGCAAGAGCCGAACCGCCCGCGTGGTGATGGACGTGGTCGACGAAAGCCTGACGCGATCGAAGCGCCTGCGCGAAGAAGCGCAGGCCGAGCGTGCGGAGCGTGATCAGCGCGAAGCCGAACGCGCCGAAGCCGCCGCGGAGCGCGAGCGCTTGGAAGCCGAGCAGGCGGAGCGTCGGGCTGAACTGGAGCGGCAACTCGAGGAGCAGGCGGCACGTTCGATCGACCTGCTTGCGTGACAGCCTGCAGCACTCCGGTGTGCGCTCCCGGCGTCAGGCGGCGCGGTTCTCCGATGTCCGACCTCGCACAATCCACTCGGCCGCGGATCCAATAAGCAACTCGCGGTCGATCGGCTTGGTGAGGTGATCGTCGCAGCCGGCTCGCAGACAGCGGTCGCGGGCGGGCGCCATCGCGTTGGCCGTGAGCGCCACGATCGGCTTGTCGTAGCCCGCCTTGCGGAGCCGCCTCGTCGCCTCGGGCCCGTCCATCTCGGGCATCTGCATGTCCATCAGGACGAGATCGAACGGCGTCCCGTCGCGCATCGCCGCGAGCGCCAGATCGAGCGCCTGGGCGCCGTCCTGCGCGACGGCGACCCGGAACCCGGCCCGGGTGAGGAAATGCTTGAGCAGGCGTTGATTGTCGGCGCTGTCTTCGGCGAGCAGGATGTGGGCGTCTTCGGTCGTTGCCGCCGCGGCAGAGTGGCCTTGCGAAGGTTCCTTCAGGACGTGGTACGGGCGATCGGTCTGCGCGCCCTTTGTGCCGGCGGGTGCGACCATGGCTATCTCGAGTGGCAGGCTCAAGCGGAACGTGCTGCCCCGCCCGGCCTCGCTCTCGGCGGTCAGTTCGCCGCCGAGTTTCTCGGCCAGACGTCGGGAGATCGAGAGTCCCAGACCGGTGCCGCCGAACCGCCGCGCTGTCGACATCTCCGCCTGATTGAACGGGAGAAAGATGGATTCGAGGCAATCTTCAGGGATGCCGATGCCGGTGTCGGCGACCTCGAACCGCAGGCATTCGCCGGACCGATCGGCCGCGACGCTCAGCGTGACGCTGCCCTCGTGTGTGAACTTCAAGGCGTTGCCCGTCAGGTTCAACAGGATCTGCTTGAGGCGGGTGGGGTCGGTCAGCACGCGGTCGGGCGTGTGCTCGTCGATCTCCAGCTTGAGCTCGATCGACTTGGAGCGGGCGGTTGTCTCGAGCATCGCGAGCACGTCGCGCGTAAGGTCGGCCGGGTTCGCGGGCAGGCGCTCCATTGTGAGTTCATTAGCTTCGATCTTGGACAGATCGAGCACGTCGTTGATCAGCGCGAGCAGGTGCCGGCCGTTGCGGTGGATGACGGTGTTCATCTCGGCCAAGGTCTCGGGGTCTTGTTCGTCTTGGGCCACTTCGGCGAAGCCCAGAATCGCGCTGAGCGGCGTCCGGATCTCGTGGCTCATGTTGGCGAGGAAGAGGCTCTTGGCCTCGTTCGCCGTCTCGGCCTGCTCTTTCGCGGCGACCAGTTCCTTTGTGGCCTTGTCCACGGCTTCGGTGAGCTGTTCGTTCCGCTGTACGAGCTGCTCGTTGAGTTCGGCCTCGAGCCGGGGCGCTGCCGATGCGAGGCGCAGCGCGTCACGACGCATCGCGAACCGCCAGGACCAGATGTTGAGCACAGCCAACGCCACCAGCAGCAGGCGGTAGGCGGGCCAGAAGAACATCAGGATCGAAAACACGTACCCACAGAGCGCGCACCACAAAAAGATGTGCATCAGCTCCATCAGCGGACGGTTGCGGTGCTCCGGGCGCTCGGCGAGATACGCGCGGCGCCAACTCCAAGCGATCCGCAGGTACGCGCCGATGATGCCTAGCGTCAGGACCATCAGGCCCACCGCCCAGGGCCAATCCACGCCGCCTTCGGCGGTCTGCACGCAATGCAGCCGCGGCATGTAGGCGCCGAAGTTCGTGAAGAAGTCGAGACGGGATAGGTCGAACCCGCCGGCGATCAGCGAGCGCTCGGGCGGCGGCGCGCCGCACACGTCAAAGTCGGAGTACAGCGCCGGCGCGTTGGGCATAGCGCGTACATCGGTCTGTTATCAGGCACGGCTTCGACGCAGATCGCACTCGGCAAATCATCGGCTGTCCGATAATCTGCCGCACCGGCGGGCTGCGCGTTGTGGGCACCCGAGTTGGTGCACGGCGAGGCATGTACTCAGCGACCAAGGGTGCGAGGTTCTACCCTTCGCGTCCATCACTTCGAGCCCTTAGCCATTACCTCCTCGCCATTACCCCTTGGCCATCGCTCCCACGCTCACGCTCACCGGGACGAAGCTGCGTTCGACGCGGGCCTCGAACTCGTCGCGGAACTTGTTCATGATCGTGCGCAGGGCCCAGTTGTTGCCGTCGGCCAGACCACAGATCGTCGTGCCGGGCATCGAGCCCATGCTGGTCGCGACTTCGAGGGCGAGGTCGAGGTCCTTGGTCCGCCCGTCGCCCTCTTCGATCTTGCAGAGGAGCTGATAGAGCCAGCCCGAGCCCTCGCGGCAGGGCGTGCACAGGCCGCAGCTCTCGTGCTTGAAGAACCGGCTGATGTTCCGCGCCACGGCGACCATATCCGTGTCCTCGTCGAACACCGTGGGGCAGGCCGTGCCCAGACCCAGCACGTTGTGCTTGCGCCCGATGTCGAAGTCGAGCTCGGCTTCGTATTGATCGGTTCCGAGGATGCCCATGGAAACGCCGCCGGGGATGGCGGCCTTGAACTTCTTGCCGCCGCGAACGCCGCCGCAGTAGTCCTCCACGAACGTGCGCAGCGGGATGCCCAGGTCGAACTCGTAGCAGCCCGGCCGCTCGACATGCCCCGACATGCCCATCAGCTTGGTGCCGAAGGAGGGCGGCCCGCCGATCGTGCTCTCCGTGCCCTGTCCACAGAATGCGGCGGCGCCCTCTTCGATGATGAAGGGCAGGTGCGCGAGGGTCTCGACGTTGTTGATGATCGTCGGCTTGCCGAAGAGGCCCTTGATCGCCGGGAAGGGCGGCTTGATGCGCGGCCACCCGCGCTTGCCTTCAAGCGCTTCGAGCAGGCCAGTCTCCTCGCCGCAGATGTCCGCGCCCGCGCCGCGGAGCACGTAGCAGTCGACCTGGAAGCGCTCGCCGCCGGTGTTTTCGGCCGAGTTGATCAGGCCCTTCTCACCGAAGATGCCGTTGGCGTAGGCCTCCTTGAGCGCGTTCTCGAGCACGT
>ERZ1740059.1275-NODE-1275-length-12751-cov-10.677379_pt1 | contig 12751 bp, 9 predicted proteins | sample MGYA00581744_ERZ1740059 | MGnify/ENA primary metagenome ERZ1740059 (study PRJEB43018, sample SAMN04849738) | marine metagenome | isolation source: floating plastic debris | place: Pacific Ocean | collected 2008-08-28 | study: EMG produced TPA metagenomics... | reverse complement strand
AACCCTATGATATCATTCATCAAACCTTTTGCAGGTAAACAAGTCAAGGGTTAGTCATAGCTTGTGATCTTTTGGGGTGGGGGAATTATTGTTTGAACACACTGAATACAAAGTAATTGTTACCAAAGTGACGTGAGGTGTCATCTTTTGCCAGTCATGTAGTCTCATAAGAGTGTAGTAGGAGTAATTTCCATGGCTTTGATACAATTTATTGACAACCTATCGCTACTACTCTACAACACACAGCAGTGCCAACCCAATAAAAATCTAAAACCTGAAGCTCTTGTTGATTATCATTGAACCCTGGGGAATGGTTGTCAAAAAAACTTGCCTTGGTGTTTTTAAAAATTGTTGATTATAAATTGGCATGCGTTGGTCTATCTCCTTATGCAAACTTCCGAAGTATGAAATTTTGAGTGAGCTGAAAAGTGCCAGCTTTATATCAGCTAGCGATCTCTTCATCAGACTTTTGGAATCCCTACTCGTGTCTAATTCGCTTTCATGTATCTTATACAAGTCTTTTTACAGTTTAAAAGATTGCTTCTAGTCTTTTGAGATTTGATATAAACAGCGAATAATAGAAAAATAAATAATTGCATTCACCGCCTTTTGTCGCTGTATCAATCTAGATTTTAATCAAAATATTATAAAAATGAATTATGACAAAAGCTCGACAAACAACACAGCAGTTAGTCACAACAGAAAATCTGAGTCCTTTTGTTCACTGGCAGGGCTTCATGGAAAATATGGCAAGTTTGACACCTAATAATCAGATTCACAGTCATGAAACAGGAATCTCTGAATGAACTACCTATGTTCATAGTGTATGTATGGTGTAATGTATCTCACTATTTGACTCAAACAAATCATTGACATGGACCAGGTAACATTCTTGTGATAATCCTTCGCCTCATTGTTGGTTTTGTTACCTAAAGATTTTCACACAAACCCAAGTGTAAATTTTGTAAATGGAATGTGATCTCAGATATGAAAGGGGTGATTTGTGTTGAATAGAACGATTATTCCAGAGCTAATTGGAAGAAACTCCTGTTAATTTTTTCACATTGACGTTAAATTTAGAGAATGATTTCATTGGGCAGCCTGTGGGCAGCTAACCTATTTGGTCATACCTTAGAGATACCGGTAGATACTGCTACGTGTTATAACAGCCTGTCCTTGTGAGTGCTTTCATCGAGGAAAAAGTCAAGTGATACAGCCCATCAAAAAGACATCACAAAGGGATTATAGACTGTCTACTAGGTAATGGGATAATGTTTATTTGGAGACCGTAACACACTTCATGGAATAAGCTAACTGACATGTTACATATTTGTTTTGCGACCATCGGCCATGATGGTAATGTCAGTGTAAGACGTGAATGAACCATATTTACAATCTAATGGTCTTGCTTCAAGCCTAAGTAAATTGTTTGATTTGAAAAGGAACAATTAGTAAAATAAATTTATAAACTGCTAAATTGTCGCCCCATTCCAATAAAATGGCAGACTGTCAATAATGGTTGTTTGAAATCTAGAATGTAACTTGAGAGATTAGAAAATATTCATAGTTTTCATAAACGTCTCACTCACAGACACTTATGAGCTGTTCTCTCGCTCCAACTCAGTCATAACCAAAAGATAAATTACAGTGTCTTTGCTTAGCAGCCCATCCAACTGATTAGATATCCCTAGCCTATAGACCGATTTATGTAATCATCGTTCCTAATTATTATTCAAAGCATCCAGCTGTGTGAGCCAAAAATACTGATTCACCGGTGTTTAAGATTCCTTGACCTATAACCAAGATCACTTTGTGTCAACTTGAAGAAAAAAAATCGATCATAGTTATACTTTAGTTAGCTTTTCAAAAATACTTGAAAGCAGATTTTGCGTCGTACTTGTATTGTTTCAAGTGTTGCTGGCTCTGGTTTTAGTCGGAAACTTGTGTTTGCTTCACTGGTTTCATGGTCTTTTGCAGACATGGAAGATTCTTGTGGCCATATAAATGAATTATTAAATTTGGCTTTTTGGTGTGAACATTATGAACCTAATTAGGATCAAAATGATGCTTGTGGTTTCTAACTGCTCTCATCTGTTTTTAGAGAAACTGTTAATTACCCTATTTTGGTGATAATGAAGACATAAACGATAGGTCTATCTGACAGAGATGCAAATAAAAATGGATTGATTGAATTTTGTGGCCTCAGATATGGCAAGGTATCAATAGTGGTGTAGGGCAGACCTTAGATTGTATTATCTCTTTAATCCTCGTCATGACATCTTTACACCAAATACTAGAGACTGTGTTCTAATCTAATCTTGGTAATTATCTGCCCTAGAATAACAAGCTTGAGCATTGTTTGAGTTTGGGCTTACAGGCCCTGCAACAGGCGTTCACTCGGCTCAGAGGGTTTGAAGCTCTGGGCTGTAACTGCAAAGACTATAAAAGAGCCGTTTTATACTAACCTTTTAACAAGTGGTAAATGTAATTTTGTGATGCAACCTGACTCAGCAAAGGGTTGGTGCAGTATTTTAGGTAAAATTCGGGAGTTTTACAGATTTGCGCAGTTTAAATTGCTGCAGATTTGCATAATTTGATTTCAAATTAGTGATTTATGAACAAATTTGTGTTTGATAAAAAAGTATCGACCTCATATTGATGCAGATCTCTAGATTTATGACTTGTCAGTTTGTATCAGGAACATCCTACCTCATGTTACAACAGAACACTGGCTGAAATTCTGCCAAAATCTACTGAGCAATTGTGTGAAATTTCCTGAAGATTGATTTTTATTCTAGTTTTTTTATATTATCTAATAGTGTTACAAATGTGTTTTATATGCTTGTCATGACTCATGAGGTTGACGTGGTTTCTGATTCTTGCTTGCTTAAGTTGCCAAAATCGATTTTGTATGGGAGGAAGGCCTGTGTGATAGTCTGATGCCACATGCTGATCGTGACTCGTCTTTGCTCTTGTTACAGAAATGTGAGGATGGGGGTGTTTGTTCTTCCACCAACACAAAAGCCCCTGCCAAATTTATTGTTATCTATACACAAAATGTTCTATCGATCTACAAGATCTATATAGGCAAAGTACATGTGAATTCTCTGTGAATATCCAATGCCAATTGTTGTCAGTATAGTGTAGGAAATGATGGTTACAGAATGGGAAGGGGAACTCATTGCTATCCAAACATCCACCCTTCCCAGATCCCAGCAGGAATTAATTTAGAGGTATCTCTTCTTCAAGGCCTCCGGAACACCAGAAATGACTCCTGGCCACTCATCCAAATTAGAGTTTAGAAGCACCCGTGTTCTGGTTCTGGTATGTTTTGGAGCGCATGACGAGTAGTTCTGCGTTTTTGCTGCCAATCAAGTATTTGTAGTATGGAAGAGCGTCTTCATTCTCAGCTCATCTCAAGCGGGGTCCCTGATGTGAGGGGGTGTGTGCACGCTACTTATGTAAAGTTGTTTGCACATGCCCAGTGCATTCCTCTTGATTTATTACTCAGTGCAGAGGTATCTAAAATATATTCCAATGATAGGGGCTAGAAGATCAACAACCCCCAACCAATACTTGAGCAAAGATATATTCAAATTCATGTTGGTTAGATAGATGCAATTATGGTTATGGAATTGTCTTTCAACATTACTTTCAAAGCACGGTTGAGTTTTACATAACTTTGATGAAGTGAGATGTTGAAAACTCACATTTTTTTGTGGAAACCTGATGCTATCATGTACTTTGAGCCAGGAATTTACATACATATCTGTTGTTATAGGATACATTGTCCTGAAATTCCTATTTCAAGATTGTTATAACATGCAAATTTATTTGTTATTAGCATAGGTGGCTGCCTGTGACCTTTTGTGCTACATTTTAACTGACTCATATATTTGAAAGTGGCGTAGTCATTCCAGAAACTGGAACGAGCCGACTCCATTGAATCACTGCCTCAAGCTCAAACCAAATATATAGACATAAAAAAGAACATTTGAGTGACAGCAACTAGCGAGCAAATCTACGGCTCATTGACGCACCATATTGCTGCCTTGTCTTAAATTTCAAGCGATGTTTTGTTATCGATGTAATCAAGCCTTTTGCAAATAGTCCCCTGGGTCCCTGAAGAGTAATGCGTACAGCAAACTGGTAAGGCTACACCTGTCAATGGTCCTTTTACTGCAAATTCAGTTTATCATAATTATTAGAGCCTAATAAACACTGAAATAGACACAAATCAATACACTACAAACACATTTCCCCCTTTGGCAGACCAAATACGCAAATCTGTGCATTGTATTATACGTTAGTCTGACTTTTTTGTTTGAATGGGTCCTTTCATGTCATTGTTGTAAAAAACAACATTTTGGAAACAGGGTCAGTTCAGTCGGCTTTTCTTTTGTTTTACAATACTATCAAAGAAATTCTCTTGTTTATTGGCGTTAGCCATTAGGCCTGCTAGCTGAAATAGTCCAGCAGTTTGTCCTAACTAACGGTAGTTTGTTGAACCAAAGGCAAAGACCTTCAATACCTGGAAGTTATGACCGAGTATTGTTCTGATAAGTTACCCACCCTCCATGCCCTCCACCAACTTCCTTATGTAAATTTACCACATCAAAATAATCAACACTGTAACTGCACCAATTCTAATATCTAGGTATCCTCTGAAACAGGCAATGCTATTCTGTCCGTACTCCTGATGTTGACGCATAAGCTTCAAGATGATGATCTCATAATTATATGGCAGCCCAAGTGCAGTAAAATAATCACTCCTGTGAAAAGTTCTGGTGCAAGGATGACTTGAATTTCATCAAGTGGCTAATTTAAAATACTTCATCACAATTTTACAACCAAACAGCCTCTGCTATCTTTCTTGTGACACGCTGCAGAGAAAGAGAAAATGTTTTTGTTATGATCTCAACTCGTTATATTGTGAACCTGTAGGTGGAACAGCGACTAGACAGCACCACAGTCATGGTCTTTTGTAACTTGATTGATCTCCGTGGATTTGAGCTGGTTTTTTCGGATTTGCATGATAAATAGTTGCTCTCTTCAATCAAACAGGTTGATAATTCTTGGTTAGAACAGTAATGTGGCTCCGTTAGTCTGTCTCTGCTGTGTAAAATAATTAAGCTTGATTTTTATTTGAAGACCCCTCGGTAGCTCCATAGATCTGCTGCGCTTCATTTCTTCCATTTCAATAGTCAATTGTTCGTTTGCTGGAAATTCGATAGAAAACCTTTGCATCTTCTGTGTCTATCTAGCAATACTTGATGAGGGTCGTGATAACTTCTGCTCACCAGATTCCAGAATTGAAAAAATATTTCCTTTGCCTGGCATTTCACCTTTCATCCAAAAACATCAAACAAGGATTTACATTACATTAGGTAGCAGCAATCATTGCCATAATCATCGTCTTGGGAAATTTAAGTCACTAAAGTTGCTCTTTCACCATCTTGATGAAAAACACATCCATTAGACTTTCACTATGCATCCTGCCAAATTGTCAGAAACTCTTGACAACGAAGTATTAAAGATAATTGAAAACTAACAAAAATTAGATTGGAATTTTCAATGTATGATGATGAAACACCACCGATTGCATGGATAATCTTTTAGATTGTTGCAAAAACACATAAGCTTGTCTGGCTTAGTTTTGAATTAATTTCTTGTGTTTGTTGGCAGTGCTCAACCACAGTACCTCCTGAATTTCAATATTTTCTAGAAAAAATGGCTCATTCTCCATCAATCAGGATTATATTTGCACCCAGCTCACCCCCAGTTGACAATAATTCCTATGAGAAGCTTTAATCAGGAATTCTAGTCCATAATAAACAGGTACTCCATTCTCCACTTTCAGACAATGTACCTGGTAATTGGTGCTGTATTCTGAGATGCCCTCCTCTTTGTGGAGCCACTTAACTATCACCTCGTGAGATTTATTGAAGGTTTTTTGTCGTACGATGGCCATTGAATCCCTTATCATCTTTGCAGATCTGAATTGTTATGGAGCTAAGACTTCTGTAAAACACTAACAGCGTCCATGTATAGTCCTCCATAATCGTCCCCTCTGAGGCCCAACCCATCTCTTTGATTTCTGGACATCGGTATTATTTATGCATCAGCCAATGGGGTCCACTTAATAGCCTCTTGTGTGATGTCCTGTTAGTATTTGAGGACACTTCCTGATGTTACGTGCTTCTCTTTCTTGCAGATTTCAGCGGAATAACAACGAGCACATCGTAGAAGTGAGAATTAAAGAGCAGATTCGATTTCTTTGCCCTTTCTATGATACTCCACAAGACGAGATGGAGCATTACATTATATATCGGGTAAGCATTCCCCAAGAACTGGTACAAATCCTTGAGCAAGATCATAGGGAATGTAACACATGTACAGTATATGTGAGCTTGTGGTTGGGCAACTCCTGTTTACTAAAGAGATATGAGGGGAAAACTATGGTGATTAGAAACAAAGCCCATATCGTTCCGCCCGCAGGTATTAACATATTGGTCCAGGATTTCATGTACGGAATCGGGAGTCAATCTTATATGGTGATAACATTCTTGGCTAAAGTGTCACACCAACCCGTCATAGGTGTTGAATTATAAATTTACATCAGGCGAAAGCGTCAATGGTAATGGAGACCCAGTTAATGGAGTTGTTTGAAAACTTGAATACTTTCTCATGCATAATTCGCAGGTCTATTATAAGTCAGAGATCTGAGTTTAGATATCATTGCATGCTGCCTTTGTGTAAAAGTGAATTGTTAAACACTGCAATGGTCTTGCGTGCAATCGGTAATTATGATTCCATAACTTTTAACTCAATAGGTAAATAGCGTGTTAGAGACACAGAGTTATGTCTCAGAGCCTTCACAGACTTTAAATAATTATAACTCGGCGTCCTGTACAATACACCATTACCAGTGGTGACTGTTGTTTATTAGCTCGGTCCTGTCCCAATGCCCAATCAAGGAACCAGAAAAGTGACTCAGTGACATTTTGAAGAGTGCAAAACTCCTCTGGCAAATCTCAACGACCTTTCAAGTTTCAAGTGCATTTGGCGAAATATGCTGAGTTGCTTTTCTGTTCTGATTTGGAACCAAGAGCCAAATCACCATCTAAATCTGTTTGATCCTTGTAATGCTATTGCCACTTCTGTCTTTGATGCCCAAGAACTTGCAAAGTTGTCTCCCCTTTCATGAAGATATTTCTTGGATATTGCAGGTGCCGAAAGAGTACTACGACTCTTGCCATATACCTGTAAATGCAAACGAAGATCAGCTACGGTCTGAGTATAACATAGAGAAAGTACACAACTGCAGCCAGCCAAACTCTCATAGTGTATTTTTATCTTATATTGACACTTTCTTTGCCTTGCCCGGAAGGTATGGAGGCTTAACATACGTATCAGGGCAAGAATACTACTTTACATGTGAGTAATATACCTAACCACTTGATCAACTGCATGTCAATGAGTTTGAGTTGTTCCCTCTTTGGGTTTGGTTGGAAAACTCCGCCTCAACTCAAACACCGTGTTCATTCTATCACAGTCAAGACCATCAAGAAGCTGTGTTACTTTGTAGTCAATGATATGAAACTGGACAGCCTGGCAAGTGGCATTATAAAGCTTTTTTATCTGCTGCAACACGGCTTTGGCTGTAAGAAAGATGAGTGATAAATATTGGAATAGCCAGTAAATAAATCAGTCAAAAAGTTAATGTGTCAATGATGAGATAACATCTTTTCTGAGCAGCGATTCCCATAAGATTCCCATGATGATTATAATGGATAGATATTGTAAAATGTGACAGTTTTGGCAACATTATGCCAATTGAAATATTTTATTCTACTTTCGATCAAGCTAAATGATTCTCTTGAATAAATTTTATTGGATATCTTACTCATTGAAATTTCAGGCCAATTATTAGTTATTGCAAAATAACCCTTCAACATTCAAGAAAAACCCTGCATTATGATGACCAATATGTTTCATTCACATTCACATACGTAACCATCACCATCACACATAATTGAGAAAAAAATGTTACTGGGCTAAGAGATACAAATAAGAGTACACTGCTTGGAGAGTGCTGGAGTGGTGCTGGACAATGAATAGGTCAGTTTTGGGCCTGAAACATGTGGCATATTTGTATAGGTTTTAAATTGTATTATTTCTCTTTTTTTATTTCAGCTATATCTACTGGGTCTCTAGGTGGCCTGCACAACAGACTATCACAAGATAGCGCTTGTAAACAGTACAATATGAAAGCTATTGTACGAGTTTGCTGTAGTGAAAGTAAGTACCCTTATATTAAGGCATCTTCAGAATTAATACTAGAAAAGGGAAAAATAAAATATTGCAAAGTTTCTTTTCTTGACACTGCGGCACTACCTAACTCACATGGGTATTTGGCTTCTCTTGGGCCTGGTGAGTTAATGGCGGAGTAGGGGAATTATAGATAATGTTGTCCAGTCTAGCCAGTCTAGTTCTAATTGGATGACCTACCGACCCTATACCTACGTTTGTAAGAGCCTGTGAATTAAATGTAAAAATGTAACATAAAACATTACTATCTCTGACTAACGTACATTATTCAATGAAAATTATCTTTCCGTCTGCAATCACAGTGATAAATGTTTTATTAACCTGGATTTTCAGTTTCTCCCAGCATTTATTTTCAACAGTTCTTCCAAGATCGCGGCTAGCGATAACCACTATTAATTTTCCAGAACTGTTCTAAACCATTTCAGATTTAAGTGGTTCTGGTATCAATCATCGAAGCTTGCACTTAAGACTGTATGATGTATATTTTGACTGTCACTGTTGGTAATGCTTTCCACACCACTACAGACAGTGTTTTTTATAGCTGACATTGGTAGCCTAAGTTATTAAAATGGTGCCACAGTTCTGGTTACGGTCTTACACTTGTCTGGCAGAAACTCAAGCTCCGGCCCATATTTAGAGGTCATATATTGACCGTTTTTCCTCAGTCACTGCAAGGAGTAGGTCATCGCTAGTAGAATCATTCTCGTATTTTTACTGGTTGATTTTCTTGTATAGATGACACTTTTACATGTCCCCTGGAGGCCATCAAATGTAACATGTCGGTGACGACAGGTTGGTTTTTGTAGTTATCTCCACCTACCAAAATCCTCTGTTTGGTAGTTTGTCTCTCACCGCACACCACCAACAATATTATTATTATGATATGAGTTGTAATGCTTTAGTCACCTCACCACTTAGTAGTCCTATTGTAACTCTGTTTCACATATTATATCATTCTATCTGTAGCCGCCTAAGCAGATTCCAAAGCACCACCACCATCTGAAGTCTGTACTAAACTTCCCCCACTACATTTTTTCTAAGAAAAAGTCTATTTGTCCCAAGCTTAAGCTTTATAGGCTTCCCACATGAGAAGATCTTTTCTGGCAACCCTCGTGTAAATGCCTGGACGCGTAGTCTGTGAATTTGGTTTTAATGTGCAAAATTATTAGCTTAGAGAAAAACATTATTTGCTCGCCACTGTTGGTTATAAGATTGCTAACAGATTGAATTGAAACCGGTTGTACTGCCACCACAATAGAAATTACCAGAAGCCATAACAATCCATGTGAAGAGTTTGACGAGCTTCTTGGCATGATGGTACATTTCAATATAGAAGACAATGCCCACATCATCATTGTGTCACTCCTTACCTCAATGCATTGTCTTGTGACTTTTGTTCACTTTTTAACAACTACTAATAATGCCATTTTTTCAATATGATCATTAAAGATTACAAGTTGTACACATCCATGGATCCTTAGGCTGGCAATTATGTATCAACCATATGACTGTGCACGCTGCTTGTTTCTCCTGCATGTAACCTTTGATTGCTTTGGCTTTTGCAGATTTTACTGATCCGCCGTTAGTAACAGAAGATCCGAATGCCCCGCCCACAACGCCGGTGACGACAGCTCCCCCCACCACGCCCCCTCCTCCAACGACGGTCAGCTGGACGACTGTTAGATCTCATATCACAACTAAGTGTAAGTTTCTCTCGCTAAGCTATCTGCATAGTCTGGTTTACCATACAAATTTTTGGTCCAATGAAAGCATTTGGTTGAGCAAACAATAGCAGTGAGCTTGATAGACCAGGCTGCCATCTGCCTTTGTCAGGGCAGATTTTCTCTGTATACGAAGTCTGAAAAAACCCAATGTCGTTTTAGAATTCTATCGCTGAACTCTATTACCATGACATTTTAGACAGTATCGGTTTATAGCCCTGCCTAATTTATGCTCAAGAATTCCTCATTGACTTGGTGTCATTTGAATTGAAATGCTCGTAATTGTAGTGACAAAGCCCATACAAGTACCATACAGGTACAATGCTGATGAATGCTTTCATTTTGCGGAATGCAACCCGAAAATTACTCGGAACCCTTTCAAAATCTCTTTATTCTCCATGCCACTGACAGTCTTCATAACCACTCATAAAAAATTTCCGCCGTAACATTGCAGGATGTATTACGATACGTCGCGCTTCTGGTCCTCTTACCAATACTTCTGACTCAGTTATCAAAGATGGTTTTTGAAATTTTCAGACAGGAATGACACTTTCTTATGTCTGGTTGAATCAGGCTGGATATGAAAAATACCATCTTCGTCCATTTCCTAATGAAGCCGACCCAGTCACGATGGACCAATGTTATACATTCAATGATCATAAGTGCATGATTAGGAGTTATGATCACATCATTACATCACCCCGAAGCCTACAGTGCCTTTCTATCATAAACCAGTCTGAAAACCATAGAAGAATACAAGAATACAGCCTCCCTAATTGGCTTGATAGGCATGACTTCAAATTTGGTGGCCCTCAGAGTGCAGGTGTCTTGCTCAGCTAATGTATTCTTAGCCTATGGTAATCAATTACACAAACACAATATTCTTTTTACAACAATGTTGATCGCAAGAAGTTCGAATTCTTGTTGAACTGCATGTTAAAAGTGTCACCAATCTAATCAACTCTCACGCTATGAATACCTCATCATTGTATCAGCGTCATTGGTGTATCGCCTTCCACTCGCCCTAAAAACCTACCTAAATGTGACTTTGTTTCGCTTTCACTACAAAACAATAGGCAAAAGTTGAAAGTCAGTCTGAAAAATAAACAGCCCTGGTCCAGATGTAATTAGCGAGTAATAACAATTTCTAACAGTTTATTGTGGAATGTGTCCATAGAAGTTATTTGGTTTGCACTCACTGCAAATACAAGAATTTGAAGCGGGTTGTGGAAGCACAACATCACCTACCGCATGTCAAACCCAGCCGACATTTCTATTAAAACAGTGCCAAGTAACAGTCTTTTGTAAGTTAGTGTTTCTCCACGTGTATCTGAATCTGTGTATCCCTGGCTACTCCACTCACTACAAAAGGTGGCACTTCTCAAATTTGGCATCATCACCACCAGGGAAACAACAGTATAAAGTTTGTCAAAAAGGGAATCTGATTTCATTACCTGATTATTGAATTAGTAACTAAATAATCGAACAGTTGTGTGAACCATGCCATAAAGTTTTACATTTTTTGGGTGTTGGCATATAATAAGCTGAATCTCACTCCGAGAGTGTATCTGAATGAGTTTTAGAACACCCAAAAATTAGCTTTAATTAGTTAAATTAACAACTTGATTGTTTTTATTGTGAGAAAAATGTTTTGTCTGTGATTTTGCGTCGGTGTGAAGTTCGCAAGGGCAACTCCTGTCCAGCATTGTTGATGGATACAAACAACTGAAACACCTCAAGTGAAGATTACGTGGCAAAGGCTGTGAAAAGTAAAGATTTTAACACAAAATAGACGAGGAGCCATGCTTGCACTTTCATTTGAAAGACTTCTCAAATACTAGGCCTAATTTCATTCTTGTGCTACTCATTTGTCACCTCATTCAGATTCTCTCTCACTCGGCCAGTCTGGCTTTACTGATACAACAATGACAAACGGGTGTTAAAAAACTTGCAAACAAACGCCAAACCAAGCCGACAAACTGTCTATTACTGTTTTTATAGGGTTTTCATCAATAGGCACAATATTGACTTATATTCTTAGTCAAATGCTAGAATGGACCTTTATCAACTCACAATGAACTGTTGCCAAATCGCGGCAGCCCCTGCTTGTTTTGTGTCCCATTGAAAAGTATTTTCTCAATTTTGTCTATTTGAGAAACACACACAATTATTGTGCTCTGAAATCACAATATTAATGCTATTTAGTAGTTGTCGACTAGAGTTTACTTGGCCATGAAATAACAGTCAAAACCGTGGCATAAATTTTAACTAGGCATCATGATTATGCTGTTTATTCTAGTTGGAAGGCAACGAAATCATATGCCAAAGGCAGTCCTGACAAGAAAGTCAGACTGAAAAGTGGATTTTCACTTACAAATTGCGTATAAGTAATAATTTTTTTATCTTTTTTTCTTGCAGCTCAACAAAAGACCACAGTCAAGGGTACGGGAACAGAACAGCAGGTGGGAGATAACTCCGCAAACACGGTTACTTTCCTATCATCAAGCCTTTTGCTACTCAGTTTGATAGCTAGCCTTACTCGACTGGACATTACGTAGCTACCGTTTCAAGATCTCGTCATCGTACCTTACTGATATTACTACCTGTGAACGCAGATTCAATGAGAACTGACATTGCTACTGCATAGGCTATATATACTTAATTTTGTCCAAGTCAAGGAGGAGACAACTTCCAAACAA
>ERZ1740059.1274-NODE-1274-length-12753-cov-3.389825_pt1 | contig 12753 bp, 10 predicted proteins | sample MGYA00581744_ERZ1740059 | MGnify/ENA primary metagenome ERZ1740059 (study PRJEB43018, sample SAMN04849738) | marine metagenome | isolation source: floating plastic debris | place: Pacific Ocean | collected 2008-08-28 | study: EMG produced TPA metagenomics... | reverse complement strand
CGCCTTGCGGTGGGGGACCCCACGGCCGTCATTGAAACGCTCATCGAGGCGGGCTTCCGCGGGGATCTGTGGCTGGCCTCGCCGGGCTGCATGCTGGTGGCGGGCGACCTCGGGGCGTATGTCCGCCTTGCGTGGGCCGACGAGCCCGATGAGGACGCGGCCGCGGATGACGGAGCCGCTACCGCCATCGGTCGGGCGTTGATCGAGGTGCTGGGTTCGGAGGGTCGCGTCCGCCGAACGACTCGGCGCCGGCAGGTTTACCGGCAGGCCGATCCGGTGACGGGCGGTCTGACACAAGACCTGATCGCGCCGACCGACGCGACCTTGCCCGCGGGAAGGCCCTTGCTGGAGCCGTGGATCGAAGCGGGCGAGCTGGGCGGGCGATTCGACGCCGAGCGGGCCGAGGCCGGGCGGTCGGCCCAGGACCGGGCGCGCGATGCGTTGGCGGGTCCGATGCCGGTCGTCGAAGCGGATTGATCGAACCGGCGCGATTCGGGGTCTATCGTCGGATGGTCAGTCGATTTTGGGGGCGGCACTCAACGGAAGCGAGGCGGGCGATGGCACTCGGACGGGCAAAGATCAGCATCATCGGCGCGGGCAACGTCGGCGCCACCTGCGCTCACTGGGCGGCACAAAAAGAACTCGGCGACATCGTCGTGCTCGACATCCCCGATAAGGAAGGCGTCGCCAAGGGCAAGATGCTCGACCTCGCCTGCTGCGGGCCGATCGAGCGGTTCGATGCCAATGTCACCGGCACCAGCGACTACAAGGACATCGCCGGCTCCGACGTGGTGGTCATCACCGCGGGCCTGCCGCGCAAGCCCGGGAAGAGCCGGGACGATCTGATCCAGACCAACGTCAAGATCGTGAAGAGCGTGAGCGAGCAGGTCAAAGAGCACGCGCCCAACGCGATCGTCATTGTGGTGTCCAACCCGCTCGATGCGATGGTCTACACCGCGTGGAAGGCGACCGGCTTCCCGACCAACCGCGTGATGGGTCAGGCCGGCTCCCTGGATGTCGCCCGCTTCCGCGCGTTCCTCGCGATGGAACTGGGTTGCTCGATCGAGGACATCAGCGCTCTGCTCCTCGGCGGGCACGGGGACGACATGGTCCCGTTGCCGCGCCTCACCAGCGTGCACGGCGTGCCGATCACCGAGTTGCTGCCCGCGGAAACCGTGACCGCCTGCGTCGATCGGGCCAAGGTCGGCGGCGGCGAGATCGTCAAGCTCATGGGCACCAGCGCGTACTACGCGCCGGCCAGCGGCACCATCCAGATGGTCGAGGCGAGCGTCAAGGACAAGAAACGCATCATCCCGTCGGCGGCTTACTGCGAGAACGAGTTCGGCATCGGCGGCTACTTCGTCGGCGTGCCGGCGCTGCTCGGCAAGGGCGGCGTCGAGAAGGTCATCGACTTCAAGCTCGAAGCCGATGAGCAGAAGCTCATGGACGAGTCCGTCAGCCACGTGAAAAACCTCGTCGGCACGGTGTGCGAGCTCTTCCCCGAACTTGCCTGAGACCGCTCCGACAACGGCACAACTATCATGAAGCATCGAACGAGCACGGCCCGTGAGGCCGTGTTCTTTGTTGATGGCCGCTACTTGCGCGGCTTCAGTTCGCTGACATCTTCGCCCAGCGATTCGAGCAGTCGGTAGAGGTAGGTCTTGTGCTGAAGCCACTGGCGGTACTTGCGGTGCGCCCACCACGCCGAGACCGGCGCGATGATCGCGGCCGCGGCCAGCATGATCAGCGAACCCGTCGAATCCATGCTCGCCTGAGCCGCGGCGTAGACGGCCATGCCCAGCCCGAACAAGCCGATGATCAGCCCGATCACGAACTGGCCACCCGAGGAAGCGATGGCTTTTTTGGCGCTGCGGATGTCGCGGACGTTCTGGTACCCGGCCTCGGGGTCCTCGTCGGCCAGCAGCGGGTCGGCGGTGCCGGCCTGGATGCTGTCGAACGCGGCGTGCTCGTGCAGGTCGGCGAGTTCGCGTTTGAGGTGCTCGCGGATCTGTCGCCGATCGCCGCCCATGGTCGACCCGCCCACGCCGGTTTCATCGGCGAGTGTCGCGTCGGAGTCCTCGAACGCGCTGGCGTCGATCGTGATGGAGGGTCGGCGCACCTTGGCCGAGGCGCCCTTCGGGGCGCCGGCCTCGGACGCGTCCGGTGATCGGTCCTCGCCTGACGGGGGCGGGCTCATGATCGGCTCCTGAAAGAGTCGCACGCAGGCTCGGCTGCGTGTGTGTTGTGCGGCGTCCGTCGGGCAGAATGCCCCCCGAACACCTCTCGTCACGCCAGCGTACCACGTCGGCCGGCGGGGGCGAAGGCGAACCTATACTCAGCCTTGGCGATCGAGGGCAGATTGGTCCCGGTCGCTATGCATTGTTTACTTATCTTAGCGTGTACAGAGCGCGTGTATTGAACTTGGGATTACGGGAGACTTCCTCAATGGGCATTGCCAGCACAACGAACGACGGATCGAACCGGGGCCTTCGGCGTGGAAGCCGATTCGCACGGCTGGCGGCCGGAGCCGCGGCCCTCGCCTGCGCCGGACTCGCATCCGCCCAGGGCGTGCAGACCGGACCGCAGCTCACGATGGAAGGCCCCGCCTCGGTCACCATGCCCGAGCAGATCGGGATGACCTGGACCCAGCCGCAGTTCGCCTAGATGCCCAAGATGCCCATCGGGCCTTGGAAGACGACCCGGGCCGTCCCGCTGCCGCCCGGCGCCGAGGGCGAGCCCGCCGCGGTCACGATGCACGTTGCCCCCGTCAACATCGACGGCGTGCCCGACGCGATGTACGTCGAGGTCGCCCGTGAGGACGGCTTGCACGACCCGTACTACCAGGCTGTCTTCCAGCTCTACGCGACCGCCGACGGCTCGCGTCTGCGCACGTACGAGTTCCGCGCGCCGGACGGCCTGAACCCGGGCCTGTTTGGTCTGTGGGCCGCGACGGACCAGTTCCCCGAAATCGGCCGCAGCGATCTCGTCGCTCGGATTGACATGGACCTCGCCGGCTCCGGCTCGGGCTTCGTCGGCCGCACGCCGTACCCGTACCCGACCGCTCGGGGCGGCGCGATGGAGATGACCAGCGAGCTGCAGCTCCAGCCCGGCAGCCTCCGCACGAGCGATCGGGGCTTCGACGCCAGCGGCGCCGTGGTCTGGGGCGGCGACGGCGACGCCTCGTTCGAGTTCACCCGCTACCAGCCGGACGTCCGCGTGCGTCGATTCGACGGCGGGCTCATGGCGATCAGCTTCGCCGGCGGCGAGGGCGATGTGACCGTGGGCGTCGGCAACCGCGTGGTGATTGATTACACGGGCTATCTCGCCTCGGGCCGATCGTTCGACTCCAGCTTCAAGCCCGGCGGCCGACCGCTCGATTACATCACGCCCGGCTCGCTGATCCCCGGCTGGCAGAGCGTGAGCGAGGGCATGACCAAGGGCGAACGCCGTCGGCTCATCATCCCACCGGCGTTCGGTTACGGCCAGCGCGGCAACCCGCGTGCCGGTATCTCGGGCACGGACACGCTCTTCTTTGATGTCGATCTGATCGGCCTCGAGGACTCGCAGCCGACGTCTCAGGCCGCGCCCAACGCCGCGCCGACTGTCTCGGGCAACGCCCAGCCTTTGACCGATCAGATCCGCCAGCAGACGGGCGTGAGCCGGACCGGCGAGATCCAGCGGACGCAGCCCGCCACTCAGGAGCGCATCAGCCCGGCGAAGGAGAACCCGGGCCGGTGATCGCGCACGAGCGACTTCTTCCCCGGGGAGTGAACCATGCCCGGGCGTGATTTCTACGAGGTGCTGGGCATCAAGCGCGGCGCCGACGGGGACGAGATCAAACGCGCCTATCGAGCGCTCGCACGGGTCCATCACCCCGATGTGTCCAAGGCCGACGACGCGCAGGCCCGCTTCACCGAGATCCAGGAGGCGTACGACGTCCTCTCCGATCCGGAGAAGCGGCGCCTGTACGATCGCGTGGGCCGAAGCGGGTACGAAGCGGGCGCGGCCCAAGCTCGGGGCGGCGGCGCGAGCCAGTCATGGTCCAACGCCGGCGGCGCTGGGTTCGGTGGTGGTGGGTTCGGCGGCGGCGGGATGGACGCCGAGGAACTCGAAGACCTCTTCGGCACGTTCTTCGGCGGGCGAGGCGGCGGTGGCGGCGGGGGATTCGGGGGGGCAAGCGGGCAACGCGCCCGCGCCGGACGCCGGCCCGGGCGTGCGCCGGGCGCCGACATCGAGCACGAGATCACCATCCCGTTCGATCTGGCCGCCAAGGGAGGCACGTACGCGCTGCGTCTCGATCGGCCGGGCGCCAAGAGCACATCGATCGACGTGAAGCTCCCCAAGGCCGTGACCGACCGCGGCCTCAACCCGAACGACCCTCCCCTTGGCGTCCGCGGCGAGGGCCAGGCGGGCCGGGGCGGAGCGGGCGACCTCATCATCCGCGTCCGCGTGAGCCCGCACCCGACGCTCAAACGCGACGGGCTCGACCTGCGCTCCACGCTCCGGCTCAATATCGCCGAAGCGGCGCTCGGCGCCGAACGCGAAGTGAAAACGGTGGAGAGCGAAGTCACGGTCCGCGTCCCTCCCGGCACGCCGAGCGGCCGGACCCTCCGCCTGAGGGGCGCGGGACTCAAAGACGCCGCGGGCAAGACGGGCGATCTGTACGCCGAGAACGAAATCACGCCTCCCGATGCGTCGGGCTGGCCCGACGAAGACCGCGAGACCCTCCGCCGCTTGGCGGGCGACTGACGCGGCCGCCGCGTCTCCCAACACATGACGGCCGCGGTACGATGTGTTTCTCTTTGACGGAGCGCGAGTGGTCAAGCAGCGGCATCAGATTTTCGTCGCCTTGATGACGGCCGTGGACGCGGCGGCGATCGCGTCGGCGTGTCTGGCGTCGTGGGCGTTGCGTCGCCATTTCGCCGAGGGCTGGTTCCCCAAGAGCTGGGAGAACTGGTTCAAAGAGCCGTTGGTCTTCTTCGCGATCCCGGTGACGTTGTACGCGATGTCCACGATGGGTCTGTACCGCGCCCGCCGCGACAAGGGCCTCGTCGGCGAGCAGTGGGGCGTGCTCAAGGCGTCGGCCTTGGCGATCGCGGCGATGGTCGTGGTGCTGTTCCTCGTCGGCAATGACGCGATCGGGCAAAAACAAGGCGTCGAGCCCGTCCGCTTCGCCGGCATGGTGCTCGAGCCGGGCCGGTTTCAGATCCTGACGCTCGCGTTGACGTTGCCGCTGGCGCTCGGCGCCGAGCGGCTCGGGCTTCGGCTGTTCCTGCGTGCCGCCCGAGCGCGCGGGCGGAACCTTCGGCATGTCGCGGTGATCGGCGTCGGCCGGCTGGGGCAGATCTGTGCCCGCACGATCGACCGCAACTCTTGGACGGGGATCAAGGTCGCGTTCTTCCTCTCGCACGAAGAAAGCACACGCCGAACGCGCACGCTGGGCGTCCCCGTGCTGGGCGGGCTGGCTGACCTCGAAGCCACGCTGGAACGCAACCCGGTGGACGCGATCTACGTCTGCCTGCCCAACGCCCGCGCCGCCAAACTCTCGGGTGTGCTCCAGCGCCTCGAACGCTTCCACGTCGATGTCCGAATCGTCCCCGACGTGCCCCTCCGATACACGCCCGCGAACATGGTCATCAGCGAGCTCGACGGCATGCCCATCCTGAGCTGCCGCGAGAGCCCGCAGCTCGGCCTCGGCGGCGCCAGCAAGCGCGCGCTCGACATCGCCGGCGCGATCGCCGCCATGCTCCTCTTCGCGCCCGTCTTCATCGCCTGCTGGATCGCCGTGCGCCTCAGCGGCCCGGGCAAGGTCATCTTCAAGCAACGCCGTGTCAGCTTCGGCGGACAGACCTTCAAGATCTACAAGTTCCGCACCATGTACTCTGTTGACGACGAACGCTACCCGGTGATCGACGAGTTGGCCTTGCCCGCCGGCGGCTGGACCGACCGCAACGCCCCTCGCATCACCCCCGTCGGCCGGCTCATGCGCCGCGCCAGCCTCGACGAACTTCCCCAGCTTCTCAACGTGCTGAAGGGCCAGATGTCCCTCGTCGGCCCACGCCCCGAACGCCCCGAACTCATCGAACGGTTCCGCGACGACTGGCGCGGCTACATGCTCCGCAGCCACGTGAAGGCCGGCATGACCGGCTGGGCCCAGGTCAACGGCATGCGCGGCGACACGAGCCTCAAGAAACGCCTCCAGTACGACCTGCACTACATCAAGAACTGGTCGATCTGGTTCGACGTGCGGATCCTGGTGCTGACGGTGTTCAAGGGCTTCGTCCACAAGAACGCGCACTGATCCGGGCGCCCGAGCCGATCTACCATCCACGCGTGACCAAGTCTCGCTACCAAGTCATCGTCATCGGCGGCGGGCACGCTGGCGTGGAAGCCGCGTGGGCGGCGGCGAATCTGTTTGCGGGCGAGCCGGGCGCTGTGGCGTTGGTCACGCTCAAGCCCTCCAAGATCGGCGTGATGAGCTGCACCCCGTCAATCGGCGGGCTGGCGAAGGGGCAGTTGGTCCGGGAGATCGATGCGCTCGGCGGGCTGATGGGGCTGGCGGCGGACGCGAGCGGGATCAACTTCAAGCTGCTGAACACGAGCAAGGGCGCGGCCGTGCACGGGCCGCGGGGCCGGTGCGGCCAGCACGGCTACGCCGACGCGGTGCGGGCGCTGATCGAGGCGCGCGACGAGATCGACGAGATCGAGGGCGCCGTGGAAGCGATCGAGACCGAGCGCGTCCCGGGCTCGACGCGGCGGCGGGCGACGGGCGTGCAGATCGCGACGCCCGCGGGCGCGCGCACGCTGCACGCGGGCGCCGTAGTTCTGACCACGGGCACGTTCATGCGCGGGCTGATGCACACCGGCGAAGCGCAGACCGAGGGCGGGCGTCATGGTGAGGGCCCGGCCGTCGGGATCGCGCGATGGCTGGGGGAGCTCGGCTTTGAGCTCGGTCGTCTCAAGACCGGCACGCCGCCGAGGCTTCGGCGGTCTTCGATCGACTGGCAGGGCCTCGACGCCGACCGCGGCGACGCGGAGCCGATGCCGTTCAGTGACCTGACCGAAGCGGGCGCCTGGCGCGTCGAAGGCGGTGCGCTCGGTGTCGGCCTCGATCGGTTTCCGGCGATTCAACAGTCCGAGACAAGGCTCACCCGCACGACGAATGCCGCGCACGAAGCGATCCGGGCCAATCTGCACCGCGCGCCGATGTTTACCGGGCAGATCGAGTCCGCCGGCCCGCGCTACTGCCCATCGATCGAGGACAAAGTCGTGCGCTTCGCCGACCGCGAATCACACGGCGTCTTTCTCGAACCCGAAAGCCACCGCGGCGAATGGGTCTATTGCAACGGCATCAGCTCCAGCCTGCCCGCCGATGTGCAGGATGTCATCGTGCGCACCATGCCCGGCTGCGAGCGGGCCGAGATCCTGCGTTACGGCTACGCGGTCGAATACGACATGGTCCGGCCGCACCAGATCCTGGCGACGGGCGAGACCAAACTCATTGAAGGTCTGTTCCTCGCCGGTCAGATCAACGGCACCAGCGGCTACGAGGAAGCGGGCGCTCAGGGGTTGGTCGCGGGGGTCAACGCCGTGCGCCGCGTGCGTGGCGAGAGCGAATGGCTCGTCGGCCGCGAGGAGGCGTACATCGGCGTGTTGATGGACGACCTGGTCACCAAGACGCCCGTCGAGCCCTACCGCATGTTCACCAGCCGGGCCGAGCATCGGTTGCTGCTGCGGGCGGATAACTCGGCCGATCGGCTCACGCCTGTTGCCGACGCACTCGGCCTGCTCAACGGCACGGTACTCGGTGCGCGTCGGCGAGAGGTCTTCGAGACGAGGCGGTCGGCGCTGCGTGAGGTGGGAGAGGCGATCGAGGGCACGAAGCTGGACGGCATGACCATCGACCGTCACATCCGCAGGCCGGGGTTCGAGGTCGAGGCGGTGCGCGCGGCGCTCGCCGGCGCGTTCCCGGGTGTTCCGGCCGGTGTGTGGCGCACGGCGCACGCCGACCGCAAGTACGAGGCGTTCATCGATCGCCAGCGGGCCGAGGTCCGCCGCCAGGCCAAGATCGAACGCAAACGCCTGCCCGCGACGCTGGACTACCGGGCGATGACATCGCTGCGCACCGAAGCGCGCGAGGCGCTGACTCGGTTTCGGCCCGCGACGTTTGGTCAGGCAGGGAGGCTTGAGGGCGTCACACCCGCCGACCTGACGCTGCTCTCTGTGCTGGTTGCGCGTCCCGCTTCCGCGCGCGGCGCCGCTTCTGACTAGTCTGCATCCATGATCACGCCCCAAGCGCTGCCGTTGATGTTGGCTTCGGGAGAGGCGGCCGCGGGACTGGTGGACCTGCTCGTCGGGCTCGCCTGCGCGGCGGGTGTCACGATGGTGCTCGGCCGGCTGCGGATCTCCGCGGTGCCGGGCTACCTGATCGCGGGCGTGCTGATCGGTCCCAACGCCTTCGGCTTGGTGTCCGGCTCCGACAACGTCGAGAACATCGCGCAGCTCGCGCTCATGTTCCTGATGTTCCAGATCGGAATGCACCTCGACATGAGCCAGATGAAGGGCTCGGCCAAGGCCATCCTGAGCGCCGGGCTCGGCACCACACTGGCCAGCGCAATCATCGGGATCCCGATCGGTCTGGCGTTCGGCCTGAGCCTGCCCACGGCCGCCGCGATCGGCATGGCGCTCAGCCTCTCGTCCACGGCGGTGGTGCTCAAAGTGCTCGCACAGCGACGCGAACTGCACAGCGTGTACGGGCGGATGTGCTTCGGCATTTTGCTGGTGCAAGACCTGATCGTCATCGGTTTCCTTGCGCTGCTGCCAGCGCTGGCCTCGGCCGCGGGCTCGGGTGATGCCGGCGCCGAGGTCGCCGAAGCGGTTTCGTGGCTCGACCGTGTCGGCGGCGCGTTGGTCCGCATCGCGGGCGTGGCGCTGGTGATCATCCTCGGCCGGCGGTTGTTGCCCAAGCTGATGAACGAAGCCGCGCGCACGGCCACGCCCGAGGTCCTGCTCGTGCTGGCGGCCGCGCTGGCGCTCGCCGCCGGTCTGGGCTCGGCCGCTGTTGGTCTCAGCGCCGAAATGGGCGCGTTTGTCGCGGGGTTCCTGCTCTCGTCGACCGCCGTGAAGCACCAGCTAGCCGGGCAGTTGGCGCCGGTGCGCGACCTCTTTATGGCCGTCTTCTTCACGGCCGTCGGGCTCAACGTGGACATCGTTTCCGCGGCCGAGCTGTGGTGGGTGGTGCTGATCACCGTGGTCATCATGCTGACGCTCAAGACGGTGATCATCGGCGGCGGGGCGTGGCTGTCGGGCGCCCGCGGCGGCGTAGCGCTGGCCGGGGGGCTCACGCTTGCTCAGGCCGGCGAGTTCAGCCTCGTCGTGCTCGGGTCGGCGTACACGCTCGGGCTCGTGGTCAGCCCCGTCGAGGATAAGGTCATCGCCGCGGTCATCATCGGATTGATCGTGACTCCCGCGCTCATCTCGCTCGGCCGAACCGCCTCGCAAAGCTGGGCGAGCACATGGCCGACCAACCCGTGGGTCCGGCGTGCCGCGGGTCAGGACGACCCCGAGGCGGCGCACGAGACCGAAGACGACCGGCCGCGGGTCATCGTCGTTGGTTACGGCCCCGTGGGTCGGGCCGTGGCCGAGCGCGGCGAGGCCCGCGGGGCCCGCGTGACCATTCTCGAACTCAACCCGCGGACCGTCCGCCGGCAACGCGAACTCGGCCGATCCGTGGTCTTCGGCGATTCATCGTCGCCCGAGGTCCTCGAAGCCGCGGGGATCGAGAACGCCGCCGCGCTCGTCGTCACGATGCCCGATGAGCAGGCGATGCTGCGCACAACCCAGACCGCGCGGCTGCTCCGGGCTGACCTTTGCATCGCGGTCCGCACCGCGATCATGAGCCGGGCGATGATGGCGATGGAGTACGGCGCGAACCACGTGACGGTCGAGGAAATCGCGACCGCTGAGAAAATGGCGGCCGCCGCGTTCCAGATGATGGAAACGATGCAGGGCCCCGGCCCGGCGGCGCCGATTCCGCCCGAGGCCGAACTGCCCAAGGCCGCCCTACCCGACACCGACTCGCCGGTTGCGGAGTCGTCGCAGGCTTCTCCCTCGTCGGAAGCAGCGTCGAAGACACAGCGACCCGAGTCCGCAACAGAGGCCAACGAAGCATCGCCGGCATCACAGCCCCCGCCGGCGACTCAGAAACAGGATGGGCCCGATCGCCCGGCCGACTGAGTCTCTTACGCCTGCGGTTTGCCCTCACCGAGCATCTTCAACTCATCGCGCAAGATCGCGGCTAACTCGTAGTTCTCCGAGTCCACCGCCTGGCGCAATCGCTCGCGCAGCTCGGCGCCCTGCGAGACGGGCAGCTTGGGAATCAGCGCCTCGCGCATGCCGCGGAGCATCTGCACCTCGGCCGCCTCGTCGAAGTGCTCGACCTGGCCCACGTCCGAGAAATACTGACGCAGCCCGTCGAGCCCTTCGTCGATCGCGGCGATCGCGGCCTTCGGCTCGTTGTCGGACAATGCCTGCGACGCGAACGCCCGGGCCCGCATCATCATGATGTACGGGCGGAACTGCTCGAGCGCCAGCCGGTCCGACTCGGTCATGGCGTGCTTTCGGCACAGGTCGAGCACACGCAGGTTGCGCGTGGTGTCGCGGACCACGGCCTGGAACTCCTCCAACACCAGCAACGCGACGTAGCGGTGGTAGAACTGGGCCGCCTCTTCTCGGAGGGCTCGGCATTCCTCTTCGCTGAGGACGTAGGGCCCGGCGCTCCCGCCTTGCTCGCCCTCAGATTCCAAGGCGCCGTCACCGGAACCCGTACCGTCCGATAAGCCGTCCTCGCCGCCGCCCGACCCCGAGACGGGATCCTCTTCGACGCCCGGCCCGCCGAGGTCCGGTCCAGAGAGGTCCGGTCCGGCGGTATCGGCTTCGTGATCCTCATCGGCGGGCGCGCGGTCTTCGTCGCGGGCCTCCATGCGGGCTTGATGGTATTCAAGCAGCGAGGGAAAACCCTCGGGCTGTTGGCCGTCGGGTCGGCCGTCCATGTTCATCTGGAGGATGCCGAGATCGAGGCGGACCTGCACCTTCTTTTGGCCATCGGAGCCCTGGATGAGCCGGACGTTGATCTGCCCTGGGGTGTACTCCCAATCGCGGAGCAGCTCACTGAGATCAAGATCCATGGCTTTGCCTCATCCAAATTGATGGTTTGAGATCGGTTTGTGCGCGTTTCATGACCGCTTTACGTATCACTCTAGGATGCGGAACCGCATCGTGGGCGGGTCTCATTTGCTCGTGCTTTGATTGGTTATTCGGGTGGTGTTTGTAACACATCGGCCTTCGGGCTGTCCGAATAATGATTAGATCGGTGCGATGGGACTTGATGAACGCCAAAACCGGGGGATGATACGTAAGTTCGAAGTGCTGTTGGACGACAGGAACAGAGTGGATTTGCACTTCGAATCGACATTTGACTGGCACACTCCCAAACTGGGTGTACCTCTTCGACGGGCGGGAGAACCCGTCGGAAGGTGGGTAAAGACGTGAGTGTAGAGAGTGGACCGAGCCGCCCCGGGACATCGGGCGGCCTGCAGTCTGAGCTGCAGCTGTATCTGCGTGAGATCAACCGAACACCTCTGCTGACCGCAGAGGAGGAGAAATCCCTCGGCTGGTCCGTTTTGAACGACAACTGCCCCGTGGCGCGTGAACGGATGATCCGTTCCAACCTCCGCCTCGTGGTAGCGATCGCCAAGAACTATGCGAATCGTGGGCGGAGCCTTCCCGATCTGATCGAAGAAGGCAATATCGGACTGATGCGTGCGGTGGAGGGCTTCGCCCCCGCCCAGGGCGCTCGGTTCAGCACCTATGCCTCGTGGTGGATCAAGCAGGCGATCAAGCGGGCGCTGATCAACGCGACCCAGCCTATCCATGTGCCGGCGTACATGGTCGAGCTGATCGCCAAGTGGAAGGTCGCGAGTCGCGAGCTCGAGGCGGAGCTGGGGTACCCCCCGCCGCTGGAAGTCCTCGCCGACAAGATGGATCTGCCACTCCGCAAGGCCAAGATCGTCCGCAGGGCGATCAAGGCGCTGCGGGCGCCCAACCAGCAGCCGACCGATCGTGACGGCAGTCTTGTCGAGATGAGCGACTTGGTCGCCGACTCTCGCGAGGCGCCGCCGGATACCCGGGCGTTGCAGTCTGAGGAGCTCCGGACCCTCCGGCAGTTGCTCGAGGCGATCGACGACCGCGAAGCCAAGATCTTGCGTCTGCGGTTTGGTATGGACGGCCAGGAGCCCATGACGCTCAAGGAGATCGCCTCGCAAGTGGGCATCAGCCGCGAGCGGGTCCGACAGATCGTGGACGAGTCGCTGACGAAGCTGAACGGCCAACTCACCGACAACAAGCCGAGCCGGTTCTTCCGTCGGTCGTTCCACGAGGGACTTGAGACACAGCACGCCATTGCCCCTGCCTGACGCATACCTGCCAGACACGGCAATCACGCGAAGGTAAGGCCTCGGGCCAACCAGGCCCGAGGTCCGCTACCATCGCCGCATGGTCCGACGAATCTTCACCGCTGTTCGAGCCGCGTTGGCTACGCCCCGTGCGTTGGCCTGCGCGGCTGTTTGTTTGGTTCCCGGGTTGGTTCCGGCCGGCGCTGCCTTCGCGCAGGGGTCGGAGTTCCTGGCCCGCGCCAACTCGGCCTACGCCGACATCCGCGCCGATCGGCGGTCGGACACGGTCCTTCTGCCCGCG
>ERZ1740059.1273-NODE-1273-length-12759-cov-6.075252_pt1 | contig 12759 bp, 8 predicted proteins | sample MGYA00581744_ERZ1740059 | MGnify/ENA primary metagenome ERZ1740059 (study PRJEB43018, sample SAMN04849738) | marine metagenome | isolation source: floating plastic debris | place: Pacific Ocean | collected 2008-08-28 | study: EMG produced TPA metagenomics... | reverse complement strand
TTCGGATGGCATAGGCCCGCGGTGACTCGCCGAGTCTCGGCGTCTCATCAATATCCGCGGGCGATATTGAGTCCAGCGTAACGGAAATCTGGGCCAGGAGTTGCTGCCGCCGTGGGCTAGCGCTGGCAAGCACCAATTTACTCATAGGATCTTGAACGTTGCGTTCGCCATTGCGACCGGCTTTTCATTGCTGCTGATGATAGCCCGCGCAAAGCAAATCGATCCCCCGACCTTGACCGGCTCCGGGGCGATCAGCAACCAGTCGCCAAGCTTCGCACTTCCGAGATAATCGGTCCCCAGCGAAACCGTGACCAGCCCTTTGCCGACATCCCTGTCCGCGGCGCGTAAGGATACTACACAGGACAGACCCATGGCATTATCTGAGAGAGCCGCGATCAGTCCGCCATGAACCAGGCCACGCGAATTACAATGTTGCTCCGCCAGGAACAGGCCCATCTGAATGCGGTCCGGTAATTGTCGTGAATAGAGCGGTTCCCAGGGGTCGGTCAGTCCGGAGCGACGAAAGTGCCGCTCAAATCCGTCTGGAACCTGCGCTTCGCTCAAGGCTGGACGCCTATTTGAAGCGATATGTAATCCGACCCTTGGTCAGATCATAAGGGGTCATTTCTACCAGAACTTTATCTCCGGTGAGGATACGAATGCGGTTCTTACGCATTTTGCCGGCTGTGTACCCAATGATCTCGTGATCATTTTCCAGCTTTACGCGAAACGTCGCGTTCGGCAGAAGTTCAACGATCGTGCCGTTAAACTCGATGATTTCTTCTTTTGACATCCTGTCTCCATAAAAAGCGACGCGCGATGCCGCGCCGCAGCAGATATGGGGTGCTTCGTAGCTTTCGTCACCCCATGGGGCAAGTCCGGGAGTGACTCTTCGCAGTTTCCATTGAATTGGTGTGTCCTGCATGCGTCATCATGGACCCAATCAATACTTGCTCGTTAACTTTCCGTCTGCTTTTCTAGGCGATGGATGGGGACCGTTTTGACAAGACAATATTTTAAAGAGTCGGGCATGGCGTCAAAAGAGCTTCCATTCACAGCACAACAACTTCGCGCGGCGATTCCGGAACGGTGCTTTCAACCGAGCACAATGCGGTCCTTCGCTTACCTCGTCTTCGACCTGGTGGTGATTGCGGGCCTATATGCGATTCTCTCTCAAACCACGGCCTGGTACATCGAGTGGCCGGTGATCTTCCTGATCGGCACAATGCTCTGGTCCCTCTTCGTGATCGGGCATGATGCTGGGCATGGCTCATTCTCCAGGAACCGGACAATCAACACAATTGTCGGCATTCTGGTGCATGGCGCGATCCTGGTGCCCTATCGTGGCTGGCAGCGTAGCCACGCGCTGCACCATATGAAGACGGGTCATTTTCGCGAAGAAGAAGTGTTCCGCCCAGCGGGCAAAGGGGAAGACACGCTGTTTCGGAAAATCATCTTCCGGTCCGGCATCTTCGTGCTGATCGGCTGGCCGATGTACAAGATCGGCATTCGCAATCTGACCACTTACAAACCGGTCACGGGCAGTCACTACCTGCCGCAGAGCGATCTCTATACGACCTCCGTTCGGATCTCCTGGTATTTCGGACTACTCTCCCTGATTGGATTTCTCAGCCTGTATGTCGCGCTCGGGTTCATGTTTGGCTGGGTTTTCTTCGCCAAGTATATCCTCGCGCCTTATCTGATCTATGGCGCCTGGCTGACCTTCGTCACCTATATGCAGCATGTCGATCCGGACGTTCCGGTCTATGATGCAGAGGACTGGACCCGGTTGAAAGGCGCCCTCGCCTCAGTCGATCGCAATTATGGGCCGTTTAATTGGCTGACCCACAATATCGGCAATCTGCATGTCATCCATCACATCTTCCCGACTATTCCGCATTATCGGCTGCAGGAAGCAACTGATGCCGTCAAGCCGATCCTCGGCGCGCATTACCGTCACACCAATGGCTTCGTACTCACCGATTTCGTCAGCAGCCAGCTTCGCTGCCACTTCGTCGTGCCGGATGACGGGTTTGAGCGGTATGAAAGCGCGTATAGTTGGTTGAACCCCCGCAAGGGTTGAGCCACTAACTCCTTGGAGGATGGTACAGCCTCTTGGGTTCGAACCAAGGACCTCCGGCTCCACAAACCGGCGCTCTAACCAACTGAGCTAAGGCTGCACTGAACGCGTCTCATACGCCGGAGCGCGCGGACGTTCAAGATTGAATTGTGTTCTGGTCTGCTATTCCGCAGCCACCGGCACCGGCTGGGCCACATCGCTGACAGTTTCATGCGCACGGCGGAAAATCAGCGATCCGTCCTCCAGCTTGCCATGGCGCATCAGGAAGATGTCGCGGGCATAATTCTGTGTGATCAACCAGGGCGCATCCTTACCCTGTCGTGGGAACCGTTCCAGCGCGCGCTGGACATAGCCGGACGAGAAGTCCAGGAAGTCCGCATCCGCCTCGACGCCGTCGGCGACCGGCCGTGCTTCGACATAATTCTCGCGTTCGAGATGGTTGAGCACCTTGCACATATATTCGCTGGTCAGGTCCGCGCGCAGGGTCCAGCTGGCATTGGTATAGCCAAACACCGTCGTCATATTGGGGATGTTCGACACCATGGCACCGCGATAATTCAGCAATTCGTTAGGTTGCTGCTTGCGACCATCGACGAAGAAATCGGCGCCGCCAACGAATTGCAGGTCTAGTCCGGTCGCTGTAACAATGAGATCTGCCTCAAGCTCTTCTCCGGATTTCAGCTTGATGCCGGTCTTGGTGAAGCGCTCAATGTGATCGGTCACCACAGACGCTTTCTTCTCGTTCAGGGCCGTAAACAGATCACTGTCCGGAATCAGACACAGGCGTTGGTCCCAGGGGTTATAGGTCGGCGTGAAATGCTTCTCGACCATTTCGGCGCCAATCTCTTCCCGTGTCAGGTCGAGCAATCGATCCTTGACCTTTTCAGGTCGACGACGGGTTTGATTGTAAATGAAAAGCTGCATCAGCACGTTGCGCCAGCGGGTAATACCATAGGCCATCATACCTGGTAGAAACTTGCGCAAACCATTCGCCATCTTGTCGACAGATGGACGAGACACGACATAAGTGGGCGAACGTTGCAGCATGGTCACGTGTTCCGCCTTGTCGGTCATCGCGGGCACCACGGTCATGGCCGTCGCCCCCGATCCGATCACGACAACCTTCTTGCCCGAATAGTCATAATCTTCGGACCAGAGCTGTGGGTGTATGATATCACCCTCGAACTCGTCACGGCCTTCAAACTCCGGCGTGTAGCCTTTTTCGTAATTATAATAGCCGGCGCACATATGCAGCCAGTTACACGTCAGTTTCTGTTTCTGACGCTTGCCTTTGACCTTAACCTCGACGGTCCATTGCGCCGCATCGCTGTCCCAGGAGGCACTGACGACTTTGTGGCCATAGCGAATGTTCGGAGTGACGCCATACTCATCCGCGGTTTCGAGGATGTATTCGCGAATGGCCGGACCATCTGCGATGGCCTTCTGCGCTTTCCAGGGTTTGAAATTGAAGCCCAGCGTGTGCATGTCGCTGTCGCTGCGAATTCCCGGATAGCGGAACAGATCCCAGGTGCCGCCCATGGCGTCTCGCATTTCGAGAATTTGATAGGAGCGACCAGGGCTGCGTCTCTGCAGATGCGCGGCGGCGCCGATGCCGGAAAGCCCGGCCCCGACGATCAAAACGTCGTAATGGGTCTTATTCATGACGCCAGTGTCACTTTTTTTGCGCAATCTGTCCAGACCTATCGGTGCGGCAAGTCGCGTCAGCGTTTAATCCAGCACGCGCACGCCAACAGAACTGGTCCGCCCCGTCGGATCGACGGCTGACACCTGATAGAACCCGGCCTCGATCGGTCGCCAGCTTGGCAGACCGCCATCATCGAGGCGCACAGGGGCGCCATCGACATACCAGCGTAACGCCCCTTCCCCGCGGCCCGCGAAGACAAATGGCCGTGCGGGTTGGCCATCCACTTTTCCGGCCCAGAGTTCGGCATTGCGGGGCGGGAACAGGATCTCAGGCGGTCGCGCCTCGCTATCAAACTCGGCCAAAGCGCCCTGCGCCTGGATCGCGCGTCTCCGGATCAGTTTCGCAGATGCCGCCCCGGACGGTCCGAGGTGATGGCTCGCCCGGTCCACCGTTTCAAATAAAAGCGGCAGCGCGGCCTTGCGTCCGGTTTGGCCCGGTCGCGGCGCCCCATCCGCCCGCCCAACCCAGACGATGATGGCATATTCGCCAGCCACACCCGCGGCCCACGCATCGCGATAGCCATATGAGGTTCCGGTCTTGAACGCCACTTCGGGCGCATTGGCGGTTAGGCGCGCTGGCATCCGTCCCGCCGGTGTTGGCGTGTCCTGCAGGATCTTGATAATTTGCTCGGCGCTGTCGGCGCTCATCAAACGAAAGCCATCGAACGGCGCTGCCAATTGATCCTCGTCCCAGATCAAGGGGCGCGCCCGACCACCATCGCCAAGCGCCGCATAAAGCACTGCCAATTCCTGCGCCGTCAGCCCGGCACCGCCAAGGGCCAAGGCCAGACCAGGCTCTTTTCGCGCCGCCCCGCCAATGCGGGGATGGGCCCCGGCCAGGGTCAAAGCCGCAGCAAACCTTTGCGGACCAATGCGATCCAGGGTCAGGACGGCCGGCACATTGAGTGAGTGCTGTAATGCCTCTGACACGCGGACATCGCCGCGGAACAGCCGGTCGAAATTCTCCGGTTGATAAGACGCGAACCGCTTCGGTAAATCGGCAATGCGGGTCGAGGGCGCCGCGCTGCCATCATCGAACGCCAAAGCATAGATAAAGGGTTTCAACGTGGATCCCGGCGATCGCGCTTGCGCCGTCAAATCGAGCCAGCCGCCCGGACGGCTTCGGTCCGCCGATCCAATCGCTGCGCGAACTGCACGGGTCGGGATGTCGACCACGAGTATGGAGACTTGCGCATCTTCTTCCAGGGTCACGGCATGCCGTGCTGCCAATTGCTCCAGCTCGGCCTGCAAGCCTGAATCCAGGGTCGAACGAATGTCTTGTCGGCGGTCCCCGGCGGCATTGTCGGTGGCGTGCCAAGCCCGAGCCGGGAAGGTATATCGGCGTCCTGGTATGTGTGCGGCACGCGCCTCATCCGCGCGGTGCGGTGGGAAATAGCCGAGCCGTTCCAGCTTCGCGACGATCTCATCGCGTCCTTCACGCGCCCCGTCTGGACGCAAATCGGGTCGTCTCACTTCCGGCGATTGCGGCAAGGCAATGAGCAGTGCGATCTGGTCATCGGAAAGGCGGTCGGGCGCACGTCCGAAATAGCGCCAGCTCGCCGACCGGATGCCTTCAAGATTGCCCCCATAAGGGGTGAGCGTCAGATAGAGCTCGAGGATTTCGCGCTTGGACAGTCGCCATTCAAGCTGATGTGCGCGCCAGATCTCGGCCAGCTTGGCGCCAACGGTTCGATTGGGTCTGGGCTCCAATAATCGCGCGGTTTGCATCGTGATGGTCGATCCACCGGACACAACCCGGCCCGCCTGCGCGGAGCTGAGTGCAGCGCGTGCCATGCCCACCCAGTCTGTGCCGCCATGCGACCAGAACCGTTTATCCTCGACTTCGAGCAAGGCCTCGATGAAGACGGGATCAATCTCATTGAGATCGGCCGCGAATCGCCAGGTCCCATTGTCCAGCGGAAAAGCCCGCAAGGGACGGTCATCCCGATCCGTGACCAAAACGGAGACCACGCGCCCCCGCTCAATCGGTGGCGGGAAGATCTTGTCGAGGACGAAGATCGCGGCCAGCGAAACCGCAATCGCGATCGCCAGCCGCTTGAGCCAGATCATCTGCTGCCACCAGGACCGGCAGCTTGCGGTGCAATCGTGATCTCTGTCGCGGCAGACCGTGCGAAGACGTCCGGCCGGTACATGTCTTCAGCGACCACGCCCGGCATGGTGTAGGTGCCTGGTGTCACCGCTCGGACAATGTAAGCCAAGGTCCGAGAGTCTTCGACGACATCAATGGCAGCGACGAAACGGTCATCGCGCGCTTCAGCCGTCTCGGCCGAGTCGATATCGCCAACCCAGGCAAAGACACCATCTGGCCCGAATTCGCGATTGCCGTCGGCCGGGCGTAAAATCGTCTCGATCTCGAAGCCCGCCGGCAGAAGGTCGGCCAGGATAACCGGATTGTTGCGTCGCTCGCGCGGGGTCAGCGTAAGGGCGACAACCAATTGAACGCCTTGCGTCAGATCGCCAAGATCCACGCGCTGACCTTGCAAGGTCCGCACGCGCTTGCTGACGGACAGCTTCTCGCTGGCCGGTTGCGGCGCCCGTTCCGGCGACCCGGTCACCATGACCGTCCGGAACATCGCGCTTGACCCGCGGCGCAGACGGAAGCTGACACCGCGCTCGACCTGCTCCGGCGTCACAAAATAGCGCCGATCATTATCGCTATTTCGGCCGAGGCCATCGACATCCAGACGCAAACCGTCTTCCTGTGACAAGCTTCCGACGGCCAGCAGCATGAAGGCTTTTTCCTGCGTGGTCAGGGCGTCCGGTTCCGGCGTGTCTTGACCCAATTGTTCGGCAATGCGGGCAACATGATCATTCAGGCCAGCCTCGGCGGCGAGCCCCAGGACGCCAGACAGATCCCGCAAGGGGGTCTGATAGTAATCGCCATCATTCTCATAACCGATCGCCTCTTCCGCTGCGGTGAACGCGCTGAAGGCCCGCGAACGATCGCCCATATAGGACAGGGCTGCCGCTAGATGGGCCTTCGCCAATGGAGAGCGAATGCCGCCTAATTCGCGATCATGCAGATAGCGCAGACGCGAGACATCGGCCTTGCCAGCGCGCGCCAGCACATAGAGCGCATACGGCGCTGCACGCTGCATCAGCTTCTTCTCGGTGTCTTCGTGATAGCGGCTTTCATACACATCGGTCTGATATCCATAGACTCGCCAGGCATCGCCTTGGGCAATCGTGCGCAAGGATTGATAGGCGCGGTCGAGCGCCGCCTGTGGCACTTCATAGCCCTGCTCCTTGGCTCGATACAGGAAGTCGGTGGTGTAGGCGCCGAGCCAGGGCGAGGCATAACCATCGCCGGCACGCCAAAGTCCAAACGCGCCATTTTCACTTTGACGGTTCAGCACAAGAGAGACCGCCGCCTGAACGCGATCCCGCGCCACAGGCTGATTGTCCCGCGCGCCCTCTTCGACGAGCTGCTCGGCATAGATGAGCGGCATGGCCCGGCTGATCGTCTGTTCGGTACAGCCATAAGGATAACGCGCCAGTGAATTGTACAAGGCGTTGGGATCAACTGGCAGTCCGGAGAAGCTCACCGTCATCCGCGCGGTACCAGGAATGAATCCCTCAAACAGGCTTAGATCCGGCGCATAAGTTTGGTCTTCTTCCATCAAGGCGCGCTGGACATTGGTCACCGGCAGGAAGGCGGAGCGCGTTTCAATCTGATAATCGCGCACAACGCTGTAATTCCCTGGCCCGCTGCCACTCAAGGTCAGGTCAGAAATACCGGAGCCATCGGCAGAGAAGCGCACGCCTTCATCCACCCGGGCCCCGTTCGGGACGGATTTGGTGAACTCTTCTGCTGGCACGCTGAGCGGTTCAGAGGCCGTGAAAGTCGCACTGAATTCGCCATCCGGGAGTTCGACATTGTCGATGCTGACCGTTGCGACGGCTTCATCGCCTGGCGCCAGGAAGCGAGGCACGATCAGATCGACCGGGGCTTCGCGTCGCACCGTCATGGCCTGATCTGCCGCGCCAAGCCCGGTCGCTGACCAGGCCACGGCCATGAGCCGCAATTCGCCGTTAAATTCAGGGACGGTGAAGTCAACTTCGACCTCTCCGCCGCGACCAATCTCAACGATGCCGCTGAATAGAGCGACGGTCTGGGTTGGCACGACGGACAGACCTTCGCCGCCAAGCTGGTCGCCACCGGTTCGGACTTCCGCCGGCAGGCCGAGATTGGGATCGAGCAGACGGCCATAATCATCATACAAAGCCAGTCCCATGGCTTTCTTGCCGAAATACCATTCTGTCGGATCCGGACTGGAAAATTTGGTCAAGCGCAGAATGCCTTCATCCACCGCCGCGAGCGTCACAAAGGCTTTCTCGCGTGGGCCGCCTTCGATAGAGACCGTGATGGTTTCGTCGCGTCCGGGACGGATCAGCTCTGGCGCATCGATTTCAACATTGAACGTGCGATTGTCCATGTTGACCGGCACATAGCCGACGCCGACGGCGCGGCGCGGTTTGGACTGCACCACAGGATCGCGCGGTGTGTAGACATTGACCATGACATAGGCGCCCTCGCCCCAATCATCAGAAACAGGGAGCGTGATCGATGTGCCAGAGGCTTGAACTTGCCGCGTTTCGATCGACAGGATGCGGTCGGTTGCAACGACGATCTGGGCTTCGCCATCATAAGGCGGAATGATAGTCAGTGCGGCCGGTCGGCCAGCGACGATCTGCTGTTCATCCACCACGACTTCAACACGGTCAGGCGCTTCAACGCCATCGCCGGAGACATCGCCGCCCCAGCCCACTCTGAAGGCGCGGCTGGCTGTGCTGCCATCTTCGGCCTCAATTGCCAGTTCGTGCGTGCCCCATTCCAGACCGGATACGGTAATCATGCCGGCGCCATCCTGGGTCCGCAGGCCGCCTTCATTGACGGTGCGAACAGTGCGCGAGCGACGCCACTTCCAGCGACCATCTTCGCGATACCAGTCATAATGGTAGCTGATCTCCAGGATTTTCCAGCGCAGATCCGCAATCTGCCCCTCGCCTTTCGCGTTAAGGGCCGCGATTTCGAAATTACCGTCTTCTTCAAACCCTAGGCGACCATCAAAGCTCGGCTTAATACCCAGATAGAGATCCCTTGGACGATACGGAATTCGAACACTCTCATTCACGGCCCGACCACCTGGCTCCAGGACGCTGACAACAGTGTTCAGACGCAACGGAATTTCGGCATTGCTGCCGCGATTGCCGGGCACGATACGGACCAGAGACTGCCCAGCCCCGTCCGTTGTGCGATCCGGCAGATCGATGAGTTGTTCACGGAAGCTACCATCATGGCGTCCCCAGCTAAACCCATCATAGCCGAACGGATTTGGATCGACTTCAACCCGCGCTTGCGATTGCACGGTCAGGGCCGCGCCCGGCGCGCCGTAAAGAAAACGGGCCGTAACATCTATGTCGCGGGCATCATCACCTGGCAGAAATGGCGCATCTTCGACGTCCAGTTCAACCGCGATCCGCTGAGGCACAAAATCTTCCACGGAATAGCTCACGGAACCGGCTCGGCCGAGTCCGTCAATTTCCAGCACGCTGCGCCACATGCCGCGCGCAGCGCCGCGCGGCAGCTCGATGTCGCGTTGCAGGGATCCAGCTTCATCAATCGCGAACCGCACCCGGAAGGCTTCCATACCGTTCGGACGGTAAGTGATCAGGGTGCCATTCCGTTCTGTCACCGCACGACCCGCACGATCTCGCATCAGGGCGGTCATGTGCACGGTTTCACCCGGTCGATAGATGCCGCGCTCTGTATAGAGATAGGCGTCAATATCGCCGGGCGTGACACGGCCACCTGTGTTTAGTTCCGACAGGTCCACCGGCGCGCGGCTGAGATCCAGTACAGCCGTATCGCCTTTGAGACCGGAGGCGAGGATCAGTTTCGGCGTCGACGTTCCGGTCCCGGCAAGCAATTCCGGATTGAACGAGACGCGGCCATCAACCCCAGTCGCCGCTTCGCCCAGCACTTCATTATTGCGGGCAATCAGCTGGACCTGTGCGTTCGGCATGACGCGGCCATCCTGCAAGGACCGCAAGGTGACATCGAGACCAGACTCGCTGCGATAGGCGGTCAGCGCCAGATCGGTCAGCATGACCCAGCGTTTGGCTGAAGCCGGCGGGCCTTCATAGCGATCCAGCTCGATCGCGTCGGACAGTTCGATATAATAGGCGCCGGGTTGCAGCGTCTCGATCACGTCCGGCAAAGGGAAGACGGTGACGACCGGTGCGTTCTTGATATTCTGAATGTCCATCGTCCCCGACCAGACTTCGGAAGCCAGATCGCTGGGATTTTCGTCGCCATAGACATAAGAATATCGGCCTTGCTGGCTCTCCACGCCCTGGGTAATGGATTTGAACGCTAGAGCCCGGTCATTGACGCGAGACACTTTGACGGTGACACGGTCGACATTGACCGTCTCAATCGCCAGGCCATCCGCGTCCTCACGCGGCAGAATCACACCGGAACCACTAAAGCCGACATAAGGCGGGCGGTCCTCAAAGCTGATCTGGACCTCTTCCTCCCGACCGAGTTCAACGCCGTCTTCATCCGGCAGGCCTTCGGTCAGGGTTAGCGTATAGGACGCGGCAAAACTCAACCCGCTCAGGCAGAGTTGCTCGCCATTAACGCTATAAGCAACGTCGACATCCCCATCCATCGGCGCGTAGATCGAATAATCGATATCGGGATCAAGTGGCTCCGAAAAAACCAGACAGGCTTTCGGCAGACTGTCGCTCGTGTCTGGCGCATAACGGATATAGGAAAACCGGGTTTCGCCGTCGCGTTGGGCCAGTCTCTGGCGCTCGCGCTCGCGTCGGTCGGCAGCAACTTGCGCCGATCGCGACCGTTCCACAATCTGACCTTCCGCGTCTTCTGGCGGAGGTGGGACATCATCAGAGGTGCTGTTCCCGCCGCCGCATGCCGCCAGTGCAAAAACCATTGCCCCGAGCAGTAGACTGCGAACCCCTGATGTCCGACCTGTCATGATCGTATCCCTTTCTCGCTGTTAACTCTATCCTTTACACGGCTTCGGCTTGCCGCCAACAGGGCGGAATAAAGACTTTTTCGCCATGATTGCAGGCAGAGGGATCAAGATTGCAGCAAGTCGATGTGTTGATATTAGGCGCTGGCGCGGCCGGCCTGTTCTGCGGCGCACGCGCCGCGCAGCGGGGCCGGACTGTGCGCGTGCTCGACCATGCCCGCAAGCCGGCCGAAAAGGTCCGCATCTCGGGTGGCGGTCGCTGCAATTTCACCAATCTTGAAACCGAACCCAAGCGATTCCTGTCCAGAAATCCGCATTTCGCCAAATCAGCGCTGGCGCGATATACGCCGTGGGACTTTTGCAGCCTGATGGCTGAGCATGGTCTGACCTGGCACGAGAAGACACTTGGCCAGCTCTTCTGCGACCAGAAGAGCGGGGCTGTGATCGAGATGCTGCTCAACGAACTCGAGACGGCAGGCGGCAGCCTTTCCCTGAACACCGAAATTGACTCCGTTGTAACGGACTCCCCCGGCTTTATAACGCGGACCTCCGAGGGCCCGATCCGGGCAAGCAGTCTGGTGATTGCGACGGGCGGCCTTTCGATTCCAAAAATGGGGGCAACGGCTTTTGCATATGATATGGCCGACCAGTTTGGCCATGATATTGTGACGCCGCGGCCGGCGCTTGTGCCGATGACCTTCACGGACGATCACCACGAGGCATTTTCGGCGCTCTCCGGTGTCTCCCTGCCGGTTGAGGCGCGGACGGAAACCGGACCGAGCTTTGTCGAAAACCTGCTCTTCACACATCGCGGTCTGTCTGGTCCGTCGATTTTGCAAATCTCTTCCTATTGGCAGCAAGGCGATGCGATCAGGATCAATCTGATTCCCGGCATGGCCGCGTTGGACTGGCTCAAAACGGCCAAATCAGAAACCCCCAAACGACCGCTGGGACAGGTTCTAACCGATCTCTTCCCGGCCCGGTTTGTCGACTATTTCTGCACTCGACTTGGTGGTACGGACACAACACGACTGGCGGAGCTCTCGAATCGACGCCTGGACGAGATCGCGCAAAGTCTGAACAGCTGGTCCCTGAAACCGGCCGGAACCGAAGGCTGGCGAACCGCCGAAGTTACTGCTGGCGGTGTCGCTACGGACGCCCTATCTTCACGCACCATGGAAAGTCAGATTCAGCCCGGCCTGTTCTTCATAGGCGAATGTGTCGATGTCACCGGCTGGCTCGGCGGCTATAATTTCCAATGGGCCTGGGCAAGCGCAGCAGCGGCGGCGGAAGTCGCATGAGGTGGCTATGGATCCTGCTCGGTTTCACGTTTCTGGGCATTGGCGCGATCGGTCTCGTACTGCCGCTCTGGCCGACCACGATTTTCTGGATCGCCGCCGTGTTCTGTCTGGCTGAATCCCACCCCAAGGTGCGGGACTGGATTTATGCGCGCCCGGGTATCGGCCCGATCGTACGCGATTTTGTCGAGCGCGGCGAAATCTCGCGCAAGGGCAAATTTGCCGCGATCAGCGGGATGATCCTGGCCTGTGCGATTAGTGGATGGTTCCTGCGCGGCTCATCTGTCGGCCTGCTGATTCTGGTAAGTTCCATCGCGCTTGGGATCGGCTTTGTCGCAACACGCCGCGAACCCAAGGTCGAAAATTAGAGTCGCTTCTTTTCGGCACGCACGCGTCGGGACCGCACGCTATTCAATGCGCTGTAAATCCTGCGAAATATCGGTCAAATCATATGGATGACGATCCACTTCAAATGAGTAGGCCCGATCTGGGAGAAGACGAATAGGCTGGCCTGTGAGTTCGCGAAAAATCAATCTGAAATTATTGACCGGAGACCGAAGATCGCGCGCCGCCTCATAGTCCTGTCTGGGCAAGTAGATTGCGTTGAAGACACCGTGCTTGCGTCGCTTTTCCGTGCGTGGTGCCTCGAGCAAGTTGT